>Ga0193697_1000136_pt1 | contig 28633 bp, 23 predicted proteins | sample L3m2metaG_FD_145073 | JGI IMG/M metagenome (GOLD analysis project Ga0193697, IMG submission 145073) | Soil microbial communities from a riparian zone of the East river system, Colorado, United States - L3m2 | ecosystem: Environmental > Terrestrial > Soil > Riparian zone | place: USA: East River...
GCCGCGACCGGGCAATGCGGAAGAACTCGGGCGTGTAGAGAGTCGCGACACCCGCCAGCCATGGATTCGATGGCTCCGACACGATGACGTCGAACCGCTCGCGCTGCAGCTGCAACGCGCTGCGCGCGTCGTCCACGATCGCGGTCACGTTGGGCCGCCCGAGCACGGTGTCGTTCACATGGTGGAACAGGCTATCCATGGCGAGCACGGCGGGCTCGATTTCCACGACGCGCACGCGCGTCATCCCAGGCACGGCGGCGAGAATCCGCGTCGTGACTCCACTTCCAAAGCCGATCACGAGCGCCGAGGAGGCATTGGGGCGGGCCGCGACGGGAGCGAGGCCAAGCATGATCTGGGTGCCCATGTCGCCGCGGTCCGAGGCGTCGACCTTGCCGTTCACGCGCAACGAGCGGCCGGCTTCGCCGTCCCACACGCTGACCGTCGCGTTCCACCCTTCGCGGAAAGTGAGCTGCCGGACGCCGCGATGCTCGAGAAAGGCGCGCCGCTCGGCGGGGCTCATGTGGCCGCGCGCGTAGATCGTGGGGCCGAGGTCGATGAGTCGCGTGCTCCATCCCGGCGCAGCCACGGCGACGACTAACGCCACAGTCGCCAGGGTTCCTGCGCTCAAAACCCGGATGCGTATGCGTTTGTCCTCGAGCGAGCCCTCCGCGATCCCGCGCGCCGCCGCCCACGCCAGGGCCAGTGCGGCCAGACCGTTGAGGACGAGCCCCACCCGCAGCGTCGCTTGGGCGCCCCAGGCCACGACGAAGACGAAGCCCGTCAGGGTTGCTCCGAGGATGCTACCCAGCGTGTTGAGCGCGTACGCCCCGCCGACGTCCTCGCCGCTCGCGCGATCACGCGCGGTGAGCTCGGCGAGGAGGGGGAACGACATGCCCATGCCTATGGCCGGAATCAGGACGACGGCCCCGACGGCCATGCCCATGAGCAGCAGCCGTGGGACGGCGCCGAGGGCCGGGATCTGGAAGACCGCGATGATGTAGGCGGGCAGGAGCCCGAAGAACATGAACAGCAGTCCCGCGCCGACGCCCGTCAGTCCCTGCGCGAGCGCCGCGGCGGCGGCGGTTTCCGCGCGGGGGCCGCTGCGTCGTGCGACGAGCACACTGCCGAGGCCGATGCCGAGGAGAAACACGAGGAGTATCAACGTGAATGCGTATGTCGATCCACCGACAATCATGACCAGGACGCGCGTCCACGCGATTTCGTCGAGCAGGGAAGCGAAGGCGGTGATCGCCAGCAGGAACAGGGCGAGAGTACGCAGCAGGTTGCCAGGCAAGATCTGCGTTTCCCCGGGCTGGCGCCCGGGGTCAGTTAGACTTGGGCGCTTCGCGAGCCAGAGCGCAGCGGCGCCAATCGAGAGGTTGGCCGCGGCCGTGAGCCATAAACTCGCCCGCACACCAACGAACTCTATGAGGAAGAAGCCGGCGAGGGCGGTGCCGGCGACGGCGCCGAGTGTGTTGAGGCCGTAGAGCCGGCCGAGCGACGGCCGGAGACTCGCGCGATCGTCGCCCATGAACGCCCGCGTGAGCACCGGCAACGTCCCGCCCATCAACGTGGTCGGAACGAGGAGGACGAGGGCGGCGAGTCCAAAACGCAGCGCCACACTCGCGCCCGTGCCGAGGCTCGCCGCTCCGGCGAGGCCGAGGTACACGCGATGGGCCAAGCCGAGAATAAGAGGCGAGAGGATGCCGAACACGCCGATCGCGATCTCGAGCCAGCCGTACAAGGCGGCCGGCTTCGGCCGCCGATCGGCGAGGCGACCGAGGAGCCAGGCGCCGAGGCCGAGGCCGCCCATGTACGCGGCGACGACGGTGGTGACCGATTGGATCGTGGAGCCGAAGGTTTGATACAGGACCCGGACCCAGAGGAGCTCGTAGATGAGCCCGGTGGCCCCGGAGAGGAAGAACAGCAGGCTGTAGGCGAGTGCCGCCCTAGAACGCATGCAGCTCGCGCATCGCCTGCGCGAGACCTTCCACCTGGGGCAGAATGAAATCCTCGAGGTCGGGGGCGTACCCGACGAAGGTATCGGTCGACGCGACGCGCTTGACCGGCGCGTCGAGCCACGGGAAGCATTGATCGGCGACGCGCGCGGCAATCTCAGCGCCGTACCCCCACGAGAGCGAGTCTTCGTAGGCCACGATCACCTTGTTCGTCTTGCGAACCGACTGTTCGATCGTCTCCCAGTCGACCGGCGAGAGCGATCGCAGGTCGATCACTTCGACGCTGACACCCTGTTCCTCTAGCTGCTTCGCGGCGACGAGGGCGCGTTGGACCACGGCACCGTAGGTCACAACAGTCAGGTGCGCCCCCTCCCGGACCACTTTGGCCTTGCCGAACGGAATCATGAAGTTCGGGCCCGGGTTCGGCGCTTTGTTGTAGGTCTGGCGGTAGAGGTGCTTGTGTTCGAGGAAGAGCACGGGGTCATCGCAGCGGATGGCCGTCCGCAGCAGCCCGTTCGCGTCCAGGGCCGTGGCGGGACAAATCACCCGCAGCCCCGGTATGGAGGTGAAGACGACGGCGCCCGTTTGCGAGTGATAGACGGAGCCGCCTTTCAGGTAGCCGCCGTACGTGACGCGCACGACGACCGGAGCCGCGAACGCGTTGCTCGACCGCCACCGCATGGTCGCGAGCTCGTTGCGGAGTTGATGGTAGGCGGGCCAGATGTAGTCGAAGAACTGGATCTCGACGACCGGCTTCAGTCCCCGGGTGGCAAGGCCGATCGCGCGCCCGACGATGTTGGCCTCCGCGAGGGGCGAGTTGTAGACGCGATCGCTGCCGAACTGGCGTTGCAGGCCCCACGTGACTTTGAAGACGCCGCCCTTACCCTTTACGTCTTTCAGGTACTGGTCGCGGCTGACATCCGCGACGTCTTCACCGAAGACGAGGATGCGCGGATCGCGCGTCATCTCGTCTTTCATGCAGCCATTTAGGAGATCCACCATGGTGGTGGGCTCCCCGGTGAAATGCGGATCGTCCTCGGTGTCGAACTGCTCGGACGTTGGGTCGACGTCCGGCGAATAGACCCACAACAGAGCGGTCTCGGGTTTCGGCTGGGGCGAGGAGAGCGCCATGTCCGCCGCGACCTGGACCTCTTCCTCTATCTGGGCCTTGATCGCCTCGATCTCGGCCTCGGTGGCCACGCCGTCGGCGAGGAGCCGTTTCGGGAAGCTGATGACGGGGTCGCGTTTCGCCTCTTCCTCCCGCTCCCGCGTCGGCTTGTAATGGATCTCGTCGTCGGAAAGCGAGTGCGAGTACGGCCGCGTGACGTGCGCGTGGACGAGCGCGGGGCCTTTGCGTTGGCGGCACCACTCGGCGGCGCGGACCATCGCCTCGTACGAGGCGACGGGGTCGCAGCCGTCTACCTCGGCGACCAGCAGGTCGGGGAAATTGCTCAAGAGCTTCGATATCGAGCCCCCCGCCGTCTGCACCTCGACCGGGACCGAAATCGCGTACTTGTTGTCCTCGACGAGGAACAGGACCGGCAGCTTCAGGTTGCAGGCGCTGTTCATCGCCTCCCAGAACTCCCCTTCACTCGTCGTCCCGTCGCCGCACGAGCAATAGACGAGATCATCGTCCACGGGGTTCTCGGCGCGGAGCCACGCCTCGGCGCAGCCCACCGCCTGGAGGAACTGGGTGCCGGTGGGGCTCGACTGACTGACGATGTTGAGCGCCTTGTGCCCCCAATGGGACGGCATCTGGCGCCCGCCCGAATTCGGATCCTCGGCGGCACCCACCGCTGAGAGGAACATCTCGGTCGGCGTCATGCCGAGCGCGAGGCAGAGCGCCCGATCTCGATAATAGGGATAGAACCAGTCGTAGCTCGGGCGCAGGGCCTTGCCGGCAGCGACCAGGATCGCCTCGTGCCCCGCCCCGGAGATCTGGAAGAAGATCTTGTTCTGTCGTTTGAGCTGGATCTCCTTGTCGTCGATGCGGCGCGACAGGAGGATCAGCCGGTACATCTCGAGGAGGTCAGCTTTCGCTAGGCTGGTCTTGGCGGGCCGACCGGCCTTGGCCGAGGAGCGGGTGCGAGTCGCCATGGACTCTTAAAATGCCCTACTTGGGCTCCCGGGCCAAGAGCTCTCGCAGGCGAGGGAAGCGTTCGACGGCGGCGCGGATCGTCGCGTCGTTCCGCACGATGAACTCCTCACGCGCGTCCGGCCCCCAGCGAACCTCGGCGGTGCGGGCGGCGAGGATGCGCGCCAAGCGCTGCTCGAGGAGGCTGTCCGTCACGGCCGCGACGCCGAGGCGGGAGCGGACGCGCGCCAGGAACGGCGGGACGAGCTTGGCGCGCCATTCGCCGGCAGCGGTCAACCAGGCGGCCCGCGCGGCCGCTGTCGAGGCGAGGACGTTGGCGACGCTATCCGAGACCGCGTCGTCCAGCCCCGAGTCGGCTGCGGCGCTCCACCAGACGGGGAGCGTGGCGACGATGGGGACTACCACGTCGGGGGCGATGCCACCGCCGCCGCGGACGTCGCGTCCCGCATCGGTCCTGAAGACCTTCGAGGTGTCTTCCTCGGCGCCGGACCTTCCAGCGAAGCTCAGGTACTGCTCGTATCCGATCCCGCGATAGCGGCGCTGGATAAAGCGCCCGTTGGGAGTGAGCACGCGTCCGATCGTCAACCAGACGTTGTCGCCCGAGGGCAGGAAGAAGATCGACTGCATGAGCGCTTTGCCGAAACTACGGCGTCCCACGAGCAGCGCCCGGTCGTGGTCCTGGAGCGAGCCGGCGAGCGCTTCGGAGGCGCTCGCGCTCCGCTCGTCGATGAGCACGATCAACGGCATGTCGCGGAATTCACCGTCCCGCTTCGTGACAAAGGTCGTGTCGACATCGCGCTTGCGGCCACGCGTCCGGAAGACGACCGTGTTCTTAGGGAAGAACTCGCTCGCAATCTCCACGGCGGAGGTCACGCTGCCCCCGGGATTCCCGCGCAAGTCCACAATGACCCGCTGGGCGCGCATGCCACGCACCTTCTTCAGCGCATCGTGCAGTTCGTTCGCGGCATTCCCCGTGAAGTCCTCGAGCCGCACGAACCCCGTGATCGAGTCTACCATGCGCACCACCGAGACGGAACGCAGTTCGAAAGGATTGCGCTTGAGCGTCACGCTGAACGTATCGGGCTCGAGCCGCGGGCCGCGCTCCAGCAGCAAGCGAACCTTGGAGCCCCGCTCGCCGGCGAGGCGCAGCTGCAACGTGCCCATCTCCAAACCTTCGACCGACGTGTCGTTGACGGCGAGCACGCGATCACCGGGGAGGACCCCTCCCCTTGCGGCCGGGCTGCGCGGCACCACGGCGAGTATCGTCGCCGCCCCTTCGACGTCCTCGAGCGATACGCCGACGGTGAATAGCTCGCCGCGCTCGAGCGCGTTTTGTCGTTCGAACTCCACGCGGGATTCGAATCGACTGTGCGGATCGAGCGAGCGGAGGACGCCGCGAATCGCCGCCGCGACGAGGTCGCTGTAGCTCACGGAGTCGGCGTAGTTCAGACGGATGTGATTCAGGACTCCAGAGAAGGTCTGGAGCTCTTCGTACGCGGAGCGCTGCTGGGCGGCGGCGACGGACGCGACCGTCAGCAGGGCGGCCGCGAGTGCGGCGCCCCTACCGGAGCGCCGCAAGCCGCTGCTTCGCATCCTCGACCTGACGGACGTAACGGCTCGGAGCCAAGGCGACGAAGCGGCCGAACGCGGCACGCGCTTCCTCCTTCTTGTTAAGCTGTTGCTGAACGATGCCGAGGTAGTACCACCCTCGCGAGTCCCGAGGGTTGGCCGCGACTGCTTGGGTGAGCACCTCGTCCGCGGCCCGGAAGTCCCCCCACGCACTCAGCGTACGGCCGAGGTCCAGAAGCAGGCTGGGGTCATCGGGATTCGCGTTGACCGCGGCGCGGCGCTCGCTCGCCGCGGTGGGCCAATCCCCCTTGCTCTCCGCGATCGTGGCAAGCCTCGCGTGCGCCATGTAGAGCCCGATGTCGTTCTCCAGAGCAGTGCGATAATAGCGCTCCGCTTCCGAGAGGTGGCCGGCTCGGTGGTTCAGCACGCCCAGGATGTACCGGTACTCGTTCGTCTCGACGGGAATGAAGTACAGCAGGGAGTCCCGGGACTGTCGTTCATCGGCCTTGGCCAGGAGGCGCTCGAAGTCCGCGATCGCCTCGTCATATCGGTTGATGTGCGCGGCCGCGAGACCCCGGAAGTAGTACACGAACTCCGGCAGCGCTTCGCGATCGCCACGCGTTGGTGCCTCCTGCACGAGTCGGTCGAACCGATTGTACGCCGCGGCGTAGTTCCCCGTTTCAATATCGTCGAAGCCGCCGAAGAAGCGGTCGTAAAGCGTCTCGAGCCACTCGCTCGCCATCCAGTACGTCGACCTGGCTGGTCGGGCGGCGGCTTCCGTTCGCAGGTCGACAAGCGGATTGATGAGGAGGGCGCGCTGGTAAAGCCGGTACGCTTCGTCGACGCTCTGGCGGAGGTCCGCCGGTACGCGGCGCTCAGCGATGTCGTCCCATAACCCCAGCCGGCGGGCGAACGGCAAGCGACTGAGGGCGAGCCAGCCCTCGGCGAACTGAGGCTCGATGGTCACGGCGAGACGCAGCTCATGCTCGACGGCTTCCCATCGCTTTGCATTCCAGTAGCCGAGTGCCAGGTTGAAATGCGCAGCGGCGTCGTTAGAGTCGCGCGAAGCCACCTGCTCCAGTTCTCCCAGTTGGACGGGCAGGCGGAATTGCGCTGCGAGTGGTGCCGGACTCGGCACGATGATGAAGAGCAGTATCAGGACGCGTAGGACCATTCGTGGCTCCGGTTTCACTGCTCCAGCGACACCAACCGTCGTTTCGCATCCGCGATCTGACTTCCGTACCGGCTCGGCGCGAGTGCCAGGAATTGGGTGAACGCGTCGCGGGCGGCGGCGGACTTCCCGAGCCCCATGCGCGCCACGCCAAGCAGATAGACGGCACGGGCCTCGCGAGGATAGCCCGCCGCGTATCGCTCGAGTACGGGCTCGGCCTCGGCAAACCTGCCCGCGGCCGTCAGGGTCGAGCCGAGGTTGAACACGACGCTTGCGCCGTCGGGGTTCGCGTGAATCGCTCGCACCCGCTCCTCGACCGCCTCCGGCCAACGCTGCTGCGCTTCATAGATCTCCGCCAGGTGCGTATGCGCAGCGTCCAACCCCAAGTCCTGCTCGACCACTCCCTGATAGCGGAGAATCGCTTCATCCCAGCGGCGGCCCTGTTGATAGACGTATGCGAGGATGTAGCGGAGCTCCTCCCCAGCGAAGGGATTCCACATGCGCTCTGTGCTGGAGTCCTGCATTCGTAGCGAGAGCAGCCACTGCAGATGGCGGATGGCTCCATCGTAATCACCGACCTTCAGGGCGCAGCGCGCCCGGAACCACAGGGCGACGGGAGGAACCTTGGTCGAGTCGTTGGACCGCGTGGTCTTGTCGATGACGGCCTGGAACGCTGCCATCGCCTCCGGCCACTGCTCGCGATCATAGTGATGCAACCCGAGCCCGAGCGTCCCCCGCCAGGCGGCAGGTAGCATGTCACGGCTCGGCGGGCCGATTTCGACCAGCGGGTCGATGAGGAAGGCCCGTCTCCGGAGGAAAGCGTTTTCGGTGGCGTTGGGGTCGTTGCGCATGAACAGAAGCCGCCGTCCGCTGACGGCGACGGCGAACGAACGGTTGTTCTGAATCTCGTTTACGGTCGCCAAGAGCATGAGTGCGGGCGCATACTGCGGGTCGATCATAACGGCGGTGCGGAGCGATTGTTCCGCATCGCGATAGCGCCGGGCCTTGAACAGACCTGAGGCGAGATTGAAGTGCGCCATCGGATCGTTGGAATCCGCTCGGGCCAGTGACTCGAGAGCGCCGATCGTCGGCGGCTTTCCCTGCGCATGAAGCATCGCGGGCGCTGCGAGAATTGCAACGAATAGGCGAAGCGTCATTGGGTCAACGCGGCGAGTCGCTGCCGCGCGTCGGCCAGTTCTCGCTCATAACGCGCCGCCGGAGCGATCGCAAGGAAGCGACTCAGGGCGTCCCGCGCCTCGGCGGACTTGGCGAGCTGTTGCCGTACTACACCCAAAAGGTAGATAGCCCGAGGATCCCGAGGATTCGCCGCAGCGGCTCGTCCCAGAGCATCCTCGGCCTCGGCCAACCGGCCCGCCTCGCTGAGGATGACGCCGAGCTCCCGGACCGCGGTGGGGTCGTCGGGGTTGGATTCGATGGCGCGTTGCGCCTCCGGAATCGCGTCATCCCACATCTTGAATGCGCGGTAGATCTGGGCCAGACGCACGTGCGCCATGTAGAGGCCTAGATCGGCCGCGATTGCGTCTTTGTAGAGAGCGATCGCCGCCGCGTCCTTACGCCACGTCTGATGCAATACGCCGAGCACGTAGCGATAGTCGTTGGTGCGCAGCGGGAACGGCAGCAGTGAATCGGCGCTTTCGACCTTCAACGATCGTGCGAGCAATACCTGAAAGTCTGCGATTGCCCGATTGTAGGCTCGCTGATGCCCCGCCGCCAAGCCGCGGTACAGAAAGAAGAAGTCGGGCAGTGAATCTACGGGCTTGGCGGCGTAGGCGCGCTCCGCCCACCGATCAAGCGCCGAATAGGCAAGCTCGTAGCGCGCCACACCGAAGGCGCCCAGTCCAAGCTGGAGCAGATAGTTCGTGGTCGCGCTCCCATAGTCGGGAACCACCATCATGTCCTCGGGCGGCGCGGTCGCGCCCACGACGCGGAAGTCCACCATCGGGTCGATGATGAATGCCTGACGCCAGAGGCGATACGATTGCTCCACGGCAGGCTGCAACTCGGGAGGCACCTTCCCCTTACGCTCCTCCCTCCACAGCTTCGGTCGCCGATCGAAGGGCAAGTCGCCCAGCCACAAGTAGGCCGGGGCGTAGCGGGGATCGATCCCGATGGCGGTTCGCAACTCGCGTTCCTCGTCGTCGAAACGCTTGAGCGTGTAATACCGCGCCGCCAATCGGAAATGGGATTCCGGATCGAGCGAGTCGCTGCGTACACGGGTCTCCAATTCCGTGAGGGTAGGTGGTTTTGCGGGCGGACGTTGCTGAGCGGACCCGGTATGCGCGGCGACGGCGATCGTGAGGCCGATCACGAGTTGCCGCATTACGATCCTCCGTTCGAGCTCAAAGCGACGGATGTCATCACTGTGGCAGACGCTGATCCCGAACGCGTAGAGCCTCACCAGCGCTCGGTTTTTACGTCGGCCAGGACCGAATGCAACTCGTTGAAGATGACGCGTGCCGGCGGTGCCGGCAGCAGGGGACTCACATAGTCCGTCTTGTCGCCTCGGATGCCGACACGGAAGTTGGCAAACCGATTGTTGCCGAGGTCGGCCGAGACCAGTACCCACATCTGGAAGTCGGGTGGCACGTCTGCTTGCGTGACACGGAAGCGCACCCGGTACCTGCCATTGTCGGCAGGCTCCGTCGTCCATGCGACGTGATACGTGGGGATCGCGGTCCCCTTTACCCATTGATCGAAGAACCAATCCATGGGAATCCCCGCATGCTTCTCCACGATGCGTTGGAAGTCTTCGGTTGTCGCCGCTTTCCCCCGATACGTCGAATAGAAGTCCTGCATCATTGCGGTGAAGCGGTCCTCCTTCTGCGTCTGGAGGTCGAGCATGAGCGTGCGCAGCATGTGGAAGACCCAGGCGCCCTTCTCGTAGATCATCGCCTGGTACCCGTACGGCGCGGTCGGCGAGGCATTGCGATAGCCGAGCCAGATGGGCCCCGCGTCGCCGCGGTTGCCTCGGATGTCCAGCTCGTACTCATCCAGAAACCTCATGTACTCGGTGTTCCGCTTGCGCAACGTTTGCAGGTACCAGAGCGCGGAGAAGGACGCGAGCCCCTCGCTCAGCCACGCATCGCGATACGACGCGGGCCGGACCCCGTTGCCCCACCACTGGTGGGCGACCTCGTGAGCCCGGAAGAACTCGTCGAAGCCGTCGAGCGACGAGTTCTGAAACGTCGACCACGAGAGATCGATCATCCCGGGGAACGAGACCCCCTCGTTGTATGGGATCTCGGTCACCCAGAAATGGTCCCAGGAGACGGGACCGAAGAGATGCGTGAACCACTTCAGGCTGTTGGAGACGTCAGCGGCGACCACCTCGCGCATGTTGCGCTGCTGGGGCATCCGCAGCGCGCGATGCGCGTCCTCGGAGAGGAGCACGTCGAGCGGTGGCGCATCCGGGTGCTGGACGCGGTTGGCCTTGAAGAGGCCGAGGTTGAAGGTCGCGAACGGCGTCGGAATGGTCGTGATCCAGCGGGTGGTGAGCACTTTTCCTTCGACGGTCGAGTCGGTGCGCTCGCCGATGCTCGCGAGCGGGTACCAACTGGGACTGTGATAGGTGATGTCGAAGGTCGCCAGATCCTCACCCTGCTGATTCTTCGGATACCAGGCAGCGGTGGGGTCGATGAAGAACCAGTCGGCGAACCGATCGATGAGGTTGCCGCGGTAGTACAGGGTCAGCGTCGCCGTATCACCGCTCTGCAACCGGTGGCCGAGCTGCACCCAGAGGTCGTTGTCGTCCTTCGCCTTGAACGTGGCGGCCTCGGCGCCGCGGCCCCAGCGGGCCGAGTCGACCTGCAGCTTGGGATGCAGCGAGAACCGTAGCCACGGTCCGATGGCCTCCTGTGCGGTCAACGTCACCGTCGTCTGCGCCACAAAGTCCAGATCCGCGCTGCCAGTCGGCGTGAGCCGTACGTCCATCACGTAGTGTGAGACGGTGAGGCGGTGGCGATAGCGCCACGTGCCTGCGCTGGCGCGGAGCGGTCGCTGCGCGGGGAACCGTGTGACCACTGCCCAGTCCGTCCCCCAGCGAAGCTTGCCGACCGGGCGGTAGATCTCCACCGCCTCGCTCAGTTCGGGGTCGATCTCGAAGATGAGGGGATCGCCATTCGCGCGTTGCAGCCTGGCCAGGAAGAACCCAGTGGTGTCGCCGTTGAGCAGGGGGCTCAGTACGTCGCTCCAGAACGAGCCCTCGTTGTCACCCTTGAAATTGCCGATCAGGTCTCGCACGTGACCCCGGACGTCGCCGGGAATCTCGCCGGCCCCGTAGTTCAGCGCATTGAGTTGGGCGCCGGTCGAATCGGCGAAGATGAGAATGGCCTCGGTGATCGAGTCGTCGATCGCCGCGATACCAACAACTCGATTGAGCTCGGCTTGTTCCGCGGGGAGGGACGGCGTGAAAGCAAAGTGGCCCACGCCGCGGAACACGGCACCCACGGCTCGCCCCCCGACCGTTGAGAGACGATAGAGCTTGCCTCGCTCCAGCGTCAGCCGACCGACGTCACGCGTGATGACGAGGTGATTCACGTCCGCGACGCCGGAGATCGGGCTCAGGCCGACAACTTCGGTGAATCGATCCCGGTATGCAGTGGTAGGAGTCTGCGCCGACGCGGCGGCAGGGATGGAGAGCGCGAGCGTCAGCGCGATCCGACGAAACATGGTGCGCAAATTGGCGCGAGGGTTATGCGGGGTCAATAACGTGGAGTGTGGCGTCGCCGCAACACTAAGTAGTCAGGCTGATGCGGCGGGCAGCGAAGACAACAGCGGAGGTGAGCCCCCCCATCGCTCCCAAGACAACGAAGAGGATGAGAACGCCCTGCCAGTTTTCGAAGGACCCCTGGTCGAGGAGCCCTTCGAGAATCCCCGCAAGACCAAGCAATGTCCCGGCTGTCGTACCGAGCACGAGCAGCTCCGGAACTCCCCCGGGCTCGGTGCGCGAGCTAAGAGCGAGGAGGCAGCCAAAGGCGGCGCCCGCCAGGGGGCCCATCACGACGCCGGCGGTCTCGAACAGTGGCGCGTCCATCGCCACGCCGGCAATGAGGCCGATCAGTCCCCACAACAAGGTCCACGTGAGGCCAGATTTCAAAATCGTGATCGCGTACGCCTTCTGACGTTCGGGCCCTCCCGCGAGATGCACCAGACCGGCCGCGAGGCCGCACATCGCGACGCTGAGCCCGAAACCGACCGCGTCGGGTAAATCCACCTGCCCGCTGAAGATCCACATCAACCAGGCGAGCTGCATGACGATCCCGCAGATGGCAGCAGCGCGTCGCTGGCGTTCGAGCGGCTCCATGCCTACGGCTTCGAGTAGACCACGTGCCCACCCACGATCGTGTACCGCACCTTCACGCCGCCGATCGACTCCGGCGACACCGCAAAGAGGTCGCGATCGAGCACTACAACGTCGGCGTAACGCCCGGCGACGAGCGCGCCCCACTTCTGATCCATGAACATGGCCCAGGCGTTGCCGTAGGTATATGCGCGCAGAGCTTCGCCGACGGTGATCTTCTGATCCGGGATCCAGCCGCCGGGGTTCCGTCCATCGAGGGTGCGGCGCGTGACGGCCGCGTACACACCCAGCATTGGGTCGAGCGGAGCGACGGTCCAATCCGAGCCGAACGCCAGGGGCGCGTCGGCGCCAATCAGGGACCGGAACGCATACGTGGTGCGGATGCGGACGGGACCAATACGTTTTTGGAGCCAGCGCCCATCGTCGATCGCGTGGTACGGCTGCATCGACGGCACGACGCGCTGCGCGCCGAACAGGGGGATCTCCTGCGGCCGCAGGTGTTGCGCATGCTCGTCGCGGAAGCGACGGTCGCGAGTGCCGTGCGCGCGGGCGATGCTGTCGAAGATGGCGAGCAGGAGGGCGTTGGCCCGATCGCCGATGGCGTGGACCGCGACCTGCAACCCAGCCGAATCCGCGGCGCCGATCCACGTGCGCATCTCGGTTTCCGTGTGTTGCATCAACCCCGAGTAGCCCGCGGAATCCGAGAACGGCTCGAAAAAGAACGCGGTGCGGGATCCTGCCGAGCCGTCCATGTACCCTTTGACCCCGCCGATGCGCACCCAGTCGTCGCCCTGCCCCGCGCGCCCCACGCTATCCGCCACCGCGTGCCACTGGTCGAGAGGCAGATAGACCGCCACCCGCAGCGTCATGCGACCGGCCTGCTGCATGCGGCGATACGCCGCCCAGTCAGCCCAGGATGCGGACATGTGGGCCGTCGCGGTCACGCCGAGCGATGCCGCGTGCGCCATGGCGCGCGCCAGTGCCGAGTCGCGCTTCTCGGGGGACGGTTGCGGGAACGCCCGCCAGACGAGGTCCATCGCCTGATCCTTGAAGACCCCCAGTGGCTCGCCGGTCGCGTCCCGCACGACCTCACCGCCTGCAGGCGTGGCTGTCGCGCGCGTGACGGCGGCGGCGCGGAGCGCGGCGCCGTTGGCGAGCGCCATGTGCCCGTCGAGCCGGTTCACGAAGACGGGATTGTTCGGCGTGACGGAGTCGATCCAGTCCCGCTGGGGCAGCGGTGTGCCGCGCCACAGCTCGTGGTCCCAGTCGCCGCCGGTGATCCATTCCCCGGGTTGGAGCGTGGCGGCGTATTCCTTCAACCGTCGGATGAACTCCTCCGGCGTGGCCGCATCACGGAGATCGACCGACGCGAGCTGGAATCCACCATCGATGAAGTGAGTATGCCCGTCGGCGAGTCCCGGCACTACGAGACCGCCGTCCGCCCGCAGCACCCGCGTCTGCGCACCGACGTACCGGGCCACCTCCGCCGAGTCGCCGACCGCCAGGATCTTCCCGTTCGCGATCGCGACGGTGCCGGGGACTCCGCGTCCGGTCGAGAGCCCCGTCCAGACACTCCCACCTTGAATGACGAGATCGGCTTTGGGCGTGCAGGCGGCAACGGCGACAGCCACGACCAGCAACGACGCGGTGAACGGCGATCGGCTCACTGCGCACCTCCTACCGGAGTCGGGTGATGCGACGGATCGTCTCGAGCGCGCCAACGGGATCGGGACCGGCAGGTCGGGGCGCGGCGGCCACGGCGAGCGCATCGCGAATGTCGAGCAGAACTTCGAGCAGCAGCTGCTCGCGCTGATAGGCGGCGTCGAGGTCGGCCATGAGCCGCGCGTCGGTCGCTTGCTCCGCGCGATCGTAGGCTTCGCGGTACACGGCGTCGAGATTGTCGAGGATCTGCTGACGCTGGCGTGGCATGACTCGGAAGCTACCCCTCCACCGGCCGCAGGACCAAGCCGCTCGGCACCTTGGGCGCGAAGTACGTGGACTTGGGCGGCATCACGTCGCCGGCGTCCGCAACGGCAAACACCTGCGCGACCCGAGTGGGATTGAGCAGCACCGCGGTGCACGCGCCCTGGCGTGCCGAGACCAGCGCTTCTCGCGCATCCGCGGTGTAGCCGAGTGTGGGCGTGGACGCGTCGGCCCGCAGCAGCGGCCGCACGACGAGTGTCTCGACGCGCGCGACGTCGAGTGCCCGCACCGCGGGGCTCGCGCCCAGGTCGCGGAATTCGTCGAGCCGGGCGTCGGGTTTGAGCGCGAGCCCCAGCACGGGGCCGTCGGGTGAGGCGACGAGGCATGCGGTGCGGTCGCGACCGAGCTGGGTCAGATACCCGACGGGGTCGACGCCGGTGGGTACCGGCGCGACGTCGAACCAGTTCCGCCAGGCGGCCACCACCGCGTCCGCCCTGTGCCCCGTCCCGTAGATCAAGCGATGGGTCGGCAGGACGACGAGCCCCGGATCTTCGGCGGAAACGAGGAACGCCAGGACGCGGTCCGCGGCAGGGTTCTCGCGCGCGTAGGCAGACGCGGTCTCGTAGCGATGGTGGCCGTCCGCGATGTACAGCGGGGCGTCGGGAAGGGGGAAGCGGGAAGCGTCCTCGCCCCGCACGCGCCAGAAGCGGATTTGCACGCCATCGAGCTCCGCAGTCGCCTCGGGAGCGTGTTTGGCCACATCCGCCAAGGCGTGCTCCAGTGCGCGATCGCGATCGGGGGCGAGCAGGAAGATCGACTCGAGGTTCGTGCGCGTCGTCCGCAGCAGCGCGAGGCGATCGGCCTTGGGCCCCGCGTGCGTCTTTTCATGGGGGCGCACGCGGCGCACGTCGTATCCCTCGGCGGCGAGCGCGACGAACACGCCGAGGCGCGTGCCCTGCGCCATCACGTACACGGCCGGCTCGGCATCACGTTCGAGCACGACGTTGCGCCGCCACTGGACGAGCTGCTCGCCGGCCCAACCGTAGCGATCACCCCGGCCCGGCGCTTCCGGCAGCATCAAGTGGACGATATTGTGTTCGTCGAGCGCCGCGAACCGCGCGCGCGCCGCCGCATCGATGACATCGTAGGGCGGCGCGATCAGGCGACTGAGGCTGCCAGTCTCCCGATATCGCTCCCCGCGGAACGGCACCACCAGCTCTTTCATCTGGAGTCCCCGTGAGCTTTCGCGAACCGCAAAACACCGTCGACCGCTGGATCGCGCAGTTCGAGGAGGGCTACTTCCCCCCCCTCGCGAACGTCGCGCGGCTCGCGGAGGAAGTTGGCGAGCTGGCGCGGGAGGTCAATCACCAGTTCGGACCCAAAACCAAGAAGGCGGACGAGCCACCCGGCTCGATCTCCATGGAGCTGGCCGACATCCTGTTCGTGGTCATCTGCATCGCCAACTCTCAAAAGATCGATCTCGACGAGGCGTTCGCACTGATGATGGCGAAGGTCACCGCCCGCGACGCCGGCCGCTGGTCCAAGAAGGCGCGCTGATCTCCTCGTAGATCCGCTCGTACGAGACCAGCCGGTCCACGTCGAACGCCGCCGCCGCGCCGGCGGCCCGCACAGCGCACCCCGGCTCGGCCAGATGCCGGCAGTTGTCGAAGCGGCACTGGTCGAGATAGGGACGGAAGTCCGGGAAACAGGCGCCGAGCGCGTCGGGCTCGATGCCCCAGGTAGTGACCTCCCGCAGGCCCGGCGTATCCACCACGTACCCCAGCCCCTCGAGCGGTACCAGCTCCGCCGCGGTGGTGGTGTGCTTGCCCTTGCGCCATTTCTCGCTGATCGCGCCCACGCGGAGCTTTAGCCCCGGTTCCAGAGCGTTCAGCAGACTCGACTTGCCGACTCCCGACATGCCCGTGAACACCGAATGCCGCCCCCGCAGCAGATCGCGCAACGCGGGGAGACCTTCATCCGCTTTCACCGACGTCGGCAGCACCTGGTACTCGGCCGCGGCATAGCGCCGCGCCAGCGCCGCGGCGGCGTCGCGGTCGAGCTCCACCTTGTTGACGACGAGGACGGCGGGAAGCCCGTTCGCTTCGGCGATCACGAGGAAGCGATCGACCTTTCGCGGGCTCGGCTCGGGGTCGGCCGCGGAGGCAACCACCACGACTTGATCGACGTTGGCCGCGACCGGCTGCGAGCGCCGCGCCCCTCCACCGGCCCCGCCCTGTGCGGCCCGGCGCGCGAGCACCGAGCGTCGGGGTCGAATCGCCGTGATCGTCGCGCTCGTCGTACCGGCTTCCACCTCGAGCTCGACGACGTCCCCGGGCACGACACGGTCGTCATCGCGGTACTTGAGCTTGCCCTGCAGTGTCGCCGTGACCTCGCCATTGTCGGTGTGAACGCGGTAGACGCCACCTTCGCGCACCAACACGACGCCCGTGGTCATGGCCGGACCTGCGCCAAGCAGCGATCGAGGTGCTCTTTCACCTCGCGCAAGGTGAGGGCCAGCACGGGCTCGAGCGCCGCTTCCGGCGTCGGACCGAACGCGAGGTAGTCGGTCTCGACGTGACCGACGGGCCGTTCACCTTCTCCCCAACGAATGAAGAGCAGTGCGGCCCCGTGCCGACCTGCGGCGTCCGGCGCGTCGTCCGCCCACGCGGAGACCGAGTACGGCTGCCCGTCGGCACCGCCGAAGGCGGGCGGGCGCTGGTGGACCTGCTGATAGCCGCCGAGGGTCGTATCGTCGATTACTTCCGCCGTAAAGACTCCTTCACGACGTTGCCGACGATGAACACGATGTTGGCAGGTCGTTCCGCGAGGCGCCGCATCAGATACGGGTACCAGTGGGTGCCGAAAGGCACGTACACGCGCACGTTGTAACCCTCGCGCCGCAGCGCGGCCTGGAGATCGCGCCGCACGCCGTAGAGCATTTGGAATTCGTAGCGCGCGGGTGCGATGCCCCGGCGTTTGGTGAAGGCCTTGGCATGGGCGATGATCTTCTCGTCGTGCGTGGCGATCCCCGGGTAGTGCCCACGTTCGAGGAGCCGCTCCATACACTCGATGTAGTTCGCGTCTACGTCGCGCTTGGCCGGGAAGGCCACGGTTTCGGGTTCCTTGTAGGCCCCCTTGCAGAGCCGCACGCGGGCGCCGAGGCCGATCATCCCATCCACATCCTCCGCCGTACGGCGCAGATACGACTGCAGCACGACGCCCACGGCGCCGCCGAACTCGGGGTAGAACGTGTCCCTGAAGAGCTTCAGCGTCTTCTCGGTGTAGGCCGACTGCTCCATGTCGATGCGCACGAACGAGCCGTGCGCCTTGGCCTTGGCGATGATCGCCCGCAGGTTGGCGATGCACAGCGCTTCGTCGATGTCGAGGCCCATCTGCGTGAGCTTGACCGACACGTTGGCGTCAGCGCCGGCGGCGTGGATGCGGTCGAGGGTTTCGAGGTACGTGTCGCGGGCGTGGACCGCTTCTTCGGCGTGCAACACCGACTCGCCGAGCAGGTCGAGGCTCGCCGAGAGGCGGGCGGCGTTGAGGTCGCGCAGGGCGGCCACGGCGGATTCGACGGTCTCACCGGCGACGAAGCGCGATGCGAACCGCCTGGCGAGGCCGTTGCGGCGCACGAAGCGGAAGACCTGCGGTTGCTCGCTGAGCCACAGAAGTCCGGCGCGCAGCATCAGGGATAGAACTTCGCGTTGCGGCGCGCGAGGTCCTGCAGCACTTCGCAGGGCGCGAACCGGGGGCCGAGGCGCTCGGCCAGGCGCTCGAGATCCGCGACGAGCCGGGCCGCCCCCAGATCGTCGGCGTGCCGCAGCGGGCCGCCGCGGAAAGGTGGGAATCCGAACCCGAAGATGGCGCCGATGTCGCCGTCGCGCGGGCTGCGTACGACGCCCTCGCCTACGGCGCGCGCCGCTTCGTTCAGGATGCCCAACACGAGGCGCTGCAGGACCTCTGCCGGCCGCGGGCCGCCGTTCGGATGGACGCCGAGCAGCTCGTAGGCGCTGGCGTCCACGCCACGCTTCTTGCCCCCGCGGTATTCGTAGAATCCACGACCCGACTTGCGACCGAGACGCCCCGCCTTTACGAGGGCCGCCACGCCGGCCGCGGGTTGCAACCGGTCCCCGTACGCGGCGAGCATGACGTGGGCGACTTTCTCGGCGACGTCGAGACCGACTTCGTCGAGGAGCGTCACCGGTCCCACCGGGAAGCCGAACCGCACCGCCATGCCGTCGATCGTTTCGACGGATGCGCCTTCGGCGAGCAAATGGCCGATCTCGTTCGCGTAGGGCGCGAGGATGCGGTTCACCCAGAACCCGGGGCTGTCCTTCACGACGATGACGGTCTTCCCCATGCGGCGACCGAACGCCACCGCGGTGCTCACGACCCCCGGCGCGGTGCGCTTCCCGGGGATGACCTCGAGCAATGGCATCTTCGCCACCGGCGAGAAGAAGTGCATCCCGACGACCCGCTCGGGGACGCGCGCCGCCTCGGCGATACTCGTGATGGGAATCGTCGACGTGTTGGACGCGAAGACGGCCCCATCGGGCGTGGCCGCCTCGAACTCGCGCAGCACCTGCTGCTTGACGGCGATCTCCTCGAAAACGGCTTCGATCGTGAGCTCGGCGCGCCAGAACCCGGCGTAGCTGTCGCCACCGGACAGCAGCGCCACGAGGCGCGCGTGCTCGTACTTCGTGATGCGGCGCCGTTTCAAGCGGTCGTCGAGTATTTCGCGCGCGGCCCGCAGGCCCGCGGCGACGCGCGTCAGGTCGGAGTCCTTCATCCGCACGTCGACGACCGCTTGCGCAACGGAGGTGCCAGCGATCCCCGATCCCATGAAGCCCGAGCCCACGATGCCGAGGCGGTGGACGGCAACAGGGGCCGGCGCGCCGTCGACGCCCATGTCCTTCTTGAGCGCGTTCGTCGCGAAGAAAATCTGGACCAGCTTGCGAGAAACGTCGGTCACCGCGAGTTGGCCGAAGAGCTGCGATTCCCGCTTGAATCCCTCGGCCATGCCGTGGCGCAAGCCGTACTCGACTGCCTCGAGCGCCGCGAACGGCGCGGGATAGTTTCCTCCGGTTTTGGCTTCGAGCTGCTTGCGCGCGGTCCGGAAGACCAGCATCCGCCCGAGGGGATTGCCATCGAGCAGCCAACCCATGAACCCGCCGGGACGATGGCGTTTGGGACGCCATCCGCCGGCCATGCGCCGCGCCGCGGCGATCGTGATAGAACGGAGAATCGGCGGCGGCACGAGCTCATCCACCATGCCGAGGCGGAACGCTTTCTCGGCACGCTCTGCCTTGCCGGCCAGGATCATGTCGAGGGCGGCGCGGGCCCCCACGAGTCGAGGGAGCCGTTGGCAACCGCCGGCGCCCGGCAGGATGCCAAGCTGAATTTCGGGAAGGCCGATCTGCGTCTTCGGGTGATTGCTCGCGACGCGGTAACTGCATGCGAGCGCGAACTCGAACCCGCCACCCAGGCAGGCGCCCTGGATGCCCACGGCGACGGGCTTCGGAAACCGCGCCACCTGGTCGAGCATGTCCTGCCCGTCGGCCGAGAGCCGCTCTGCTTCGGCGGCCGAGGTCAGCTTGACGAATTCCTCGATGTCGGCACCGGCGATGAAGTTCTCCGGTTTTCCCGAGAAGAGCGCCACGGCCTGGACGCTCGCGTCGTTCGCCAGCGCCTCGAAGCAGGCGCGGAACTCGTCCTTCACGGCGCGCGAGATCGTGTTGACGGGTTGGCCTTTGCAGTCGAGGACGACGACAGCGATGCCGTCCTGTACGTCCCAGGTCAGCGCCGGCGCGCCCCGCGACGGGCCTGGCATTAGCGGCGCTCCAGGACCATGGCGAACGCCATCCCGCCCTGGGCGCACACCGAGACGAGACCGAACTGGACGTCGCGGCGACGCATTTCGTTCGCGAGGGTCGTGACGATGCGCCCGCCGGTTGCTCCAAACGGATGTCCGATCGCGATCGAACCGCCCATCACGTTGATGATCTCCTCGTTGATCTCCCAGCCTTTGTGCGCAAAGCCCTGGAGATTCGAGAGCACCTGTGCCGCGAACGCCTCGTGGATCTCGATGAGGCCGAGATCCTTCCACTGGATGCCGGCGCGCTCGAGCGCGAGGGGCACGGCCCACACGGGAGCCTGGAGCAGCTGCCACCCCGGGTCTACGGCCGCGACCGCGTACGAGCGGATGTACGCGAGGGGCTCGTAGCCCCGCGCCCGGGCCGCCTCGTCGCTCATGAGCAGGACCGCCGACGCCCCGTCGGTGAGCGGGGAGGCGTTGGCGGCGGTGACGCTGCCGTACTTGCGATCGAAGACGGGCTTCAGCTTGGCCATCTGCTCCAGCGTCGAGTCGGTGCGGATGCCGTTGTCTTGCGTGACCACCGAGTCGCCGGGCCGCGTGGGAAACCAGGGAGCGATCTCGGCCGTCAGACGCCCGTCGGCCGTACCCTTGGCGGCGAGTTGGTGGCTCCGCAGCGCCCACCGATCCTGCGCTTCGCGCGTGATGCCGTTCTCCTTGGCCATCTTCTCGGCCGACTGGCCCATCGACTCCCCGGTCGATGGCTCGGCGATCGCGGGTGCGACGGGAATGAGGTCGCGCGGCCGGATCTTCAGGAACGTGCGCACCCGCCCGCCCAGCGACTTCGCCTTGCTCGCCTCGACGAGAATGTCGGCGAGCCGGCGGGAGGCGAGGATCGGGATGTCGGAGAGCGCTTCGGCGCCGCCGGCGATCACCACGTCGTCGTGGCCCAGAGCGATTTGATCGTGGCCGGACGCGATCGCCTGGGTGGCGGACGCGCACGCGCGGTTCACGGAATAGGCGGGAATCTCCTTGGGGAGCTGGGGCAGCAGGCTCACCTCGCGCCCGACGTTGGGCACGAGGGCCGACGGCACGACCTGGCCGAAGATGACCTCGTCCACGTCGGCGCCATCGAGGTTGGAGCGCTCGATCAGCTCGCGCGCGGCGTGGCGGGCGAGATCCACGGCCCGGGCGTCCTTGAGCGCCGTTCCCGCTTTGCAGAACGGCGTGCGGCACCCAGCGATCACCGCGACGCGCCGCCCGTTCGCAACCGGCATTAGATTCCCCCTCTCACGTTGACCCAGCAGCCTCGAAACCTACCATCGGCCCCAACTGGAGGGGAGTTGGCCGCGGAGACACCGTTCTCCCATCAGACGCGCGCCGCCGCATTGTCGTCGATGGCGGCGGAGCCGGTCGACGTCCTCGTGATCGGCGGCGGGATCACGGGCGCCGGCATCGCGCGCGACGCGGCGTTGCGCGGCTTTCGGGTCGCACTGGTCGAGAAGGGTGACTTCGGGTCGGGCACCTCGTCGCATTCGTCGCGACTGATTCACGGCGGCATCCGCTATCTCGAACACCGCGACTTTCGCCTGGTGTTCGAGGCGAGCCGCGAGCGGCGTGTCCTGCTCCACATCGCGCCGCATCTCGTACGGCCCCTCCCGTTCGTGTTCCCCGTCTATCGAGGTTCGCGCGTTCCCGGATGGCAGCTGCGTGCCGGCATGTGGCTGTACGACGCGCTCGCGGCATTCCGCAACGTCAAGACACACCGCTGGCTCAGCCCCAAGCAGGTACGCAAAGCCGAGCCGGCGCTCAAGGACCGCGGTCTCACGGGCGCGGCGTTGTACTGGGACGCGCAGACCGACGACGCGCGTCTCGTGCTGGCGACGGCGCAGAGCGCCGCCCGCGCCGGCGCCCAGATGGCAAATTATGCCGAGGTCACGAGCCTGCTCACGCCCGACGGCCGGGTCCGGGGCGCGACCGTCCGCGACGTGCTGAGCGGCGAGACGCGCACGGTACGCGCGCTGGTCGTCGTTAACGCGGGTGGTCCCTGGGTCGATGCGTTGCGACGGATGGACGACCCCGAGGCGCCGCCGCTGCTGCGGCCGACCAAGGGAGCGCACGTCGCGGTGCCGCGGCGGCGCATCGGCAACGAACGCGCCATCACGTTATTCTCGCCGATCGACGGCCGCGTGATGTTCGTGTTGCCGTGGGGCGACCTGTCGTACATCGGCACGACCGATACCGACGCCGACGCGTCTCCCGACGCCGTGCGCGTCACGGCCGCGGACGTCACCTATCTGCTCCGCTCGGCGAACGCCGCGTTTCCGGAAGCCCATCTCAGCCCGAACGACGTCGTGTCGGTGTGGGTGGGATTGCGACCGCTCTTGGGGCAGGATCCAGGAGCGTCGCCGGCCCAAGTGTCGCGCGAGCACCGCGTCGTCGAAAGCGCCCAAGGTCTGATTACCATCGCAGGCGGCAAGCTCACGACCTATCGCGTGATGGCGCGCGACGTCGTCGATCGCGTCGCGGCGCGCCTGCACGAGCTGGACGGCCGCCCCGTCGCCCCGCGCGCACCCACCGATCGGCTGCCGCTCCCGGGCGGTGAGGCCGCCGAGCTCGACGTGCTGCGGGAGACGGCGCGGGCGCGCGGCGTGTCGGACGCGACGGCACGCCATCTCGTCGCGAGCTACGGCAGTGAAATGGCCGCCGTGTTGAACCTCGTGGATCGTGACCGCTCACTCGGCGAGCCCGTCGCGCTGGGCCGGCCGGAGATTTGGGCGGAGGTCGCGCACGCCGTCGAGCGTGAGATGGCGTTGCGCGTGCAGGACGTGTTGGTGAGGCGCTTGCACCTGTTCTACGAGTTCGACCAACAAGGGACCGCGGTGGCGGCCCCGGTCGCCCAGCGAATGAAAAAGCTCCTCGGCTGGGATGAGATCCGCGAGGCCGAGGAGCTGGTGGACTACTTCAAGCTGGTGGAGCGCGCCCGGGGCTTCCGCGCCGAAATCGGGCGCGGCAGCCGCGAGGTTACGATTTGATCCTGACGCGCGGCCGCACGTGCACGCGGACGCGCGGATCGTCGTCATCATCGATCTGACGTAGCGCCCAGCTCGCCGCGCGGCGCACGGCGCCCGACGCATCGGTCTGAGCGGCTTTCAGCGCGTCCAGCGCGAGCGGGCTTTCGATCTCGCCCAGGGCCCACGCGGCCGCCACCCGCACGTCGATGTCGGGATCCTTGAGTGCCGCCACGAGGGGCTGCACGCCGCTCGCGTCTTCGATTTCACCGAGCGCCCACGCCGACAGCACGCGGACATCGGGATCGTCGTCTTTCAGCCCGGCGGCGACGGCGGTGACACCGCTCCCCGACTCGATCTCCCCCAGCGCCCAAATGGCCGACTTCCGCACTTCGATGACCGGGTCGCGCACCAGCGGACCGAGCACCGCGACGCCCTGTGAGCTTTCGATCTCCCCGAGCGCCCATGCGGCCGCCTGACGAACTCTGGGCTCGCGATCCTTGGCCGCCGTCGTGAGCAACGGGACGGCGGATTCGTCTTCGATCTCTCCCAGCGCCCACACGGCGGTGAGTCGCACGTCCAGCGACGCGTCGCTCAACGCCTCGCCCAACGGACGGATCGCGCGCGCGCTTTCGATCTCGCCGAGTCCCCACGCCGCGACGCGACGCACTTCGGGCGCCCGGTCTTTGAGCGCCCGGCTGAGCGGCTCGATCGCCGCGGGCTCCTCGATCTCGCCCAGCGCCCACGCTGCGACCGCGCGCACACTGACCTCGGCGTCGTTGAGCGCGTCCCCGAGCGGACCGATGGCGCGCGAGTCTTCGAGCTCGCCGAGTCCGATGGCGCCCGTTTCCCGCAAGCCGGGTTTGGTGTCGCGCAGCAGCCCAATGAACAGGTCGTAGGTCCCCGCCGGCCCGTGATTGCCCAACACGCGCGCGGCGATGTTTCGGATGCAGCGGTTATCGTCCCGCAGCACGGCGCGGAACGCGCCAAGCGTGGGGGTGTCGATGCCGTGCTTGCGAGCGTGATCGCCGTGCATCACGTCGCTCATGATGCCAGCCATTCCCCCGCCGCCCCCCGGCATCGGCATCGGGGTCGGCATGGGCCGCGGCATCGGCATGGAACTGTAGGAGAAGTCGCGCGCCCAGAAGCCGCCGTAGTTCGTCAGCGATTGCCCTGCGAGGTCGCACACGACGGAGTCACTGGCCTTCAGCAATCCGAGGACGCGGGCCACCTCTGCGGAATCGAGGCGGGAAGGACCCTGCACCGCCAGCAACGCGGCGACAAACAGTGAAGCAGACATGACGACCTCAGCGGAGTAAGAGTTGTCAACTTCTGGGACACCAATTGATTGGATGACCAGCCCAGGTGAATGGTTGCCGCGCCCGGAAATGCCGGTATTTTCTGGCTTGGTGAGCCCCCTGTCCCGCCGTCGGACCCTCCTGCGTCTGACCGTTGTGTCGCTAGTTGCGAGCCTCGTGGTCGCCGCAGCGCTCGGCGGCTGCCGCCGTGAACCCCCCAAGCCCCCGCCAGCCCCCCCCGACGCCGCCATCATCCCGGAGGGCCCGTACGGCGATGCCGTCCGGCGCGGACGCGCGCTGCTCGTGGCGACGCGGGACAGCCTCCCGGCGCACGTCGGCAATCAGCTGCGCTGCGTCAGTTGTCATCTAGATGAAGGACGGCGGGAGACCGGTTCGTGGGTCGGCGTGTTCGCGCGCTACCCGCAGTATCGAGCGCGCAGTGGTGCGATCGAGACGATCGAGTACCGGGTGAACGACTGCTTCCGCCGCAGCATGAACGGCGTCGCGCTCGACCTGGCGAGCCGCGACATGGCCGACATCGTGACTTACTTCGCGTTCTTGTCCCGCGGCACGCTCGTCGGACCGCCGCAGCCCGGCGCGCGGCTGCAACAGTGGGCCGCCTTCAAGGCTGACACGGCGGCTGGTCGACAGGTGTTTGCGACCACCTGCGTCGCTTGTCATGGGCCCGACGGCCAAGGTTCGGTCGGAGCGCCGCCGCTGTGGGGTCCGCAGTCGTACAACGTCGGTGCCGGCATGGCGCGGGTGCGGACCGCCGCCGAGTTCATCCGCCACAACATGCCGTTCGATCAACCCGGCACGCTGACCGATCAGCAGGCGATCGACGTCGCGGCATTCGTGAACGCGCGTCCGCGTCCCGACTACCGCGGTAAGGAAAATGATTGGCCCAACGGTGATCCCCCGCCCGACGTGGCGTATCTCACGCGCGCGGCTCAGCAGAAGAAGCCCCGTTAGTTCACTTACAGGAGGTTACCCGATGTTCCGTATCGAAGAGGTGAAGACTCACCGCCGCGGATTCCTCGGCACGATGGCAGCTGCCGCGGCCGCCGGCCTCGCCAGCCTCACGCCACTGCGCGCCGAAGCCGAGGCCGCGCCGCGTCGCGACTCGCTGGGGAGCGCCGCCGCGGATCCAGCGTTCGAGGCGTGGCTGAACCGTATCACAGGCAGGCACAAGATGGTGTTCGACGCGCCCGAGGTGAACGGCGGCATGCCCGTCGTCTGGCCGCGCGTCTGGCTCAACACCACCAACGACAACTACGGCACGACCGACGCGCAGAATACCGGCGTCGTGATCCTGCGCCACGCGTCGATCCCGCTCGCGATGGTGGATGCGCTGTGGGCCAAGTACAAGCTCGGCGAGGTGTTCAGTCTCAAGGACGGCGATCTGCCGGCGACGCACAACACCTTCGCGAAGCCGCTGCCGCTCCCGTTGCCCGGCACCGGCGTCGAGCAGCTGCTGGCTAAGGGCGTGTTGTTCGGCGTGTGTAACGTCGCACTCACGATCTACAGCGGCGCGGTCGCCCAGAAAATGGGGATGGATGCCGCCGCGGTGAAAGCCGATTGGGTCGCCGGCCTAATCCCCGGTTGCCAGGTCGTCCCCTCGGGCGTGCTGGCCGTGAGTCGCACGCAGGAGAAGGGCTGCAGCTACTGCTTCGCGGGGTGATGCGTCGGCGCATCGCGTGACCTGAATCACGGGCACGCGGGTCGTAGCGCGGGATGGAGCGAACTCCGGTTCGGTGCGGGGTACACACGGACGCACCGTAACCGGAGGATCGCACCATGATTCGACGTATCCTGACGGCGGTCGTGCTACTGATGAGCGCGGCCGGCGTCTCCCGCGCCGTGGCGCAGCGGTCTCATTACGGTATCCACGGCGGCTACAACTTCGATCTAGAGGATGGGCTGATCGGCCTGCAGTTGCACATGCCGGTCGGGCGCTCCCTCGAGTTCTACCCGTCGTTCGACTACTACTTGGTGGACGCGGGGTCGTTGGTGGGTTTCAACGCAGACCTCAAGCTCCGGACGCCGGGCACGCCGCTGTATTTCGGCGGCGGCCTCAACATCCTGAGCGGGGGCGGCAACTCCGACACGGGGTTCGACCTGTTCGGGGGATTCGAGACGCGGTACGGCCGGACGCACCCGTACATCGAGGGGCGCGGTCTCTTCCACGACGGCTCGACATTCCAGTTGCTGTTCGGGATCAACATCACGCTGTACTGAGCTTCAAGACCGAGGGGGGTCGGCGCGTCTAGCGCCACCCCCTGAGGCTCCGCACATAGTCCCCCAGCAGTAGGAACTTCTCGAAGACCGGAACACCCTTCCGTTTTCTCCCAAACTCTGAGAACAGCTCGCGCAGACGCCCGCGGCGCGTGACGTAGTACCGGAACGTCTCCGCGAAGTCCTCCTGAGGATGCGTAGCGGCGTAGGCCGTGACGTAGTCGGGAAGGGTCGTCGTGACGCCGCGGCGCTCGAAGTCCACCCACTTGGAGTCCGCCACCCGGTACGCTTTCCGCACTTCACCGAACGCGCGCCGGAAGCGCCCGGTCCGGGTGATGGACCAATGATGGAAGAGGAAGGAATGGCCCAGCTCGTGCAGGATCAGGCCGGTGAGCATGTTCCAGGAGATCTCATCGCGAAATTTCTTCCCGGTCACGTAGCGACGCTCCACCTCGATGACCTTGGGCGAGCGGTGCGTCACGCCGGAGACACCGGGCCGCAGCAGGACCCGGTAATCCCAGTCCTTGATGCGCGATACGACGAGCAACCGGCGCACCCGCCGCAACGCCCGCGCGATGAGCTCGCGGCCAGTCGCGTCCTCCCCGCACCAGGGACAGGCGTTCATCCAGTCGTCCACGCCCTTGCTGCAGTGCGGGCAAATGTTCTGATAGGACTCGTAGCGCCATTTTTCCAGGCGCCCGCACCACGGGCAGTAGCGCATCGGATACATCACGCCGCCGCCGCATCCCCAGCGGCAGCGCCGGTCGTACTTGAAGCCTTTCGGAGCCTTGAGAGGCTCCGGGCTCGAGTGCAGGTCTTCGATGCCCCGGCCGCACCAGGGACACGAGGAGAACGCGTCCGACACGATCCAGCCGCAGTAGTAGCACTCCGCGCCCGTCAGCTTCTGCGTGTCGCGCCATTCGAGGTGCCGCCCGCAGTCGGAGCAGTAGGACCAGAAGCGCTCGACCTCCGCCTTGCACGCCGGGCAGCGCAGCTCGGGCGTCGGCACCTCGCGACGGCGTCTAGTGACGGCCACGCGCCACCGCCTCATCCACGATGCGCTGGATGAACTCGTTGTACTTCATGCCGGCTTTCTCGGCGGCGTCTGCCATCTCGTTCTCCACCGCGAGGAAGGGGTTGGGGTTCACCTCGAGCACGTACACCTCGTCGTCATGCGCCAGCCGGAGATCCACGCGCCCGTAGTCCTGCAGCCAGAGGGCGTGGAACGCCGTGGTACAAATGTCGCTGATCTTGGCGGTGAGAGGCTCGGGCAAGCCCTTGGCGAAGACATTCCGGATCTTCTTCCGTTTACGATACTCCTCGTCCCACTTGGCTTTGTAGGTCGCGATGCGGTGCTCTCCGGTCTCGGGCTCGCCGAAGGTCATCTCGACGAGGGGGAGCACCTCGACCTTGTCGTTCCCGATCAGCCCCGCGTACAGCTCGCGCCCTTCGACCAGCTCCTCCACGATGGCGGCCTGGGTGAACTTCTCGTGAATGAAGTGCACACGCTCGGCGAGGGACTCGTCGTTCTCCACTACCGACGCCTGGGCGATGCCCACGGACGCATCCTCGAGCAGCGGCTTCACGATGAGCGGGAAGCGCAGCTCGGAGGGCCGCACCAGCTCGTCACCCGGATGGAACTCCGCGAAGGCCGGTACGCGAATGCCGTGATAGGCCAGGACCTTCTTGGTGAGCGACTTGTTGCGCGCGACGAGTAGCGCCGTGGGTGGCGAGCCGGTATGCACGTATCCGTGCATCTCGAGCACCGCCGCCACGGCGTACTCATGACGCGCGCTGCCGCGGAACGCCTCGCAGCCGTTGAAGACGACCTTGGGCCCGAACGCGGTGAGCCGTTCGAGCATGGGGGCGAGCTCGCTCCCGATCCCCACCATCATCACGTCGTGCCCGTTGGCGAGCAGCGCGCGCGCGACGTCGTACTCCGCCTCCTCGACCTTCGTCTCGAGCTCGCGCTTGTAGTCCGCGTCGGTCCATTCGGGATGCAGGGCGTCGAACACGACGGCGATCTTCATCCGCGCACCCGCCCCATGTCCCTCCCCACGGTCCGCAGGGCGATGAGGATCACCGCGCCGCCGAGCACGCCGACCGCGGGGAGCAGGAGCATCGCGGTGCGCAGGCTCCCGGTCTTGTCGGAGAGATACCCGATGAGCGGCGGCGCCAGGGCATCACCCGCGAGGTGGGAGAACAACACGAACGCGCCGAGCACCGACGCTTGGACGG
>Ga0193697_1000137_pt1 | contig 28593 bp, 27 predicted proteins | sample L3m2metaG_FD_145073 | JGI IMG/M metagenome (GOLD analysis project Ga0193697, IMG submission 145073) | Soil microbial communities from a riparian zone of the East river system, Colorado, United States - L3m2 | ecosystem: Environmental > Terrestrial > Soil > Riparian zone | place: USA: East River...
TGCTGTTCTTGAGGTTGACGATCAGCGCCATGGCCAAGGCGCACACGACGAACGGCGAGAGGTCAGCCGCATATCCGAGCCCCGATCCCACGAGGACCACGGCGAGCACGTCGAGCCCCAGCGCGTCCGACGCGTCGCCTCGGAAGCGCGACAGCCACAAGAACAGCACGCACACGCCACCGATCGACACGGTGCCGACGGCGACCCAGTGCGCCCAGCCGAGTGCGGCCCCGGCGAACGTGCGATGCGGTTGGGAGAGACCCAAGGCGAACGCGAACACGAGGGCGCCCAGCGCCGTGTCGAGCAGGGCCGCGAGCTCGAGCGAGCGAATCACCGCGGTCGGCACCCGCAGGGCCCGGGCGACGGCGGTGACGGCGACAGGGCCGGAGATAACCGCCACGGCCCCGAGTGTCAGCAGGGCAGGGATTGTTGGCCGCCACACGGGGGCCAGGGCAGGCACGAGCCGCGTCAGGAGCCGCGCTGCCAGGACGGTCAGGACGAGCACGACGCCGGCCTGCGCGGCACGACGCCGGCCTGCGCGGCCGCGATCCCCCACGCGCCGCGGGGGATGCGACGCAGCACGCGCCACTCGAGCTGCGCGCCGAACACCGCGCCGATCCAGCCGATCCCGAGTGCGGTGATCGGAGTGAGCGTGCGCAGCGTTCCCGGGTCGAGGACCTCGAGGGCGGGACCGAGCAATACGCCGACAAGCAGGAACGGCGCCCCGACCAGGGCCGCGAGCTGCATCGCCCGGTCCAGAGATATGGTGCGACGCACGGGGGGAAGACGCAGCCGCGTCGCGGCGAGGCCGGCGGCCAGGAGGAGCGCCAGCGCGAGCACGGGATTCACGGAGGCGAACGTTCGCCAACGCTTGACGCCCCCGCAAGCGTCGCCGTACCTTGCGCAGACCTATGCCACCGTCGTTCTGCGTCACGGGCGGACGCGCGCTCAAAGGCACCATCCGCCCTGCGGGCAACAAGAACGCGGCTCTTCCGATCCTCGCGGCGACGCTGCTCGCCGACGGTCCCTGCACGATCGACAACGTTCCCCACATTCGCGACGTCGAAACGATGCTCGCGTTGCTCGAGCATCTCGGCGCGACGGTGCGCTGGGACGGACCCAACCAAGTCACGATCGATGCCGGAAAAGCCGAGCCCAAGGCCCTCGATCCCAAGCTCTCCGCCAAGATTCGCGCGTCGATCTTGCTCGCCGGGCCGATGCTCGCGCGGTTTGGGCGCGTGAGTCTGCCGCCCCCCGGAGGCGATGTCATCGGCCGCCGCCGCGTCGACACGCACTTCCTGGCGCTCGAACGCCTCGGCGCCGACATCACAGTGGGCGACACGTACAAGCTCGAGGGCAAACTCACCGGCGCCGACATTTTCCTCGACGAGCCAAGCGTCACCGGCACCGAGAACGCGCTCATGGCAGCGGTGGCCGCCCGGGGGACGACGGTCCTCAGGAACGCGGCCTCGGAGCCGCACGTCCAGGACCTCGCGCGGTTCCTGGTCGGCATGGGCGCGAAGATCGACGGCATCGGCAGCAACACACTCACCATCGATGGGGGCGGGCCTCTCCGCGGCGCGCCCCACACGATCGGCCCCGACCACATCGAGATCGGCTCGTTCATCGGGCTCGCGGCCGTCACTAACGGCGCGGTGACGATCGACGGCGTGCGCGGCGACGACCTGCGGTCGACGCTGCTGGCGTTCGAACGCCTCGGCGTGAAGCCCCGGCTCGAGGGCACCCAGCTCGTCGTCGACGCCGATCAGGAGCGCCGCATCAGGCCCGATCTCGGCGGCCACGTTCCGAAGCTCGAAGACGGCCCGTGGCCCGCGTTCCCGGCCGACCTGATGTCGATCGCGATCGTCGTCGCGTCGCAATGCGAGGGGCTGCTGCTCGTATTCGAGAAGCTGTTCGAGTCGCGGCTTTTCTTCGTGGACAAACTGATCGGCATGGGCGCGCGCATCGTGCTGTGCGACCCGCACCGGGCGGTGATTTCGGGTCCCTCGCCCTTGCGCGGGCAAGTGGTCGAAAGCCCCGACATCCGCGCCGGGATGGCGATGCTCCTCGCGGCGCTCGCGGCGCAAGGCGATTCCGTCATCCACAACATCGGGCAGATCGAGCGCGGCTACGAGCGCATCGACGAACGGCTGCGCGCCTTGGGAGCTCAGATTGAGCGTCGCGACGACGCCCGTTAAGAGCCTCGCCGAATCGTCCATCGGCGACGCGGCGGTTCCCCGCATGGAGCTTTCGGCGTGGGCCGAGCGCTACGGTTTGGTCGCGGGGATCACGACGCGCGGCGTGGGTGCCGCCCCGTTCAGTCTCGGCTTGTGGAGCGACGAACCGGTGGGTCACGTGTTCACCCGCTGGCGTGCCTTGCGCGCGGCCTTCGCCGCCCGGTTTCCGACGCTTGTCCTCAGCCATCAAGTCCACGGCAACGTGGTCCAATGGCACGAGAGCCTCCCTGAGGGGTGGCTGGTGCTCGATGGATTCGACGGCCACGCGACCAACCAGCAGGGCACCCTGCTCACGGTCACCGTCGCCGACTGCATCCCGGTGTACCTCGCCGTGCCGCAGAAGGGCGCGATTGCTTTACTGCACGCCGGCTGGCGCGGCGCCGCGTCCGGCGTGTTGGGGCGGGGCGTCGAGCTCCTCAAGTGGCGTGGCTTCGCCAAGAGCACCGATATCGTAATGCATTGTGGTGTAGGAATTTGCGGTGTGTGTTATGAAGTAGGTTCTGAAGTCGCGACGTGCTTCGGGTTGCCCGAGAGCGCGACGCCCGTGCCCCTCGACCTCCGCGCGATTCTGGCCCGGCAAGCCCATGAGCTGGGCATCGAGCAGGTCACGATCTCGCCCGCGTGCAGCGCGCACAACCGTGACCGGTTTTTCTCGCACCGCGCCTCGGGTGGACGCGACGGGCGGATGGTCGCCTATCTCGGTCGGCCTAAAACTTGACACCACCATAGCCCCGGCTACATTCCGGTCTGCAGCGGGCGAAGTTCGGCCCGCGCTTTTTTTTCTATGCTTTCCGACACCCTGATCGAGGCCTTCCGAACCCGGCTCGAAGTCCTGGGGTTCGACCTGGCCGACCTTCGCATTGGCGGCACGCCGAACCGGCTGCTGGTCCAAGTCCGCATCGACAAGCCTCCCCCCGCCGTTGGGGGGGTGACGGTGGATGACTGTGCCACCGCCAGCCGGGCCCTCGAGGCTTGGCTCGATGGCGGCGGTCCCCTGGGAAACCGCTACGTGCTCGAGGTGTCGAGCCCCGGGATCGACAGGCCGGTCCGCTGGCACCGGCACTGGACCCGGTTTGTGGGTCGCGACGTCAACGTGCGGCTGGCAGGGTTGGGCCGAGTGAAGGCGCGCATTATCGCGGTTCCGACCGCGGAGACCGTAGTGCTCGAGCCTGAGGGGAGACCGGCGCAGGAATACCGGATGATCGACGCCAAAGAAGCTCGACTGATGGAAGACTGAGGACTGAATGGCGAATACACCAGACGTCGTCTCGGCAATCAAGGAACTGACCAGCACGAAGCAGCTGGAGCGCAGCGAGCTGATCGACCTGCTCAAGGACGGTCTGCACGCCGCGCTCGTCAAGCGCTATGGGCCGAATGTACGGTCCGAGATCGGGATCGACGAGATGAAGGGGTCGATCCGCATCGTCGTACTCAAGACGGTCGTCGAGGCCGTCGAGGACCCGGGCACCCAGATCGCCCTCGAAGAGGCGCGGTTCGAGGATCCCGAATTCCAGCCCGGCGACGTGCTGGAGGAAGAGGTCCCGTTCGACCAGTTCGGCCGGACCGCCGTGCAGGCGGCCAAGCAGCGCATCATCCAGCGCGTCCGTGAGGGCGAGCGGACGCGGATCCGGGAAGAGTTCTCGGACAAAGTCGGCGACCTGCTCTCGGGCGAAGTGCAGCAGATCGAGCGCGGCAAGATCGTGGTGATGCAGCAGATCGAGCGCGGCAAGATCGTGGTGATGCTCAACAAGTTTCGCGAAGCGGAAGCGATCATCCCGTACCGCGACCAGAACCACCGCGAGCATTTCCACCAGGGCGATACGATCCGCGCCGTCTTGAAGAGGATTGAGGAGACGCCCAAGGGGCCGCGCCTCATCTTGTCGCGCGCCGACCCGCTGTTCGTGAAGGCCCTCTTCAAGCTCGAGGTCCCGGAGGTTCAGCAGCAGATCGTCGACATCCGGGCCACCGCCCGCGAGGCGGGCAGCCGGACCAAGATCGCCGTGTCGTCGCGTGACGACGGGATCGATCCGGTGGGCGCCTGCGTCGGGCTCAAGGGCTCGCGCGTCCAGGCCGTCGTGAACGAGTTGAACGGCGAGCGCATCGACATCGTGCCCTGGTCGTCCGATCCCGAGCGGTTCGCCAAACTGTCGCTCGCGCCGGCGCGCGTCGCGCGGGTCTTCTCCGACCCCGACACCAAGACGATCCAAGCGATCGTAGACGAGGACCAGTTGTCCCTCGCCATCGGCCGGAACGGGCAGAACGTGCGCCTCGCCTCCGAGCTGACCGGCTGGAAGATCGATCTGTACTCGAGCCGTGAGTGGCTCGAGCGCGGTGGTGAGGGCCCGCTGTTCGCGCCGCTGCCGGCCGCCGAGAAGGGCGTGACCGATGTGGCGCTGACGGAGATGAAGGGGTTGCCGCCGGAGCTCGTGTCGGTGCTCGAGCAGGCGGGCAAGAAGACGCTGCAAGACATCCTCGATTTGGAGCGCGAGGAGGTCGACCAGTTGCCGGGGATGACGCCCGATATCGCCGACAAGCTGATGGCGTTCCTCAATGAGATGACCGAGGACGGCGGCGACGAGGAGCCCGAGCCGCCGCCCCCGTCCCCCCCCGAGCCGAAAGCCGCGTGACGGAGCGCGTGACCCGGCTCCTGGGCCTGGGACTCAAGGCGGGGCGGGTGGTGATCGGGGTGTCGGGAGTGCGGTCGGGGTTGCAGCGAGGAGAATTCGCTTGTGTGGTGCTCGCGTCGGATGCCGGCGAGCGCACGCACGAGAAAGTGACGCGGTTGGCGAAGGCGAAGGGCGTGCCCTTGATCACGGGGCCGCAGGCGGACGACCTGGGCGCAAAGCTCGGCCGGCCGCCGGTGCAGGCGGTCGGAGTTCGAGATCCCGCCCTGGCGCGTGGACTGATAGCCGATAGCCGGTAGCCGTTTTTTTTGGAGGAGTGAGTGGCGAACACGCGGATTCATGACCTGGCAGCCGAGTTTGGCATCTCCAGCGAGCAGCTGATGGCTATGCTCAAGGAGATGGACATCTTCGTGCGCAGTCACCTGACGCCTCTCAAGGACGAGCAGGTGGCATTAGTACGCGCGCGCTGGGAGCGCGAGAAGCGCAAACTGAAGGAACCGGCCGCGCCGCCCAAGCGGCGGCGCACCGCGAAGGCCGCCGAGCCGCCACCGGCCCCCGTCGCCGTCGAGGCGCGGCCGATGCGCCGCCGGCGCACCGCCGCCGAGGTCGCCGCGGCCGATGCCGTCGCCGCCGAAGTGGCTGCCGCCGCTGCCGTGGAAGCCGAGCAGGCGCGCCTCGCCCTCGAAGCCGCTGCCCGTCAACAGGAGGAGGAGCGCCCCGCCGCCTCGCTTGAAGAGCGAGCCGCCGCGCTCTTCAAGGACCTCGCGCCTGGCGAGCGGTCGGACGTCGCCGTCGAGACGGCTCCGCCGCCCGCGGCGATGAACCCGTTCTCGTCGGCACCGACGTCGGTCGCTCCGTCAGCGCCCCCCCCGCCGCGGCCCTTCATTCCGACGCCCGTGCGTCCCCGTCCCGTGGCGAGTGCTACGCCGTCGGGCCCGGTGCCGCCGCGCCCCGTGGCGTCGGCCGCCCCCGGCGCGATGCCGCTCGATGACCGCCGCCGCGATAAGGGTGGCAAGAAGCGGAAAAAGGGCAAGAAGTCGATGGTCGATCAGGAAGCGGTGGCGCAGAACATCTCGCGCACAATGGCGACCATCAAGGGCCCCGTGGGCCGCAAGGGCGTGCACCGTCGCGAAGAGGGGCCGAGCTTCCGCGAGGTCCAGGAAGAGAAGCGACGCGAGGAGAAGGAGCGCGAGAAGACGCTGGTGCGCGTGACGGAGTTCATCACCGTCTCGGAGCTCGCCAACATCCTCAAGGTGCCGCCGACCCAGATCGTCACCCTTGCCTTCAAGGAAATGGGGCAGATGGTGACGATCAACCAGCGGCTCGACTTCGACATGATCGAGCTGATCGCGTCGTCATTCGGTTTCCAGGCGGCCAAGGAGGAAGGCTACTCCACCGCAGAGACCGTGCAGACGACGGACGCGGCCGAAACCCTGAAGCCACGGCCGCCCGTGGTCACCATCATGGGTCACGTCGACCACGGCAAGACGTCGCTGCTCGACTACGTCCGCAAGACCAACGTCGTCGCCGGTGAGGCGGGCGGCATCACGCAGCATATCGGCGCCTACCAGGTCACGCTGAAGGACGGCCGGCAGATCACATTCCTCGACACACCGGGCCACGAGGCCTTCACCGCGATGCGCGCCCGCGGCGCCCAGGTGACCGACATCGTCGTGCTGGTCGTCGCCGCGGATGACGCGATCATGCCGCAGACGATCGAAGCCATCTCGCACGCCAAGAACGCGGGCGTGCCGCTCGTCGTCGCGGTGAACAAGATCGACCTGCCCACGGCGAACGTGCAGAAGGTGAAACAAGACCTGCTCGCGCACGGCGTGGTGATGGAGGAGTTCGGCGGTACCACGCTCGGCACCGCCATCTCGGCGAAGAAGGGGACGGGGATCGACGCGCTGCTCGATCAGATCCTGCTCCAGGCGGAGCTGCTCGATCGCAAGGCAAACCCGGACCGCCGCGCGTCGGGGACGGTGCTCGAAGCGTCGCTCGATCCGGGGAAGGGCGCCCTCGCGACGATCCTCGTGCAAAACGGGACGTTGCATGTCGGCGACGACTTCATCTGCGGTCAGTACTCGGGCCGCGTCCGGGCCATGTACGACGAGCGCGGCGGGCCGCTGACGGCGGCCGGGCCGTCCACGCCTGTTCAGATTCTCGGCTTCGAGGGTGTCCCCGAAGCGGGCGACACGTTCCTCGCGATGGCCGATGCGTCGGAAGCGCGCGACATCGCGCAGAAGCGCCAGCGCCTCGAGCGCGAAGCGCAGCATCGCCGCTCGGGCCGCGTGAAGACCCTCGAGGACTTCATGGCCGAGCGGGCGGAGGGAGGCGCTGCCAGCCTGCGGATCATCATCAAGGCCGACCAGGGCGGTCCCGCCGAGGCGCTGGCCGACGCGCTCGCCCAGCTGTCAACGACGGAAGTGAAGGTCGAGGTCGTGCACCGCGGCGTCGGCGCGATCACCGAGTCCGACGTGCTACTCGCCAAGGCCTCGGGTGCGATCATCATCGGCTTCCACGTCCGGCCCGACTCCAACGCCCGCGCCGCGGCCGATCGCGAGCGGGTGGAGATCCGGACCTACCGCGTCATCTACGAGGCCGTCGACGAAGTGAAGTCGGCGATGGGAGGCCTCCTGGCTCCCGAGAAGAAGGAAGTGGTGCTCGGGGAGGCCGAGATCCGCCAGCTCTTCAAGATCGCGAAGGTCGGCACGATCGGCGGCAGCTTCGTGCGCAGTGGCGTGATTCCGCGCGCCGGCCGCGTCCGCGTGATCCGCGACGGTGTCGAGGTGTACGACGGGACCCTGTCGTCGCTGAAGCGGTTCAAGGAGGACGTGCGGGAAGTGCGCGAGGGCTTCGAGTGCGGCATCGGGGTCGAGAACTTCAACGACATCAAGGTCAGCGACCTGGTCGAGGCCTATCGGATCGAGGAGGTCGCCCGGGTTCTCGGCGCCTGAGGCGCTCCCCCCGTGATCGTTGGCGTGATCGTGTGGGAGTTGCATCTCATGGCGAGTCAGTCGCTCAAGGACAAGCGCGCGGTGTTGAAGAGTCTCAAGGATCGGCTGCACCAGCGCTTCAACGTCTCAGTGGCGGAGACGGCGCATCAGGATCTGTGGCAGCGGGCCGAAGTCACCGCGGCCGTAGTGAGCACCGACCGGCGCCACGCCGAGAGCGTCCTGCGCGAGGCCGACCGCCTGGTCGCCGGCGCGGACGGCGCCCGGATCGTGGACACGAGCACGAGCTATCTCTGACATGAAGCGTCCAAGCCATCGCCCCGAGCGTGTGGGGGAGCTGATCCGGCAGACGGTGGGCGCGTTCCTCACGGGGGACGTGCGCGATCCGCGCATCGGGTTCGTCACGGTCACCGGCGTCGAGGTGTCGCCGGACCTGTCGCATGCGAACGTGCGCGTCAGCGTCATGGGTACCGATGAGGAGAAGGCGAAAAGTCTGGAGGGCCTGGCGAGTGCGGCGCGCTATATGCGCGCGCAGCTGTCGCAGGAGCTGCGCCTGCGCACCAGCCCGGAACTCCATTTCCACCTGGATCGGGGCCTCGAGCACGCACAGCGTATCGATCGGGTGTTGCGTGTCCTCAAGGAGCACAAGGAGTCGGACGACTGACCGGCGGTTTCCTCCTCGTCGCGAAGCCGGTGGGTCCCACGTCGCACGACGTGGTCGACATCGTCCGGCGGGCCCTGGGAGAAGAACGGGTCGGACATCTCGGCACCCTCGATCCCTTTGCCGAGGGTCTGTTGGTGGTGGTGGTCGGACGGGCGACGCGGTTGGCGACGTTCGCCGCCGGTTGGACCAAGAGGTACGACGGCGTCATTCGACTCGGCATCACGACAGACACCGATGATGCGACGGGCACCGTGCTGAAGACAGAAGCGGTGGAGGTTACAGCGCAGCAGCTGGGCGCCGCACTGGGGCAGTTCCGCGGTGGGTACGAGCAGCGCCCCCCCGCCTACTCGGCAGTGAAGATCGCGGGAGAGCGCGCGTACCGCCGGGCGCGGAGATGGCGGCGAAGTCGTGGAGCCGGCGGCGCGTCGCGTCGAAATCGAGTCGCTCGAGCTGGTGCAGTACGCGGCGCCCGACGTGACATTCCGCGCCACCGTCGGCGGCGGGACGTATCTCCGCAGTCTGGCACGGGACGTCGGTGCCGCGTTGGGGTGCGGCGGGCATCTCGTCAGTCTTCGTCGCACGGCGGTAGGGCCTTTTCGGCTCGACGCGGCGGTGGCGCCGGACGCAGTGACGCTCGAGCACGTCCGCGATCCGGCCGCACTCGTCGCAGACCTGATGCGTCGAGAGGTGACGTTGACTGAACGGGACGCGGTCGTGCACGGTCGCCCGATCGCGCGAGACCCGACAGCGGATAGCCGGGAGCCGGTAGCGCTTTTTTCGGGCTCCGAGCTCCTCGCGGTCGCCGAGGTTGAAGGCGAGCAGTTGAAACCCCGCGTGGTGGTGACGGACGCATGATCGGCGCGGTCGTCACGGTCGGAACGTTCGACGGCTTGCACCGCGGTCACCAGCAAGTGTTGGCCGAGGTGGTGGGCCGGGCGAGGGCGGGTGGACTGACGAGCGTGCTGGTGTTGTGCGACCCGCACCCGCTCGAGGTGGTCAACCCGGCCGCGGCACCGAAGCTGTTGACGTTGGCCGAGGAGAAGCAGGAGCTGCTCGCCGGGGTAGGGCTCGAGCGCGTGGCGGTGCTGCCGTTCACGCGCGAAGTGGCGCAACTGAGCCCCGAGGAGTTCATCCGGCGCCTCCGCGGCGAGCACGCGTTGCAGCAGTTGGTGCTCGGGTACGATCACGCCTTTGGGCGGGGCCGCTCGGGCGACGAAGCCCTGGTACGGCGACTCGGGGCGGCGGAGGGGTTCGACGTTGCGGTTGTGGACGCCGTCCGGGAGAACGGGCAGCCGATCTCCTCGACCCTGATCCGTAACGCGGTGGCGCACGGCGATCTGGCGAGCGCCGCGCGGTGGCTGGGTCGCCCGTATGGTCTGCTGGGCCAAGTGGTGCCGGGGGCAGGGCGGGGCCGGACGATTGGGGTGCCGACGATCAACTTGGCGTCCCCCGACCCGCGCAAGCTGTTGCCCCCCGACGGGGTATACGCCGTCTGGGCGTGGTGGCGCGGCACCCGCTATGGCGGGATGATGAACCAGGGCGCGCGACCCACATTTGCGGAGCAGGGGCGGACGCTCGAGGTTCATCTGTTCGATTTCGCCGGCGAACTGTACGGTGAGACGGTACGAGTGGAGTGGGTCGAGCGCCTGCGCGACACGCAGGCGTTTCCTTCCCGCGAGGCCCTGGTGGCGCAATTGGAGCGCGACCGGCAGGCGGCGCGGGCGAGCCTCAACCGGTAGAGAGACGCGATGAGCACGATTCGTGGTCGTCTGATTATGATCGGGATCCTGGCGTTGGGGAGCGCTCTTTCCCTGCTGCCGCGCAACGTGACGCTGCGCATTCCCAACGGGGCCGGCGGCGTGAAGGACACCGTCGAGCGGCGAGTGCCGATCAGCTTGGGCCTCGACCTTCAGGGCGGCATCCATCTGGCGCTCGAGGTGGACGAGAGCAAGGGTCCCGTCCCCGACTGCGCCGATGCGATCCAACGCGCTGAGCGCGTCGTCCGGACGCGGATCGACCAGTTCGGCACAACCGACCCGGTCGTGCAAATCCAGGGGCGTTGCCGGTTGATCGTCGAGCTGGCGGGTGAGAAAGACCCCGCGCGCGCCAAGAGCATCATCGCGCGCACCGCCTTCCTCGAGTTCCGCATCACGGACATGCAGAACCAGTTCCAGGCCGCGCTGCCCCAGATCGACGGCGTGTTGCGGCGCGCCGGGGTCAAGTCGCGCAGTGCCGCGCCGTCGGCGGTGTCGCAGCTGTTCGGCAACGATACGAGCAAGGCCGCCAAGGACTCCGCCGCCGAGGCGAACACGCCCGGCGCGTTGTCGTCGCTGCTTTTCCAGGGCCAGCTTCCCGGGGAGTTCCTCGTGCCCGAAGAGCAATGGCAGGTCGTCGACTCGCTCATTCAGCGTCCCGACGTCAAGCAGGCGATCCCGCGCGGCATCGACCTCAAGTGGGGCGCGCAGGTCGAGTCCCGCGGGGCGACGTCGTACCGGCCGCTCTACGCCGTCGAGTCGCGGCCCATCATCACGGGGGAGGAGCTGCAGAAGGCGACGGCGCGCCGCGATCAGCAGACCAACCAATCGATCGTGGAGTTCGTGCTGTCGCGCCGCGGCGGCCGCAAGTTCGGAGAGGAGACGGCCCGGCACATCCAGCACTATATGGCCATCATCCTCGACGGCCGCGTCCAGGGGCAGCCGAGGATGATGGCGATCATCAAGAGCCAAATCAACCAGCGCGGCATGATCGAGCTCGGCTCCAAGCCGTTGCAGGAAGCGAGCGATCTCGCCCTCGTGCTGCGGGCGGGCGCGCTGCCGGCGCCGCTCATGATCGTCGAGGAACGGGCCATCGGCGCGTCGCTGGGTGAGGACTCGATCAACGACGGCATTCGCGCCGGCATCGTCGGGGTCGCGCTCGTCATCCTGATCATGGTCGGCTACTACCGGCTCTCCGGGGCGCTCGCCGTCGCCGCACTCACGCTGTACTGCCTGTTCACGCTGGCGGGGCTCGCGGCCTTCGGCTTCACGCTGACATTGCCGGGTCTCGCCGGGTTCGTCCTGTCGATCGGCATTGCGGTGGACGCGAATGTGCTGATCTTCGAGCGCATCCGGGAAGAGTTGGTGCACGGCAAGTCGCTGCGGCTCGCCGTGGAGGACGGATTCAAGCACGCGATGAACGCCATCGTGGACTCGAACGTCAGCACCGCACTCACCGCCTTCATTCTGTATCTCGTCGGGACGGGCCCGGTGCAGGGCTTCGCCATCACCCTGATCATCGGCATCGCCGCCTCGATGGTCTCGGCGATCTTCGTCGTGAAAACCCTCTTCCTCATCTGGCTGCAGCGGCGGCCGACGATGACTACCCTGAGCGTCTGATGATCAGATTCTTCGCAAACGCGAACTACGACTTCATCAAGTGGCGCCGCTGGGCGTACGGGCTCACGGCCGTGATCATGCTCGTGGGCGCCTTCGACCTGGTGATCCGCGGGCTCAACTACAGCATCGAGTTCACGGGGGGGACGCTGATCCAGATCGAGGCGAAAACAGCGCTTCCGATGGGGCAGATCCGCCAGTCGCTCGACAACGTCGGTCTGCACGGCGCCACGATCCAGACCTTCGGGTCCGACACCAGCTACGTGATCCGGGCGCGCACCTCGGCGGAGGCCGACACGACCGGCGGGGATACGGTGGCCGTCGCGGCGAGCGTCACGCGGGCCTTCGACGCCACCGCCGGCGCCGGGAACTATCGCTTCGAGCGAACCGAAGTGGTGCGGCCCAAGGTCGGCAAAGAGCTGCAGGGCAAGGCCTTCCTCGCCATCATCCTGTCGTTCTTCGTCACCCTCATCTATCTCGCGGCGCGGTTTGAATGGCGCTTCGGCCTCGCGGCGGTGCTCGCCACGGCGCACGACGTGCTCGCCACCATCGCGTTCATCAGCCTGATGCACATCGAGGTCAGTCTGATCGTCGTGGGCGCCGTGCTCACGGTTGTCGGCTACTCACTGAACGATACCATCATCATCTTCGATCGCGTGCGCGAGAACTTGCACAAGTACCGGCGCCAGAATCTCTATGAGATCCTGAACCTCTCGATCAACGAAACCCTGCCGCGCTCGGTGCTGACCCACGGGACGACGATCGCGACGACGCTGGCGCTCCTGCTGCTGGCGGGTGAGGTGATCCGGCCCTTCGCGTGGGTGATGTCGTTCGGCATCTTCACGGGAACGTTCTCCTCGATCTACATCGCCGCGCCGATCCTGCTCTTGATCGAGAAGCGCTGGCCGGGCGAGGACGCCCGCGGCGCACGAGCCCTCGGCGCGCGGGCCCCGACGCCCGCGACCCCGACGGCGCCGGCCGCGCCCCGCGGCGCGCCCGCGCCTCCCAAGGTTCCCGCGCGGTAGTGTTGGTCGACGCTCACTGCCATCTCGGCGACGGGGCGTTCGACCCCGATCGCGAGGTGGCGCTGGAGCGGGCGCGCGCCGCCGGCGTCGGGCATGTGGTCGTGATCGGCGAGTCGTTGGCGGGCAGCGAGAAGGCGGTGGGGCTCGCGCGATCGCGCACGGGACTTTCGGCGACGGCCGGTGTGCACCCCCACGAGGCGTCGAGCTGGTCGGGGGACGTCGAGGCACGGGTGCGCGAGCTGCTCGCGGAGCCCGAGGTGGTGGCGGTCGGAGAGACGGGACTCGACTACCACTACGATCACTCGCCGCGCGACGTGCAGCGGCGGGTCTTCGAAGCGCAGTTGCGGCTCGCGGCGGAGCTCGGCAAGCCGGTAATCGTGCACGCGCGCGACGCGGACGCCGACATGGCGGCGATGCTCGGCGCGTTGGGTCCCCGTCCGCCAGTGGTCGTGCTGCACAGCTTTTCATCGGGTGACGCGGTCTGGGAGGCGGGACGTGCCATCAACGCATACTTCTCCTTCAGCGGCATGATCACCTTCAAGAACTGGACCCCTGTGGTCCCTCTAACCGCCTACCCGCCGAACCGCCTGTTGTTGGAGACCGATGCTCCGTACCTCGCACCGGTCCCGCATCGCGGCAAGCGCAACGAGCCCGCGTTCGTGCGCGAGGTGGCGGAGCGCGCCGCGGCGCTGTGCCACGAAGCATTCGACACGGTCGCCCAGCGCACGACGGACAACGCGCGCCGCTGCTTCGGACCACGCCTCGACACCACCCTATGACGACTGCCACCAAGGTCCCCTCCGACATCGCCATCGCCCAGGCCGCCAAACTGCGGCCGATCGCCGATGTCGCGGCGGAGCTGGGCCTCACGGACGACGAGGTGGAGCTGTACGGCAAGTACAAGGCGAAGATCTCGCTGGCCGCGCTCGAGCGCCGCAAGCCAAAGGGTCGACTGGTGCTCGTCACCGGCATCAGTCCGACGCCCGCGGGCGAAGGGAAATCCACGGTGACCGTCGGCGTCACGCAGGCGCTGCGCAAGATCGGCAAGAACGCGATCCTGTGCATGCGCGAGCCGTCGCTCGGCCCGGTCTTCGGCGTGAAGGGCGGGGCCGCCGGCGGGGGATACCCGCCGGCGGGGGATACGCGCAGGTCGTACCGATGGAGGACATCAACCTCCATTTCACGGGCGACTTCCACGCCATCGCCTCCGCGCACAACCTCCTCTCAGCGTTGCTCGACGCGCATCTGCATCACGGCAATGCGTTGGGACTCGACGTGCGTCGCATCACGTGGCCGCGCACCATCGACATGAACGATCGAGCGCTGCGCAATATCGTCGTCGGGCTCGGTGGGATCACGGCGGGTCCGTCCCGTGAGGACCACTACGTCATCATCCCCGGCTCGGAGGTCATGGCGATCATGGCCCTCGCCACCGGGATCGCCGACCTCGAGGCGCGCCTGGCACGCATCGTCGTGGGCTTCAACTTCACCAAGACTCCCGTCCGCGCCAGCGACTTGAAGGCGCAGGGGGCGATGACGCTGCTCCTCAAGGACGCGCTCAATCCCAACCTGGTGCAGACCCTGGAGGGCGGTCCCGCGCTGGTGCACTGCGGACCCTTCGGCAACATCGCGCACGGGTGCAATTCGGTCGTCGCGACCAAGCTCGGCCTCACCCTGTCCGATCTGGTACTCACCGAAGCGGGGTTCGGCGCCGACCTGGGCGCGGAGAAGTTCTTCGATATCAAGTGCCGCTTCGCCGGGCTCGAGCCACAGGCCGCGATCATCGTCGCGACCGTTCGCGCGCTCAAGATGCATGGCGGGGTGAAGAAGGATCAGTTAGGGACGCCTGACCCCGCGGCGGTGGCGCGGGGGTGTGCCAACCTTCAGCGCCACATCCGCAACGTGAAGCAGTTCGGCGTTCCGGCGCTCGTGGCGCTCAATCATTTCACCGGCGATACGCCCGCCGAGCTGGACGCCGTGCGAGCGGCGTGCAGCGCGGAGGGGGTCGAGCTCGTGCCGTGCGAGGTGTGGGGGAAGGGCGGGGAGGGGGGCGTCGCCGTCGCGCAGGCGTTGCTCAAGTTGCTCGATGGCACCAAGTCGGCATTCAAGCCGTTGTACGACGCCAAGCTGTCGATCAAGGACAAGATCGACACGATCGCGCGCAAGATTTACGGCGCCGACGGCGTGCGCTACACGGCGGGAGCCGAGCGTGCGCTCGAGCTGATCCCGGCGCTCGGGCTCGCCGAGGCGCCGGTGTGCATGGCGAAGACGCAGTACTCGTTCTCGGACGACGCGACAAAGCTTGGCGCGCCCACCGGGTTCACGCTGAACGTGCGCGATGTTGTAGCGTCGGCGGGCGCCGGGTTCGTCGTCGCGCTCGCGGGCGACATCATGACCATGCCGGGCCTCGGCAAGAGCCCGGCGGCGGAGCGGATCCGCCTCCATCCGGACGGCACTATCGAGGGATTGTTCTAATGCGCAAGGCGAAAGGACTGGGCGTCGTCACGACCGACGCGGCCCCCAAGGCGATCGGCCCCTACAGTCAGGCGATCCAGACCGACGGTCTGGTCTTTACGGCGGGGCAGGTCGCGCTCGATCCCAAGACCGGCGAGCTCGTGGGCACGACGACGGCGCAGCAAACGGAGCAGGTCTTCAAGAACCTGCAGGCCGTCCTGGCGGCGGCCGGCTCGAGCATGGGCAACGTGGTAAAGACGACGGTCTATCTGGCCGACATGGCGGACTTCGCGCAGATGAACGAGGTGTACGCCAAGCATTTCGGGACCCACAAGCCCGCGCGCTCCACGGTGCAGGCGGCGGGTCTGCCGAAGGCGGCCCGTGTCGAGATCGACGTGATCGCGGTGAAGGGGTAAGCGGCACCGGGGGGGCGGATCGGGCCTGGTGGCCTGAGCAGTCTTCAAAACTGTTTGGGGCTCGAACGAGCCTCGGTAGGTTCGATTCCTACACGCTCCCGCCACGCCTGGTTGAGCACGACCAGTTGACTTCGTACCCCCCCATTCACAATCGTAGGACCAGACCTCGTCCAAGGAGGCCTTGTGGTTTCCTCGACGCAATGGGCGCGCGTGCGTCCTGATACAGGCGCCAAGCTACGGCAGGGTGCGTGGTACCGCGTGATGCGGTTGACGCCAGTGGAAGCCGTCCTCGACATCAACGGCCGGCCGACCGCGGTGCCTCGGCCCTCGCTGCAGATCGTTCCCGCACCCCCCACCCGCTGGACCGTCGTGGCTCGACCCCAGGGTGCTGGTGGACGGTTGCCGTCTACCTGGGGGCCGCGCTACGGCGTCTGCCCCAATTGTCGCGAGCGGGCGCGGCTCGAAGCCCGCGCCAGCAGCATGCGTTGCCCGAAGTGCAACGGTCACTTCGACATCGGCTGGGACGACTCCTAGCGCCCCTTGCGCCGGCGGGCGCAATCTGCACATTGTGCACCGCGCCCGCCCGATTGTTGACCCAAGGAGCCGCGATGCCTCCGATCCTTTTCGCTCGCCTTCAGGCGGACGTCGATCTCAAGATCCGCCGCGGCGCGTGGTATAAGGTGCTCGACATGAGCGACCTCGAGGCGGTCATCGAGGTCAACAAACGCCCCATGAAGGTCCTCCGGGCGATGCTCGAGATTCAGCAACGCCCCCCCCTACGCTGGACCGTTGTCCCACACCCCAAGAACGGCCGCCGGGCGGCGGTGCTCGGCACAGAGTACGGTGTGTGTCCCAGTTGCCGCCAGCGCGCCCCGCTTCCCAAGCGGGCGAAGGAGCTGAAGTGCCCGCGCTGCAAGCAGGAGTACGAAGTCAACTGGGGCGAAGCGTATCTGAAGTAGCGTATATTCTCACCGCTTGCATCACGCTCACGTCATCATCAACCCGGCCGCCGGCCGGGGCGCGTCGCTGCGGGCACTCGATCCCGTGTGCCGCGCGCTGCGCGCCCAGGGATGGGCGATGGACGTCGCGCGCACCGAGCGGCCGGGACACGGGACGGCGCTGGCCGCGCAGGCCGCGCAAGCGGGAGCGCGCTACGTCATCGCCGTAGGGGGCGACGGCACGGTGCACGAGGTGGCCAACGGGCTCCTGGGGGCGGGGTCCGACGCGGCGCTCGGCGTCGTGCCGATCGGGTCGGGGAATGATTTCGCCAAGCTCGTCGGTGTCTATCGCCACGATCCTGCCCGCGCCATCGCCCGGCTCGTGACCGCGACGCCGCAACGCTTCGACGCGGGGCGGGTCCTGGACGAGTGGTTCGTCAACAGCATGGGATTCGGGTTCGGTCCCGCGGTGGTGCGCACGCGCAATGCGATGCCCGGCCTGCGAGGCTTCCTCTCGTATCTTGTTCCCGTGCTCCGTACCTTCGGCTCATTCCGGGCGCCGCTCTTCGCGGTGCGCGCGACCGGATTCGCGGTGCGCGCGACCGGATTCGCCGAGCGCGGGTACATGATGATGGTCGAGGTGTGCAACGGGACGACGGCGGGGGGGAGCTACCGGTTCGCCCCGGACGCCGACCCCACCGATGGCAAGCTCGACGTCTGCTTGATTCGTCGGGTGTCGCTGCCGCGCTTTCTGTTGGCGATTCCGCGCGTGATGCGCGGGACGCACGCGAAGATGCGCGAAGTGGCGCTGGTCCGTACGGCGGAGCTCACCATCCGCTCGCCCGAGGGGCCGCTCCTCCTTCATTTAGATGGTGAGTTGCGCGAGCCAGGAGTGAACGAGTGCACGGTGAAGGTCACGCGGGGCAAACTAAACGTCTTGGTGGCACGATGAGGGCCGTGGCCGTCGCGGTCGTTCTTTCCATCGTTCCATCGTTCCATCTTTCCGCCCAGGACACGTCTCGCGTCAACCAGCCCGCCGCGCTCGTGATTCGTCCCGACACCACGCATTTCGTGGGTCCCATGGGCGCCTTCTGGCGCTCGTTCCTCATCCCGGGGTGGGGACAATCCGCCACGGGCCGCCACACGACTGGTGCCGTGTTTGTCGCGTGGGAAGGTCTCACGGCGATGATGACGCTCAAGGCGCAGCAGGAAGCCAACTACATGGAGCGCATCGGCTCGGCAAACGCCAAGGCCAAGCGTCAGGAAGTGCAGGACTGGCTCGTGCTGTGGGTGTTCAATCACCACTGGCTCGTGCTGTGGGTGTTCAATCACCTGTTCTCGGGCGCGGAGGCGTACGTCTCCGCGCACCTCCAGGACTTTCCCGCCGACCTGAAGATCCAGGCGTACCCGCGCGGCATCGGGATCAGCCTGCCATTGCGGTGAGCGCGCCAACCGCGGCCGCGCCCCTCGGCGTCTTCGACTCGGGGATCGGCGGTCTCACCGTCGCCCGCGCGCTGTTCGAGCGGTTGCCAAAGGAGTCGGTCATCTACTTCGGCGACACCGCGCGCGTCCCCTACGGTCCCAAGTCGCCCGAGACGGTCCGGCGCTACAGCGCCGAGATCCTTGCGTATCTCCTCAAGCGCGGCGTGAAGGCGGTGGTGGTCGCCTGTAACACGAGCACCGCGCACGCGCTCGGCCATCTCCAGGAGCACTCGCCCGTGCCGGTCGTGGGTGTAATCGAGCCCGGCGCGCGGGCCGCCGTCGCGGCGACCAAGACGGGGACAATCGGCGTGATCGGCACCGCGGGCACGATCGCGAGCGGGGCCTACGAGCGCGCCATCAAGCAGCTGCGCCCCGATGCGCGCGTGCATGCGCAGGCGTGTCCGTTATTCGTGCCCCTAGTAGAGGAAGGGTGGTTCGATCACCCCGCCACCGAATTGATCGCTCGCGAGTACCTGGAGCCCCTGAAGAAGGCCGCGGTCGACGTGCTGGTCCTGGGCTGCACACACTATCCGTTGCTCAAGCCGCTGCTGGCGCGCGTGATGGGGCAGGGGGTGACGCTCGTGGATTCCGCGGAGGAAACGGCTAAGGCCGTGGCCGCCGAGCTGGAGACGCGACATCTGCTGTCTTCAGGGGGAAGTCACGACCATCTGTTTGTTGTGTCGGATGACGAGCCGCACTTCCGCAAGGTGGGAGCTCGGTTCTTGGGAGGGAGACTCAAGAAGGTGGAGGTTGTACCCTTGGGTTAGTCCCGGCCTGACGTCCTTCAGGACAACTCCGGCCGAGCCCGGGCTTCAGCCCGGGAATTCAAACTGCCGCAACTCAACCTCCTTCTCCGTCACCACCGCGTACCGTCCCCCATCGAGAAACGCACCCGGATTGAGATACACGCGGCCGTCGGGCAGCCGGTCGATCACCGGCCGGTGCGTGTGGGCCATGATGACGAGCGAGAGATCGGTGCGGAGCGCCAGGAAGTCGGCGGCCCACTGGCGCTGCGCCAGAGAGGCGCGGTCGAGCACGGCGCGGTCGCGCGTGTTGTCGGCGAGGTGGCGGGAGAACAGATCGGCGATCCAGAAGCCGATCGTGGGATGCAGCATCCCGAACGTCCAGATCGTGAGCGGGTGCCGCGTCACGCGGTGCATCAGCTGCGCACTCCAGTGTTGCTCCGTCAGGCCGTCTCCGTGCACGACCAACAGGCGGCGCCCGGCGAGCTCCAGCTCAGCCTCGCCGGCGTAGAACGCGATGCCGAGATCCTTGCGCAGGAAGTCGCCGCCCCAGCGGTCGTGATTTCCACCGACGAAGGTGATCGGGATGCCGCGCGCACGGACCTCCTGGAGCTTTACGACGCTCGCGAAATGCTTGCGGGGGATGACCGTGCGATACTCGAACCAAAAGTCGAAAAGGTCGCCGTTGATGAGCAGGTGATCGCCCGGCTGGGGCACCTGCTCGAGAAACGCGTGAAACGCGGCCTCGGTCGCATGGGGAACCTGGCCGAGGTGCGCGTCGGCGACGACGATCACACGGGACTGAGGAGAAGGCACGGGCACAAGTGTAGAACGGCTGACCCCGGGCGCAAGCCCGGGGAAGACCAAAACCAAACCCTGGGGTTCAACCCACCCCGGGCTGTCGCCCGGGGTCAGTCCGACACATAGATTGTCCCAAGTTATGACGGCTACCCGTCACCCGACCCCGACCCGGCCCCCCGCCGCGGCGCCGGCCTATCCGGCTCCGCGACCGTCGGGGGACGAGCGCAATCCCGGGACTCCGCTCGATCTCGACGCGGTGCTCGCGTTGCGGACTCCGCTCGATCTCGACGCGGTGCTCGCGTTGCGGGTGAATCGCAGCGCCGTCGAGCGTCGAGCCGCGACGATCCCCACGCGCCGTACGGTCAAGAAGGAATGGCAGGCGGCGTGGCTGCTGCGCGCGATCACCTGCATGGACCTGACCACGCTGCAGGGCGACGACACGCCCGGAAACGTCACCCGTCTCTGCGCGAAGGCGCGGCGCCCGATCCGCCCCGACCTGATCGACGCCCTCGGCGTCGCGCAGCTCGACATCAAGGTGGGGGCCGTCTGCGTCTACCACACACTCGTCCCCACGGCCGTGAAGGCCCTCGCCGGCTCGGACATCCCCGTGGCCGCGGTCTCGACCGGTTTCCCGGCGGGCCTGAACCCGATCTCGCAGCGTCTGGAAGAAATCCGTGCGTCCGTGGCGGCGGGAGCGCAGGAGATCGACATCGTCATCACGCGCGCGCACGTCCTCACGGGCCGGTGGGACGCTCTGTATGAGGAAGTCCGCGCCTTCCGCGAGGCGTGCGGCCCGGCACACATGAAGGCGATCCTCGCGACCGGCGAGCTCGCCACGCTGACCAACGTCGCGCGCGCCAGCATGGTCGCGATGATGGCGGGCGCCGATTTCATCAAGACGTCGACCGGCAAGGAGCCCGTCAACGCGGTGCTTCCCGTGGGCGTCGTCATGACCCGCATGATTCGCGAGTACGAGGCCCGAACCGGCGCTGCCGTCGGCTTCAAGCCGGCCGGGGGCATCCGCACCGCCAAGCAGGCCCTCGACTGGCTCATCCTAATGAAGGAAGAGCTGGGAGATCGCTGGCTCCGGCCCGCCTTGTTCCGGCTCGGCGCCAGCGCCCTGCTCACCGACATCGAGCGCCAGCTCGAGCACTTCGTGACGGGGCGCTACTCGGCGGCCTACCGTCACCCGATGGTGTGAGATGACGACCGTCGCGAAGCTGTTCGAGACGATGGACTACGGGCCGGCGCCCGAGAGCGCCGCGCCGGCGCTCGAGTGGCTCAAAGCGCACAACAACGCGCAGCTCGGCCACTACATCGGTGGCCAGTGGATGGCGCCGGCCGAGGGCCAGTACTTCGAGACGATCAACCCCGCGACCACCGCGGTGCTCGCGCGCGTGGCGCAGGGCGGCAACGCTGACGTCGACGCGGCCGTCACGGCCGCACGCGCCGCCGCTCCGGGGTGGGCAGCCCTCACCCCGCATGCCCGCGCTCGCTACCTCTACGCGATTGCTCGTGAGATCCAGCGCAACGCGCGGCTCCTCGCCGTGCTCGAGAGTCTCGACAACGGCAAGCCGATCCGCGAGACGCGCGATCTCGATATTCCGCTCGTCGCCCGCCACTTCTACCATCACGCCGGGTGGGCACAGTTGTTGGCGACGGAGTTCGCCGGCTATCAACCGATTGGCGTCGTGGGTCAGATCGTCCCCTGGAACTTCCCGCTGCTGATGGTGGCGTGGAAAGTCGCGCCCGCGCTCGCTGCGGGGAACACGATCGTGATGAAGCCCGCCGAGTTCACACCCCTCACCGCGCTCTGTTTTGCCGAGTTGACGCGCGAAATCGGGCTGCCGCCAGGCGTCTTCAACGTCGTGACGGGAGACGGCGCGACCGGGAAGCATCTGGTCGAGCACCCCGACGTGAACAAGATCGCCTTCACCGGGTCGACCGAAGTGGGCCGGATCATTCGCAAGGCGACGGCGGGGACGGGCAAGAAACTCACGCTCGAGCTGGGGGGGAAGAGCCCGTTCATCGTGTTCGACGACGCCGATCTCGACAGTGTGGTTGAAGGGGTATCGACAGTGTGGTCGAAGGGGTCGTGGACGCGATCTGGTTCAATCAGGGGCAGGTCTGCTGCGCCGGCTCGCGGCTCCTCGTACACGAAGGGATTGCCGACCGGCTCACGCAGAAGCTGCGGGCGCGCATGGAGAAGCTCCGCGTCGGCTCGCCGCTCGACAAAGCCGTCGACATGGGCGCGATCGTGGCGCCGGTGCAGCTCGAGCGGATCCGCGTCCTCGTCGAAAAAGGCGTCGAAGAAGGCGCCAAGATGTGGCAACCATCCTGGGCCTGCCCGACGGAAGGCTACTTCTATCCGCCCACGTTGTTCACCGACGTTTCGCCTGCTGCGACCATCGCGCAGGTCGAGATCTTCGGGCCGGTGCTCGTCTCGATGACGTTCCGCACGCCCAAGGAGGCCGTCGAGCTCGCCAACAATACGCCCTACGGTCTCGCCGCCAGCGTCTGGACGGAAAACATCAACCTCGCGCTCGACGTCGCGCCGAAACTCAAGGCGGGCGTGGTGTGGGTGAATTGCACCAACATGTTCGACGCGGCGTCGGGGTTCGGGGGGTATCGGGAGTCGGGGTTCGGGAGAGAGGGCGGGCGCGAGGGGATGTTCGAGTATCTCAAGGCGGAGTGGGACGGGATGCGAGATGCGGGAAGCGGGATGCGTGCACCCGCGCCCGAAGCGACGCATCCCCCATCCCGCATCTCGCCTCCCGAGGCGCCGCTACCTCCAGTTGACCGGACATACAAGTTGTTCATCGGCGGCAAACAGGCCCGTCCCGACCAGGGCTACTCCCGCAAGATCGTCGGCGCCGACGGTCGGGTGCTCGGGGAAGTTGGGGAGGGGAACCGCAAGGACCTCCGCAATGCCGTCGAGGCGGCGCACGCGGCCGAGGGCTGGGGGGGGGCGCCACAGGAATACCCGCTGCTCGGCTTCGTCTCCCTGGTGGCGCCGGCGATCGCGATCGGGAACACCGTCGTCGCCATCCCCTCCGAGGCGCATCCGATCGCGGCGACCGAGTTCTACACGGTGCTCGAGACCTCCGACCTGCCGGACGGCGTCGTGAACGTCGTCACCGGCGACAAGGACGCCCTGGCCAAGGTCCTGGCCGAGCACGACGACGTGGACGGCATCTGGTACTGCGGCGGCGCCGGCGGCGCCCAGGCGGTGGAGTTCGCGTCCGCCGCCAACATGAAACGCACGTGGGTCATGACCCGGCCGCGCGACTGGCTCGATCCTCGCCAGGGCGAAGGCCGCGAGTTCCTGCGCCATGCCTCCGAAGTGAAGAACATCTGGATCCCCTACGGGGAGTAGGCGTGATCAGCGCGGTCCACACCCGCGTCAACTATTCCGAGACCGACCAGATGGGGTTCGTTTATCACGCGAACTATCTCATCTGGATGGACATGGCGCGCACGGAACACCTGCGCGAGCGAGGGGTGTCCTACAAGGAGTTGGAACAGCAGGGCATTTTCCTCGCGGTCACCGACGTGCACGTGCGCTACCGTCTGGCGGCACGCTACGACGACATGATACGGGTGCGGTGCTGGGTGCGGGACGTGGCCACGCGCCGGGTCATCTTCGGATACGCGGTCGAGCGGGCGGAGACGGGCGAGCTCCTCGCCACCGCGGAGACGTCACTCATCGCCCTCAACCATCAGCACGGCCTCTCTCGTATTCCGGAGCACGTGTGTGACCTGCTCGAGCCGACCCCCGATCCGGTACGTCTGTAGCGCGCTCCTTCCTTTACTATTGCTCGGCGCGGGGCTCCGGGCGGCCGCCGCCCAGCAGCCCACGCCGTCGAATGACGAAACGCTCGTCGGACAGTTGGCGGGCCTGCTGGCGGCCGCCGATGCGCGACGCTTCGACGCCGCCGTGATCCGCGACGCGCTCGCCAACCCGAATCCCGCTGTGCGCCGCCAGGCGGCGCTCGCGGCGGGACGCATCGGCGACGCCGCCGCCGTCGACTTGCTGCTCCCCGCGCTCAACGACACCAGCCCCCCGGTTCAAGCCGCGGCCGCGTTCGCGCTCGGTCTGCTGAAAGATGCGCGCGCCCTCCCGGCGCTGTTGCAGCTGGTGCGGGCGGCGCCGGTCGCGGCTCAGGGACTCGCCGAGCTCGAGGCGGTCACGGCGATTGCCAAGACCGGGGGGGAGGAGGGGGCCCGCGCCCTTACCGAGATCATCGCGACCGGCTCCCCGGGTGCTCCGACGACACCGCTCGTCGTGGCGGCGGCGCTGCTCGAGGCCTGGCGACTGGGCACGCGGGCGCCCGTGACCGAGTTGATCGCCTTCGCCGACGCGCCCGATGTCGACGCGCGCCGCCGAGCGCTGTACTCGCTCGGGCGGCTGCGGGCGCATCGCGGCGCGGCCCGGCTCGTGGCGGCGTTGGCAGACCGCGAAACCGACATTCGCGCCGTCGCCGCGCGCGGTGTGACCAAAGCGTTACTCGACAGCGCGCACATCGAGGCCCGCGGCGCGCTGGACCGGCTGCGGCCGTTGCTCGAGGACCAGAGCGCTCAGGTGCGGATCAACGCTCTTCGCGCGATCGGATCCTTCCGCGACTCCGCCCTCGCCGCCGCGGTGGCGCCGCTCGTCAACGACCAGAACGTCGGCGTGGCCGTCCAGGCCGAGACCACCCTCGGCGTCCTGCGCGGCGGCGCCGCGCTACAGGCGCTGCGTTCCCGACTGACGAGCAGCGTCTTCACGCTGCGGCGCCAGGCCCTGATCGCGTTGGCCCAGGCCGACAGCGGGGCCGGCTCGGCGGCCGCGGCGCAGGTGGCGGGTGATGCGGACTGGCGCTGGCGCAGCGTGGCAGCCGAGGCGTTCGGCGCGGCGGGTGCGCGGGCCAGGCTCGAAGCCTTGCTGACGGATGCGGATGGCCGGGTCGTCGCGCAGGCCTTGCAGGCGCTCCAACGCATCGTCCCCGCGTCCGACACCCTGCTCACGACGCGCGCGCGCGCGCTCATCACGCACGCCGACCCCGCCGTCCGCAGCGTCGCCGCCGATCTGCTGGGTCGCCGGCCCGACGCCGGGGACGTGGACCTGCTCGTCCAGGCCTATCGGCGCGCCGAGAACGATCCCTTCAACGACGCGCGCCTCTCGGCCGTGAGCGCCCTGGGCGCGATCGCGAGCGCCAGTCCGACGGGACGGCTGCGGGTGGCGCAGCGCTTCGTGGGCGCGGTGCCGCGGCCCGACGACTACCTGGTTCGTCGCCTCGCCGCCGACACGCTGCCCGACGCGCGCGATGCGTGGGGGCCGGCCTTGCCCATCGTGACGGGCCGGAGCGCCGCCGAATACCGCGACGTCGCGCGCCGCTGGCTCGCGCCGGTCCTCACGGGCCAGCCCAACCCACGCGTCACGATCGAAACCGATCGCGGCACCCTCGAAATCGAGCTCTTGCCCGCCGACGCGCCGCTCACGGTGGCCGCGTTCCTCGGGCTCGTGGAGCGCCGCTATTTCGACGGCACTCGCTGGCACCGGGTCGTGCCGAACTTCGTCGTGCAGGACGGTGATCCGCGCGGCGACGGGTGGGGGGGGCCGGGGTTCGTGTTGCGCGACGAGGTCAACCCCACGCGCTACGGCATCGGCACGGTGGGGATGGCGCTCTCGGGCCCGGACACCGGGGGCAGCCAGTACTTCATCACGCACGCGCCGCAGCCGCACCTCGACGGCATCTATCCCGTGTTCGGTCGCGTGGCCGCCGGGGCCGCCGTACTCGATGCCATCGCGATGGGGGATCGTATTCGGAGTATCCATCGGTGAGAATCATGGCCGGCTTGCTGCTGGCGTTAGCCCTGGCGTCGCCGCTCTCGGCCCAGTTCGGCTACTTCGGCCAGAACAAGATTCAGTATCGCCGGTTCGACTGGCGCGTGCTCCGCGGCGAGCACGTCGACCTCTACTACTATCCCGAAGAAGAAGAGCTGGGCCGCGTGGCACTCGCCTACGCGGAAGCGAGCTACGATTCACTTGAACGTCGTTTCAACCACGCCGTCACTCGACGTATTCCTCTAATTGTCTACGCCTCCCACTCGGACTTCGAGCAGACGAACATCCTCCCCTTCATCCCTCCGGAGGGGCTGCTCGGCGTCACGGAGTTCCTGAAGCGCCGCGTCGCGATGCCGTTCCGCGGCAGCTACAGCGAGTTCCGCCACACGCTGCGGCACGAGCTGGTGCACGTGTTCCAGTTGAGCCTGTCCACGGAAGTCTTCGCCCGGTATCCCCGGCTGCGGCAGGCGGCCCTGCCCCTGTGGTGGACCGAAGGACTGGCGGAGTTCTTCTCGAGCGGGGAAGACTCGCGCGACGAGATGGTGCTGCGCGATATGACCGTGTCAGGCCAGCTGCCGGTGCTGCGCGATCTCACGTACGCGTACGGCGGCCTCGTGTATCCGGTGGGGGGGAGCCTGCATCGTTTTCTGGCAGAGCGGTACGGTGAGTGGCGCATCCTGCAGGTGTACGGCGACCTCTGGAAGTACGGGACATTTGAGGAAGTGATGGCCGGCGTGTACGGCCGCAGCGTGGAGCAGCTCTCCGACGAGTGGCAGTACTGGATGCGGCAGCACTACTTCCCGGCCGTCGCGCAGCAGCGCCCCCTCGCCATCACGTCGCGGCGGCTGACCGAACTCGCCATCAAGCCCGCGGCGTACCGGCTCCCCGGTGATAGCGCGCCGTCGTACCTCTTCTTCTCGCCGTCCAACGGGTACACGACGATCTACTCCCAGGACTTCCACGGCGGCCGGAAGCGCGCGGTGGTGAAGGGGGAGCGCAGCGAGCAGTTCGAGTCCTTCCACTTCTTCGAGTCGCGCCTCGATGTGAACCCGGAGGGCGTCGTCGCCTTCAGCAGCAAATACGCCGAGCGGGATGCGCTGTTCTTGTGGAGTCTGGTGCGACAGACGGTGGTAGGCCGGTATCAGTTCCCGGAGCTCGTGTCGATCTTGTCACCCGCGTGGGTCCCCGACGGGCAGAGTGTCGTCTTCAGCGGACTCTCGGTCTCCGGGTATTCCGATCTCTACCGGCTCTGGCTCAAGGACGGCCGGCTCGAGCGCCTGACCTCGGACCGTTACGAAGACGTCGAACCGACCGTCAGCCCCGACGGGCGCACCGTCGTCTTTTCCTCCGACCGCACGCCGTTCGGGCCGCGCGGCGCGCGCAATCTCTTCGCGCTCGACCTGCCATCGGGCGTGATCCGTTACCTCACATACGGCGCGTGGCGCGACGAAGGCCCGCGCTATGGCGGCGGTCGCGTCTACTTCGCGAGCGACCGGGATGGCACGTTCCAGATCTACTCGATCGATGCGACCGGCGCCGGACGCCGCGAAACCGCGACGCTGAATGGCGCCTTTGATCCTCAGTGGGTCCCCGCGTCCGACAGCGGAGGTCGGGGCGGCTTGCTCTTCGGCGGCTTTGCGGACCTGAGCTTCAACATCTATTACGGCGATCCGCTGGCGGACACATCGACGACGGGCACCTTCGCCCTTGCGTCGGATCTACCCGCGCCCGAATGGACGTGGGGCGAGCTCACCCATCCGCAGTACGCGCGCGCCGACGCCGCGCCCTACGAAAAGAAGTTCACGCTCGACTTCGCCGCGGGCGATGCCATCGTCGCTCCGGGTCTCGGCGCGGCGCAGGGCGCCGTGTTCCTGTTCAGCGACCTGCTCTCGGATCACGTCGTGTTCGTCGCGCTGTCGTCGTTCCAGGGAACGGGGCTCGGCAACCTGGTGGACAACGTCAATGGGACGGTGTTCTACCTGAATCAGGCGCGCCGCATCAATTGGGGCGTCGGCGCATTCCGCCAGCGCGGCCTGTTCTACGAGGGGGACTTCAGCTCGCTGTTCGAAGAGACGTCCTACGGGTTCATGGCGCAGGTCCGGTATCCGTTCACGCGTTTCCGGCGACTCGTGGCGGAGTACCGGATCGAGCGGTCTGACCGCTTCGACCTGTTGACGGAGGGCGTCGACGAGTTCCGCCGCGTCGGGTGGCTCGCGTCCAATTACTTGAGCTACGTGAAGGACAACACGCTGTGGCTCGCCACGGGACCGATCGACGGCACGCGCTACAACTTCACCGCCGGGCTCGTGAACGACTTGAGTCACGGACGTTTTGACTCGTGGCTCCTCTCGGGCGACGTCCGCACCTACCTGCGCACGTCACTGCGCAGCGCGCTGGCGCTGCGACTTCAGGGATATGCGTCCGGAGGGGAGCGGCCGCGCCGCGTCAACATCGGCGGGTCATGGGGCCTGCGAGGGTACCCGCGCTACGGCTACGTCGCGGGGACGCGCGCCTGGCTGTTCAACGCAGAGCTGGCTACGTCGCGGGGACGCGCGCCTGGCTGTTCAACGCAGAGCTGCGGTTCCCGATCACCGATTTTCTCACGATCGGGTTCCCGTTCGGCGCGGCGCGCTTTCCCGGCGTCCAGGGCGCGCTGTTCCTCGATTACGGACGCGCATGGACCGAAACCACGACGAAGCGCGGCTTCCTCGGCGCGAGCGGCCTCGGACTCCGGATGCCGATTGGACCGCCGCTCGTGCTGCGTCTCGACCTCGGCTACCGGTTCCACTCGGGCGATCTGGGGTTCTACGGACTGCCCCAGAGCAGCCGCGGCACCAGGTTCGTAGACTTCTTCTTCGGGTTCAACTACTGAGGCGGCAACGCTTTTCGCTTGACCGGCTCCGCGCCCTTTCCTACATTGGCGCGTGTGCGTTGTTGGCCGCGTGTCCGCGGCCGCCCGCGCCGTTGGTGCCGGTCGCACTCGCGCCCGCGAATCGTGACAGCGCCGTAGCGTGGACGCGCGCGACGTTGCCCGGGGCGAGCTTGGTCATTCGCTTT
>Ga0193697_1000138_pt1 | contig 28593 bp, 22 predicted proteins | sample L3m2metaG_FD_145073 | JGI IMG/M metagenome (GOLD analysis project Ga0193697, IMG submission 145073) | Soil microbial communities from a riparian zone of the East river system, Colorado, United States - L3m2 | ecosystem: Environmental > Terrestrial > Soil > Riparian zone | place: USA: East River...
TGTCGGCTCGCATCTGCCGCAGTCCAGGTAGTCCACAAATCCAAAGAGAGATTCACCTGACGTACGCCGAGGTGATAGAGATGGTTTAGCGCGTCGGGTATCTGATCGAGATTGTCGGGGCGAACAACCGCGATAACAGAAAAGCTTTTGTCGGCGTCAATGAGACGGGAAATGGTCGTTTGAACCACATTTGCCGTGCCGTGACCTTTGGCATCGCGACGATGGCGATCGTGGACTTGAGGGGTACCATCGAAGCTGACGGCCAATCCCAAATCATGAGCGAGCATAATTTCCCATGCATCATGATGCGTGATAGTGCCATTTGTAGTGAGATTGAACGCGAGGCGTTTGCCGGAATTGGTGGCGAAGGTGCGCGCAAAGCTCATCCACTGGCGGATGCGGTGCGCTTCGAGCAGGGGTTCGCCCCCGAAGAATCCAAGGTGGAGAGAACCGCCAGGGCTGAGACTGTCGAACGCACGTTGGATCGCGATCGAACCGATTTCGAACGACATGGGAGAGCTGAACTTGGCTCCGGTATAACAGTAACTGCAGCGAAGATTGCACGCGTGATTAACCATCAGCGTTAACGCAAAGTGCTGGCGCGGAGCGATCATTCGTTTGTCACACATTGGAACACTTGGACGGAGGCTCAGTTTCCAGCCTCCGCCGGTGCCGTCCAACGTAAAGCATAAGACGTTCCCTGCTGCGTTCGGGTCGAGTTTACGCCCAAAACTGTCTAGTTTTCGGTGTTGAGATTTGCCGGTTGCGTGAGAATCACGCTAAAGGCGTGAGCGGGTGCGTGGGGTCGCGAATCGACAATTTGCGCTACCTAGAGACGTTGCCGAAACGTCGTGAGTCTGTTACGCGTGAGGCTGGGCAAGCCAGTTGTTCCAATGAACTCTAAAGCTACGAGCGCGGTGACAATGTTGTTGGTGTTTCTGTTCTCAGTGCGCGGCTTTTCGGCGGGCAAAAACGAGGAGACAGCTGAGAAGCTGCGCAAAGTCGCAAAGTTACCGAAGGTGACGTTGCAGATGAGTTTTGAGGCCGTGAATCGCAGCGCAGGTGAGGGGGAAGCGGACATCAAGAAGCATCAGGCGGCGCTCAAAGGGACCGGGGAAGACGGGGAGGTTTACATGCAGATCGGCTGGATCTACGGACGCCGGGGAGCCGCTGAAAAGAGCAGCGCAGCATTTCAGCGAGCGATCGAGCTGTTTCGTAAGCGGCTGTTAACGAATCCAGGCGATGCGGCGGCCCTGGCTGGATTAAGCCGCGCACTCGTGACGCAACAGCAGTGGGAGGAGGCGGAGCGCCTGGCGCGGCAAGCGGTCAAGGCAGGGGCAGCGAATGCCGACGCCTGGGCTGCGCTAGGGTTTAATCTTACGACTCGCGCGTTCAGATTGCTCGGCATCAGGTCGTTACCAGGTCCCGAGCAGTTGGCCGAGTTGGTGATTCGCAAAGCCTCCGTCGACGCAGTGAGGCAAGCGGCGGAAGCAACTGGCGAAGGAATGAAGTGCATGGATCGGGCGGTGAGTTTGGCGCCAAGGCAAGTTGATCTCTACAGGGAGAGAGCGACAATTCGGATGTTGCACAATTTGCTTGGGGTCCGTTTGAGCGGCGAACCGATAACGCCCCCCAAGGTAACAGCGGCGCTCTGGAGCAAGGAATCGCTGGACGATCACAGGAAGGCCGCCGAGCTGGGTCCTGAGAGTCCAGCTTTGGTGTTTGCACCGCTGCAGTATGAAATGGGAAAGATTGGACTCTGCGCAGAATTCGACGGGCAGCGCTTTATGCGCGAAAACGAAGCCCTGATCGCAGACACGATGTCGCGCTTGCAACGGCTGAGCCAGAGCACGAATCGCGAGACGGCGTTGGAGGCGTTGCAGTTGATCGCGATATTAACTGTTTTTCGTGGGGATATTCCTGCGTCGCTGGACACTTTTCGCAAGATCCTCAAAGTTGATCCGGCGGAAGAGGTCGCCTGGGATGGAATCACAGGAATCCATGTGGAGAAGCAGCAACCCCATGAGTTGATCAAGTTATGCGAGGAGCGGTTGAAACAAAAGGATTCGGCACGAAATCGAGTTCTGCTGGCTAAAGCATACGAGTTCGCGGCTGAGTGGGGAAAGGTGGAGCCGCAGGTGCGGAAGGCGCTCGAACTCGAACCGAAGAGTGTACTGGCGAATCTCAGCCTCGCGGTGGTGATGCTGAAGCAATCGAAACTCGAAGAAGCCGAGCAATTATTGGCCACCGTCCGGCGAAGCGAAGATGCCGAGCGCGGTTTTGCGGAACAGCTTGCGTATGTGCAGGGGCTTTACTGGGGCATGAAAGGGATGCGGTTCATGTCGGAAATTGAATTGAAGAAAGTCGCCAACTCGGCAGATGCGAAGCAAGCGCTGGAGATAGTGTCGCGACCCGCAAGCGGTGATTGAGCAGGTGAGTAGTGTGGTCGCAAGAGCGTTCCATTCTAAAGTGGCGCAGTTGCGTGCAAAGAGAACCCTCGATAGCCTCGAGACATGAAAGGCCCACTGGTTGGAATGCTTTTGATCGCTGCGGTTGTCGTTGGCGCGTCAGCGGAAGTGACATTGGAGCGGACGCCGAATAGTGGGATTCAGCCACAGGTGGGGGTCGATGAAAAAGGGGCGGTGCATTTATTGTATTATGGAGGTGATCCGAAGGCCGGGGATTTGTTTTATACGCGGCAGCGGGATGAGACGTGGATGAAGCCGATTCGGGTGAATTCGCAAGAGGGAAGCGCGATTGCAGTCGGGACGATTCGGGGAGGACAGATGGCCGTTGCTTCCTCGCAGAGTGGCACGATGGTCCATGTCGCGTGGAATGGCGCGAAATCGGCGCCGGACTCAAAGCATGAAGGCGCGCCAATGTTCTATGCGCGGCTGAACTCCAGCGGAACTGCCTTTGAACCGGAGCGGGACCTGATGACCTTTACGGGTGGGCTCGATGGCGGCGGGTCGGTCGCGGCAGATAATCAAGGCAACGTCTACGTTGCGTGGCATGGGCGCGCGCCGGGAGCGAAGCAGGGGGAGATTGGGCGCGCGGTGTTCGTTGCAAAATCGAGCGACGGCGGCGCGACGTTTGCGAAGGAGATGCAGGCAAGTCCGGATGGCCTCGGAGCATGCGGTTGTTGCGGGATGAAGGCGTATGTGGACCGCGCGGGCGCACTTTACATGTTGTTTCGGAAGGCGGAGCAAATGGTCAATCGTGACGAGGTGCTGCTGGTGTCGCGGAACCAGGGGAAGACTTTCCAGGTCATGAATTCAGATCCGTGGACAGTGGGGACGTGTCCAATGAGCAGCGCGAGTTTATCAGAGTTTCAGACTGCGTCAGAGGTCGCTCGCCCTCACCCTGACCCTCTCCCCCAGGAGAGGGAACAGCGCTCGCCTGTCAAAGCAAATGCCGGAACCGGCGTGCTAGCGGCGTGGGAAACGGCAGGACAGGTGCGTTTTGCGAAGATCATTGGCGACAAGGTTCTTTCAACGACAACACCCCAGGGCACTGGCAAGCGAAAGCATCCGGTGATCGCCTCGAAGAAAAACGGCGAGACACTATTTGTGTGGACCGATGGCACCGGTTGGCAGAAAGGCGGGGCGGTGGTGTGGCAGATTTTCGATAAGGATGGGAAAGCGATTGGAGAGCAGAGGCGAAAAGATGGAGTGCCGGTGTGGAGTTTCGCGGGAGCGTATGCGAAGGCGGATGGGAGTTTTGTGGTTGTCTACTGACATGGGAATTCCGGACAATTTCTGCGGAGCGGAACCGCTGATTCCAAAGCGCTAGAGGACAGCCGCAGTCCAAGACGCTGGCGCGCCAGTGACGAGCCAGCGAACTACGGTGCGGCTTTGGCGGTAGCAACAATCCATGACGCTGATGTGTAATATCAATGGAGCATTATCTTCTATGAAAGTTGAAAGATGCAGGGAAGAAGAAGCGAATCATTGGGTAAGACGACAAAAGTTCGATTAATGATTTCAGTGGTTTTAGGGCAGTGCCGATAAATAAGACAGGATTCCGGTGCTGAATTTGACGAGGTGAAAACTCGTCGTATATTGGCGTAAGGCACGAATGACAGGTAGCAGGAACAGTGTATCAAAGGCCGGCGACGGTGAGCCGGGCTTCAGCTTCTAAAAGTTGAGGCTCGGGTGCCTGAAAGAAGCTCTCCGTCGCGGGCAGCGACGGAAATGAGCGCGCAAATAGAGTTTGGGAAGTTTCAAGGGGATCGCCGGAGGATTCCACAGCTCGGTATTGCGTCACGCTGGCCGCGCTTCCCGGCGCCAAAACCCGACCGGATCGTAACTCTCGCCTCACTTTGCGCAGATATTCCCCATGAATTTATCGCCCGCACGCTGGCGCGCCGGTTGACGGAAGAAACCGACGGCCGCGTTCTCCTGGTGCATCTGGAACGGGTCCAGCGGAACCTGACGCTTGGCCAATGGGCGAAGCTTGGTTCGCGTGTAAATGGTGAGTTTTGCTTCTCGAAGAATTTGGAATTTCTGGCGCCACGGGCAGAGCGGCTGCATATCCAGGTCGATGTGGACGACGTGAGCGTTGTGCCGTCGATGCTCGAGCACTTCAGTTGTCATTATCATTATGTGCTGGTGCACGTGCCAGCAGAGGCGTCGGAAGCGCTGCTTCTCGAATGCTTTGGGAAGTCTGACCGCACCTTCCTGTTGTTGCAACCGACGAGCGAAGACCTCTATCAGCGGGATCTCTTGCTGCGCGAGGTCCGCACGTCAGGCAAAGGCGATAACGTTAAGACGATTATCTGCCGGGACAAGGGGGAAGAGTATTTTAACGATCTTCTGAAGGTGATGGGCACGGCGGTGCACGGGTTTGTGCACGGTTGCCCGACCGTCGATGGCTCCGGGACGCTGGACAATTGGAGCGAACGTGAATTCCGGGATGACATCCGGCGATTGGCGCGCGAGATCGCGCACAAGCGCATCGGTCTGGCGCTCTCGTCTGGTGGCGCGCGTGGGTTGGCGCACATCGGGGTGATCCAGGTGCTGGAAGAAAACGACATCGAAATCGATGTGATCGCCGGATGCAGCATGGGGGCCTACATCGGCTCGGTATGGGCCTACGGTTACGACGGGCTGGCGATGGAGCGATTGGCGCGAGAGGTGGAACATCGCTGGGGTCTATTTGAACTGCTGGATCCGTTCATCCTCCCGCGACAAGGGTTTCTCCGGGGCGAAAAGGTCAAACGGCGCCTGAAGAAGTCGATTGGCGACGTGCACTTCTCGGAATTGGTCCGGCCGCTGCGTATCGTGGCGACGAATCTCTCAACTTTGGAACGGGCGATTTTCTCCAGTGGCGAAGTCGCCGCGGCGGTGCACGCCAGCAGCGCGATTCCCGGTGCGTGCGTGCCGGTGAAGGTGGATGAGGAGTTGTATATCGACGGGGGGATAGCTGATCCGCTTCCGGTGGACGTTTTGGAGGAGATGGGGATAGAGAAGATCATTGCGGTCAACACCATCCCTACGGCCGCCTACCTGCGCTGCCGGCATGAATTGGAGCGGGACCACGCCGAGGCACTAGGTAAACGTAAGCACAAAATACGCACCATCCTCAATGAGTATCTCAACTACTTCGCGCCGGGGAACATTCTGGATACAATCCTGAGAAGTTTTCATGGAGCGCAGATGCGGGTAGCTGAAATATCGTGCTTGCACGCGGATGTGGTGCTGCGGCCGCTGTCGTTTGATGGCCGGTGGCACGACTTCCGTCGTCCCGGCAAATACATCGCGCTTGGCCGGCGCGAAGCCGAAGAACATCTGGCGGAAATCCAGGAGCTGGTGAACAGAAAGGAGCCTACGCATGAACTCGAGCCTGCTGAAAACGCAGTGGCAACAATTACCTGAGAAAACGATCCAGCGATTGCAGGGCGAGAAGCTCAGGCGCTACCTGTGCGACGTAGTCGTGCCGTTCTCGGCGCATTACCGGGAGATGTTCAAGAGCCATGGCCTGCGGCCAGAGTCGATCCGGACACTCGAAGATCTCGAGCAGATCCCGTTCACGTCGAAATCGGATCTGCTCAGCACGCAAGCTAATCCGACCAAGAGCCGGGATTTCATTTTGATTCCTGACCAGCAGGTGCTGGCGAAGCGCCCGTCTACGATTGCGCGCGCGTTGCTGCGCGGCAAGGAACACGTCAAGCGCGGCTTTGAGGCGGAGTTCCGGCCGATTTTCATGACGAGCACGACGGGTCGTTCGGCAGACCCCATCCCGTTCGTCTACACGCAACATGACCTCGAAAACCTTTCCTGGGGAGGCGACCGGATCATGCAGATTTGCGGCGCGCAGAAAGAATTTCGGCTGCTGAACATGTTTCCGTATGCGCCACACCTGGCGTTTTGGTTGACGCATTATGCCGCGACGGAGTTCGGGCTGTTTTGTCTGAGTACAGGCGGTGGCAAGGTGCTCGGGTCGGAGGGCAACTTGCGGATGATCACCAAAGTGAAGCCGGACGTGCTGATCGGCATGCCGACGTTTATTTATCACGTGCTGCAGCAGGCACTCGAATCCGGCATGCGGCTGGATTCAATTAAAAAGCTGGTGCTCGGCGGCGAGAAAGTTGCGGAGGGCATTCGCCGCAAGCTGCGCATCATGGCGCACAAACTCGGTTCGCCGAATGTGGAAGTCCTTGCGACCTATGGGTTTACCGAATCGAAGATGGCGTGGGCGGAATGTCCGTATCCACACGATGAAGACCCTTCCGGGTATCATTTGTATCCTGACCACGGGATCTTTGAAGTGGTCGATCCGAAGACCGGTATCGCGCAGCCGCCTGGGGCGCCGGGTGAACTGGTCTTCACGCCGTTAGATGCACGAGGCAGCGTAGTGCTGCGGTATCGCACCGGCGATTGCATCGACGGCGGACTGGTTTACACGCCGTGTCCGTATTGCAAGCGCACTGTGCCGCGGCTGGTCGGCAAGATTTCGCGGAATTCAGAGGTCAAAACGATGCAACTCGATAAGATCAAAGGCACGCTGGTGGACTTCAATCAATTGGAGCACGTGCTGGACGACGCCGCCAACATCGGCGCATGGCAGCTCGAGATTCGGAAACGGAACAATGACCTCTTGAGCTCGACGAACTAATCCTGCATGTGCACAAGGCGACCAATGTGGACGACCAGAAGCTGTGCCGTGAGATCAACAATCGGTTCATCGAGCGAACGGAGGTGCAGCCGAACCGAATCGTATTTCATGATGCGGACGAGTTACGACGGATGCAGGGTGTTGGCACTCTGCTGAAGGAGCAGAAGATTGTCGACAACCGCCCGGGTAAGTTTTCGGTGGCCGCGGCACCTGTCAGTGACAACGGTCAGCCGGCAACCGCCCAAACCGCAGGAGCGACACGATGAGCGGCACGCGATTAGTCATCGTTGACGGAGTTCGGACCCCGTTTTCAAAAATGGGGACTGACTTGGCGCACCTTGGGGCCGACGAACTGGGCCGTATCGCTGTGAGCGCGCTGCTCGCTAAAACCGGCATCGATCCAGCGACGATCGACGAAGTGATTTTTGGATGTGTCGCGCAGCCGGCGGATGCGGCAAACGTGGCACGAGTGATTTCATTGCGGGCGGGCATACCGGAACACGTGCCGGCAATCACCGTGCACCGCAATTGCGCATCGGGTTGTGAAGCCATCACGCAGGCGCAGGAAAAGATGGCCGCCGGACGCGGATCGATTTTCGTGGTTGGCGGCGCAGAAAGCATGTCGCAGGTGCCGTTGCTCTACAACCACAGTGCGGCGCAAAAGTTCACGAAGCTGGCGCGCGCCAAATCGCTTTGGCAGAAGCTCGGCGCATTTACGGCATTTCGTCCTTCCGATTTTCAGCCGAGAATCGGTCTGCAACTGGGCCTGACCGATCCGGTGTGTGGCCTGAATATGGGCGACACGGCGGAAGTTTTGGCGCGCGAGTTCGAGATCACCCGCGAGTTGCAGGATTCCTTTGCAATGGAATCGCATGCGCGCGCGCTGGCCGCCCGCGAGAAAGTGGCGGCGGAGATTTGCCCGGTCTATCCGACTCTTCTGCCGCAGGGTGTGCGCGCGAAATCGGCTGGACCGGTGGTAAGCGACAACGGCCCGCGCAAAGACCAGACGCTGGAAGTTTTAGACCGGTCTTCGACCGAAAGACCGGCACAGTTACGGCCGGCAACTCCTCGCAAATCACGGATGGCGCGGTGGCGCTGCTCGTTATGACCGAGCAAAAAGCGGCGGACCTTGGGCTCACGCCGCTGGGCATTCTCACAGGCTACGCCTATGCTGGTTGCGACCCGACCCGCATGGGCCTGGGACCTGTCTTCGCCATTGCGAAAGCGGAGGAGATTGTCGGCCTCACGACTGATCAGGCCGATCTGATCGAAATCAACGAGGCGTTCGCGGCGCAGGTGCTCGCGGTCTTGAAGTGCCTGCGATCCGACGAATTCGCCGCGAAGCACCTGAAGCGGTCGCGGCCAGTCGGCAAAGTGCCGAAAGACAGGCTCAACGTGAATGGCGGCGCCATCGCACTGGGGCATCCAGTGGGGGCTACCGGCGCGCGCCTGGTGCTCACGAGCCTCAAAGAACTTGAAAGACGGCAGGCAAAACGCGCCCTGGTCTCTTTATGTGTAGGCGGGGGCCAGGGCGCAGCTCTTTGGCTGGAGAGACCATGATATGACGAGCACCCTCGAACAACCCAAAAACGTAACTCGCGAAGTAACGCCGGGCGTGCCAGAGTCGCGACCGACCATGGCAGCGCACATTCGGTCCGCGATCACGGAAGATCAAATCTGTATCCTTACGTTCGACCGCCAGGACTCGGCGGCGAATATCTTCGATCGCGCGACCCTCGATCAACTCTCCGAGCATGTGGAAGCAATCGCGACCAACTCGCGGCTGCGCGGCGTGATTCTCGCGAGCGCCAAGAAATCGATCTTCATTGCGGGGGCCGACCTGCACTCGATTTCGCAGTGTACGAAGCCCGAACTGGAGGGCTTGATCAGCCTCGGGCAAAGCGTATTTCAGCGCATCGCAAATCTCGCCATTCCCACAGTCGCGGCCATCCACGGCGCGTGCGTTGGGGGCGGATACGAGATTTGCCTGGCGTGCAGCTACCGTGTCGCGTCGACGGACCGTTCGACGAAGATCGGTTTGCCGGAGACTCAGCTTGGCATTATTCCGGCCTGGGGCGGTACGACGCGGTTGCCGCGATTGATCGGCTTGCCGAAAGCGCTCGATGTGATTCTCGGCGGCAAAACGCTCGCGGCAAAACACGCGTTGAAATACGGCATGATCGACGAGGTCGTGCACAAGGAATATCTGCTCGATTACGCGCAAAGGCTTTTGCGCACCCGCGGAACAAAGTTGATGCGCCGGAAAACTCCATTGCTGGTCAAGCTGGCGAACACAGGGCTCGCGAGCCGGCTGATTGCCAAGCGCGTGCAGCCGCAATTGCAGAAGAAAACGCGCGGTCATTATCCCGCGTTGCCGAAAGCACTGGAAGTCGCGACGGAGGGTCTGAGCCGGTCGACACAAGGATCTCTAGAGCTGGAGCGTGAGGCGATCACTGAATTGAGCAAGGCGGATACCAGCCGCAACCTCGTTCGTCTATTCTTTCTCCAGGAGCGCGCGAAAAAGCTGAGCGTCGGGCCGGATCTCGGCAAAGCGTTCACGAAGCGGGTCGCGGTGATTGGCGCGGGCGTGATGGGCGCGGGGATTGCGCAATGGGCCGGAGGGCGCGACATCCAGGTGCTCTTGCGCGACATCGGTGCCGAGCAAGTCGCAAAGGGCATGGGAACTATCGCGCAACTTTTCCGCGAGGGTTTGAAGCGCAAGGTGTTCACTCCTGTGGAGGCTCGCGCGGCCATGGACCGCATTACGCCCGTCGTCGGGGATGTTCCGTTGAAGAATGTCGATATCGTGATCGAGGCGGCGGTCGAGAAAATGGATCTCAAAAAGGAAATCTTCCGCCGACTCGATCAACTCGCGGGACCGAAGACGATTCTCGCGACAAACACGTCCGCTCTCTCGATTTCAGAATTGGCCGAGGCCACGACACATCCGGAGCGCGTCGTCGGAATCCATTTTTTCAATCCCGTGCATCGAATGCAGTTGGTCGAAGTCGTGCATGGCCGCCACACCTCGCCGGAAGTTGTGGGTCGCGCGGTAAAGTTTGTGCAGCAGATTGGCAAATTGCCAGTCGTGGTAAAAGACCGGCCGGGATTTTTGGTGAACCGTATTTTAATGCCATATTTAATCGAGGCGGGACACCTCTTTGAAAACGGCGCCGGCGTGGAGAACATTGATGAAGCGATGATCGAGTTCGGCATGCCGATGGGGCCTTTGCGATTGATCGATGAGGTTGGAGTCGATGTGGCAAATCACGTCGCGGAGACGATTGCGGCCCATTTCAGCGCGCGTTTGCGCACGCCGCCTTTGCTCGGCGCGATGTTGAAGGAGGGATTGTTGGGCCGAAAGAGTGGCCGCGGTTTTTACGTCCACGACAAGAAATCCAAAGGCACGGACATGAATCCTGGCGTCGATAAGTATCAACTCAAGACTTCGGCCGCCGCTTTCGCGCGCGAAGAGCTTCGCAACCGGATGGTTTTCCTGATGGTAAACGAAGCCGCACGCTGCCTGGAAGAGAATGTCGTGGGTGAAGCTGCCGATGTGGATTTCGGAATGGTCATGGGCACCGGTTTTGCGCCGTTTCGCGGTGGACCATTGCGCTACGCGGATTCCGTCGGTGTCCCGCAGATGGTGGAAGAGATGTATAAGCTCGCCAACAAAGGCGAAGCTCAGTTTGCGCCTTGCAAACTGTTGGAGACAATGGCCACGCACCAGCAGAAATTCTATTCTGAGAAAGGAGCTGTTTTATGAGCACAATCCCAGTTGCACCCGAGGAACCGAAAGTTCAGGACCAGGCCTCACTCATCGATACTTCGAAGATGTCTGAGGGCCAGCGCGCTGCGCTGGAGCTGACCGAAGCGGCGCGCGATGCCGCGGCGGAGAAGCCGAGTCTGGCGAGCGGTCTTTTCATGGGCCGGTTCGATTTGGATGCGGTGTTTCCGTTTCCCGAGCAGAAAGCCGAGGACCGCGATCAGGGCGACGCGTTCCTGGAGCGGCTCGAAAAGTTTTTAACTGAAAGGGTCGATCCGGATGCCATCGACCGGACGGGCGAAATTCCGCAGGACGTCATCGATGAACTCGGGCGCATGGGTGCGTTCGGCATCAAAATCTCACCGCAATACGGCGGCCTCGGCCTGTCGCAGACGAATTACTCGCGGGCCGCTATGTTGCTGGCAAGCTATGACGGCAACCTCACCGCCTTGCTTTCAGCCCATCAATCGATTGGTGTGCCGCAGCCGCTGATCATGTTCGGGACCGAGGAGCAAAAGCGCAAATATCTGCCGCGCGTCGCGAAGGGCGAGATTTCGGCGTTCGCACTAACCGAACATGGCGTGGGGTCGGACCCCGCGACGATGGAAACGCGGGCTGAGCCAACGCCTGATGGCAAACACTTCGTGATCAACGGCGAGAAGCTGTGGTGCACCAATGGCGTCAAGGCCGGCGTAATCGTCGTGATGGCGCGCACTCCATCCAAGACGGTCAATGGCAAAGAAAAGAAACAGATCACGGCGTTCATTGTTGAAATGAATACGCCGGGCGTCGAAGTGCTTCACCGCTGCCGTTTCATGGGCTTGCGCGCTCTATATAATGGCGTGATCCGCTTCAAGAACGTGCAGGTGCCGCGGGAAAACGTTTTGTTGGCGGAAGGGAAAGGCCTGAAGGTCGCGCTCTCCACGCTGAATACCGGTCGACTGACCTTGCCCGCAGCCTGCGTGGGGATGTCGAAGCAATGCCTCAAATACTCCAAAGAATGGGCTGCAAAACGCGTTCAATGGGGCGCGCCAATTTCGAAGCACGCCGCGATTGCGGATAAGCTCGCGCGCATGGCTGCGAACACGTTCGCGATGGAAGCGATGACGCTCCTGGCCGCAAGCCTCGTCGATCGCGACAAGAAAGCCGATGTTCGCCTCGAAGCGGCGATGTCCAAGCTCTGGGGCACGGAGATGGGCTGGCAAATTGTCGATGACACGATGCAGATTCGCGGTGGCCGTGGCTACGAAACGGCGGATTCGCTCAAGGCGCGCGGTGATGAACCAGTACCGATCGAACGCATTCTGCGCGACTGCCGGATCAATACGATTTTCGAAGGCTCCAGCGAGATCATGCGGCTGTTCCTGGCGCGCGAAGCGCTCGACCCGCATCTCAAGGTCGCAGGCGCCATGCTCAACTCGCAGTTGCCGATGGGTCAGCGGTTGAAAGCCGCCCTCAAGGCGGGACTTTTCTATGCGCGATGGTATCCGCGCCAATGGCTGCCCTCTATTTTCACCTCTGGACCCTCAACGCTTGATCCTCGACTCAAGCGGCATGTGCGTTATGTAGCCCGGAGTTCGCGTCGCCTCGCCCGCAAACTCTTTCACGCGATGGTGCTGTTCGGCCCGAAGCTCGAAAAACAGCAGGTGTTGCTCGGACGCTTTGTGGACATCGGCACGGAACTTTTCGCCATGGCGGCCACTTGCTCGCGGGCCGCACAGTTAATGAAGACCGGCAGTGCTGAGGAGAAAAAAGACATTGCTCAGCTTGCCGATTATTTCTGCACGAGCGCCCGGCTTCGTATCGAGCGGAATTTCGATGGCTTGCGCCATAACGCCGACGCGAAAGGTTACAAGTTGGCACAGAGAGTCGTGCAGCCTGACTTCAAATTCCTGCGCGACGGAATTGTTGGGAGCTGATCGAAGAAGCAACGTAGCAACCTGCGGCTGGAGTGCGTTCCAAAGCGTAGCGACGCTACCATCGATTCGCTCATCGCCTTCCTGCTGCCACGCCTCCCACTACATGGAATAACAGAGGCGTCTTACCAAATTGAAGAGGGATTTCACCTACTGTTGGACGAGTCCAATTGTACGGACACTCCACACAACGACTATGAAGAGCGTGAGCAAACTCGGTGCATTTGTAATAATTTCAGTGAGTACTTTGGTTTTCCTTAATGGCTGCGGTGGCGATGGCGGCGGCGATGAGAGTGGGGGCGGGGTCTCGGGTAGTGGCGGCGCTCCGTCGTCCGTGGCGGGCAAAACGGCCACCGGGGTCATCACCAGCGCGCCGAACGACCCGCACTGGCGAATCGATTTTAATGGCAACGGCAATTATACGCATGTTGAAAATCCCTATCCCGCGGAGTACGGCACCTACAGCTACACTAAAACCAGTGCCAACGAGAGCACTGCCGTGCTGCACCCGAATGCTGGCGGGCAGTTTTCGATGCACTTTCACTTCAACAGCTCGCACGGGGGCTCTTACACAATACCAGAGGCCACCGAAACCGGGACCTTCAACATGAATTAGCGCTAATTTCAGGGTTTGAGCGGGCGGGAACACGCGCTATCCTCGGCGCGTGAATCGCTTCGAGCAGAAGCTTGAGCAACACGGTCTAAAGTTGCGGCGAGCGCCGCTGCAGACCCTGCAAATCAATGTGGGGCGCAAGTGCAATCAGGCCTGCCGTCATTGCCACGTCGATGCCGCTCCGTGGCGCACCGAAATGATCGATGCCGAGACCGCACATCGGATCGGCGCCTGGATTAGAGAGCACCGTCCACCGATCGTCGACATCACAGGGGGCGCGCCCGAGTTGAGCGCACACTTTAAGTATTTCGTCGAAGTCAGCCGCGCTTCAGGTGCGCACGTCATTGACCGCAACAATCTCACGATCATCGAGGAGCCGGGATATGATTATCTTCCCGCATATTTGGCGCAGCAGGGCGTGGAGGTGATTGCATCATTGCCCTGCTATTCGGCCGAGAACGTCAACAAGCAACGCGGCAACGGTGTGTTCGACAAAAGCATCTCGGCCCTCCGAAAACTTAACGCGGTCGGCTATGGTGGCTCGCTGCCTCTGAATCTTGTTTACAATCCGCTCGGCCCAAAGCTGCCGCCGCCGCAGCCCGAACTTGAGGCTGATTACAGGGAGGCGCTCCAGCGGGATTTCGGCATCATTTTCAACCGACTTTACACCATAACCAATCAACCGATCGCTCGTTTTGCCGACGACCTGCGCCGCCAGGAGAAGTGGGACGAGTATATGGAATTGCTCGCGAACAGTTTCAATGTGACGACCGTGGACGGCCTCATGTGCCGCACAACGCTAAGTGTTGATTACGAGGGGCGGCCGTACGACTGCGACTTCAATCAGATGCTCGGGATGAAAATGCGCAACGGTAGCGATTCGTTTCTGTGGGACATTACTCCGGAAATGCTGGCTCAACGCGCAATCCAAACAAATGATCATTGCTTCGCCTGCACGGCCGGTTGCGGCAGCAGTTGCACGGGTGCACTGGCCTGATTGGCGGGCAAAACAATTTGACGGTCGGGCATTCCATTTGTAGATTATGCGGCCCTTGGGGTTCCAGAGTAGCTCAATGGTAGAGCAGTCGGCTGTTAACCGACGGGTTGTAGGTTCGAGCCCTACCTCTGGAGCCAGTTCGTAAGCCGGCGGAGCCCGGATAACGCTGGGGCGTCGATCTTACTTGTTAACCCGAGTATCGCGGCTGAAACTTACATCCCAGCCGCGGCGGCGCTTCCGCTCTTTGCCTGGCGGCGGGCGAGGTAGTCTTCGACGTAAAGGAGGTTGGCGGGGCCGGCGCGTTGGACGACTTTGAGGAGACTATCCATGCTCGAGACTTCTTCGAGTTGCTCATTCACGAACCACGCCAGGGCGTTCTGCGAGATGTAATCGCGTTCCTTGATCGCGAGCTCGATGAGTTGGTTGATTTGCTCGGTGACTTTCTTTTCCTGGTCGAGCGAAAGTTTCACCGCTTCCTCGACACTTTTGAAACGATTCTGTGGCGCGGGAATGTCGCCGATCTCAGCGTGCCCGCCGGCATCGAGCAGGTATTTAATGAACCGCATCGCGTGGTCGCGCTCTTCTTCAGCCTGGCGGTAAAAGTGTCCGGCGAGTTGGTGCAAACTTTCCCCCACGAAATGCGAAGCGATCGCGACGTATTGCAGCATGGCGCTGAACTCGTAGCAGATTTGCCGGTTGATCGCTGCGTTCATTTTTTTGCTGATTAGCATAGAAGTATCCAGTTGTTGCCAGTGGCATCCTAGCAATCGGTCACATCGATGCAAGCGGTGTCGTTGACTCATGCCGGATTTCACGCCAATCATACGCGCCATGTTCCGCAATTCACTCCTGGTCTGCGCTTTATCGCCATGCCTCCTGCTCTTAAATCGACCGGCGCATGCGCGAAGCGAGCCGTATTTGCTTCTCGCGCCAATGGTCGGACATACGGGAGACACGGACGCGCGGATTTGGGCGAAAGCATCAGGCGCAGCGCGGCTCGACGTCCTGATTGGCAGCAAGGAAGATTTGTCCGACGGCTCAATCATCAAAGGCGCGATGCTCGAAGAGTCTTCAGGCTTTATGACGAACGTGTGGATTGGAGGATTGAAACCGTCGTCACACTATTTTTATTGCATCCTGCTCGATGGAAAACGCGCGATGCCCCGGCCGTACCCGTCGTTTCTCATGGCGCCGCCGGACGGCCAGCCCGCGCGCGTGCGTTTCGCGTTCACATCGTGCGTGGGCTTTCGCGAATACGATTCGGCCGCAGGCTGGGCGGATATCGCCACGCGCACGAATGTCGACCTGGTGATGCTTCTCGGAGACAACCATTACGCCAACACACCGGACCCGATGAGCCAGCGCGCGTTTTATCACGAGCAACGCAGTTCCGGAGGTTATCGCGAGTTGACTTCGCACATCCCCACTTACGCGATTTGGGACGATCACGACTTTGGTCCCGATAACAGCGATGGCACGCTCACGAACAAAGACCTTGCGCTGAAAACTTTCCGCGAACATTGGGCAAATCCGAGTTATGGCGAGGCAGACGTTCCGGGCGTGTACTACAAATTCACGCGCGGGAACATCGACTTCTGGATGCTTGACGTGCGCTATTATCGATCACCGAACAAAGCATCCAATCTCGTTCACAAAACCATGCTCGGCGAACGGCAACTAACCTGGTTAAAGAAGGGATTGCTCGCTTCGAAGGCGCCCGTGAAAATCCTCGCGTCCGGCAGCGAATGGCAAAGCCATGGCACGGTCGATTCATGGAAAAGCTTTCTGCAGGAGCGGGAGGACCTTTTCGGGTTCATTGAGAACAATCGTGTCGAAGGCGTCATTCTGATCTCCGGCGACCGCCATTTCACTGCCGGCTATCAAGTCCTGGGCAAGTGGATCGAGATTACGTCAGGCCCAATCGGCAGCCAGGACGCAGAGGCAAAACAAACGCCCGAAATGTGGACCAAGTACGACAAAGGCAAACTCTATTGCATCTTTGACATCGACACGCGGCCGCAACCGCCGTCGGTTACCCTGGAGATTTATCGTGCCGGCGATGGAGTAATCGAGCGCAAGGCGTTTACATGGGACGAGGTTCTGGGCCGCTCAAAAATCCAACTGACGCAGCCTCCCGCCGCCAAACCGGCCAGCACGAACACGCCCGCCAAAAAGACGGCGTCTTAGGGATTCAGCAGCCAGCCTTTGCCCGGGATCCATTCGCGGCTTCCGGAAGGGGCTTTGCAGCCGTACGCAGCAACCGCCAGCATCGCGGCCATGAGTAGGACAACAAGGTATTCCATCACAGTATCAAACTAAAGAAGATTGCTTCTGACGCAGGATTGTTGCACAATCATGTCAAAGTGAGATGACGGAGACAAGCAAAAGTCTCAAAGGACAGTTGATCCTCGACAACGGCAAGTTGCGCGGGTCGTTTTTCCATCGCAGCGTTATATTGATCTGCCAGCACGATTCGGAAGGCGCGTTCGGCCTGGTGCTCAATCACGCAACGAGTAACAAAGTTGGCGAAGCGGTGGTCGCAAATTTGCCGGACACCCTGAAGAAGGAACCGCTGTTTCTCGGCGGCCCCGTGCAGCCGCAGGCTTTGAGCTTTCTTCATAACGACAATTACCTGCCGGAGGCGAACGTGCTCACGAATCTGAGCCTTGGCCATTCACTCGACTCACTCGTGGAATTGAGCGAATCATTTTCGCCTACACAAAAACTCAAGATCTTCGCCGGTTACGCCGGCTGGAGTCCAGGTCAGCTCGAAGACGAAATGAAGCGCGACACCTGGATGGTCCACCCTGCGTCAGTCGATCTCGTTTTCCACCCCAATCCGACTCAGCTCTGGCCGCTAATCCTCAAGGACAAAGGCTGGAAGTACCGGCTGATCGCCGAAGGCCCGGAAGATCCTTCCTGGAATTGAGTTATACTCGCATTTTCCGGCGTCGGCTTCTGCCATAGCTGACCGGTTTTTGTGGCGCCGCGGGGCCGCCAGCGCCGCCGTAAGTGCGTTTCAGTTCGCGAATCTGATCGCGCAGCAGGGCGGCTTTCTCGAATTCCAGATTATTCGCCGCGGCAAGCATTTCTTCTTCGAGTTCGCGGAGAGTTTCTGTGACGTCAAAATTGCCACCGGTCTCGTTGATGACGGCGGCTGCTCTGTCACTACCCGGGCGCGTGACGAGGCCCTCCTCGATCGCGCGGGTGATGCTGCGCGGCGTAATGTTGTGCTCTTTGTTGTAGGCGAGCTGTTTTTCGCGGCGATATTCCGAGACGGCCAGGAATTTCTCGATGCTCTGCGTGCGCACGTCTGCGTAAAGAATGACTTCACCGTTGAGATGCCGTGCGCACGCAGAGCCCGTTTGAATCAGACTGGTCGCGCTGCGAAGATAGCCTTCCTTGTCAGCATCCAGGATGGCGACGAGAGAAACTTCCGGAAGGTCCAGACCCTCACGCAGAAGGTTGATACCCACCAGGACATCGAAATCGCCTTTGCGCAATGCGCGCAGAATTTCGACGCGTTCGATGGCATCGATTTCGCTGTGAAGGTAACGAACGTTGATGCCGATATCGCGCAGATAGTCGGTGAGTTCCTCAGCCGTACGCTTCGTCAGTGTCGTCACGAGCGTGCGCTCTTTGCGCTCGCCGCGTTTCCGTACTTCCTCAATCAAATCATCGACCTGGCCCTTGAGTGGCTTCAACGTGACCTTTGGATCCACGAGCCCGGTGGGACGAACGACAAGTTCAATGATGCGCCCTTTCGACCATTCGATCTCCTTCCCGCCGGGTGTCGCGCTCACATAAATCGCCTGACCCTGCAACGATTGAAATTCGTCGAAGTTCAGCGGGCGATTATCGAGCGCGCTCGGCAAGCGGAAGCCGTGTTCGGCGAGCACGGTCTTGCGCGCCATATCACCGGCATACATCCCGCCGATTTGCGGAATCGTGGCATGCGACTCATCGACCACCAGCAGGTAATCGCGCGGGAAAAAATCGATCACACAGCTCGGTCGCGATCCGGCAGGACGCCCGGCGATATGGCGCGAATAATTCTCGATGCCCGAGCAAAAGCCCATTTCGAGCATCATTTCCACGTCGTACTCGGTTCGCATCTTGATGCGTTGCGCTTCCAGAAGTTTACCGCGGGCTTCGAACCACGCGATGCGGTCAGTCAATTCTTCCCGAATCGCCGTGATCGCGCGCTTCATTTTGTCGCCGGGCGTGACGAATTGCTTGCCCGGATAGAAGGTTACGCCGGGAAGGGTTTCGATCGTCTCGCCCGTGAGCGGTTCGAAGCGTGTCAGCCGTTCGATCTGATCTCCGAAGAACTCCACGCGAATAGCGTCTTCGGTTGACGCGGGACAAACCTCAACCGTGTCACCGCGCACGCGGAAATTGCTGCGACTGAATTCGATGTCATTGCGGTTGTATTGCAGATCGATCAATCGCCCAAGAAACTGCTCGCGAGTGATCTCCTGGCCGACGCGCAGCGGAATCACCATCGCTTCATAATCCTCTTTGCTGCCGATACCGTAGATACAGGAGACGCTCGCCACGACAACCACATCGCGCCGGGCAAATAGCGAACTCATCGTAGAAAGGCGCATACGCTCAATGTCCTCGTTCACGCTGGAGTCCTTTTCGATGAACGTGTCAGTGCGCGGGATGTAGGCCTCCGGTTGGTAATAATCGAAATAGCTGACGAAGTATTCGACGGCGTTGTGCGGGAAAAAGCCCTTGAACTCGGAGTAAAGCTGTGCGGCAAGTGTCTTATTGTGGGAGATCACCAGCGTTGGCTTGTTCACGTTTTTGATGAGATTGGCGATCGTGAACGTTTTGCCTGAACCGGTGACGCCAAGCAGCGTTTGATGGGGAGCGCCGGACAACACGCCTTCGGTCAGCTTCGCAATGGCTTGCGGTTGATCGCTTGCCGGTTCAAAGGGCGCGGCCAGCTTGAACATAAGGGATCAATCTACGACACCATCGCCGGGGCGTCGAGGGCATCGGAGCGCGGACAGCCGATCCGAATTCGGCGGGCATGGCTGCCCGCGCTCCATCACGTGCGAGGGGAGATTAATTAATGAGAACAGCCGCAGCCCTGATCGCTACAGCAGCCAGAGAGATCCTCCTCCGTCGGCGTCCGACCGAGTTCGAAGGTCTTGGCGACGTACTGCCCTATTGACTGCTGCACCTTCTGCATCTGCTCCTGGGCATCCAGAAAACCGCGCGCTACAGGGTTGTTGACGAGGATATCGCGATGCTTTTGGAACTCACCGACCTCTTCCTCATTCAACGGCAGGCCCATCTGCTGCTTTTGCTGGAGCGTCTCCCCTTTTTCCATGAGGCTCTGGTATTGGGACTTCGCCGCCTCGTCGCCCATAAACTGATCGATTTGCCGGCGAATCGCTTGAAATTCCGGCTGCGCCACGAGCGCGTCACAAAGCTCCCGGGTCTTCTGCATCAGGGCGGTTTCTTCAGTCGTTGTCATATATTTTTGATATGCGGCGCGTGGCGTCGCGAAGTCACGCCGTTAATACACCACAGAATCCCCGCAATGGCAACTTTGCTTTGGTCCTCGGACCAAAAGTCACTTGATTTGCCTGTCCTGCAACTTAGCTTCTTCGCATGTCCGAGATGCTCGCTGCTCCCGCTGATCGCAAAAGCCGGCCCGACGGCGCCGACACGCAACTTTTTGCGTGGTCCGACCGCTTTGTGCGCCGCCACATCGGGCCGGATGCCGAGCAGACAGGCAAAATGCTTCAGGTATGCGGGTTCCCGGACCTTGACGCGCTGACAGATGCCGCAGTACCTAAGCAAATTCGCTTGCGACGACCGTTGAACCTGCCCGCTTCGCGCAGCGAATACGGTCTCCTCAACGAGTTGAAGCAGGTCGCCTCCAAAAACCAGGTGTTCCGCTCATTCATCGGCGCCGGGTATCACGATTGTATCACGCCGCCGGTCATACAACGTAACATCCTCGAAAACCCGGGATGGTACACCCAATACACGCCCTATCAGGCGGAGATCTCCCAGGGCCGGCTCGAAGCTCTGCTCAATTTCCAGACGATGATCATTGATCTCACCGGGATGGAGATCGCTAACGCCTCATTACTCGACGAAGGCACCGCCGCCGCGGAAGCGATGGCCATGTGCTGGCATATCAAAGGCGGCGAGCGCTCGATTTTTGTTTCGGACGCATGCCATCCGCAAACGATTCACGTCGTGCAAACGCGCGCGAAGGCGCTCGGCATCAAGGTCATTGTCGGTAATCACACGGGCTTCGATTTTCGCGAACCCGTGTTCGCCGTGCTTGTGCAATATCCCGCCACCGACGGGATCATCTACGATTATCGTGGCTTTCTCGCGCGTGCTCACGAACACGATGCACTCGCAATCGTTGCCGCCGACCTGCTCAGCCTCACACTCCTTACTCCGCCGGGCGAACTCGGCGCGGATGTTGTGGTCGGGAATAGCCAACGCTTCGGCGTACCGCTCGGTTACGGTGGACCGCACGCTGCCTATTTCGCAACCCGCGACGCATACAAACGTCAGATGCCGGGCAGGCTCGTAGGAGTTTCGAAAGATTCGCAGGGCCGTCCTGCCCTCCGCCTCACTCTGCAAACGCGCGAGCAGCACATTCGACGCGAGAAAGCCACGAGCAATATCTGCACAGCCCAGGTGCTCCTGGCCGTGATGGCGTCGATGTATGCCGTGTATCACGGTCCCGAAGGCCTCACGAAGATTGCGCGCCGGATCCATTCGCTGACGACTGCTCTCGCGCGCGGCCTCGAGCGGCTCGGTTATGACGTTCAGGGTGAGACATTTTTTGACACGCTGCGCATCGACCTCGGGTCGCGCCACAGCAAAGACATTATCCGCACCGCGGAATCGTTTCACGTCAACCTGCGTGTGTTCGATGCGCAAACTCTTGGCGTATCGCTCGACGAAACGACATCCATCGAGGACTTGAGCCTGCTCCTGCGCATCTTCAACAGCGGCAAAGAACTCGATTTTCGTATCAACGAGATTGCGTCGGGCGATGTGTCTTTCGATGCGCCGTACCTGCGTGCGACTCCATTTCTCACGCACCCGGTTTTCAACAAGTATCATTCCGAAACCGAAATGCTCCGCTACATTCGGCGGCTGGAGTCGCGCGATCTCTCGCTCACTACTTCGATGATCCCGCTCGGCTCCTGCACCATGAAGCTCAACGCCACAGTCGAAATGTTCCCGGTGAGTTGGCCGGAATTCGCGCGGCTGCACCCCTTTGCGCCTGTTTCCCAAACACAGGGTTACCAGACGATGTTTAAGCAGCTCGAACAGTGGCTCACCGAAATCACCGGATTTGCGGCCACGTCGTTGCAGCCAAACGCGGGCTCTCAGGGCGAATACGCCGGCCTGCTCGTCATCGACAAGTACCACGAGAGCCGAGGGCAGGCCCACCGCAAAATCTGCCTCATCCCCGCGTCTGCGCACGGCACCAATCCGGCCAGCGCGGTCATGGCTGGGATGCGCGTGGTTCCGGTCGCTTGCGACGAAGACGGCGACATCAGCCTTGCCGATCTCGAAGCCAAAGCGCGCGAACATCGCAACGATCTCTCGGCGCTCATGGTCACCTACCCTTCCACACACGGCGTGTTTGAAGAAACGATCACGGAAATCTGCCGCATCGTGCACGAAAACGGCGGCCAGGTTTACATGGATGGCGCGAACATGAACGCGCAGGTCGGGCTCTGCCGGCCCGGCGATATCGGCGCCGATGTTTGCCACCTCAATCTACACAAAACGTTTTGCATTCCGCATGGCGGCGGCGGCCCGGGCATGGGGCCGATTTGCGTTGCGCAACATCTCGTACCCTTTCTCCCAACGCATCCTCTTATCACAACCGGAGGCAAGCAGGGTATCGGCCCAATTTCCGCCGCACCCTGGGGCAGCGCCAGCATCCTCACCATTCCGTGGATTTACATTCGCCTGATGGGGCCGGACGGTCTGACTGAAGCCACCAAATTCGCGATCCTGAACGCAAACTACATCGCGAAACGCCTCGAAAAATATTTCCCCGTGCTCTTCAAGGGCCATGGCGACCTCGTCGCGCACGAATGCATTCTCGACCTGCGCCACTTCAAAAGCGTCACTGTCGAAGACGTCGCCAAACGCCTGATCGATTACGGCTTCCACGCGCCGACAATTTCCTGGCCGGTACCGGGCACGATGATGGTCGAGCCAACCGAGAGCGAATCGAAAGACGAACTCGACCGCTTCTGCGACGCGATGATTGCGATTCACGACGAAATCGCCGCTGTCGAAAGCGGCCAGGCGGACAAACAAAACAATTTGCTCAAGAACGCTCCCCACACCGCAGAGATGGCCTCTGGCGACGAATGGACGCGCCCGTACTCACGCCAGCAGGCCGCGTATCCGGCAAAGTGGCTGCGCGAGCACAAATTCTGGCCACCCGTGGGCCGCATCGACAATGTCTTCGGCGATCGCAATCCCATCTGCGCCTGCCCGCCAGTCGAGGCTTACAAATCCTGGTGAGATTGTGATGTGTTGCTCAGTCCTTAGTTCTCACGTAACATACTGTTAGCGTGATTGATCAAATTAAAAAGCGCCTCGAGAATGGATTCGAGCCTTTTGCGCTCAGACTGACCGATGGGCGCCGCTACGAAATTCCCGCACGGGATTTCATTGCTCTTTCGCTGAGAAGGGTCGCTGTCATTGATCGCGATGGCTTGGTGGTGTCCATCAACCCTTTGCGTATCGTCTCAGTGGACGACGTGCTTCCGATTCAGAGTTGAACCGCGCCTCGTGCGATCTTAATAGTTCCGGCTCGCGATCACATCCTTGGCAACTGACTGATCGAAGACTTCGTCTTTGACGATTGTCTTTTTCGGGACGGGCTTGCCTGCAAGCACCACCTCAATCGCGTCGAACGCCGCCGGGCCCAGCAACGGATTGCACTCGACCGAACAATTGAGTTTCCCTGCAACCATCGCTTCAAAGGCCGGTTTGATCCCGTCGATCGACACCAGAATGACATCGGTACCCGGTTTCAGACCGGCTTCCTCGATCGCCTGGATCGCCCCGAGCGCCATATCATCGTTGTGCGCATAAACTGCGTTGATGTTTTTCCCTTCGGCTTTCAGAAACGCTTCCATCACTTCCTTGCCTTTGGCGCGCGTGAAATCGCCAGTCTGCGATTTGATGATCTTTATGTCCGGGAACGCTTTGATCCCCTGCTCGAATCCCTTTTTGCGGTCGATGGCCGGCGCGGCGCCGGGAGTTCCCTGCAACTCAACAACATTCCCTTTGCCGTTGAGCTTCTTGCCGAGCCATTCGGCGGCCATCCGACCTTCACTCACAAAATCCGACGCAATCAGCGTCGTGTAAAGCGATTCATCGGAGACGTTGATGCCGCGATCGACAAGGATCACAGGAATCTTCGCCCGGCTGATCTCCTTCAGCACCGGTTCCCATCCTGTTTCGACAACGGGAGCCAGAATGATCGCGTTCACATTTTGCGCCAGAAACGTCCGTAGCGCTTTGATCTGGTTCTCCTGCTTTTGCTGTGCATCCGAAAACCGCAGGTCGATCCCGCGTTTCTCGGCTTCGGAGCGGATCGACTTTGTTTCGGCCGTTCGCCAGCCGCTCTCGGCGCCGATTTGAGAAAATCCAACAACTGTCTTTTTGCCATCCGACTTCTTGCCGCAGCCGCACAGCAATACAGCGACGCCGATCAGAAGAACCTGCAATGCTTTCATCGGGCGCGAGTCTGTCGAGTCAGCCAAAACGAGTCAAAGTGCTTTTGCCCAGGCAAATTCCCAAGTTAGCCTGGGTTAAAAGCGCCTGAAGTGCAGGCCTCCGTGGTGGCCGCCGTGGCCGCCAAAGTGATGGTCGTAGGAGTGATGCCCAAAACCGTGGCCAAAGCCGAATGACAGTGAGACCGAAGGCCATCGGTAATACCCGTAATACGGATAACCATAGCTGCCATAGTTATAAGAGTACGGATAACTGTAATAGCTCGGCGCATACGTGACCGCTGGCGCGGGCTGCACATACACCGCCGGCGAGCGTTGAACATACACAGTGGTTTGTGGTGGCACGGGCGCGGGGGATTCAATGCTCTTTGCCGGCTCGGAGCCATTATTCGTCGGGATGGTCGCCACGGGTTTCTTTGAGAGCAATGCCAGCAGCACGCGGTCCGAAACGCCCGCCCCATGCAGTTGGATCACATCGTCAGCGGTCGGTTTTGGCAGCTCCGAATTCTCCACATACGAAAGCACCACATCGTCGGCGACGCCGGACTGGACCAGTTTGACCACCTGCGCCAGGCCGGGTGTCACCTTCGCAGAGGCAGCAACCTCGACTGCCTGGGCCTGGAACAGCCAACCGGTGAACGCAAGAATGGCAATAGCTCGCGCGATCATACTGATTAGACTGCCGCGATCCCCTGGCCATTCAAAGTCGCCTCTCCTCCCGGAAGCGGCAGATCGATAGGGACACCGGCCGAGCGGTGTCCCCCACCAGCAGGCTGGGTTGCGGTCGCGAGCGGCGTCGCGACCCTACCATCTACGTCAGTGCGGCGCGGAGAGTTGTCGTTGGGCGCGTTCGATGTGGGCGGCACAAACGCATTTGCTGGTTTGTCGCAGGTCGATGTCTCGCAGTTTTGGGCGGACGCGGTCAAATAGCTGCGCCAGTTGTTCCGGCGGGCGCGCAGAGAGGAGGTAGTTCAGGAACAGCAAGTCCCCCCGGACGTTCGGCACGAGCGTCGCGGACTGGACCAGACCATCGTCGGCAATTTGATAAAAGCGATAGCCGAGGTCTTTAGCGAATGCGACGCAAAGCGGTGAAATGGGCATGGCGACCTCGCAGATAATGTCGGGCCTGTATATGCCCATGGTGCGGCGAGCACCGGCAAAGAATCTCTCCTCGGCTCCTTCGACATCTACTTTTATGAGGAGGTGGCCGCGCGGGGGATGCGTTTCGACATAAGAATCGATGGTGGTCGTGGGGACTTCGATGGTGGTGTGGATGTCAGGTTCGAAATCGGGCAGGAGGGACGCACTCATGTCTGAATCTGCCAGATAGAATGAGGCGCACCCGTTTGTGTCGGAAATGGCCATCGGTTCACAGCGGATGTTGTTGAGGCCATTGACCAGGACATTGCCAAGCAGTAGCCGGAAATTTCCTGGATGGGGTTCGAAGGCGGCAACAGAAATGCCGGGCTTCATGAGGGCCGAAACGAGAGAAAAGAACCCGACCTGCGCGCCGCAGTCGATGAGAGTGTCGCCCGGTTGGAGTAATTCTTCGCAAACCATTCTTGTGATCGGCTCATAGTAGTTGAGACCGCGCCAGAAGAGTTGGAAGCTGAGGTAATTGTGGCCGAAACTAGCGAGCTTCAAGCGGCCGCCATTGGGCAAGGGCACTTCAACGACACGCCGCGCAAACCACGAGGGTGTCGTGCGCAAACCCAGATTACGCAGCCAGCATGGCGCGGAAGGTATCCGCTGGCAGAGCAAGAGGAGGGCGAGACCGATCGTACGTTTCCAGCGCGCATCGACGACCGAGTCGAGTGGAGGGGTTTCGGAGAGTTCGGCATCAGCCGTGGCCAATTTTTCGGTAATCATCGCACCTCCTTTGACGCCGTGACGGCGTCGACTGTCCTTGTGCACGCTTCGCGCTCATCCTGAGCGTAACGGAGTTTAGGAGCAATCCGGAAAATTAGAATGGGGTCTTTAACTCCACCGTTCGCGCCGCGCAGAAAATGTCTTTTTGAAATAGTTTGTGGTTTCTCGTGCGGCCCGAAAGCAGCCAAGGAAAGCTGCCAGAGTTACGACCCGTCACCAATTCACTGGCACGATACGGGCGTGGTCACCGTTAACGCGTAGAAGCGACCTTTGCGGTATTGAATCTGTAGCGAACCAGGCCGATACAGGTCAGAGCTATTGCCAGCCCGGAAAGAGTCCCCATCGTGTCAGGGACGTGCGCGGCCACGGTGTAATTGAGATTGTCCATGACCACTTCAACACCGCCGCGGTCGGCCTGGCTGAAATAAAAGCCAGTGAGGTAACCACCTTCGGGAGCCACCAGATTTAAAGTGTGATAGTCGTAGCTGTGAATGGCACCAAACGAAATGCTCTTCGTTTCATAACCCGCATCGGTGCGGACAGTGTAAAAGAGCACACTGCTGTAGTCTGAATTCACACTAACGGTAAACTCACTTATGGGTCTGAGAAATTCCACGTCGAGCCGGACGCGGTTCATAATCCCACCACCGGTATAGGCCGGCGAAGGAAAAACTCGAGTTACAGACACGTTAGGGCTGCCATAGTCGGTCCTGATTGTGCCGTGACCATACCCGATAATCTCCTGGGTTTCGTTTTCGGTTATCGTCGCCAGGGTATGAATGCTGACATCTCCGTACGCACCGTCAGCGACGCTTCCCACGGGCGCAGAATTAAAGTCGATCAGGATTGCGCCAACGCGCAGTTGAGCCAGGAGAGTGAGTGCGACGAGTGCGCAAGAGAGCTTACATGGTGGAGGCCGTTTAATGTTCATCCCCGATTCTTTCTTTGGGTGCATCACCATTTAGCCTCAATCCGGCCTGCAATACAAGGACAATTCTGCTACGGGACACGTTCTGCCCGGATGCGAAACCACTTCGCTGCGGGCAGGTTCGTATAAATGGCAGAGCCCAGCACCGGCTGAAGGATTCGTTTCACGGACAAGGACGGAGGAGGCGATAGAATCCCTGGCCATCGGGGACGCCGGCATTATAGGGACCGAGACCGTCCCAAACGGTTTCCCAGGCGCCGCTGGTGAGAGACGGGCGGAACTGAAGACTGGCGGATCCCGACCAGTCGACGGTCAGTTCACCGAAGAGTTCGCGGGTGATATACAATGGTCCCAAAACGGTTGGCGGTTCCGTCAGCGCATAAACAAGACCGCCCGAGTCTGGCGCGGTGTCGACGGTCTGGTAGCTGGTGTTCTCGGCGTCGAAAACAAGGGCGATGGTGGTATTCGTGAAGACGGGCAGGCCATCGGATTCATAAGTGGCGTGACGGGAGAAACGAAACTCGAAGTCGGTGCCGACGCCTTCAGGAAAGATGGCCCAGTCGAGGCCATTGATGCCGCCTTCATTAAACCCGCGGTTTTTCTCCTGATAACCGCTGCCACCCTGGATGAGCATCTCGGACCCGATCCGGAAGGAATAGCCCGTACCGGCATTGTTGTCGGCATCGATGAAAATATTGTTGTAAAAGATGCCAAGATCGCTGGGCGAATGGAGGGTGACACGAACGAAAAAATAATCCGCGTCATTGGTAATATAGATGTCCTTGAAATCACTGGCGGTCAGTTGATCCATACCATCCGTGTAAGCCACGGGCACACCGGCCCAGTCATCAAGGGAGCCATCGATCAGAATGGTGGAGACGAACGGAACGCTCACGGGCACGATGGCGTTACTGAAGAGGTCGCGCACATTACTGACAGTAATGCAGCGAAACTCGCCCAGGGTTTGCGGGCTGGTAGTCAGAACCACTTCAGCCGGGTTGTCGACACTGCGAACAGCGGCGGTGACATCGAGCCCGCCGCCGATCGTATAGTTTGCGGCCTGTTCGGCGGTGACTTCATCCACCGGCTCCGAGAAGGTGATGATGATGCGGTTAAAACTGGCGACGACTTTTTGGACGACCGGCCGTGTGGTATCCGCCCGGACGGTCAAGCTGGCGGTGCGGCTGGTGGCTGAGGAAGGAAGCGGATTGCTGACGACAGCATGATAATTTCCCGCGTCGCTAATTCGCGCGCCGGAAATGGTGTAGCTGGCGTTGGTGGCATCGGGAATCGCAGCGGGGCCCTTAAACCATTGATAGCTTAGCGGCGCGGAACCGGCCGCGACCACATTGAAGGTGACGGAGCCTCCCTCGGTGACTGTCTGGTCGGCAGGTTGCGTGGCATCGGTAATCCGAACGGGTTCGGCGACGACCGTCAGAAGAGCGGAGCGGCTGGCCACATCTGTCGAAACCGAATTACTGACCCTGACCTGGTAACTGCCTGCATGAGAAGCCAGGACAGAATTGATTGTGAGGGTCGCGTTGGTTGCACCAGGAATGAGCTGGCTGTCTTTATACCATTGGTAGCGAAGCGGAGGCGATCCAACGACTTCCACAACGAAGGTGGT
>Ga0193697_1000139_pt1 | contig 28397 bp, 20 predicted proteins | sample L3m2metaG_FD_145073 | JGI IMG/M metagenome (GOLD analysis project Ga0193697, IMG submission 145073) | Soil microbial communities from a riparian zone of the East river system, Colorado, United States - L3m2 | ecosystem: Environmental > Terrestrial > Soil > Riparian zone | place: USA: East River...
TCGCTCTGCGTGAGGGGCGTGACGGTGCCATCCAGTGGATTGAGCCGGCAGATTTGCGTGCCGCCCCTGGCAAGGTCCGGCTTGAAATCGCGATTGAAGTGATCGGTGTCCGGACGCTGCGGCTGGAATTCCCACGCGACCTTCGATCCGGGAAGTTTTTGCGAGAAGAGAATCTGTCCGTCGCGCGTCCACGCCGGCATGTTCGATCCACCGCCACGGTTCTGTGGGTTGCCGTAAGTCGCCCCAAACCATTGCGACTGTCCGCTGGTTAACACGCGGTGCCCGGAACCGTCCGGGCGGCCGACGCAGATGTCCGACCAGTCGTGACCCGGGTCGCTCTTGAAGTGACAGTCCTGGTAGAGGATCCACTGGCCGTCCGGCGACCAGCTCGTGCCGAAGTAGAGGTGGTCCGAATGGCCGACGACGCGGACACGATTCGCGCCGTCAGCGTCGCACGTCCAGATCTCGTAGCCACGCGGACTGGCGAGATGAAACGCTACACGCCGTCCGTCGGGGCTGAGGCTCAGGCCGTAAGGCAGCCCTTCGCCCGCGCGCGTGAACTCGCGGGCGTCAGTGCCATCGAGGTTCATGCTGAAAATCTGGCCGACCTTGTTCCGAACGACCTGCACGAGAATGCGCTCATCGCTCACGAGCAGCGCGGGCGTGTAGAAGACAGCGAGGCGGTCGCGAGTGGCGATTTCGATCAACGAATCGGTGTCGAGATCGTAAAGCCAAAGGTGCGTTGGCGTTTGCGTGTAGTACTCCTCGAATGGCCGGCCCGGCCCGTCGCGCCGCGGTTCCATACTGAGGAAGATGACGCGGCGGCCGTCGGAAAGAAACGGACCGGGTTGCCAGGTGGCCTGATTGGGGACGTTGAAGTCGAAATAGCGCAGGCCGGTGCCGTCCGCGTTTATGAGCGCAGTCTTGCCTTGTGAAGTGAAGAAGAGGCGTGCAGATGAGCTGCCGGAACGCCCGAGGTTCGGGTGACGACACGACACTGGCACCATCGCGGAACTCAACGCTGCGAGCTTTATGAACTGTCTCCGATTTAGTTTCGTCGTCACTGTGAGCAAGTCGCGGATGACGCTATCAAATCATTCAACGACCGTCAGTCGCTTCCGGGAAATGACCCGTTGCCGGTGTGTTTTGCGCTGATAGATTGCGCCTTATGCGCAAGAACATCGGGGGCGGCATTCTGATTTCGTTGCTGACGACCGCGATCAGTCTTGCGGGGGATGCGGGCCTCACGCGCATCGAACTGACCTGTGTCGACCCCGTTGCGACCGGCTATGGCACGTTCCAGAGTCACAACCAGAAGGTGGTTTCGAATCGTCGAGGCTTTTTCATGACGCACATTCGCACGCGCAACGAAGCTTACACCGCGCAGCAGTGGCGACTGTCCTGGAGTCGCGACGGCGGACGCAGCTTCGAGACTGTTTACGAGGCCACACATGCGACGAACCCGCCGCTCCTGGAGAGTGATAATGCAGATAATCTCTATCTGGTTCGGCCCGATTTCAGCGATGGGCACGCGTATCTCTATCGATTCCTGGCGACGAATAATTACCGTGAACCGATCATCTCCCGCATCCCGAACGGCGCGGCCGGCAAGTTTGCCATGGTGCTCGACCCATCGCGCAAGCAGCTCTGTTATTTTGCGCACAACAACACGTTTCACCTCGTCGGTCTCGACGGGACGGTGAGGCTGTCGACCAATCTCCTGACGGCGGGCAAGAGCGCGATCCTCCAGTATCCGTTGCTCTACCTTGATGCGGCCAACACACTGCACGCCGCGTGGACGTCGCAAAGGCACGGCGTCTATCTCTACTGGGACATTCACTATCTTCATTCGCCCGATGCTGGAATGAACTGGCGCACGATGAGCGGCAAGCCGGTCGCGCTTCCGGTCGTGGCCGACGAAGGCGGTCCGGCCGACCGCATCACGCTCGACGACGAGTTTGAGGTTCACACCTGGCTGTCCAGTTTTCTGGTCAAAGACGGCAAAGCGCATTTTCTCTATCTCGCGCAGACAAATCCGCCTCGGCAGCATTATGTGCGCTACGATCTGAAGACCGCCCGGCGTGAGCTCGACATCCAACCCGAATTCAAGGGTCAGCAGCTTTCATTGCGCGGGCTCGACGGCTTTTTTGCGGCGCAGCGCGCGAAACCTGAATCAATTCTGTACTGCGTTGGGCGCGATGCGAACGCCAGCCGGATTGTCTGCCTCGCGAGCGACGATAATGGGAGGAACTGGTGTGACTATGCTGTGAGCGATTCGGTGGCAAACCCTTACTCGATAGGCGGCTGTCGGGAAGTGACCGCCAACGGCTGGATTATCGGATCCTTCACGGAACAAATCGCGCCGACGACAGACAGTGGCGGAGGTTCGAAGGTGCATTTCTTCAGAATTCGAGCTGGTCTCGGCGGGAAAGGTGGTAGCTAATGTTATGAAAATTTCAAGTCCTCAACAAAGGACCGAGCATATGAAAGAGCCCCTCACACGACGTGGATTCATTCGAAACGCGGCGGTTGGTTCTGCCGCTTTGACATGGCTTGGCGGACGGCACGCGCCACAGGCATTCGCCAGCGAAGCCAGTAAACCGGCGCTGCTCGGCGGCACGCCCGTCCATCAGGGCGGTTGGTCCGAATGGCCGACCTGGCGGGAATCATGGGAGCCCGCCGTCATCAAGGTCTTGCGCAGCGGCAAATGGTATCGCGGTAATGGCGGCCACGTTGCGGAATTCGAGGCGGGTTACGCGAAACTGCTCGGGGCCAAACGCTGCCTGGGGACGGCGAGCGGCACAACGGCGTTGCTGGTGAGCCTCCACGTCATGGATGTGGACGCCGGCGACGAAGTGATCGTCTCGCCCTACACGTTTATCGCGACCTACAACACGATCCTCATCAACAAAGCTCTGCCAGTATTTGCGGACACTGACCCGGCCAGCCTCACTATCGATCCTGCTTCGATCGAGAGCCGGATCACCGAACGGACTCGAGCCATCCTGCCAGTGCACATCTACGGCATGCCGTGTGACATGGACCCGATCAACGCGATGGCGCGCAAGCACAAGCTCGGCGTGATTGAGGATGCCTGCCAGGCGTGGCTCGCCGAATACAAAGGCCGCAAGTGCGGCACGCTGGGTGATCTCGCTTGTTTCAGTTTTCAGAATTCCAAACACATCCCGAGTGGGGAAGGCGGCGCCGTCACCGGCGACAGCGATGAACTCCTCGACCGCTGCCACGCCTTCCACAATGTCGGGCGCGCCACAGGAAGCTTCAAAGGCGCAAAGGAATATTTCACACGCGGCAGCAACTACCGTATGCAGCAATTCCAGGCCGTGATCCTCATGCAGCAATTTGACAAGCTCGTGCAGGAAACTGCGCGCCGACGCGAGAACGCGGACTACCTCAGCGCGCAATTGAAAGAGATTCCCGGCATCCAACCCGCCCGTTTGCCGGAAAATAGCCGCGCGGTCTGGCATCTCTATCCATTCCGATACGACGCGCAGCATTTCAATGGGTTGACTCGCGACAAATTCCTCAAAGCCCTCAATGCCGAAGGCATTCCGGCTTCAGGCGGCTATCATGAACAGTATTTCGACGGCCTGCTGGACGAGGCGATCAACTCTCGGGGATTCAAACGTCTCTTCAGCGCCGCGCGGCTGAAAGCCTGGCGCGACGGCTTCCAGGAACTCAAAGGCAACCGCCAGGTTTGTGCCATGACGGTCGCGCTGCCCCAGAATCTGCTCCTCGCCGAGCGGCGCGACATGGACCACATCATCGAAGCTGTTCGCAAGATTCAAACCCACGGCGCAACGCTGGCAAAAGCGGCCGGATAATTGACGTTGCGTTCGGCGCTTTACCCCGCCACTACCTGCGGTCTCAGTGGCAACCCTTGGTCTTGGACCCAGTTGTCTCAAGGAGGCGTCTCTCTAGTGCTATGTCTCCAAATCGGGCATTTTCCGAAAGACTTTTTTGGCCACCTAAACCTATGATGCCCAAATCTTTTCGAGACATGCGCCAGCTATCCCCTCTCCTGGGGGAGAGGGTTAGGGTGAGGGCGAGCTTTCTGCGCACGGAGTGCCTGATACGTTTTGGTTGCGGCGCGCGCCAAGTCTCAGCGCCTCAGCGGTTCATCCGTGTTATCCGTGGTCAAACTGCCCTACCTCAAACTCAACTCTGCCCCCTTCTTCCCGACACAATACAGCCGCTTGTTCGTGCGGATGAAGAGCTGACCTTGCGAGACCGCGACAGAGGAGCGCGTATTGTTGTCCCCTTCGTCTCCCATCGCGACCGTTTTCAACACATCCCCTTTGGCCGCATCGACAACGACGACATCGCCCGCAAAATTGATAAAGTAAATCTTGCCATCGGCCACGGAAGGCGACGATTCGTATCTGGCGCGGCCCGGCGTGTCCACGCTCCATTTGACCTTGCCGGTCTTCGGCTCGACGCGAGAGAGGCCTTTGCGACCCTCGTTCAAAACAAAGAAATCTCCGTCATAGAACGCCGGCGTCGGCACGTCGCTGGAGACTTTGCTCTGCCTCTCGCTTTTCCAGGCGAGCGCGGAGTCATCCAGATTGCCCGAACCGCCAGCCTTCACCGCGTAAATCGGATCGCCCTTGGGCGCGCACGCGAGGATGACGCCGCCTCCGGCAACAGGCGACGGGACCAGCCGCCAATGCCCGATCTTTGTCGGGTTCCACGTGCCCCAGCGCCAAAGTTCGTTCCCGGTTTCCGGATCGGCGCCGCTCAGGCAATCGCCGCCGGCGATCAGTATCTCTTTGCGTCCGTTTTGCTCGAACGGAACCGGCGTCGAAAACGCTTCGCGCGATTCTGCGACCGCTTCGCTCGGCCGGATCACGCGCCAGAGTTGCTCGCCCGTCGCGGGATTCAGCGCCAGCAGATACGACTCGTTCGGCTTGTCTCTGGAGCCCCGGCCGCCAACCGGCACGTCGCGTTGCAGCACCTGCATGTAAACTTTGCCGCCGTAGAGCAACGGACTCGTAGAAAACGTCCACTGAAACGCAAACTCGCCGTGCTCCTTTTGCAGGTTGCGCGCCCAAAGCTTGTTGCCGCTGGCGCACTCGAACGCAGCGAGATCACCGCTGCCATAAAAGAAGATCACGCGCGTGCCGTCGGTCGCGGGCGACGGAGAAGAGTAATTGCTCTTTTCATCGCGCCCGAAGCCATCCGCGACTTTATGCTGCCACAAAACCTTGCCGCTGCGCCGGTCAACGCAGATCGCCAGCAACGATCTGGCTGCGGAATCCACCGAAGAGACGTAAACGCGATCGCCCCAAACAATTGGTGTCGCCGCGCTCGCGCCCGGCATGTCGAGCGACCAGGCGATGTTTTCCGTCTTCGACCATTCAGTCGGCAGACCTTTCTCGCTGGTCGATCCATTGAACAATGGCCCGCGCCACTGTCCCCAGTTTTCGGCCATCGTGGAAACCGCCGCGAGGCAGCCGGTCAGAAGCAAAAGAATGCGTATCATAAACTTAATCTCCGTGTTGAACCTGCAATCAATTCAATAGAGACACAGACGCTCTTCGGCCAGAAAAATTTAGCTGTTTTGCCATGCCTCCCGTGCTATCCAAGTTGACCGATGAAAGCTTCCCGCACCACCCGCCGCAAAGCCCTGAAAACCGTCACGCTGACCGCGGTCGCGGTCGGTAGCGCGCGTGCCATTCGTGGCCAGTCCGGGCCCGCTCTCTTCAAGGTCCAGCGCGATCGCATTCACCAATCCGTCGTCCACTGGTGCTTCCGGCCGATGTCCGTCCCCGAACTGATCGGTCACGCCGCCAAACTGGGCATGAAATCCGTCGAACTGATCGGCACCGAACACTGGCCGGTCCTGAAGGAAAAGGGGCTGGTTTGCGCGATCACCGGCAGCCACGGCTTCGCCAAAGGCTTTGCGCACAAGGAAGAACACGACGAATGTATCGCCGCGTTGCGCAAAAGCATCGATGCCACTTCCACTGCCGGATGGCCGAACGTCATTACCTTTTCGGGATTTCGCCGCGGCCTCTCCGACGACGAAGGCATCAGGAATATGGTCGATGGCCTGAAGAAAATCGTCGGCTATGCGGAACAGAAAAAAGTCACGCTCTGCCTCGAAATGCTCAACTCGCGCGTGAACGTCGAGATGAAAGGCCACCCGGATTATTTTTGCGACGACATCGAGCGCTCGCTTCAAATCATCAAACAAGTCGGTTCAGAACGCCTCAAACTGCTCTTCGATATTTACCACGTGCAAATCATGCACGGCGACGTGATCGCGCGCATCCGCCAACACCACCAATACATTGCGCACTATCACACCGCCGGCGTGCCGGGCCGCGCTGAGATCGATGATTCACAGGAAATCAATTACCCGCCGATCATGAAAGCGATCCTCGACACCGGCTACAAAGGTCACGTCGGCCAGGAATTCATTCCGACGCGCGATCCAGTCACTTCGCTGAGCGACGCAGTGCGGATTTGTGACGTTTGAACAAATTATTAGAGAGAACACCCCAATTTTCTCACTCTCCCGGAGTGTTAGCTTGCTAACATGAGACGGAGCACAAAAAACCAAATCAAAGGCAGAGGGAGAGAACTAAAGGGCGCCATCAAGGAAAAAACCGGCCGCGCAACACACAATCGCGACTTGCAGGCCAAAGGCATGATCGAGCGAGGCGCGGGCAAGATCCAAAAGAAAGCCGGCGACTTCGAACGCGATCTCGAAGAAGAAGCCGAAGCGTAAGTCTCGTTAGCGAATTCGGACCGATACTGACATCGGTCCCCCGGGCAAACCACTATACTTCACAGTGTAGGTTTGACCCGGGTTTGGCGTTATGGCCTTGACGGATCCCAGGCTCAGCACGTCTCCCTGGCGAAGCTTTTTCCCTTCCTTTCGCAAGTCTTCAATCAACCAGAGAATCGCGTGAACCGGATTTCCGAGGATCATTTCTCCTCGCCCTCTCCCGAGTTCCTTGCCCGTGCCATCCGTCAGCGTGATCTCCATTTGCCCGAGCGCTTCAACAAATGATTGCATCGCGCGCACCGGCACTCGATCTCCCAAAACTCCGTAACGCGCCCCGACATTCACCGCCGTCAACCGCGGTCCGGTGACGGGTTGGTTGGTAGCAACGAAGTTGTCGGGCAACTCGATGAACGCGACGATGTCCTTCAGATTTCGCAAAACATCCAACGGCACCGCCGCATTATTGATCGCCGCATCGCCGACAATCGCCACCAGATCCGCCTCCAGCAGCGGCTTCACGCCATAATCAATCGCAACCTCCGCATTATTCGTGAGCATCATTTGCGCGAGCAACACACCGCGAATCGGGCTCGTCACTCCCGATTTCTCCTGGGCCTCTTTCGTGACTAAGCCGATTTTGTAGCCGATCGGTTTTCCGAGCTTTTCCGAGAGCTTTGCCACGAAACGTTCCTGGATGCGCAGGGCTCCCTCCATGCCGACGTTGCGCGTAATTGCCTCTGTTGGCCGTTTCGCGAAGTAATCATCGGCGAGCTGTTGCACCGGGTCGGCAGCCCAGCACGCCCGCGCACATAGATACAACAATGCACACGCGAGACGCGTTCTGTTGCAGTGCATGCTGCTTTATCGACGGAACGCACCTCATTCGTCAACTTTCATTTCTGCCCCGCACGTTTTGCATTGAATTACCGCCCAACATTCCAAAAGGTTGGGTCAGTCGATGAATCTGAGTTTTCGTCCGAAGCTTTTCGAGACCCTCAAAACCTATTCGCGCGAAGATTTCCGTGCCGATCTCATTGCCGGCATAACCGTCGGCATCGTGGCGCTTCCGTTGGCGATGGCCTTTGCCATTGCCTCGGGAGTCGATCCGAAAGCCGGCCTCTACACCGCCATCATCGCCGGCTTTCTCATTTCCGTCCTTGGCGGATCCAAAGTCCAAATCGGCGGACCCACCGGCGCCTTCGTCGCAATCATCTATGGCATCGTCGCGCAGCACGGCACGGATCGGCTCATCCTCTGCACGATCATGGCGGGCGTCATGTTGATGGTAATGGGCCTCGCGCGCCTGGGCAGCCTGATCAAATTCATCCCCTTTCCCGTCACCGCGGGTTTCACCAGCGGCATCGCCATCCTGATCCTCAGCACGCAGATCAAAGACTTCTTCGGACTCGATGTGCGCAACATGCCCGCGGGTTTTATTGAGAAGCTCCTGGTGCTCGCCCGCAATTTCCACCCCAACTGGGTTTCAGTTCTGCTTGCCGCGGCTTCCCTTGCCATGATTCTTCTGTGGCCGAGGAAACTTACTGGCCGCGTTCCGGCCTCCATCGCGAGCCTGATTCTGGGAACTGTCGCCGTCGGCCTCTTTAATCTGGATACACGTTTCGGAGTCGAGACCATCGGCACAAGGTTCGGAGGTATTCCGCAGGGCTGGCCCCCCTTCAAACTGCCCGATTTAGCCACCTTCGCCCAGGCCCCGGAACTCTTTCGCGACGCCGTCACCATCGCGTTCCTCGCGGCGATCGAATCGCTCCTGTGCGCGGTCGTCGCCGATGGCATGATTGACGACCGCCACGACTCCAACCAGGAACTGCTCGCTCAAGGCATCGCCAACCTCGCCAGCGCTGTCTTTGGAGGCATTCCCGCAACCGGCGCCATCGCCCGCACCGCGACAAACATCCGCAACGGCGGGCGCACGCCCGTTGCGGGCATCATTCATGCCCTGACATTGTTGATCATTGTCCTGGCCGCCGCGCCGCTCGCCAAAAACATTCCGCTGGCTGCTCTCAGCGGCGTGCTGGTTATGGTCGCGATTCGAATGGCTGAATGGGGCCACTTCAAACGGCTGGCCCGCTGGCCCAGTGGCGATACCGCGATGTTCCTCACGACGTTTGGCCTCACCATTTTGATCGATCTCACGGTCGCGGTCGAAGTCGGAATGGTGCTCGCCGCTGTGCTCTTCATCAAACGTACGTCCGAGGCCACGCAAATCACCGGAGTCGACCAGGAGCGCGAGTCCGAAGGCCAACAGCATTCGCTCGCGGGCAAGGAAATTCCGGAAGGCGTGGTTGTCTTCCGGATTTTCGGCGCTTTTCTTTTCGGCGCCGCCGACAAGCTTGAGACCGCACTCAAACGCACACGCCAGAAACCTCGCGTGCTCATCCTGCGCATGCACGGCGTGCTCGCGATTGACGCCACCGGTCTCAACGCCCTCGAGGAAATTTACGAAAAACTCCATCGCCGCGGCGCTTACCTGCTCATCAGCGGCTTGCACGCGCAACCACTCTTCGCGATGGAACGCAGCGGGTTCGTCGATCGACTCAGTCTGCAAAATCTTTGCGGTGACGTTGATGATGCCCTGAAGCGCGCCCGTGAACTGCTCGCGCAACCCTCCAGCTCTCATGCGTGATTGCGCGCGCATGCAGGCGGTCCAATCGCCGATCATTCCCGTGGTGGCTGAATGGATACGCAGTTGCCCCGGCACCATCTCCCTTGGCCAGGGCGTTGTTTCCTACGGACCTCCACTCTCCGCCGCCGCGAAAATCGCAGAGTTCCTCAAAGACCCGGACAACAACAAATATAAACCGGTCGTCGGCCTCACTCCCCTCGTCGAAGCTGTGGCCGAAAAGCTCACGGCCGAAAACCAAATCAAACTGAATTCGGCGAACGCGATCGTTGTTACTGCCGGCGGCAACATGGCATTCATGAACGCGATTCTCGCGATCACCGATGCCGGCGACGAGGTCATCATCCAGACCCCTTATTACTTCAATCACGAGATGGCCATCACGATGGTGGGCTGCCGGCCCGTTTCAGTGAGCACCGATGAAAACTACCAGTTACGGCCAAAAGCGATTGCGGCGGCGATCACTTCTCAAACGCGTGCCGTGGTCACTATCTCTCCCAACAACCCGACCGGCGCGGTGTATCCCGAAGCCGCTTTGCGCGAAGTCAATAGCATCTGCGCCGACCGCGGCATCTACCATATACATGACGAAGCGTACGAAAACTTCCTCTACAACGGCGCCAGGCACTTCTCCCCCGGGTGCGTTGCTGGCAGCGAAGCGCACACGATTTCGTTGTTCTCGCTCTCAAAGGCCTACGGATTCGCCAGTTGGCGCATCGGCTACATGGTCGTGCCGCACAGCCTTCTCGACTCGATCAAGAAAATCCAGGACACCATCCTGATTTGCGCGCCGGTGATTTCGCAATTTGCGGCCCTTGGCGCCTTGCAGACCGGTTCGGTCTATTGTGCCGAACACCTCCGAAACGTGACGGAGGTGCGCCAGATCGTTCTGCGCGAACTCCAGACCGTCGAAACCATCTGCACTGTCCCTCGGGCCGACGGCGCGTTCTATTTTCTGCTCCGCCTCCACAAGCCTCTCGATCCGCTGGTCCTGACCGAGCGACTGATCCGCGAGCATGCGGTCGCAGTCATTCCCGGAACCGCCTTTGGAATCCATGAGGGGTGCTACCTGCGCGTGGCGTACGGGGCCTTGCAGAAAGACACCGCCGCCGAGGGTATCGGCCGCCTCGTCCGCGGCCTGAAGGCTTTAGCGGCGTAAAATCTGACCAAAAAACCTTAATTGTTCCGCCAGAGGCACTTGCGATAACAGTGCGTCGGGCAGCCTACCGCTCGGTAGACTTGGTTTTAGGGTTCAGGATTTCGCAAATTCACCTTGAGTTCCGCTTGTAAACTGCCGATTTCCAGACATATGGAACACGGTTCCACCGGCACCTTTTGACCCCGGCCTATGTTCAAGGCCAAAGAAGATACGACGAGATTCCGCCGAACAACTGGCGCGGCAGGGCGTTCGAATGTCGTGCCTTTTCCCGGGCAGAACCCTGCTTCCGCGGGCTCATCCGACTCCCACGATCTGCACAAGAGTGAGGCGCAGCGCGCCGCCCTACAGAACATCGTGCCAGACCTGATCTTTACCGTGCGCAAGGACGGCATGGTTTTGGACGTTCACGCTCCCAAAGACAACGAACTGAGCGCCTCGGCCAGCAATGCAGTCGGGCGGCGCCTCATGGACTCGTTGCCGGTCCAGATCGGAACGCAGGCCATGCATTACATCGAAAAAGCGGTGCGCACGGGCCAGACCCAGGTTTTCAGCATTCAACACGCGCTGCCCAATCGGACACGCGTCTTCGAAGCCCGCATCAGTCCCAGTGCGGCTGACGAGGTCTATGCACTCGTCCGTGACGTGACCGACCGCAAGCTCCTGCAGCGTGAAATCCTCGAAATCACCAATCGCGAACGCGTCCAGATCGGCCAGGACCTCCATGACGGCCTCGGCCAGCACCTGACCGGCATTACATTCTTGAGTCGCGCCCTTGAGAACAAACTTACCACCCTTGGCATCCCGGAGGCGAAAGAAGCCGCCGAGATCAGCAAGCTCGTCATGCAGGCGTTGGCGCAAACACGCAACCTCGCGCGCGGAATTTTCCCGGTCGAATTGGAAGAGAGCGGCCTCGTGCAGGCGCTCAAAGAACTCGCCGCGACCGTTGAGAAACTTTTTACCATCACCTGCACCGTGGAATGTGACGACAAACTGGTCATCCGAAACCGCACGGTGGAGAATCACCTCTTTCGCCTTGCCCAGGAGGCAATCAATAATTCGGTCAAACACGGCAAGGCCAAGCGCGTCACCGTCAGCTTGAAACGCTCTGATTCCCTTGCCGAGGGAGCCGCGCTCGCGATCGCTGACGACGGTGTCGGCTTCGATACACAAGCCTGCAAAGCCACCGGTCTGGGACTGCGGCTCATGGGTTACCGTGCTCAAAAAATTAGCGCAACCCTCGACGTGCAGGCCGCGCAGCCAAACGGCGCGGTCGTCACATGCACTTTCTCCAACGTAACTGGTTAGCTTAGGGATAACGATTTATGGCCAACAAAAACCACTCCGGAATTCGCAAAGGAAAAATTCGCGTGCTGCTCGTGGACGATCATCCGGTCCTGCGCCGCGGCCTTACACAGATGATCAACGCCGAACCGGACATGACGGTGTGCGGCGAAGCCGAAGACGCCGGCAAAGGTTTTGAACTCGTCGGCACCTTGAATCCCGATGTTTCCGTGGTGGACATCTCGCTCAAGACCGGCAACGGCATTGAGTTGGTCAAAAACGTAAAAGCGCGCTATCCGGAGATGATCATGCTCGTCCTGTCGATGTACGACGAATCGTTGTACGCCGAGCGCGCGCTGCGCGCGGGCAGCCGGGGTTACATCATGAAAGAGGAAGCGAGCGAACAAATCATCGTCGCGATCCGGCGCGTGATGACCGGCGAAATTTTCCTCAGCGAAAAGATGAAGTCCAAGATGATCCATCAGCTCGCAACCGGCGCCAAGGCCGTCATCTCGCCCCTGGAACAACTGACCGACCGCGAACTGCAGGTTTTCCGACTCATTGGCGAAGGCAACAGCACTCGCCAGATCGCCGCGCAACTCCATCTCAGCGTGCGCACCGTTGAAGCCTATCGCGAATACATCAAGAGCAAATTGAATCTCAAAAACGCGACTGAACTCGTCCAACACGCCTTCCACTGGGTTCACCACGAGGCCGCAGCGTAGCGAAGACAGCGTCAACGGCCCTAACTACTCAGTTGAGTGGAGGCGTCTTTAAGTCCTACGGACGTAAAGCACGATACGCTCGAGCTTTCTCTAGCGGGCTATTGCCATCGAGGTATTGGAAGGAACCGGATGGCAAAGAATTCGTCGCTAACGAAATCCACTGGACTAGGTTACTCGACCTCTGAAGCTCGTGTACCACGTTCGATTGTCCATAAACAGTAACGAGCGGGCGGCCGGAGGAAACGGCGAGAGACAACTTGGAAATATCGCCATAAACCCAAGTGTTAGAAACGAGCAGCGCACGAACACTGAGAAGATTACTGGCCATCAACATTGCAAACGTACTCGAATTGCCGATTTCGACCCAAACGCGAGCCGAATTAGTGACTTGTGCATGGCCCAAAATGATCCACGATTTTAAGCGAACTGTATCCATCGAACTGACTGGAGTTGTCCATCCTTCGCTGATGATTCCGCCGTTATCGATCAGCAACTCGCCGAAAGCGTCACTATCCCTTTTTAGGTAAACCGTGCCGGCACCGCCCTGGCTTCGAATACCGGCTTGACCAGTTCCACCTTTGGCTTGAATTAAACCCGAAAACCCACCCATCGAGTCGTAATATACAGCTACTCGGCCGCCACCGCCGCCACCGCCTAGGCCGGTCGCGTTTCCGCCATTGGCTTGTATAAGACCGCCGCCTTCCACAGTGGCGGCATTCAACTGAATGCTTCCTCCTGAACCAGATCCGGTCCAACTCACATTTGGCTCACCCGAAGCCGAGATAACTCCGTCTAAACGCAACCTGGGCGTTCGGATCACGATCAGTCCACCCCCGCTGCCACCGGGCAGGTTGCTGCTGGAATCTGGCGCGCCACCTCCTCCACTGCCAAAATCGTTCGGCTCGGTAAATGAACCGTAGGCTGGAGATTTTCTCGGCTGAAGCACATCCTGAGCAATCCCGCCAATCCCCCCGTAGCTGCCACCGCTGCCCTCATTGCGACCGCCGCGAAAGTCAATAAAGTTGGTGCCGCCCCCCGGCCCGCCTCCATTCGTGATCCCGGCACCGCCGGGATATCCCTTGCCGCTGAGATTAATGGCGCTATTGCTGCTGACAAACACGCTGTCAGTCACAAATAGTTTAAGAGGGACTTCCATCGCCGCACGCAAGACTCCTCCGTTCGTGATAACAACGAGCTGATAAAAAAGGACTTCGCCAGAGGTGACCGAGACGGTTCGGTTGTCTACGATAAGTATCGGATCAACTGCGACGACAACTTCGCTCTGCCCGAGCAGTCCTTCCGCATCGGTCACTGCTAACTTGACCACGTGCTGACCCGATTGGAAAAACGTGTGTTGCGGCGGTATTTGTTGGGCGGAAGTGGTTCCATCTCCAAAATCCCAAAAATAATTCAAAGCACCCACGCTGTTCGCCCCACTGAACTGCACGTCCAACGGAGCGGGACCGCTGTGTCGGTTTGCTGTGATGACTGCCGTCGGCGGGAGATTCGTCAATGCCATGGTCACCTGAACGTTGGTCCAAACAGAGCCATTCGTGATTGAAACGGTAATTGGGTTGGCAAGACTGGCGACAAAGGGACGCAATACTCCATTCGAGGTCACAGCGATGCTTGTTGGCGCACTGGACCTGTATTTGGTGCCGCTGCCCGCAACCGTCAGGTCACGCTGAATACCATCTGCGTATTGTCCCCACACACGCAACGGCAAGTCGGCTCGAACATTGAAAACAACGGGCGAAGGCTCTACCGACAGTGATTGCAGGGAGAATGCAGGTATCACATTGAGCGCGACTGAGGCAAAGGCGACCTCGTCGTTAGTATCTCTCGCGGCTACCGCAACAACCACCCGTCCGACCGCCTGCATCGGAATCTGGAGGCTAAACGCGAACGCTCCCGTTGTGACTAAGGCTGAACCAGCAGGCGATAGGAATTGCACAGATTGCACCAGATGTCCGCCAGCAATGGCTGTCAGGTTCACCATCGCCCCTGGGGCGAAGCTCTGTCCATTCGTTGCGCCAGACAGAGAGAGCCATGTGCCAGCGTTCGTAGCAAACACACCCGGTAAAGCATCTGTGGCCGCAACTGCGCCAGGGAAGGTAGCAAAATGGTCGGACGAGGTGAGCGATCCTGTCAAGAGTGCTAGCACGCGCGCGACGATATTTGGATCTGTCGGCTCGAAAGCATGGCCGATGTTCGTGAACACGGTGCTACCATTTGGCTCAATCCCGCCCACCGCACTGTTGGTCGTCACCAAGCCATCGCCTCGACGCGCAAGGCCGAGGTAATAGTGGATGAATGCAACCGGGTCACCAGGAGGGAGCGTGTGGACCGTCGCTGCGATGGCATGGCTTGGGACGACGATTTCTTCCAACTCCATCAACGTCGCTGAACCAGGCGCAAGATCGTCCATCAGACCACCGTTGAGATCAACGGGCGGGTAATAACCTGTCGCTTCGCTGGCGGCGAGCATCGCGCCCCGCAGGGATGCAAACGTCGCGGGATTGTTGGTCCTCAAACTGAGCACCGTCGCCGCCAGCCACGAACCTTGGTGTGGTGTACCGATGGTGATAAGTTTGTGAACGTCGCCCTTGCGATAGTTTACGTCTTGCGCGGCGTAACGCTGCGCGTGCAATCGTCCGAGAATTCCACCGGCACCATGCCCGACCAGATCGAACTGCGACGCCGCAAAACCTGATTGCCGAACAAGGGCCAAGGCTTCATTGCCCGTGAGAAAAATCTTCGTGTCGTTCGCAGACAAAGAATTGCCTGACGTGAATTCGTGGTTCACTAGATGCACATCTATCCCAACGTCCAACAACTCGCCAATCATCACGCCCCAAACGTCTGGATTGCTCCACCCATCGTGCACCAACACTACGGGTGGGCGCCGAAGTTGGATTGGCTGTCTGGCGATTATGTTCGTGCCGTTTATCAGTTGTACATACACGGGGTTTGAAGCCGCATCAAAGTCCAGCGGTGACTCATAAAGGCACAACGCGAAATTGGTTCCGTTAGTAGTGGCAACGGAAGCCGGGACATCATTCGTCCACGCGCTGCGAGAGATCGCGCGGAGCAAGCCGTCGCGCAGTTGGTTTGTTCCGCTGATCGCAAAATGGAGATTTGGAAAGGCGTTCGTTTCCGCACCAAGCAGCGGGACCCGCAAAACCAACTTGCTCGCACCATCTGCCAGCGTGCCGATGCGTGATGTGCCGCCCGCTGCGTAATTGATTGCGGATTGTGGCAAGGCTGGCGTGTACGGCGTTCGGAAGTCCACTGCATCCAACATCTGCACAGCCGGTTGCGCCACTGCGATGTTAATGCTCTGCAGGTCTTCCACATCTTCCAGCGCCAAATTCCAATTCGCGGCGCGAATTACAGCGGTGAAAGTCCCTGCTGCAGTCGGTATCCAACTGATCCTTCCCGTCAGCGAATCTATACTGAATCCGGGCGGTCCGCTCACCAGCGACCACGTTATAGGTGTCGCCGCGCGCGGATCGTTCTCTGACTCGGGACCACCGTATGCCTCAGCAATGTTGTCGCTGTCGTAACGGTACGGCAAACCGACGAGCGCGTTGGTGCCACTGATGGAAATAATGCGCGGCTCCCAGGGATACGCCTTAAATACTTGATAGTGGCTGCCGACCAGTCTCTCGAATACCAAAATCCCGTCCTTGTTCACATCCACCGAGCCGCCGGTAAGTTCGTTCGGTTGCCCAGATTGCAGTCTCCCGAAGACGCGTGAGATCAGATTGCTTCCGTTCGCATAAACGATATCTGGCCTCCCCCGGGGCACGTCGTTGATGTTCGGAAACTGCCCGGTGCCGAGCAGAACATTATTGAGGAAAATCTGGCTACCGTTACCATAAACGAACTCGCCTTGCGCATTCACGTCGCAGTTGAAGCCGATATAGCTTTGTTGTGAGAAAACGCTACCGCGTCCTGAAATAAACAAATTCCCGGTTGGTGGAGGTGGATCGATACCAGATGGATAATGTGTAGATGCCCAAATCTGTTTTCCGTCGCTGGAGATAGAGGTGTAAGGCCCAAGCCAATCTTCTGCCTGAGGATAATCTCGCCTAACTCCGTTCGCAACAATAGCAGCACCCGGATAGGTGACGATGGACTCCACAGTTTGTCCGCCATTGGTGCGATGACGATAGCAGACAATGCTTCCGAAATCTGATATGCCGGGGGAAGTTGCGTCTGTGAACTGCGCATCGGGAAAAGTGATTTGACTAGCGGATGTGAAAGTCGGATCGCCCGCTGACTTCTTCCAGACCTGCCAGAGTCCGTCCGCATTATTTTGATAGACAATATCTCCACTATTGTTGATGCGCGGATAACGATGATCACTCGGCCCTTGTGAGGCAGGCAAAACCAAATACTCAGGAGCCGTTGAGACACCGGCTTGGATAACGACATTCGTAATCGTCACTGTCGCCTCTAACGATACGGTGCCCAGATCGTCTCGCACAGTGTACCGGAAGGTGTCGCGATTCGTCGTGCCAAGGTTCGGCGTGTAGGTAATCGCTCCTGTGAAGCTATCCACGCTGGCCGTGCCGTTCGTGGGATTCCATGTGAGCGTGACTGTGGCCGGGTCCAGTATGCCGTCGGGCGCCGAGTCGTTCGCGAGCACGTCAATTGTCACCGGGTTGCCGTTGGTCGTCGCTCCGAAGTCGGCGGAGGCGATGGGAGGCGCATTAGTAGTCAAGACTGATGCGGTAACGGTGACTGTGACAAGGCCGGGATCCGAGAGCGCGCCTTCGTTATCGCGCACGGTGTAGGCGAAGATGTTCGTGCCCAGAAAACCGTTCGCGGGCATGTATGTGATGATGCCGTTGGTCGCGTTCACGCTCACGGTGCCGTTGGCCGGGTTCGTCACAATCGTCACCGAATTGGTGTTCAGGAATGCATCCGGATCGTTGTCGTTTGCGAGCACATTGATGACCACAGGTTGATTCGTAACTGTTTGCGCGAAATCATCGAATGTGACCGGCGGCAGATTGCTTGCGCTAGACACCTTTGCAGCCTCTCCACTCACCGCATCATGGTTCATTGTGTAGCTTGTAACCGCTCCGAGCGAAGTGCTGCCAGCGACGCGTGTTCGAGTCAGTCCCGCGTCTTGCCCGGAGGCGTAAATATCCAGATGAAATACGCCGTTGCTCGTCCCAACAACCTGAATAGTGTAATTCCCATTCGTCGCATCAGGAATTGAAAGCGATTGCGGTTCTGTGCCCGGACCACTGAATTGACTGCCAGGAATTTCGAGGAGCGTCTGCCCGGCAATTGAATCGTATCCAGTTCGCCTGCCTTGCGGGTCGGTGACAAGGAGGTTGGCGGGGCTATTTAAGGTCAAACCTATGCCTTTGTTCACCATACACATGAACTCAGGCCAATCGAATATCTGAGGATCAGTTTTGCTATCTCTGCGGTCCAAGACCTGACCATGTCCAATTATCCCTCGGGTCGTCGCGATGATTCCCGACTGCCCTCCACCCGGAGGTGTACCAGCCGTCAAAGGGACAGGCTGCTCGAAAGGCTTCACCGGATATTCATAGCTCAAGTGCAGCGAAGGGATCAGTTCGCGATGAACAATGTCTCTCACCAACAGAGCCGCCTTTTTTCGTTGGATGGATGTGAGCCAGTCTTTGCTTACTGTGTGCCCATAAATTTGGATTTTAGTACCGTTAACAATTTTATCCACGCCATCGTCAACCAACTCGATTCCTATGCTGCGTAGGTTTGCGCTAGGGCTTGTCGAGCCATCCAAGTGAGCGGCATGGTATGCGACATCCTTTTCTTTTACGATTTCAATAACTCGCCCTTCCCTACTCACCATGTAGTGGATTGAAACGCACTCATCTTGACAATCTCTGCAGCGACCAAGGCGGCTGGCAAGGCCGTCGCGCTCGTTTCCCGCAGTCGCGTGAAGAATGACCTGCGTGATATCCGTTGGTGATCTGGATGAGTGCAGAAAGCAGTTTCTTGGATCGCCATTGTTGACCCCAGGACAAACGAGTTCCGGGCTTGGGTATTCCCGCTGTGTATCCCCAGGTTGCTTTGGATCATCAGCCGCTACAACGAACTCAATAATAGGCGAGTCAGGGTCGAATCGCGGCATACTCCGCACCGCATCTTGGGACGTTGGATTTCCAACAACAATCCTGGCCGTAGCGCCGCTGGATGCGAAAAACGCAACCTGCCCATTGCTGTTAACCGAGTCCGAAGTGATCAGTCCATTGACCGTTCCCAGGTTTTGGACTGGGTCGCTAACCTTGATCACCCGAAGCGGAGCTTCGACGCCGACCGAAGCAACTGAGTTATCCGACGGGTTCAAGAAAACATTCACGCGACTCGTGTAGATGCCCGTGTTTCCCTGAAGGTCGGTTGCGGCGTAGCAGACCAAGAAATATCGTCCTGGCTTCTGGTCCTCAAAAGCCTTGGCGGAGGAAACGCTAATCGCTGCGTCCGCATCAAATGATGTGATTTCCCAGTCGAACGGGTAATCAACCAGACTGGAGTATTCGTAGCTGCCACTGAAGTTATAGTCCTGCCCCCTGTCTTCAAAACTTCCATTTGCGGTCTTAACCCAACGCTCTCCCGGATCAATTGCTGCATTTCTTATCTGTCCGGCTACGCGGACCATGTGGCGCGTTCCATTTACGCTAACGCTGGCGAGGATTCCCGACCCGGTGGTGACCGGCAAAGGGACGATGTCGCGATTGGCTTCCGTGAACTGTTTGGCTTTCGCGGAGTCAGACAGATTCCCAAAGAAGGCGACCACCTTGCCGTCGGAGCTTGTTCCCGGATTACGGCCGATGCGGGTGAAGCCCTGGTTTGGGGCTGCGACAATTTCATTCGGTGTGAAGTCCGAGTTGTAAAGGACAATGCCGGAGTTGTCGCTCAGACCGGAGTTAATCAAGACACGCCCGTCATTGATCACAATGGGATGAATGTCGGATAACGAGTTCAAAATCAGGGATGGCGTTGTGGCCTTCGAGTACGCGCTTCGTGCAGCGATGTAGAACCTGGAATCCAATCCGGCGACGAACGAAAGTGTACCGGAATCGTTGATGCTGACCGGCGTGAAAATGTAATCAAATGGTTCGATACGCTGATAGATAGTGTAAGGGCAATCGTAAGGAGGGGTAGTGGGACAGAGGTTTATGGTGATGGGTTTCTTTGCGGTGTCTCCTTTGGCGATAATCGTTGCGGTCCATGTGCCAGTCGATTTGGAAAACCGTTCCACACCAGCCATCGGTCGCGAGCCTGAGATCGCTTGGTAAACCATTGCCACATCGTTCGCATCATTGAGCCAGATGTCCTTAAAACTCCCGTGTGCCACTAATTCAGGCGCGAGCCAAGTTTTGTTGGCCGAGTCCCATCGAACAAGAAATGCACCACGTCCCTGCGCATCCTGACCAATGAAAGCAACATTCCCCTCATTGTTGATAGAAACTCCTCGTTCGAGCGGAACGATATTGCCCGAGATCACTTGGTAATCAAAGAAAGGCCCAGCCAATAACGTCGAACAGGTTGCAATCAGACCCAGCGCCAGCCACAGGATTACGTGTCGCTTGCAGGCGCGTACGACCACTGTTGTGGCCAAGTTGTGCATAGAGCGGGTGCCTTTGGTTACACGCGACCTCACCACAAACCTCGCTTTCCTGTCAAGCCAATCTCGAAGTCGTTTCCAACGTAATTGTCGTGAATGCGACCGGTCGCACTTTCATATCACGACTCCGTTTGGAGCGGTAAACGTTTCGTCGAGAATGTTGCCAGTGTTGCGCGTATCCGCCGGTTCGAACACAAGGACCTCGGTTTCCGCATTTGCGATCGTGCGATGTTCCGTCCCGCGAGGGACAACACATAACTCCCCGGGCTTTAACGCAATGCGGCGATCCCGAAATTCGATCGTCATCTCACCGCGCCACACCAGGAACAACTCGTCCTCGTGCTCGTGATGATGCCACGGGAAAACTCCGGCAATCTTCACCAGCTTAAGCTCCTGCCCGTTCATTTGCGCAACAACCTTCGGCCGCCAGTGCTCGTGGATCATCGCGAATTTCTCCTCCAACGATGCCTTATTCATATGCGCTGAGCTTTCTCGTAAATTGCGCTGCGTTTGGACCAACCCGCAGGCGCCGCTACTCGCTTTTCGCGAGTGGGCTGTCACTGGCCGAATACCGCGCGCTGAGGACGCGGACGGTGAGATAAGTTTCCCTATCGTCCGGACGTTCGGCGAGCAGACCGACAATTCCGCCACAAGCCAACAACGGGGGAAGGGGAGTTGTTACGGTAAGCGTGATCCTGAGCGCCGGTTGTTTGTTCAATTCGAGGACAAGCGGCATGTCATACATCGGCTGCGCTGTTGGCAATGCCCACGCCGTGCTGTCGGCGGGAGCAAGGTGGTCCTGGTCAATCGCGAGGTTGGCGTTGACACCGCCGTGGCGCACGACGGACCAAACCGAGGGCAAATCGACGAGTTGCATCAGGATATCGTTCAAGCCTTCGGTGTGCTGGACGATGTTGAGATACGACATGAGCGCGGGGCACGAGCCTCCGAGGGCGCGTTCCTCTTCGGTTGAAAGCCGGATGCTGCCAAGGGCCTTGAGGTTCTTTTTAATTTCCGCATCGGTGAAGGGCGCGTTGCGAAACCAAAGTGAGCCTTTCGCTTTGGCATTTTTAAGTCGTTCTACGGCAACTGCGGTTTGCTCGAGGCCCAGGCCAAGAAAGCCCTTGTCGAGAGCGAAGCGCGCCTCTTTGGTTTGTATGTCCTTTTTCTTCGAAGAAGGCGTCACAAAGGGACCGACAGTCCTCAGCCGAACAGGGACGGGTGCAGAGGCAAATTCGAATTTGTGACCGGAACAGGAGTACAAGACCATCGGTTTTTGCGGTTTGGAACTTTGGTCTTTTGCGCCGGGTGGCATCGCTTCGACATAAAACAGCCATTGGGTGCAGCGATCACCTTTCTGACGCAGCGTGACAAGCGCGGTTATGGAAGCGCCGGCGCTAAGCGAGCCCGCCTCGCCTGCCGGGGCTATGCCGTCAAGGGGAATGCCGTCCGCTTTCGCCGCGGCGACCAATGCGTCGCATGGTGGAATCGCAGCAAGCTTTGGATTGGAATTCGTCTGCCTGGCGTCAAGGCTGGTGACGGGCAGCAATACGGCCAATAGGCTGGGAAATCGAATGAAAGCAAAGGACTTCACCACGCGATGCCTATGACCATTGGATTGAGCAAACACAGGGGGTTTTTTCGTTTTACGGCGGTGATGACCGAACACGAGACAGCAACACCACCAATCTTGACGACCTCGGGACGAAAGACCGAATCCATGGCGCGAACGAAACGATTATCCGATGGTTCATCAGGCTGCATCAAACGGCCCTGGCGATCCAGTTGCTCGAGCTGCCGGTAAATGCGGTCGAAGCGAAGGTCCTCGATTTCGGACGTCTCGCCGTAGAAGTGCATCGAGACGTGCACCGGCCCATCGCGCTGTGGTTCTGCCCGCGAAGTCGCGGGCGTCCTGGCATCGCGCTCGCTGCCGACGCGCAGATGTTTTGGCAGCATTTCTTCGATGGTGGTGGGCGGCTTCTGCAACTCCGGCGGGACAAGGAAGGAGGCGGTCCGTTGTTCCGGGAGGGAATTCGTCTGCGCAAAGCCATCGAGGCAACAAAGCGTGATCGCTGTCGCAACCCACGACGCAATGGATGCGCGCTTAAATCGAGATTTCATTTCGCCTTTTGACGGGAACTCCCGGACCACTGGGCATCAGGCAATAGATGCGATCCGGTTCGGAGGCAAGCAGTAAACCACCGCGTATTCAGCCCGTCGTCAGATTTGACTCTGGGGACTGATTGCTGTTCAGACCTGGGGGAGTTGGCGTGACCGCAGCGGACCCGTCAGCGAGGCACTGTTAATCTTCCGGATAGAGTTGCCCGGCCTTGTCGGCCTCACGCAAAAAGAGGAGCGCTCTGCGAAGCTGACCGCGATTCTGATAACAGACCGCCACGCGCGTGTAGGTTTCGACGGAGGGATGTTCGATGGCGTAGGTAACCATCTTGTGAATCTCTGCGTCGGAAGCGCGATAGGTTGGGCTAACAACCTGCGCGCTCAATTGCGGTGGGTCGGAACGGACAGCAGTGGTCAGTTGGTCGATGACGATCAGCAGCAGGGCAGTGATCAACAGCCATTTCAGATTGGGCCTGGCGAATAATGGTCCTTTCATAGGCGTAAAGCCTCTAAATCAGTTATCGGCCAGAGACGCACGGCCCTTAACTGATTTCGGAGTTTCAATTCAGTTGCGCCGAGCCGCCGCTCCTGCATACAAAATTGAGGTGACATTTGTCCGGCAGCATAAGTTTATTTTGCTTTTTCTCGGTCTGTTGGTGCTTTGCAGCGTGATGGTGGTTCGCGAATTCACGCACGATTCAAAACACGTCGAAATCCGCGAGGCGTTCATTCTCCTCCATAGCAAAGGATACACCAACCAGGCGCAAAAGCTATACCACCGCCTGCTGCTGGATTTTCAGACCCTGCCCAACAAAGTGCTGCTCGATGATTTTCAGCGCACACTGCTGCTGGTCGATCCATACACTTATCAACCCTCGAACCTTGTATGGAGTTACCATTGGACCATCAGCCAGGAGCTGGAACGCCGTCAGGAAAGCACGTTAACGCGGGCGCTGAAACTGGCCGACGAGCAGAAGCCCTGACCCCGCGGTCCGAAGCAGCAGCTATTGGGGAACCGACAAACGTTCGCGATAGAGCGGCTTGAGAGCAAAGACGATTACGATGAAAAGAATGATTAACGCCAGGCCGATCAGGTTTTCCTTCAGGGTCGGTGGAAAAACCAAAACATAGTGAGCGTCTTTGACAAGGGCGGCAAAACTGGAGACGCAAAAAGGCATCAGGTAGAGGCGAAAAATTTGCCAGCCGTCAAGGGCGGTGGTCCCTCGGCTCGAGGAGCGCGTGCTGATGAGCAGAGCCGTTCCGATGATCGCGCTTAGACCGATGGACGTGAGCCATATCCGAGGGCGGGTATCGAAGTGGTTTGTGACATTGACCACGTACCAAATCGCATAACACCAGAGGATAATGCGGCCCGTGGTAAGGTTTGCGAGGTAAACAAGCAGGCGGCGCATCGGCAGTGGAACGCATTCAAATGCAGACTCACTTCGCGGTCAAGGACTCACGGTAATTCGGACACTTGAGTTGCGAGGCAACGCGATGTAGAAGTGCGCAATGCGAACGGCTACTATCATTCTTATTGTATTGGCAAGCGCGTCGCTTGCGCGCGCGAAAATCGTCTTCAAACCCGTGGAGTACAAACAGGGGCAAGCTGTTCTCGAGGGCCTTTCGGTTTACGACGATACCGTGAAAGGCAAACGGCCGGCGGTGCTCGTGGTGCATCAATGGAAAGGCCTCGGTGACTATGAGAAGAAGCGCGCTGAGATGCTCGCGCAACTGGGCTACAACGTGTTCGCGGTGGATATTTACGGCAAAGGCATTCGTCCCGCCAATCCGCAGGACGCGGCGGCGGAAGCGGCCAAGTACAAGGAAAATCGTTCGCTGCTGCGGGCGCGTGTGAATGCCGGCCTCGAAGTTCTCAAGAAGCACGAACTGACTGACGCCAGGCGCATCGGTGCAATGGGTTATTGTTTCGGCGGCACGACGGCTCTCGAATTGGCGCGCAGCGGGGCTGACGTTGCGGGCGTCGTCAGCTTTCATGGCGGTTTGAGCACACCCAATCCTGAAGATGCAAAGAACATTAAAGGAAAGGTGCTGGCACTTCATGGCGCGGATGACCCGTTTGTCCCTCAGACGGAGGTCGCCGCGTTCGAAGAGGAGATGCGCAAAGCCAGGGTTGACTGGGCGCTGACTGCCTACGGCAATGCGGTCCATTCGTTCACCGATTGGAATGCAGGCGCCGACAATTCCAAAGGGGCGGCTTATAACGAAAGAGCCGACAAACGGTCCTGGGAAGCCATGAAAGGCTTCTTTGCCGAGGTCTTCAAGTGATCGAAAACGAGACTGGCAGGTAAAAACGAAGAGACCGAGCGTGAGCCCGGTCTCTTGCTAGGGTTGAGCAGTGGGCTAAAAAATCTCGAGGAACGCGGCGACTCGCTTATTTTCAAAACTCGGCATAAACATCGTTAAATCAGCCGTCGACGATAGAGCAACTCGGCGTATGGCCGTGCCTAACGTGGAACCGATTCTTTATTAAGATGTTTACCGGAGGAAGTCAAGCACGGGCGACACTCTTACGCCTCTAAGAATCCCCCGCGCGCAGAATCATTTAAAGGTCGGCGGAAATATCGGAATCCTGAGGCAAATAGGGGTTGCGGAGCGGCGGGCGAATGATTTGAGGGGCTTTGTTAAGGCTAATCCAATAGTTGAACAAGACCTGGATAGTATCCTTAAATTCGGTGAAATTCAGCGGTTTGGTCAAAAATGACGCAGCCCCAAGCTCATAAGCCCGGTTGACTTCGACGACGGCATCGCTGGTCGTCAAAACGACGGTGCGCACCTGCGCCAGACTGGGCTGCTTCCCGATCCATTCGAGCACTTCAAACCCGTTTTTTCGGGGCATTTTAAGATCGAGCAGAATGAAATTCGGCAGCGGAAACTCAGCACGATTTGAGAATCGCCCGTTACCGGCGAGGTAGGCGATGGCTTGCTCGCCGTCGCGCACGAACTGGACCGGCCCCGTATGGCCGAGTTGGCGGAAGGCGCGCCGAAGCATGACGACATCGTCCTCATTATCTTCGGCGATCAGCACTACCGGATGACGTTCATCTGTCAGCATAACCGAACCCACTATATTAGTCCGTTTATCACCCCTGGGTGTATTGGGGTGAACACCCCACGACTAGAGTTTCAATCAGGGAATTTGGCTTGCGCTTGGAAGGCATTCGGCTACGAGTAGCGGCTGAGCCAAAGATTTCGATCATGAATAAGCGAAAAGTGAACGAATTTTGCATGCGGCGCAGGGATTTTCTGAAGACGACCGCCTTCGCGATGGCAGGCTGTGTTTCCGGTGGAGCATTGGGAGCGGAAGAGCCGCCCAGACATCGCAATATCAAGCTGGGTTTGGATAATTTTTCGGTGCGAGCCATGGGATGGAAAGCGCCGGAGTTGATCGATTATGCGGCATCGCTGAAAACCGATTCGCTTTTCATCTCCGATCTCGATGCCTTCGAAAAATTCGATGACAAATACCTGGCCGATATCAGAGCGCGGGCGGCGGACAAAGGATTGCAGATTCATTTGGGCACCTGGAGCATTTGCCCCACGTCGAAAACGTTCAAAGACAAGTGGGGGGCGGCTGAGGAACACCTCGCGCTGGGGATCAGGGTGGCGAAGGCGCTGGGCTCACCCGTCCTGCGCGTGGTTCTTGGGAACGGTGAGGACCGGAAAGGCCCAGGCGGGATCGAGGCCTGCATCGCTGACACCGTGCGAGTGTTGCGCTCCGAGCGGCCGAAGGCCATCGACGCGCACGTGAAGATTGCCGTGGAGAATCACGCGGGCGATATGCAGGGGGCCGAACTGGTCCAACTGATTCAGCAGGCAGGCAAGGAATATGTCGGCGCGAACATGGATTCGGGCAACGCCGTGTGGACAATGGAAGACCCACTGGCCAGCCTGGAGATACTCGGCCCTTACGTGGTCACGACCAGCTTGCGCGATTCAGCGATTTGGGAATCGCAGAACGGAGCGACGGTGCAATGGACAGCGATGGGCGCAGGGATGATTGATTGGAAAAAGTATTTCGATCGCTTTGAGGAGCTTTGCCCCGGGGTGCCGGTGCATATCGAAACCATTTCGGGGTTCAATCGTGAGATCCCGTATCTCAAATCGGATTTTTGGAACGTCTGGCCAAAGGCCAAAGCGGTGGACTTCGCGCGTTTCGTGGCGCTCGCCAAAAAAGGCACTCCGCGGGAACCATACAAAGCGCCCGAAGGCAAAGACCGAAAGCTGGCCGAACAGGAATATCAGAAGCGAGAAATCGAGCAGAGCATTCGATACTGCAAGGAGCATCTCGGGCTTGGGCTCAAGACGCGAGTCATGCCGCTTTGAGCGCGGTGCCGATAGTGGAGCGGAATTCCTCGACGGAAAATGGTTTGGGCAGACACTTGGCGCCAGTTTCCTCGAGAAATGCCTGGATTTTGTCGTTCATGATGTCGCCCGTCATGAACACGAAACGTGATCCCGTTGCGGGGTTGGAGGCGTGAGCCTGTTCATAAACCTGCTGCCCACCAATCCCCGGCATTTTCCAATCGCATATCGTGAGATCGTACTGATTGTCCCGCAGGTGTCGCAATGCCGCTTCGCCATCAGCGACAGCATCGAGTTGACAGCCCAGAGGCGCGAGGCTTTCGCGAACAAATTGGAGGATCAGTTCCTCATCATCGACGACGAGCACTCTTTTGCCGCGCGCGTCGAATGTCTCTTTCCTTGGCGTCTGAGTAGTGTCGCCGGTCCTGGCGGTGTCCGGCGCCAGCGGTAATTCGATGATAAACGTCGCCCCGCTTCCCGGCTGGCTTTCCACGCTGATTGTGCCGCCATGCTCTTTTATAAGTCCGTAGCTCAAACTGAGTCCGAGCCCTGTGCCCTTGCCGATTTCCTTGGTGGTAAAGAAGGGGTTAAAGATTTTGGCGAGGTTTTCCTTCGCGATGCCCGGTCCATCATCCTGGAAAGAGACGCGCGCGCCGCGTTCACAGGGCTCGGTCGTGATGTGAATCATGCCCCTGGGCTTGTAGGCTTCAATCGCCTGGCGGGCATTGTTGATGAGATTGACGAAGACCTGCTGAAGCTGGTGCCGGTCGGCCATTACTCTGGGCAAGTTCGGGTCGAAGCGCGTGACGACCTGAATATTGCTGGTGCGCAACTGGTACTGGAGAATCGCGACGCTGGATTCGACTACTTCGTGGAGCTTAACCGGTTTGCGCTCCGGTTTGTGCTGGCGGGCGAAACTCAACAAGCTCTCGACGATCTTGTGGCAACGCTGGGCGCTGAGGACGATGAGGTCCAGGAATCTTCGGTGGCGCTCGTTGAGATCGGCTTGCTGGAGCAATTCGGCAAACCCCACGACGGAAGTAAGCGGGTTGTTCAGCTCGTGGGCAATTCCGGCGACGAATTCGCCCATCGCCGAAAGTTTCTCACTCTGGATCAATTGGGCCTGCATGGCTTTGAGCGTCTCAACGGTCTTTTCCAATTCTTCGCGAGAGGACTTGAGATTGCCGGTCATCTGGTTGAAGACCTGGGCCAACTCACCGCATTCATCACGCGAAGCGACCGCCACGCGGCGTGAGAAGTCGCCCTGGCCGACTGCTTCAGCACTGTTCCGCAATTCGCGGAGGGGTTGAGTGATTTTGCGAATCAAGGCGCATACGATCGCCGTGCTGATGGCGATACCGAAGATGCTGATAAGAGCAAGCATGCGTTGCGTTCCGTGCAGCACGCTGAGGGGCTGCTCGTAAGAGGAGAGAAGGACATAAGAGAGATTTTTCTCTTCGCCCAGAGTGGTGAATTGGCCGGCCAACGCAAAAAAGTGTTCATTCTCCAGCACGAGTTCACGAACGCCACTGCGGGAAGCGCCTGGTTCTTCGCGGTCCAGGACGCTAATCAATTGCTGCTGGAGGTTGCGCTTGAGAAGCGTCGAGGCGACGACAAGTCCACGGGCGCGAAACACGATTTCGGTATGGGTGAGTTGTTTGAATTCTTCGGCGACGGAGCGCCCGATCTCCGTGCCGAACGTGAGCGCGCCAACGATGTTATTTCCGCTGCTGCCAACGTTAACCGGAATTGAGACCACATCG
>Ga0193697_1000140_pt1 | contig 28363 bp, 20 predicted proteins | sample L3m2metaG_FD_145073 | JGI IMG/M metagenome (GOLD analysis project Ga0193697, IMG submission 145073) | Soil microbial communities from a riparian zone of the East river system, Colorado, United States - L3m2 | ecosystem: Environmental > Terrestrial > Soil > Riparian zone | place: USA: East River...
TCTCAGAACCCGACCTTCGCCCGCGTCGATTCCGCCAATCGCTACCTCTGGCGCATGAACCGCACACGCCTCGACGCCGAATCCCTCCGCGACGCCGTCCTCCAAATCACCGGCACCCTCGACCTCACCATGGGCGGCCCTTCCGCGCAGCAATTTGTCATGACCGCGGGAATCCACGCCACACCGAACGTCGACTACGCAAAGTTCGATATCGACAGCCGCGCCAGTTGCCGCCGCAGCATTTACCGATTCATCTTTCGCACCCTGCCCGATCCCTTCATGGATTCATTGGACTGCCCCGATTCCTCACAACTCACCCCGGTTCGCAACGTTTCCATGACCGCTCTCCAGGCCCTCGCCCTTTGGAACAACCATTTCATCATCCGCCAAAGCCAGCATTTTGCCGAACGCCTCGGCGGCGCCGGCAAAACAGTCGAAGACCAGATCGCCACCGCCTACCAACTGGCCCTCGGCAGACCTCCGCGAAAAAACGAATTGCAAGACCTCGCGGCCTACGCGCGAAAGCATGGATTAGCCAACGCCTGCCGCATCCTCCTCAACGCCAACGAATTCATCTTCCTCAACTGATGCCCCTCCCACTGCCAATTACTCCGGAAGGAGCCCTCACCCGCCGTCAATTCCTCTGGCGTTACGGCGGCGGCCTCGGCGGCATCGCCATGGCCCACCTCCTGGCCCAACACGGCCTGCTGGCCGGCACCTCGCCCAAACCGCGCGCCGACCTCAATGGCGGCCTGCACCATCGCGCCCGAGTCAAACGCGTCATCCAACTATTCATGAATGGCGGCGTCAGCCAGATGGACACGTTTGATCCGAAGTCCGAACTGACCAAACGCCACGGCCAAAAATTTGACCCCGGCAGCCACGTCGAAGCCGCCACCAGCACTCCGGGCAACGTCCTCAAAAGCCCATTCGAATTCAAACAACACGGCCAGTGTGGCCGCTGGGTCAGCAGCCTCTTCCCGCACCTCGCCACTTGCGTCGACGACATCGCATTCCTCATGGCCATGGCCTCCAAAACCAACGTCCACGGCCCCGCCAGCTACATGATGAACTCCGGCTTCGTCAGCCCCGGCTTTCCCTGCATGGGCGCGTGGATCTCCTACGCCCTCGGCGGCCTGTCCGATAACCTGCCGGCCTTCGTCGTCCTTCCCGATACCCGCGGCCTGCCCTACAATCAGAAGGGCAACTTTTCCTCCGGCTTCCTGCCCGTGGCCCATCAAGGGACGATCATCAATGCCGGTTCCCCAACTCCAGTCGCCGATCTCTTCCCGCCCGAATCCGCGAAACACATTACGAAGGAGAGTGAACGCGATGGCCTGATGTTGCTGAACAAATTGAATCGACAGCATCTCGCTGAATCGCTTGGCGACTCCCGCCTCGAAAGCCGCATCGCTTCCTACGAACTTGCCGCCAAAATGCAGTTGAGCGCTCCCGAGTTGTTCGAGCTTTCCGGCGAAAGCGAGACGACTCGCAAGGCGTACGGTCTGGACGTCAAAGAGACCGAAGACTTCGGCCGGCGCTGCTTACTTGCCCGCCGGATGCTCGAACGCGGCGTTCGCTTCGTCCAAATCTGGAGCGGCGCCGGCGGCGCGACAAACAATTGGGATAACCACGCCGATATTGTCAAAGAACTGCCGCCGATGACGAACGCGACCGACAAACCTATCGCCGCGCTGCTCAACGACCTCAAAATTCGCGGCCTCTTCGAAGATACCCTCCTCCTCTGGAGCACCGAATTCGGCCGCATGCCGTTTGCCCAGGGGAGCACCGGGCGCGACCACAACGGCGGCACATTCGTCTCATGGCTCGCGGGCGCAGGCATCAAAGCCGGCGTCACCCACGGCCAAAGCGACGAATGGTCGTGGAAAGCAACCACGGGCAGGACCTATTGCTACGATCTCCACGCAACGATTCTTCACTTGCTCGGCATCGACCACGAGAAACTGACCTTTCGCCATAACGGCACCGATCGTCGCCTGACCGACGTCCACGGCGAAGTCATCACCGAAATCCTTTCATAGAGGCGTACGGTCGTGGGCACGTAGTGCCTACCCGCCGTAATTCCTGAACCAAAAAAAGGGGAAAAACCTGCACTTTGGCACGAAACATGGTGTCCAATTATTGGACAATGAAGATTTTATTGCCGAACAGCATCCGATTGCCGCTGGAGCCTGGAATGGAATTTCTGGATGAGGCCCCTGCGGCGGTGCTCGGTGCCGGACGAGCTAGCGGGACAATAGCGCATGTGAGTGGCGCTCTGCCCCGTGGCCAAGTTCGAAAGCAGACATCCACAGCTAATATCCTGGCATAACCGCACCTACAAAGAGGGCCTGGTAATGGACGACCAGCCCTCTTTTCCGTTTTTCGGCAAAGCTCTTGCTCCCCTCCTTCCAGCTATGGCCACATTCTACAGGGTGGATTACGGGAAGATTTCCTTGCGCGAGTACTGGAATCTTTCCCCAAACTCGAAGGCAATTATTGCCTGGCTAATGAAGATTGTCGGCTCGCCCGTCCGCGACCAGCATGCCCACCCTCACCCGTCCCTGTTCAAACAGTACGAGCTCGCGGAGACCTACTTGCCCCGTGAACCCGCCTCGGCCATCGCACCCGTTCGGCGCGAAATCGAGCAAATGGGTTTTCACTCGCCAAAGTGGGTCCATGTACCGGCCCTGCGCTCCAACGTCGAAACCACGGCGGCCACATTTCTGCACAACTCCGGCGGCATCATCGCCCGAGTGATGTACTCCCAGGCCACGTCGCCGCAGAACACAATCACGAAGCTCGCGATCTTCCTGGTCAGCGTGCTGAAAGATGGCAGACAGCTCGTCAGCACAAACATGCCGCCCTCCTTTCAAACTCCACCAAAAATTGTCACCGAGCGCAGGATCGACGCCCCTGCCGCCGTATTGTACGAGCTGCACAAGCAACGCCTCGCTTGCTTTCCCGACGAAGAAATTCGCAAATTCGCGACCGTCGCAGAGCGCGACGTTTTCATCGACGACTCCGAACTCGAAGCCTACGAATTTCAGCGGCGTCGCGGACTTTACGTCCCACTTGCAGAGTCCGAAGTCACGGAAGCGCCAACGGCTCCGGAACGAGCTGCATGACTTCGACTTAACTGCGCTAAAGTCATCCAGTCCCGATTTGTTGGATTGCCTGCAGGACATCGACGACAGGCAACCGCGACAAACCGCCAGGCGAGCGCACAATCCGTACGCTTTCACCCCGTGGACGCCACACTGATTCCGCGGTCGCGCCCCAGAGGGCAACTGTTGGGATGCCAATGGCGGCAGCCAGATGCGTGATGCCGGAATCGTGGCCGACGAACACGGCACAGCATGCGAGCCGCTCGGCGAGCTTTTCGAGCGGCCATTGAAGCGCAATTTCGCAGGCGTCGCCTGTTAACTTTCCCGCAAGCGTCTGCAATTTGTTGCCTTCAGCCTCGCCGCCGATCAGCAGCAATGAAGCATTGGACTTCCTGGTCAGTGCTTGCGCCAATTCAATCCAGTTTTGCAGCGGCCAATTCTTCTGTTCACTCCCGCTGCCCGGATGCAATGCGATCAATTTACCGTCAGGTTTGCTCCGTGTTGCAAAAGACAAACGCGGAACCGGATCGGCATCGAAGATCGCGAGCCGTTGGAGCGGCTCCAGGAAAACTTCTGTCGCGTGCCGGCCCTGAACTTCTTCCGGCCGGTGCGGCCCGGCGATAAACTGCCCCTTGCAGGAGCGCTGAACATTGTTTTGAAAAATCCGGTCCGGGTCGTAGAGATACGAAATGATGATTGGAAATTCGGCAAAATATTTCTGGAGTCCGGGATCCAGCGCCGGGTCGCGGGCGAAAAATCCGGCAAGCGGACGCGCGTCGATCGAGCGCAGTTCATCTGCCAATCCTCCGGCCAGGGCGACCTGCGCGATGTGCGGGTAACCAAGCACCTCCAGACGCGCAGCAGGGAATTGCCGACGCAATGCCGCCAGCACTGGCAGAGTCAGAATAAAATCCCCGATCGCACCCCCGCGGATGAGCAGGATTTTCGGCACTATTGCGACAACGGCTGATCGGCCGGCGGCGGAAGCGCCGGCACGGTGCCGGCAACGGCGCTGCTTTCGGCGCTCTTATACACCGTCAAGCCGAGGATCACCACGAAGATTCCAAAAGCGAGCCGCATGCCGCTAAGCAGACGCGTGCGGCCTTCATTCGCCGTGGACCAGTTCAGAATGTCGCGCAGACGCCAGGGCGAAATCGTGAACCACATCCCGAGAATCACGAGGACATAAGCCCACGTCGTGATGACCAGCCGCCATTCGGTGTCCACCCATCTCGCGGTATCCACCATCAATCTGGCAGCGAGCAAATACAGCACCGCGAGACCGCGCACCGGCAGAAAATCCTTCACGAACAGGCAGGCGCCAATGCCCACGGCGGCAAAGAGCGCGAACAAAAATGGCTTGAACGCCCTGAAATCAGAAATGGATTCCTGCTGAAGGTACCAGAGAAACCAGGCCGCTCCGGCAATCATCAGCACATAGCCGATCGACGTGTGGCGGGGAAAACGCCGGACCCTGGCCGCAAAAGCGCCGGGCCTGGCCACGCCGTACGCGTTTGGCAATGCGAAAAGCAGACCCAAAATAATCGCCAGAACAGAAAGCTTCATGATCCCAGAATGTCCCGTTTCAATGATCGAGGTTAATAATTGCGGGGTCCCCGTAAAGCGTAAACGAACCAGCGCGCGTCACCTTCACATGCATCAACTGGCCGCGATGCCGCTCCGAGCCGTCAAATAAAACGATCTTGTTGGTGCGCGTGCGCCCCATCATGCGCGCAAGGTTCTTCTTGCTCGGACCTTCGACGAGAATCTCCACGGTCTTTCCAACGTAGTCGCGATATTTGGCGGCGCCCTGTTCATTCACGAGTTTCAGGAGGCGTGAGTTCCGCTCCTCACGAACTTCGATCGGCACCTGATCGGGCATCGCAGCGGCCGGAGTATCGCGGCGGGGCGAGTATTTGAAAATAAAGGCGTTATCGAAACTGGCTTCACTCACTAGCGAAAGCGTTTGCTCGAAATCATCCTCCGTCTCGCCAGGAAAACCGACGATGAAGTCCGTCGTAATTCCGATTTCCGGCCGTGTTTTGCGCAGCTTGCCAATAATCTCCATATAGCGCTCGCGTGTGTAGCCCCGGTGCATCGCCTTCAGGATGCGATCACTCCCGCTTTGGACCGGTATGTGCGCGCTTTCGACAAGCTTCGGCAACCGTGCGTACGCTTCCACCACGTCGTCGCCATAACCCTTTGGGTGCGGCGAAGTAAAGCGGATGCGTTCCAGCCCATCGATCTCGCGAACAGCCTCGATCAATTGCACGAACGCCGACTTGCCTTCCTTCACCGGAAGGTCCCGTTTGCCATAGCTCGTCACGATTTGGCCAAGCAATGTGATTTCTTTAACGCCCCGCTCCACAAGCTGCCGGCACTCCCCGACAATGTCCGGGATCGTGCGACTGCGTTCCTGGCCTCGGGTGTAGGGCACGATACAGAAGGTGCAATACTGGTTGCACCCCTGCATGATGCTGACAAACGCTGTAACTGACTTCGAGCCACTCCCATTAAGGATGTGTTCTCGAATCGTCGCTTCGCTTCCAGCCTCTTCCGCGACATCCACGATTTTCTCCCGCCGTCCGGTCAGGAGTTCGTCGATGTATTCGGCTGCGCGATGGAATTTTTGTGTGCCAACCACCAAATCAACATCGGGCAATCGGTCGATCAGTTCCTGCCCGCGGCTTTGGGCCATACAGCCCATAAACCCGAGCACGACATCGGGCCGCGTGCGCCGAAGATCACCCGCAATGGCAGTCATTTTGCCGATGGCCTTCTGCTCGGCGGCGTCGCGCACACTGCACGTGTTCAGCAAGACGACGTCCGCAGTAGCTTCCGAGGGCGCGAGGGTGTAGCCCTTGGCGACGAGCTGGGCAGCGACCGCTTCCGAGTCGCGCTCGTTCATCTGGCAACCGTACGTTTTAATGTAAACGCTGGGCATACTTCCCGAAGATAGTGGTCAACCTACGCTATAGGCGCGAGATTGAAAAGGTACGTTTCGTTGCGGAATCGATCGCTCGACGCGACGATCTTCCCGTGAAAGCTAATCCTCGTCGAACTTACGCTTGAGGAGCCCTTCGAGGTCGACAACAGCCCGTGCGGCATCTTCGCCCTCGGCGCAAATGAGCAATTTGCTGCCAGGCCCCGCGGCGAGCATCATTAATCCCATAATACTCTTGCCGTTGACCCGTTCGCCATCTTTCTCGACGAAGATATCGCAATCAAAGCGGTTCGCGGTTTTGACGAACATGGCCGCGGGACGCGCGTGAATGCCAAGTTTGTTGATAACAACCAACTCCTTGGTGATTCTAAGGGTCTCGCCTGTCTTGCGCGCTCCGGACATTTGTTCGGATAGCATAATCCGCCGAAGCGGGATTGCAAAACCATTGTTAGAGCTTTTTCGTGCCAGCCATCTTGGCGATCAGCCGGTCATTCAGTTCTTTGGCCGGATTATAGCCCGAGAGTTTGAGTTTGGCCTGAAATGCCGCGACTTCGATCAGCCGCGCCAGGTCGCGGCCCGGCCGCACTGGCAGTGTAATGTGCGGAATATCAACTCCGAGGATTTTCACGTACTCCTCCTCCATCCCAAGGCGATCGACATCGGGGACTTCATTCCACGCTTTAAGCGAAACGACCAGATCGACGCGTTTTTCGAGCCGAATGCTTTTAACGCCGAACATGGCAGCCACATTGATGATGCCGATGCCTCGCACTTCCATGTGATTGCGTGTGATTTCCGAACTCGTGCCCATGACTTCGCGGCCATCCAGAAGCATGACTTTCGTAATATCATCGGAGACAAGGCTGTAGCCGCGCTCAATGAGGGCGAGGACGGATTCACTCTTGCCGATGCCGCTCTCGCCTCGAATGATGACGCCGACACCCAGGATATCGACCATGCTGCCCATCTCGCTGCTACGCGGGGCAAACATCATTTCGAGGGCGAGGGTCGCCAGATTGATGAATTTCATCGTGATCAGCGGGCATTGAAAAATCGGAACGTCGCGTGCCTCAGCGGCCTTTAGAAAGGCCCGATCAGGACGAATGTTACGGCTAAACACAACACACGGCACCCGATGATCGAGCAGGTTCTCGTAGCGTTTGACTCGCTCTTCCTTGGGCAGGGACTTGAGAAAAGTCGATTCCGCGGCGCCAATTACCTGCAGCCGTTTGCTGGCGAAGTATTTGGTGAAGCCGGCGAGCGCGAGGCCGGGCCGATTCACCGTCGGTTCGCGAATGAGATCTTTGAGTCCGCCCGCGCCGGCAAGCAGCTTCAGGCCAAGTGCGCCGGCCTGTTCGGTGTAGAAGCGTTCGACTGTGACGACATCGCGTTGCATACGAGCTAAATGTTGAAATCGGGTCCGAGATAAATTTCTCGCGCCTTGGGGTCGTTGGCGAGGAACTCCGAATCACCTTCGCACATCACTTCGCCGCGCACCAGGATGTAGGCTCGATCAACCAGCTTGAGCGTTTCGCGCGCGTTATGATCGGTAATCAGGATTCCAAGCCCGCGATCTCTAAGACGACGGACGATCTTTTGCACTTCATAAACGGCGATGGGATCGATCCCGGCAAACGGCTCGTCCAGCAGCAGCAGGCGGGGGCTGGTAACGAGCGCGCGAGTTATCTCGAGCCGCCGCTTTTCACCGCCGCTCAACGTGTACGCTTTATTTTTCGCGAGCGGAGTCAGGTCGAGTTCGTCGAGTAGATATTTGAGACGCAGCTTGCGCTCCGCCGAGCTGATTCGGCACGTTTCCAGGATCGCGAGGATGTTTTGCTCCACCGTCAGCTTGCGAAACACCGACGGCTCCTGCGTCAGATAACCCATTCCAAGGCGCGCTCGCTTGTGCATAGGCCACGACGTCACTTCGCGGCCCTGGAAATGCACCGACCCTTCGTCGGGTTTGACAACGCCCACCACCATGTTGAAGGTCGTGGTTTTGCCGGCGCCATTCGGGCCAAGGAGGCCGACGACCTCGCCCGGTTGCACCTGAATCGAGACGCCATTCACGACGCGGCGCTTTCGGTATTCTTTGACGAGATGTTCCGTCGCCAAAAGCGCGGGACTTAGTGCCTCGGCCGAGACCCGCTGGCCCGCGATCCGTGACATCGGTTGGACAGAATCCGGCATCATTGCGCGCGTCAGCTTGGCCTTTTTATTTCGGGAAGAGCAAGTTGGATCGATTGGTGGAAGCGCTCGAGACGCGTTCGCCCTGAGCACGAGGTTTGAGCACCGTGAACTTCTTCTGTGCCACGTCGTAGAGCAACGCCTCGGCGTCGGTGAGTTTTCCGTCGGGAGGAAAGTCCGCCGTGGGATTACCCGTAAGCTCAACGGTATTGTTGGTCACGCTGTAAACGCCGCGCTGGCCGTACGCCTTCCGATCGCCGTGCGTGAGCGCGACGTTCTTTATCGCCACAAGTTCGCGCAACCGATTCGTGTGCGTGAAGAATTCGCCGATTACCATTGCGGCGTTCAGGCTGGAAGCCACAGGGAGATTATTTGTTTTCGAGCGTTCTACCTGGAGTGCTGCGACGTTGGTTTCCGCGATGACGCGCCTGATCCAGCCATTCGTTGCCAGCAGCACATTCAACAATTCGCAATCCAGACTTTTAGACACCGTCACGCCATTCGTCGAGGTATACGGAAACTGCTCGATGTGAACTGCGTCTCGCGCGGTGGCCGTTTCGACCTGATTGCTGGTGAAACGCAGCGTGAGCAACGCGCATTCATCGCTCCCAAGGCGTTGGTCCCTTCCAGGAATTTCCCGCGAACGTGCTGACGAAAGGTCAGAACATCGGCGCGGTAATCAAAACTGTCGCACCACATTTCGAGAAACTGTGGTGCATTCGAGATCGCGGGCTTGTTCGTGTGACCGGCCGTGAAAGGAGTGAGCAACCCCTGTTTGCCAAGCTCGGTGACCGGCAGACGCAAATACGCATTGCCGGTCACAACGAAAACCCGGTTCGTGCGATCCGCAAAAAGGCTGTCACCGGCAATGATGCGCTCTCCGGTCTGCCAAAAAGCTTTGCCGTTGAGTTCCATGATGCCCGTGGCTTCCGAATAGCTGGCCTGATCACTGGTCGCGCGGCTTTTATCCGCCGAACTGACGATCACCACGTTCGTAACTGCGGTGACCGAGCGCGCAGGATTATTCGTCGTGGGCAACTGGGCGACGACAAGATCTGCGCTAATCTCCAAATCCCCGACGGGCGCGTTTGTGCCCGTGCTTTGCTTGCCTGGCAGCAGCGATTCCTGCCCGAGCGAAACGCGGGGGACCTTAACGTAAGCATTTTCCTCGGCCCGGAAGCGCTGCTCCTTTAAATCGAACGAAAATCGCTTCGCGAATGCTTCGCGCTGCTGGTCCTGCCAGCGGGCACGATCACCGGACAAGACGACTGTCTCCCGGCCGTCCTGTATTTGATAAACCGCGTGGTCTCCATACGCGCTGCTCTTGTCGAGCTTGTTGAATAACACGATCCCGCTCCCGCGGGACTGCGCGACAACGTTCTCGATGGTGCCGTTCGTGGACCGTTTGCCGTCGAGTTGGTCGCAAGCCATTTCGAATTGCGAGGTGTCCACCCGCACGCTGTCGGTGTAGGTGATGGCGTTGGACCGATAATTGAAGAACATATGGTCCGCGAAAATTCGGACGTAATTGGTTGCAGGCGAGGCATTCGTTCCTGTCTGTGTTGACGCGAGGTTCGTGGCTGCATTCGTCGCAACGTTCTTAGGCGTGATGGAATTGGTGAGGGCATTCGTTGCCGTCAACGAAGCAAGGGTTGGTTTTCTTGTGCGCACAGTTTTGGCGATGTCCTCGCGGAAAACAGTTTCCACCGAGTTGGAAAGGCGCAAGGTCATGTTCGTCAAATCGCAGAAAAATCCCAGGCCCTGCACAAAGAGACCATTTTCGCCCCGCAAGACGAGCGGTGTGTGTGACGCGAGCGCCGTATGTTGACGGTTCAGCACGCACTCAGGCGCCTCGGCTGTGAAGTTCGTTCTCGCGTCCGGTCCAAGGTATTCGAGCCGGCAGCGAGTAAAAAAATACCCGTCTCCACGCCCCTCCATCCCTTTCCCGAGAATTCGCAGCTTCACCAGGTTCGTTTGCCCCTTCACCAGTTCGTTCTGCGCGTAATACACCGGGTAAACGAATTCCTCGACCGATAGTTGTGCTGGTGCCTCATTCGCGAATGCCAGGCAAAACGCGGCACACAACGCGCTGCCAATTACGCGAGAAAATGATCTATCACTTGTTGCCATTTTTGTTGCCCAACCAAAATCAGACGCACGACCTCGCGCACCGCGCCGTGGCCGCCATGCGCCTTCGTAACGTAATGTGCCACGTGTTTGGCTTCATCGATAGCATTTGCGACCGCCACCGCGACGCCAGCCCGTTTCAGCGCACCCAGGTCGACGACATCATCTCCCATAAAACAAATGTCATCCCATTCCAGTTGCGCCTGCTTGAGGATGGACTCGACGGCTTCAACCTTGCTGCCTTTCGCCTGGAAAAAATAATCCACCTTCAGTTCGTCGGCCCGCTGTTGGCTCACGGGTGATGGGCGGTTCGAGACCCAACCAACTTTGATCCCGGACCGCTGCAGGATGAGCATTCCGAGGCCATCCTGAATGTTGAACGCTTTGTATTCCTTGCCATCGCCCATGAAAATTCGGCCATCGGTCAGTACGCCATCGACATCGCACAAAAACAGTTTCACCCGGCGCAGTCGAGCCGTGAGATCTGCTTTGCCGGACTTCTTCACGGGTTGGCGACGGCGGCGCGCACGCGCAACAATTGCGCAAGTAGATCGGGCATTGCGGAGAGCGGAATCATATTCGGCCCGTCGCTCAACGCCTGGTCGGGGTTCGGATGTGTCTCAAGAAACACGCCGTCAACTCCTGCGGCGACCGCCGCGCGCGCCAGCACGGGAGCAAACTCACGCTGGCCGGCCGATTTGTCGCCGCCGCCACCGGGCAATTGGACCGAATGCGTTGCATCGAAGATGACCGGGAAGCCAAAAGAGCGCATGATCGGAATGGATCGCATATCCGCGACAAGATTGTTGTAGCCGAACGTGGTCCCACGCTCGGTCACGAGTAGTTTCTTCGCCCCAGCTTCAACCGCCTTGCCGATCACCTGCCCCATTTCTGCTGGCGAGAGGAATTGGCCTTTTTTGATGTTTACGACGCGACCTGTTCGGACGGCAGCCGCGATCAAATCCGTTTGGCGGCACAAGAAAGCGGGAATCTGCAAAACGTCCACGGCTTCGGCGGCCTGTTGCGCCTGATCCTCGGTGTGGACATCGGTAAGGACTGGCACATCAAACTTCTCGCGAACGCGCTTCAATACACTCAGTCCTTGGTCGGCGCCTGGACCACGAAAGGACTTGGCCGAAGTTCGGTTCGCCTTGTCGTAGCTGGCTTTGAAAATGTATGTGATCCCAAGGCGTTGGGAGATATCGCGCAGTAGGCGAGCTACGTCGAAACAAAGCTGCTCGCTCTCAATGACGCAGGGGCCGGCAATCAGGACCAAAGTTTGGCCGGTCTTTACCTGTTCCCATAACGCTGCGGCACGATCAGGCACGTGCTGTTTTTAGCAGGCGCTTGGAAATATGTCGAACAGAGAGAGCGCGGGCAGCCTGCCGCTCGTCCACTATGTCGTCACAAGTGTGCCGACTTTTTCGCCGGTCACGACCCGCCGCAAATTATGTTCCTTGAAGAGATCGAAGACGATAATCGGCATTTTGTTGTCCATGCAGAGCGAGAAAGCGGTCGAGTCCATCACTTTTAATTGTCTTTGCAACGCCTCCAGATACGTCAGTTGCGTATAACGCTTCGCGTCTGGGTTCTTCTTGGGATCGCTATCGTAAATCCCATCAACTTTGGTCGCTTTCAGGATGACCTCGGCGCCGATTTCATTCGCGCGCAGGGCGGCGGCGGTATCGGTCGAAAAATACGGATTGCCTGTCCCCCCGCCAAAAATCACGACCCGGCCCTTTTCCAGGTGGCGCACCGCGCGCCGTCGAATAAACGCTTCGGCGACCTGGTGCATCGTAATCGCGCTCTGCACGCGCGTCGCCACACCTTCCTTCTCCAGAGCATCCTGCAACGCGAGCGCGTTGATCACGGTAGCGAGCATGCCCATGTAATCGGCTGTGGCCCGCTCGATGCCCCGCTCACTGCCAATCGCTCCCCGGAAAATATTTCCGCCTCCGATGACGATCACGACCTCAACACCGAGTTCACGCACCTCGCGGATTTGCCGCGCCATATCGCCAACCGAGTCAGGATCAATACCGGTGCCGCTCTTCCCGCCGAGCGCCTCTCCGCTAAGCTTTAGGAGGATGCGCTGGTATTTCGGCTCGGCTTTGGTTTTCACGTCGCGGCTTTTCTACACACCGGGTGCAGGTCGGTCAAACCATTGCCGCGTCTCGAAAACCTTTTGCGCTCAGAGAATTCCTGGACCCTGCGAAATCCACACCAGCGTGCCTTCCGGCAACCAATCATAGAGTGGAATCAGGTCCGCCGCAGCCATATGAATGCAACCATGAGACGCAGGCCGGCCGAGGGTCGTCTCGTCTGCGAAACCATGGATGTAAATGTAGCGCTGAAAACTATCCACGCCGTCGCCACGATTAAAACGGGGTTCCAGTCCTTCCAGCCAAAGAATGCGATGGACGATGGTCGCATCAGGCAGCCCTTCCCAGGTCAATCCCACCGCTTTCCGCCCGCGAAAGACCGTGCCTTGCGGATAGCCCCCGCCAATTTTTTTTGCCACGCGATGCAAACCAAGCGGCGTGCAGTTTGAATTGATCGTTTGGCCAATGCCAAACCGCGACGTGGATATGCGATAGTCTCCTGTCAGCGCATAGTCCGGAAATCCCGCAGCCCTACCGCTCTTTCGCCAAACGCACATCGTCTGCTGATTTACATTTATAGTGATGAGGAAATTTGTCGGAAGAATTCCGACGCGGCGGAGCGTTGGGACCAACGGGGCGCGCCGAAGCACGTTATTGTTCTGCATCGGCACCGAAGCGTGTCAATCGATCGACCGTACGGCAACGGCAAACGTGCCACCACCGTAGCTCGCCTTATCGCTGATCGAAAACCGGTCACCCGCCCGTTTTCCGGCGTGAAATCGGCGAAGCCGATCACCGATCCTTCAGCGATTTTACCGTCCGGCTTGTGATAAAAGCTGTGTTCCATTCGGAAATTTCCGTTGAGTCGCGCCCGGACACTTTTGCCATCACTGCTAACCGCCGTCGCACGCAGCTTTTGGTCCAGGAAATGATTCTTCGAAACGTCGTTGTTTTCCGTCGCGGGATAGAAGTAGGTCAGGATCTTCTGCGATGTCTCTGGACCAACTTCCCACGTGTCATCGACCTGGACTTTCTCCCGTTTACCCGTGAGTTGCTGCTGGTCCGCAGGCGACAATACAATCCAGTTTTCGCCGGGAAACTCACTCCAGGCGCCCTTGCCGTCCAGCGAACGCGCCGTGAGATGCAGCGTCAGGCAATCAGCCTCGCAGGCGGGCCGCTCGGATTGAGGATGGATTTTGACGACCGGTTCGCCGCCAGCAACTTTGAGGTCGGCTACCGTCTTCTCCAGGAGCGCAATCAGCTTTGCCGGCTTGGCGGCCTCCGCGACATGCATTGAATCGACCAGATCACCATTCGGCGCAACAACATAGACATGCACCGTGCCGACAGATTTTTTCGCCGCGTAACCTGCCTTGAAGATGCGTTCCCGCTCCGCCTTCTCTTCTTTGGAGGCGCGCCCTTTCGCTGAGTAGTCTTCGTTCGCGGTGTAAACGGGAACGAAATACCGGTTAAGAAGATCGATTACTTTTTTGTTCGAGAGCGGACCCGCCCTCATTGCAAATGCGCCGCCTCAACAGCGGCCAATATTCATCCGGCCATCGTGTGTGAACAGGAAGACCGGTCGATTGCGCTCGGCAGACAGTCGCCGTGCCTCGCGGATGTCCTTTGCCCACCCGATTTCATCGAAGCGCTTCTCTTCCGGCCTGGGCTGAAGCTCCTGGATGCGCTTCTCGACGGCAGCAAAATCCATCTCCGCAGCCGTGACAAATCCGCTGCAAACAACAAATCCGAGTAACAACGATCCAATTCTCATCAGATTAACAGACTTCCAGCAGGCGCCGTGAATTCGACCAAAAGCACGTTACGGCAGAATTCGCAGCCGATAGAAACGCATCGGCGCAGTGACTGGCTGATCCCTGTGCCAGAAATTCGTTCCGCTGCCGCCGTATGGACCAAATTCAACCGGTTGACTGTTGGTGCTGAACGGCTGCCAGGGTATTGGATTCGTCGACAATGTCGGGGTCCATTCCAGATAAAAGCGTTGGAAGTCGAACGCATTCCAGCCGAGATCCACCGCTCCCACGGAGAGCATGTTCGTGATGCGCAATGCGATGTTAAACGGATCGAGCACCGGATACTGGTTCACTTTTATGGAATATGTCACGGCACTGTTCGTTCGGTTGACCACGGCGATGTACCAGTCGCCTGCTACGAGAGGAGGCGAGTTCGTCCGCGTCACCATGATAAACTCATTCGTGCTGCCGCCATTTTCGCTGCGATAATCGAAGCTCGCCGAACCCGGCGGCGGCACGCGACGGACGTAAAGATCGACGTCACCAGTGGCATCCAGCGTGATGAAGTCCGCACGCTGCGAGTTGGTGAAGATAGTCACGCGGTAATAATCGGTGCTGTTGATGCGCGGCAACGTATTTGTGACACGAGTCCCCGTAGTCAACGAAATCGCGTTGGTGACCTGCCTAACGCACAAGCGATAGGGGGTTGCTACCGCGCCGACGTTGGTAATAGCAATGAAATATGTTCCAGGCGCTTGAAGCGGAGGCGCTGAAGCCGTCGACAATGTCACGGTCTCGGTCGCGTTGCCCGGATTCGCGCTCTGGGCCAGCGCATTCCCCGGTCCAGGGAACGACAGTGGCGGATATCGATTGATGTACAAATCGACGTCGCCAACGCCTATGCTATCGACCGTAAAGTCAACACTCCACACGTTGGACGCGACAGCAACCTGATAGTAATGAACCTCACTCGGCGGCACGTTCGTTCCACTGACACAATTCGTCACGAGCGGAATCACATATTGTGTGGCTTTGAGGCAATATTCACCCGCGCCGCCGTCCCAATTGAACACGAGCAAATGCCAGCGGCCACCACGCAGGGGCATTGGAAGGCTGTTGGTTGCTATTCTTATCAATTCAGTGCCCGGCCCATTCGTTGCGCTGGCATAGTCGTACTCACCTGTGGCAACGCCTGGAGGTGGCGCGAAACGGAGATACAAATCGTAGTTATTCGTGGGCGAAAGCAACGTAAATTCCGCCATGACTGCGCTGCTCGCCACGTCGAATGAATAATAATGGCCATCATGGTGGTCTCGCTCAAATCGGTTGCTGAAACAGACGCTATTCGCCAGCGCCATGTAATTTGTAATTTCAATCGCGCAAAACGAGTAACTCACACTGAAGGCCTCGTTATTGGTCAGAGCAATTATATAATTGCCAGGCGCGATAAGGTTTGTCGCCCGCACCAATGTGATCAACTCGTCAGCTATTCCAGGGTTCGCGCTCACCTCCGTGAAATTACCCGGTCCAGGGAAGGTAAACGGCGGAACGGCGATCGAGTACATGTCGAGATTACCCGTAAGATTCGTCGCCTGGAACAGCACACGTAGGGCATTCGAGGACACCGCGTATTGGTAGTACTGCACCGAGTACGCCGGAATTATGGCCGTATTCGTGCATGTGATCGGGAATATGCCCGACTGGCTGGCCTGGATACAGTAGCTCACCGCCCCCGGTTCGCGGGCCACCACGGCCAAATACCAGTCACCCGGGGTGAGCGGAGGAAAGTCGCTCGTCGTGACCGTGATCCTTTCATCCGCCAGACCGAACTGCTCGCTGGCATAGTCGAAGTTTCCAAAACCCGGTCCCGGCGGCGGAGTTCGCCTCAGATAGAGATCCACATCGGCATCGGCGAAAAGAGTCATGAAATCAGCACGGACGGAATTGCTCAGGATCGTGAACTTGTAATAATGCGCGTCGTTGGTGTGCAGGATTGTATCTGCGAAACAGACTCCGTTCGTAAGGTCCACGTAATCAGTGAACTGTTGCACACAGAAATCATACGTGACCGGCACTGGATCCCGATTGACAATAGCCACATAGTAAGTACCACCGGGAACCAGCGGCGGTGTCGACCCCAGAGACATCGCGATAAATTCGTCCAATAACCCCGCGGTGGCGCTTGCCCAAAGATAATTCGTTGCGCTGGGCGGCGGGTAAGGCGGGAACGGATTGAGGTACATATCGATATCTCCGTTTGCATTGCCGGCGATAACGTGAGTGCGCAGCGCCTGAGTCAAAACGGTGAATTGGTAGTATTGCACCGCATTGGCGCCAATTACCACGCCATTCGTACACGTCACCGGCATGAACCGAGGGCTGGTCACCTCGTGAACGCACAATGTAAACGTCACCGGCACGTTCGTCCGGTTATAGACACCGATATACCAGCGACCCGGAATATAGTCGAAATCATAGTCCGTGATCGTGATATTCTCCGTGTTCGTTCCCGGGTTATTGCTTATACCATCGTAACTCGTCGGGTTCGGCAACGGCAGTCCTCGCCTCACCACCATATCCACGTTCTCCGTCATGTTGGTAATGTCGAATATGACCTGGATCGCGTTGGACGACGCGTCAAATTGGAAATACGTGAGCAGATTGGTCACCGCGATGTTCGTCGTGATGCATTGCGTGTTGGTGATCGTGATGATCGAGGACAAGTCATTGGTATCACCGAGATCGAAAGTGACGCAGAGCGTAAAACCGTTCGTCGTTGTGGGATCGTCGTTCCGTACCCCCACATAATAAAACCCGCCCTGCGGCAATGGCGGAGCCGAGTTCGTGTTAATTTCCAGCATCACGATCGGTTCGTTTGTCTGCGGCGGATAATCATCTGGCGGACTGATCGCCACGGGCAAGCCAGTAAGAGCAGCGCTCAACACCATTTTGTTGGCATTACTCGTGGTCAGTGTATTGGTCGCATAGCCGGCGACGAAGGGCACCTTGACCCGGAAATAGCTCACACTGCTCCCCGCAGCCGTACCGGTGAAACACTGCGAATTGGTCAACAACGTGACCGGCGGATTGGTACTGACGAAATCAAAATCCAACTGCCAGCTCGCCAATTGCGCGTTGAGCGGCGCGCCGACGCGGTTGTCCCAAATCTCCAGTCGCCACGTGCCATATGGGCTTTCCCCGCGCATCTGCGAGAGCGGTTCTTCAGGAAATACATAATTGCATCCTCCAGCAAGGGAAGCCAGTTCATTAACCTGGACACTATCGAGATACATACCCCCGCACGGAGTCCCGCAGGGGGGGGTGATTTGGGTGGTAGTGCTCCGAAACTCAAGTGTCGTGCTATTACTGGTTGCAGTAAAGGGTATCTGATTCATGAACCAGTTCAGGTTGGCGGTACTATTGAAGTTCCCGTAAGATATGTTCTTCACCACCGCGCCGTCAATTATGACATCTGCGGTCGCAACGAAAGTCGGGATCGTTGTATAAGGATTGCGACAATATGCGTGACTCAGTAAATACCTTCGCCCCGGGACTGTAGCAAAGCCTTGCCTGATCCAGCCATCCCAAAAACCATTCAGATCCAGCGCTTGGTTGCCGCTGTGAGGAGGTCCGGGTATTCCCGATGCCGGCGCACACAGAAAGTCCACGTCATTGGTCACCACGAACCAGCCGTCCTGCGTGGTCCCCGCGGCTTTGCAACAGCCGCAAGACGCGCCTTCAAACCCGTTGAAAAACACCTGCGCTCCGGTCACGACAAGAGCACTCGGACAGAACTGATTCGTGAACGGCGGATCAGCAAACTTGATCGGAGTTAATGTCAAATTGGTATTGTCCGTGAAAATCGTGTACAGATTGCTCACCGCAGCCACCCCGACGCTAGCTCCATATCCCAAGGCACTGTCTCCGCCACGATTCTCTGCGAGGAGCACCCGCGTCCCGCCGGGACTCACCAGCGTCAATACCAGGTCCGATGCGCGCTGATGCCGGATGCGCACACCTACCCTTACGTCAAAAATATCCTGTGCATTTGTGACATTCATCAGCGCGGTTGTAACGGCGTCATCGAGCAGAGGTATTGGCCCACCCGGCGATGTGTAGATCTTCGTCGCCGGCCCCGCCAGGTTGCGGTCCAGCCGTATTCTCAAATTTACCGTCAGCGGGCTCGAGTTCGGGTTTCGCAGTCCTATGAAATACAGCCCCGCGCTCAACGGGGGACTGTCTGCCGGCGTGATCTCCAGCGATCCGCCCGGCGGACCGAAAATCGCCGAATAATCAAAGGTGTTTTGGTCCGGCACATAGTTGCGGGCCACATACACCTCGACAATCCCCCCGAGAGGCGCCACGTCGATGCCCAGGAGAATCGCGTCGACCGGCACATCGACCACGGTGTAGTACCAACGATTCGGCAGAATCGTAACGACGATATTGCTGTCATTGGTCTTTGGCGCTGGTTCCAGCCGGATCGTCAGACCATCCACACGGCCCGTGTAGGTCAACGAATCGTCGATCATTGTCATTTGCCAGGCTCCCTGGCCTTCCTGTCCCCAGAATTTCCGCAGCGTTCCCGGACGGCCCGTAGGAACAGCAGCGAGGATTTTTCCAGAATCGCCGTCATCATAGATGAAGGTGACGTTCGTACCTTCAAACGGGCGGTGGTTATTGAGGACTGAGTTGCTCCGCGTATGCGTCAGGAACCCAATCAGATCGCCGCCGTTCGTGTGACTGAGCGTATTGGTAACCACGACGTTGCGTATCTGAATTCGTTCCAGGCAGTACGCAAACACCAGCGCTCCCGACGCCAACTCCGTGCTGCCGTCCGGAATATCTACGGGCACCCCAAGGCCATGCACGATCACGTTCCCGTCCTTGTCTTTCTCGCTGAATGGTGTCGGTCCCGCGAATCCGAACAATCCAAACCCGGCGGCCTGCTGGTCCTCGGATTTGACCCCGATGTAATAGAACTGACTGGTGGCGTTCGTGAACACGACCGCTTCTGTCCCGCCCTCGTTTTTCGATGTCGACGCGGCTGCGATGGCGGCAGGGTTAAGATTTGTCAGTGAAGAGTCCGTTGATACAAAGAGGTCGATGTCCGCCTCCTGTGATGTGCGCACTCGCGAGAGATTTGGCGGCAGGAACGTAAAGAAGGCCACATTCGTGTTCACGGCCGTATTCGTGTTCTCGAACACAAAGAATCGCCATTGCGTTTTCAATCCATTCGTGCCCGGTTTGGTCCAGTAAGGGGGATTGGCACCAATTTGATCCGAGAACACCGGAACACCGTTGGAAATCGACGTGACTTGCGGCAAATCATTCGATGCCACCATCGTCGGCCCTATTGAGAACACAGGCCGGTCTCCCGGGCTGCCCGCTGATACCACCAGCGCGTAATCCTGGGCTATCCCGCGAGGATTGTGCGCCGTCACCGCATTCACATTTACGTGTTGCGCGCGCACGGTCACTGAATAGGTCCCGCGGCGTGGAAACTCGAGAAAGACGTTCTCGACATTGTTCACCACGTCCGTAACCAGCGCATTTGTCCCGAGCGGAGAGTTGAAGTCACCCGACATCACGTTGCCCACATAAACATCTCCGGTGGTCAGGTTTGTGACGACCAGGTCGAGATCATTTACCAGCTTGACGCCCACGGCGGGATTGCCGGGCGGGTCAGTCCAGACAAGGCTCATTCGCAGCGAGGGAACGTTGTTGCTATCAAGATTGATAATGCGTGTGTGGCTGTCGCCGGTGACCAAACCATTGGTTTCCTGGTCGAAAAACCGGACCGGCCAGGTGGCGGGGTTCCCGGAGATCGCCGAGTAAGACGGCATGCTGTTGGTCAGGTTCACAATACCCCAGCCCTGAAAATTCATACTGCCCTCGAACGCAAGATCGTAGTCCCGAAGCGACCTTGCCCCGTTGATCAGCAGTGCTTTCATCAACGCCGGGCTTGGATTGGTCACACTGCTGTTCCTTAACTGCTGCTGCATCAACGCCAGCAAGCCGGACACCACCGGCGCCGCCATACTCGTGCCGCTCTCATACCGATAAAGCGTGCCGAGATTTGTGTTGAGCATCGCCACTTGAACTTCCCCCGGCGTCGGCGGGTTCGTGCTCAACACAATAAGCTGAATGTCGCAATGAAGGTTCTGGTTGAAGTTGTTCCCGACTCCAACCAGAACCTTCATTGCGACATTAAGCTTGATAATGATGCTGTTGCTCACCACAAGCGAATCACTCGGCGGTGGCGGCGCGCCACGGCGAACGTAAATCGAATTCGTCGGAAACGGCACCGGCGATCGACTGTTAGGTATCACATGAACACGCGCCTCGATCGTGTTCGGGCCGCCGACGAAGGAATAAATGTTTGTGTCACCCACCGCGATGACTTCGTCCGTGAGATATGCAGTTCCCACGCTCACCAGCAGGTTGCCCACCCAATTGCTCGCGCGCGTTGAGACGAGAAAGACCCCCGGCGCGACGACGTCCGGTTTGAACCGGCCGGTTGGACCTTCAATTCCCGCGCCCACATTGCCTCGGCTCGAGAACGACGCCACTTGATAGTCGGTATCGGTGTCCTCCACGAAAGGCGCGTTGGTCTGACTGTTCCCGGAACCATCAACCGTGACCACTTCATTGGTAATGTTGCGCAACTGCTCGATCGCACCGACCGTGATCACGTTTTTCGCGTTCGCGGGCGCCGGAATACTGTCACTCCTTCCGCTGCCGCCCGAAGAATCACCTGCGCCGTAGTTGCCGGCCGAAAACACATACGTAATTGCCTGCGAGCCAGTAATGTCCGGCGCCGAATCGCGCACGGCTGCGTCCCAGTTCGCCGCCGCAAACGTGTAATCGAACGCGCCGAAGTAATTCCAACTGTTGTTTGAAATGAACACTCCATTCGTCGCCGCCGTTCTCTGCAAAGCTGAGTCAGGCTTTAACGGACCGCTGATCAGGTCAATCGGTTGCACGAAAATCTGCGCCTGCGGCGCCATACCGCGGAAGTTCGCGTTCGTGGTCGATCCCGGCACATTCGTCCATATCGGGCCATTCGCTCCGCTGCTCGCCATGATCCCGGCCACGTGTGTGCCATGCCCGTTTATGTCGCTGCCGCTCGCCGGTGCATCGGGAATAATGCGCGGCGCAAGGTCGGGGTGGTCGGCGCTCACGCCAGTGTCATTCAGGCCAACTCGGATTCCGCTGCCGGTCAGGCCAAGGAAGCTGTTCGGCGTCGCCGTATTCGTAGACACACGTACGCGCGTGCGCGCAAGGTCGTTTGCCAGTTCCCGGCGATATGCCGGTTCGATCGCCTGCACGGTTCCCAACTGCGCTACCGCCACCAGTTTGTCAGGTGGCGTGTAGACCAGCAACTGCGTCCCGAAAGGCGAACGTTCTCGCCGCATCACCGTCGCGCCAAGGTCACGCAATCGCCTTTCCGTCGCCTCGGTCTCGCCGGGAAACGTCAGCACGGTCAATGGATTTGCGTCCGGCAATGGTTTTTGCTCGACCGCCAATTCCAGGAGCTTCGGCGAGAGCTTAAAGTACGGTTCCCACGGTATGACGGAGATTACTTGTGGTAAGGCCCGAAGCGGCTGCACGACTCCCGCGTTTGCGTGCACGAGATAGGCATTGTTCGGGACATAAGCGACTATTTCCGCTCCCAGGGCTCCCAATTGTGCCCGAAATTCTTCCGTGATAGCCCCGCGCGACTGCACAATGTAACTGCCGGGATCGCCCTGGCTGCGCAAGTGGGCCGGAATGTTGAGCGGCACGCCCGATACCGAATCGATCAGCGCATTTCGAAGCAGAATCGCGGAATCACTCCGAATCAATTCATCGATTTTTCGCGTCGTATTACTGATCCGATACGGGAACGGTAGGGTCGCGACGCCGTTCGCGACCGCCTGATTCGCACCCTTATTCGTCTCAAGCGACAACAACGCAACAGGATTCGTTTTGACGGTCGCGACCGGACCCGTCCCGTTGTGACCCTGATTACCCCCAAATCGCCAGAAAAGGACGCCGATCAGGCACAAAATGCCGATGGCGATCCATACGCGACGCTTGAGGTACATATAAATAATTATTACAGCACAACCCCTCCTCCAAAGCTAGTCTGGAGGCAAAATATTAAAGCTCTCGATCACTGCCCGGGGGCGCGGTGGCCCCGGTTGCGGCGGTTGCGGATAATCCAATTCCATTCGCACGACGGCGCGGGCCGCCAATTCCCCGGTCACCTCGTAGTTCAGGCACATGCCTCGATAAGTTCCGCCCGGAATTACCGATTGCGGTGCGGGCTTCAGCGACTGCCCAAATGCATAAATCACAAAACGCGCCTCTCCCGGCTTTACCAGCGACAAAATCGCCTCTGGGATACGCTCGTAGTCCTCATCACGCAACGGCATCGCCGGGCTTTCCGGCCCCGGCAGAGGCAGCGTTGTATATGGCGCCATCAGATAGGGTGAGTTCGTGGTCAATGCAGGCACAGCCAGAAATTCCGACAATCGGCCAAATACTTTGCCTGGCAACTTCTCGCGATAATTATTGACTGCTTCAACGATTTGCCGGACAGGGGGTTCGACGACGATTGGCTGCGCGATTGCCCGCGCCGCAGCCACTCCAGCCGGTGTGTTGGTCAGGGTCGTAACTTCAATTCCGCCGAAGAGCGCCGACCACGCCGCCTCGTTCGTTTGATTTACTGAGAGTCGCCCACGAGAAGCGTTTGGGTGTTGGGCCACCGTGAAGATGTCCGCCAACCGCCAGTCGTTGGTCGGATGTGCTCGCGAACGGTTGGGCGCCACATCGGTCCATTCTTTTGGCGCGAATGCCGGCTTAAAATAAATTGTCTGCCATGGCGTTCCGCGATGCACCCGCCCCAGCCAGCCAATCGATGGGAACTTGTTCGTCGGGAAATTCCAATCATCCGACCTGTGTATGTTCGGGTCCGTTATGTGGAGATTTACATACCGGGCCTTCGCGCTGTCGTCGCTGAGATCTTCTCCATCGGGACGCCAGGGTGCGTATTCCTTGTTCTTTTTGACGAGATTGAACACTGTTCGCTGCGGCACCGAATTGGTCAAAACGCCGCCCACCATGGTTGGCTCCGGTCGGCGCAGGTCCTCAGCCATGTAGTGGACCAGAGGATCATTGGCGCGCCATGACATCCGGTGACAGATCTTCACCTGAGGGGTAAACGGCGCCTGATTGGTCACCGAAATCTGTCCCTGAACGTTCGATCCAAATCGGTAAAATTCTCTAAACCCTGCAATTTCGTTTGCGTTTTTAATCCGTCCATAATCATCCCACGCATACCCGGCTCGCCGTGGATCCGCCTGGGGATCGCCTGACGATGTCCCGAGCTGATACACAATTCCCTTCGAGAGCGTCTTGCTCTTCAATCCATTTTGGCCCAGCGCCGGAGTGGGATCCCATAACAAGGAGTAGTCCTGAGCCACCTTGGACATCGCCGTATAGAGATTGGTGTTGATGACACCGGGTTCAAACCCCGCCGCGTCAACCAGATACCCGTTGTCAAAGAGGAAATACCGGAACCGGTTCGTCGTCTGAAGTGTCCACTGAACCTGCGGAAAGGTCGTATCGGCTGCTTTGTAAGTGATCGGGTGCAATTGACGGTCCTGATAGCTGTAGACCTGCCACGGCACCACGACACTGTTTGTCCACAGGAAATTGCCTGTCGGAAGGCGGAATTCCTGACCGTGCCACGTATTGGCCAGGTAATTTGTAAAGACACTCGCTTGAAATGATTGAGTGCTCACATTGACTGACGAACCGTTGTCCAGATTCGTCATCGTCAACGTGCTGATCAATTCGATCCCGGCGAACATTTTTAACTCTCGTGGATAGGTGCTTGTACTCGCATACGAATTCCACAGTTCCAGCCCGAAGCTGTTTGAGACCCCGATCAGAAATCGTTGGCTGAGATTCGCCGGCGGCTTTGCATTCCCTGTTTGCCACAGCTCCAGCACGCGCTCGAACTGAACGTCACTTTGCGCGACGAACTCGTTGAAATTCGGAAACCATTTTTTCGCCCCGATCAACACCGGCACTCCATAAATAAACTTGTCCTTGGGATTTGTGAGCTGCGCAGGGTCATTGCGGTCGAGCCAGTTGCTCGCGTTTGTGATTCCCCATTCGTTCTGCTGCATCTCGCGATATCCAACTAACTTGATTTCACCGCCGATATTCTCGAACTGCGGCTTCAGCACGGTCGGGTAAAATGGAGGCATTCCTACCTTGTTCGTCATCGCATCCCAAATATTTACCGTCATTTGCAGGATGCGATGCACGTCAGGCGTGTAGAAATTCGTCCATCCCGGCGTGGAACCCGAGGTCACCGGCCTGTAAACCGTCAGATTGGTGACGCTTAGTGGTTTGCCGCCATCCGCAAACCCGTATTCGCGCAACAACCGATCACCCACCACTTGCAAAAACGTCTCCGCCGTCCATGGCCGGAACTCCGCCGCCGTCGCCTCGTTCGTATTGGCGTAGTTGAGATTGATCCGCGCGTCGGTGTTGATCCGGCCCTGGTTGTCCCACGTTACGCTCGGCTTCTCCTGCACCGAATCCGTCCCAAGCTGCGCCAGCATGCGATAGAACGTGTAAGCGTTATATGAATCGTTTGAAGATCCCGCGTTCCGCAACTGCCCTTGAAATCCGGCGATGCTGGGGCTCTTCGGGTTAAAGAAATCATGTATCGTAAAGAAGTGCTTCGGGTTTGGCGCGCCCGGCCATGGCGTATCAACTGGATCGTTATCAAGTCCACCGTTGTCCCCGTCCGCATACTCGTCGATCCCGTCAAAACCAAATGCCAGCGCGTTGCCGCCAAAAATATTTCGCGCTGTCCGCAACCGCCAATTATTGTAGCGATACTGTAGAAGCTCGTTGGCATCCTGGAACGCCCGGCCGCTACTCGGGAAATTAAGGCTCGGGTTGTAAACGTAGCCCCATTGATCGGCATTCAAATCCGCCAGAAATCCGGCCAAATTGATCTCCCACGAACCATGTCCCTGGTTGCGGTTAAATCCCTCCTGTGTAATCGGGGTCGGCTTTACTCGATTGTGAATGAAATTAATGTCCAGCATCCGACCGGCAGGAATAATGATATACGCATACCGGCCAGGAAACCGGTTCGTCCCGGAATGCACTTCGTTCACTCTGGAAGACACCCCCACCCATTCCGGATCACCGACAACGTAGTTGGTTTGGCCCGGTATCGTCCTGCCGCTCGCATCGCGCGCGAGTACAAACCCCGATTCGTCGAACCTTCGATTGCGGTTTAGATCCAGATAAAAAACATTCGTGTTCCCGTCGCGATCCATTCTGTTCGTGTCCACAAAAACCGGCACGCGCGGGTCGTAATGCAGACTTGCAATACGAGCCACTTGAACTGGTTGCTTGGGGTCCGGTGAAACATACGCATTCGTTAGATTCGTAAACGAATGCGACACCATGAGTTCAGATCCCAGGTTCAGGCGGGGGATCCATTGCCCTGCCGCGTTCGTAAACTCTCTATTGGCGGGATCCATCATAAAGACCGTCATGTCCGCTATGATCTCGGTCTTGGCGCGTTCCAGTCCGTCGTTAAGCGCCAGCTCCGCTTCCGTCGCAATAATCGTCCCAGAGACCGACGCGCGCTCGCGCTGGCTCAGCAACAGAAACGCCACCGCGATGATCGTGATCACCGACAGCATGATCAGCGTGATCACAAGCGCCACACCCGATTGGGTGCGCATCTTTACGGTATAGGCCATAAATCAAATTGCTCAGCTCCCGGCCGGCGTGCCCGCAACGCTATCCGCTGGCTGAACAGGTGCACTCGGTGCGCCTGATTCGTTAAATACGATCGCGCGCCCAGCGCCGTAGGCCGCGCTTCGAATTGCGTTACCGCCTTCGGATCGAGAATCGCCAACTCCAGATCGATGTAGGCTGGAGTACGGTTCATAAACTGGTACTCCTCAGGAATCGTGTTCGTCGCCACGAAATCTTCGTACTGTTTTCCCTCCGTGTACAACTGTCCTTGTTCGTTGAAGGCCCGAACGCGCAGATGCACCACCCCGTCGGCAATCCGGTGAAGATTCGTACTCGGGACGTTTTCACTCGACCTGTAAAACAGGTTCGTAACTACGATCCACTCGCGCACCACTGGCCCCGACTGCGGGTTCTGCAAAGAGGGATTGGTCGCGATGACTGATCGGTAAAGTGTGCCGGCGCCTTTATTTTGGTGATCAACCCGGTATGTGATTCCCAGCCACTCGTCGCCATTGCGGGCCAGGAACGAGATCTCCTGCAACACATTGGTTCTCCAGCCAGTCGGCAGGACCATATCAAGGCGGCTGGCGCCCTTGGTCATCACTTCAAAGTTCACAGCGTTCGTCAGGTGCGACGGGTATGCTTGCTGCAGGTCCTGACTCATGAGTTGTATCGTCGCCCGTCCGCTTTCCAGAATGTCCACCTGGTTCGCACCCAGCCGAAACGCCTTCTGCGTCTGATAAAACATCGCCATCAACCCAACGGTGATGACCGCCAGCAGCGTCACCGCTACCATGATCTCGATCAGCGAGAACCCGCCTTCACTTGAATGTCGCGAGCGGATAGTCATTGCCTCAAAAACCAAAATCTAAATGGCCCTCCACTTGGCTCAGGATCGGGCACCAATGTGCCGCTCACCTGGCTGCGGAATATCTGCCGCCCGGTACCCACTTTGCCGTTTCGCAAGACCGGCCACCGCACGTCTACTCGCACGTCCCGCAGGCGGTCCGCGAGCGCCTGCCGGATGAGCGGAGGCTCGTTGGGGCTCGACGCGATATACGGATAATTCCGAATCGTTACCTGATACGTTAACTCGAGTCCCGTTCCCGCATCTGTCGCCGCTCCTACACCGGCACGAATTACTGCTCGTACTTCATTGGTTTGATACTCTGCCGGTGTGCTGAGCCGCCCCACTACTTCACGCGGCACTGTTGTGCTTACGACCTGCGTTAGACTTGGATTATCGATGTTTCTTAATTCGATATAATCCACGCGCTGGGCCAAATTCGTTAACTCCTCCGCCCCATTGCGAATCGCGTCTAAAATGTACATCCCTTCCTGGTTGATAACCGTGTCCTCCTTGTTGTCCCGCTGCACCTGCAAGCCCGCTGGCAAAATCCCGATGATCGCCACCAGCGCAAAACCAATTATCCCAAGGCAAATCGCGATCTCGATCAGCGTAAATCCTGAAATCCTGCCCTTAACCGGCAAAGCACTTTTGATTGGGTCGCGCAGTTTCATTGGATTTCCGGTCGTTTGATTCGAGCGCGGCCCGTGACCGAATCAATCACGATCCGGTTGTAATTCGTCAGCCAGTTTCCCGGCGGGTCTTCACGCGGTGGCAGCGCCTCGGGCTTCCCATTCGCGTCATACGCAACCAGGATGCTCCCTCGGGTTAGCCAAATATCTTCGTTTTCAGCCGCCGGCGTGACAGTATTGCCGTAACCACGAACCAGCCTGCCATTCCGGTCAAACGCCACGTGCGGCATCGCTATGTTTGGGCAGACAGTCGGCCACTTGCCCACACTCGGAACAGGAAAGTTGACTCGCTCAAAGGGTTTGTTCGTAAAAACCGCCAGCGGTTCAAAATCCGATGTCGCGATGAACACCCCTTCGGGCAGACTTTTCCATTTCGTCAAATACCGCTTTGTCGGCTGCCCGGGTTGATCTCCAGGAGTGCGTTCCGCGAACAACGCGTACGACGCGTACGATTCAGTCCTCAATCGCATGTAGAGGCTATAATCGGGCTCATAAACCTGCGAAGCGACATTGGGGTTGAGCGCCGCCGCTTCCGGCACAAACACCACATGCACCGTTGTGCGCCCAACCATCGCCTTGTGCCGCGCCAGCGCCAGGTCATCCATCAACTGCCTTGTCGCCGATGCCATTACATTCGATCGGCCAATCCCTTTCATCATCGGAATGCCGATCACAGTCAGCAAGCCGATGATCGCGAGTACGACCAACAACTCAATGATCGTGAACGCCCAACTCCTTCGAATGCCGTTATTCGCGACCGAATGCATCACTTCCAGCTTACGATGTTGTCTCCCCTGGTGTCGTATCGCACATCGGGCC
>Ga0193697_1000141_pt1 | contig 28192 bp, 25 predicted proteins | sample L3m2metaG_FD_145073 | JGI IMG/M metagenome (GOLD analysis project Ga0193697, IMG submission 145073) | Soil microbial communities from a riparian zone of the East river system, Colorado, United States - L3m2 | ecosystem: Environmental > Terrestrial > Soil > Riparian zone | place: USA: East River...
ATGGCTGCGGCATGGGTCGAGCGCTGATTGCGGCATTCAACGGCGATCTCGCCGGCGCGTGGCACCAGCACCGGCTGGTCTTCGTCGCCATCGCCTGCCTGACGTTCGTGTGCGTCGAATCAGTGCAGGAGCTTCGAGCGCTGGAGGGTTAGATGGCTGAACTGGGAACCGCCGAATTGCTGGCGATGCAGCAGGGGCTGACGGATCAGCAGAAACTGATCTTCATGTCGCAGTACAACTCTGAGAAAAAGGATCGGACGACCGGATTGATCCTGGCGGTTCTGATCGGCAAGTTTGGCGTGGATCGTTTCTACCTCAACGACATCGGGATGGGCATCCTCAAATTCGTCACGCTTGGCGGCTGTCTGATCTGGTGGGTCGTCGATTGGTTCACGGTGCAGGGCCGCGTCGACGAGTACAACCGGCGAAAGGCCCAGGAGATTCTGCTCGCCGTCAAAGCGTCGATGCCCTGATCCGTCGATGAAATCGAGCGGCTCGATTTACGTCGGCGCCACCTTCGCGCTCCTCGCCGCCTATTTCAGTTACCAGTGGTGGTTCAATCCTTCGCGAGCCCTCAAGCGGCAGATGGGTGAACTTGCCGTGGCGTTGTCGGTGCCGCCCGGCGAGAGTGACGTGGCCAGGATCGCGCGGCTGGCGCAGCTCGGTCGCCATCTGGCTGACGACGTTCGGGTCCGCGCCGGAGACGCCGAGATCTCGTCCCGCGACGCGATCCTTGGCGCTGTGAACGCCTGGAAGCCTCCGGCCACCGGCATCGACGTGCGGTTCGTCGACACCCAAGTGTTCATCGACTCCGAGAGCAAAGCACGGGCGTACATGTCGGTTGAGGTGGCGACGCCAGATCCACGTGGCGGGCAGCCGGCCGTCGATCGCCAGGATGCGGGTGTCCGTCTCGAGAAAAGGGACGGCCGGTGGCAGATTACGAACGTGGAGTCGAAGGGACCACCGCCACTCCGGTGATCATCCGTCCCGAGATGGTCACGAGCAGGATTTCGCGCGCCGTCTGACCATCCGGACGCCGCACCTGCGCCTCGACACGAACGATCTTCGATCCCGCCGACACTTCCTCGACCCCTTTGATCTCGAAGCCGAGAACCGTGCCCTGCTCGCGTGGCTCGAAGACCACGTTCGAGATACTCCGGAGAGCGGTGAGGTCGCGGAGGCGGGACGCCGCGAAGAACTGATCGAGCAGCGCGTGCTCTCTGGCGTTGGAGCACCCGGGGAGCGCCGCCGAGATGATCAGCCACGAAAACACGAAAACACGAAACCTTCGTTTCATGCCGTGACTTCGTGCTTCGGTGGCCAAGCGGTTCGCGACGGTTACGAGGCCGGCTCGTCCGGAACGGGGGGCGCTGACTCGCCGTTCTTGTCGTCCTCTTCCTTCTCGACCAGCCGCGCGATCGACACGACCTGGTCTTCGCCCTCGACGTCGATCAGCCGCACGCCTTGCGTGGCGCGGCCGATGGAGCGGACGTCGTTGGTCTGCATCCGGATGATCATGCCCTGCTGGGTGATGACGAGCAGCTCGTCCCCTTCCTGCACGTAGGCGATGCCGACGACCGGACCGTTCCGCTCCGAGGTCGAGATGTTGATGACGCCCACGCCGCCGCGCGACTGGACGCGGTATTCGTCGAGCTCGGTTCGCTTGCCGTATCCGCGCTCGGTGACGGTGAGCAGCGTCCCGCCAGGCTTCACGACCTCCATCGCGACGACGATGTCGTCGTCTCGCAGCGTGATGCCGCGGACGCCATACGCGGTCCGGCCCATCGGTCGAACGTCGCCTTCCTCGAAGCGGATGGCCATGCCGTTCTTGGTGCCGATGAAGATCTCGCCGGTGCCGTCGGTGACGCGCACCGTAATAACCGCATCGTCTTCTTCGACGCCCATCGCGATGATGCCGCCGGCGCGCGGGTTGCTGAACGCGGAGAGCGAGGTTTTCTTCACGACCCCTTTTCTGGAGCCCATCACGATGTACTTGTCTTCCTCGAACTCCTTCACCGCCAGCATCGCGGCAATCTTCTCGCCGTCTTCCATCGATACCAGGTTCGCGATCGACTTGCCTTTGCCGCCTGGACCCACGTCCGGAATCTCGTGGACTTTCAGCCAGTAGGCCCGGCCGCGGTCAGAGAAGATCATGATGTAGGCGTGCGTCGAGGCGACGAACAGGTGGCTGACGAAATCCTCGTCGCGCGTCCGCATGCCGATGCGGCCCTTGCCGCCGCGCCGCTGGCTGCGATAGGTCGTGATGGCGGTCCGCTTGATGTAGCCGGTGTTGCTGACCGAGATCGCCATGTCCTCTTCGGCGATCAGATCCTCGATGTTGATCTCGCCTGATTCGCCTTCCACGATCTCGGTCCGGCGGTCGTCGCCGTACCTCTCGCGGACCGCTTTGAGCTCGTCGACGATGATCTGCATCAGCAGCCGTTCGCTCGCCAGGATGGCGCGCAGCCGCTCGATCGTCTTCAATAGCTCGGCGAGCTCGTCGAGAATCTTCTGGCGCTCCAGCCCGGTCAGGCGCTGGAGCTGCATGTCGAGAATCGCCTGAGACTGGATCGGCGACAGTCCGAACTGCGTCATCAGGCCGTCGCGGGCTTCCGACGGCGTTCGCGACCCGCGAATCAGCGTAATCACCGCGTCGAGGTGGTCGAGCGCGATCTTCAGCCCTTCGAGGATGTGATAGCGCGCTTCCGCCTTCCGCAGCTCGAACTCCGTGCGCCGGCGGACGACGTCGCGGCGGAACTCGACGAAGCTCTCGATCAGCTCGAGCAGCGTCATCACCTTCGGGCGGCCGCCGACGATGGCGAGCATGATGATGCCGAAGCTCAATTGCAGCTGGGTGTGCTTGTAGAGGTTGTTGAGAATTACCTCCGGCACTTCGGCGCGCTTCAGCTCGATGACGATGCGCATGCCGTCGCGGTCCGATTCGTCCCGCAGGTCGGAAATGCCCTCGATCGTTTTCTCGCGCACGAGCTCGGCGATCCGCTCGATCAGCTTCGCCTTGTTCACCTGATAGGGGATCTCGGTGACGATGATCGCCTGGCGGTCGCCTTTCTTGTTGGTCTCGACCTCCGATCGCGCGCGCATCAGGATCGATCCGCGGCCGGTCGTGTAGGCCTGCACGGCGCCCTGACGTCCGACGATCAGGCCGGCGGTCGGAAGGTCTGGTGCGGGAATCAGTCGAATGAGGTTGCGCAGTTTGTCCGCGCGTGTCGGACGCGCTCCCGCCTCGGCAAAGTGCGTGCTTTCAATCAGCCAGATGCAGCCGTCGATCACCTCGCGCAGGTTGTGCGGCGGCACGTTGGTCGCCATGCCGACAGCGATACCGGCCGATCCGTTGACGAGCAGATTGGGAAACGGTGCGGGGAGCACGGACGGCTCTTCGGTCGTCTCGTCGTAGTTCGGCGCGAAGTCGACGGTCTCCTTGTCCAGGTCCGCCATCGCCTCGTCAGCCAGCGCCTTGAGCCGCGCCTCGGTATAGCGCATCGCCGCGGGCGGGTCGCCGTCCATCGAGCCGAAGTTGCCCTGGCCATCGACCAGCGGGTAGCGCATGTTGAAGTCCTGCGCCAACCGCACCAGCGTGTCGTAGATCGACTGGTCGCCGTGGGGATGGAAATTGCCCATCACCTCGCCGACGATCTTCGCGCACTTGCGGTAGCCGCGCGTCGGCCCCAGGCCCATGGTCTTCATGCCGTACAGGACTCGGCGATGCGCCGGCTTCAGCCCATCGCGCGCGTCGGGCAGCGCTCGTCCAATGATTACGCTCATGGCGTAATCCATGTACGACCGCTTCATTTCGTCTTCGATGTTGACGGGGGGTGTCTGTGGTACGAGATCGGCCATAGGGGTTAGGGGTTAGGGTTTAGGGATTAGTCGGCCCAGTCCCTAATCCCTTCTTCAGACATCCAGGTTTTTGACGTCCAGCGCGTTGTCTTCGATGAACTTCCGCCTCGGCTCCACCTGATCGCCCATGAGCGTCGTGAACATCAGGTCGGCCTCGGTATGGTCTTCGGCGCGAACCTGCAGCAGCGTCCGGATCTGCGGGTCCATGGTCGTGGCCCAGAGCTGATCCGGGTTCATCTCGCCAAGACCCTTGTAACGGTTGATCGCGACGCCCTTCTTGCCGGCGGCGATGAAGTAGTCGACGAGCTCCCCGAGAGAACGCAGCGTCACGTCGGCTTGCGCGTCCTTCGACGGCTTCCGCAGACGATCCTTCGGCTCGGCCGCCAGCTTCGTCGCCGGATCGACCGGGCCGCCGCCGATTGCCGACTCGTCGGCCGCCGCCGTCGGCTCCTCCGGCTCGTCGGCCATGGCTCCAGCCGACGATACGATGACGTCGCCTTGCAGCGCGGGCAGGTCGCGGTGGTTGGCGAGCAAGGTTCGATACTCGCCGGCGGTGACGAAGTCGACGCCGATCGTGTGCTGCCGCGGGTAGCCGCTCGAACGATCCTCGATCTGGAGCAGGTAGCGATTGTGTTCCTCGTCACGCTCCACGGTGACGGTACGCGTCTCGTTGCTCAGCGTCTGCGCCAGCCCTTCGAGGCGTTCCTTGTCGGCGAAGTACTCGCGATCGGCGCCCGCCTCGAGCAGCGCTTCGACGATTTCGCGCGGGTGACCGCGGCGCTCGACCGTGTGCAGGAACTTCTGGTGGGCGATCATCTTCTGCAGCAGCTTCTCGAGCTCGCCGCCGGCGATGACGCGGTTGGTCGCAGGAATCCGCACGGTGCGGCCTTCGATCGACCGCTTGATCAGGAACGTCTCGAGATCGCGCTCGTCCTTGATGTAGGTTTCGGACTTGCCGCGCTTCGCTCGAAACAGCGGCGGCTGCGCGATGTAGACATAGCCGTGCTCGATGATCGCCGGCAGCTGGCGGTAGAAGAACGTCAGCAGCAGCGTGCGGATGTGCGAGCCATCGACATCCGCGTCGGTCATGATGATGATGCGGTGATAGCGGAGCTTGGCCAGCTCGAAATCCTCCGCGCCGATACCGCAGCCAAGCGCCGCGATCATCGTCTTGATCTCGTCGCTCCCCAGCATCTTGTCGAAGCGTGCCTTCTCGACGTTCAGAATCTTGCCCTTGAGCGGCAGGATGGCCTGGAAGCGGCGATCGCGACCCTGCTTGGCCGACCCCCCTGCCGACTCGCCCTCGACGATGTACAGCTCGCTGAGGGCCGGATCGCGCTCCTGGCAGTCCGCCAGCTTGCCGGGCAGCGAGCTGCCGTCGAGCGCGCCCTTCCGGCGGACCAGGTCGCGCGCCTTACGAGCCGCTTCGCGCGCCCGCGCCGCGTCGATCGCCTTGCCGAGGACCTTCCGGGCGACGGTCGGGTTCTCTTCGAGGTAGGCGCCAAGCTTGTCGTTGACGATTGCCTCGACGATCCCCTTGACCTCGGTGTTGCCCAGCTTCGTTTTCGTCTGTCCTTCGAACTGCGGATGCGGAATCTTGACGCTGATGACGCCGGTCAGGCCTTCGCGGATGTCGTCGCCCGTGACGCTTTCCTTGAGGTCCTTCGCGAGATTGTTCTTCGTCGCGTACGAGTTAATCGTGCGCGTCAGCGCCGACCGGAACCCGGAGAGGTGCGTGCCGCCCTCGTGCGTGTTGATGTTGTTCGCGAAGGAATAGACCATCTCCGCGTAGCCGTCGTTCCACTGCAGCGCGATCTCCGCCTCGATACCGTCCTTCTCGCCGCGCATGTAGATCGGCTTTTCGTTGACGGCCGACTTGTTCTTGTTGAGATGCGTGACGAACGAGACGATGCCGCCGTCGTAGTGGAACTTGTGACTCTTGCCGTCCCGCTCGTCATCGAGCGTGATGACGATGCCGCCATTGAGGAAGGCGAGCTCGCGCAAACGCTGTGCGAGCGTGTCGAAGCTGAAGACCGTGGTCTCGAAGATCTGCGTGTCCGGGCGGAACGTGACCTTCGTGCCGCGCCGCTTCGTCGTGCCAGTGACCTCGAGCCCGGCCGCCGGAATCCCGCGCTCGTACGATTGCGTGTAGACCTGACCGTTGCGCCAGATCTCGAGATCGAGCGCCTCGGACAACGCGTTGACCACCGAAACGCCGACGCCGTGGAGGCCGCCCGACACCTTGTAGCTGTCGTTGTCGAACTTGCCGCCGGCGTGCAGAACGGTCAGCACGACTTCCGCCGCGGACTTGCCGCTGGTGTGGCGATCCACGGGAATGCCGCGGCCGTTGTCGATCACGGTGACCGAGCCGTCGATGTGAATCGTGACGTTGATCTGGTCGCAGAAGCCAGCCAGCGCCTCGTCGATCGAGTTGTCGACGACTTCGTAGACGAGGTGATGCAGTCCGGTCGGCCCGGTCGACCCGATGTACATGGCCGGGCGCATCCGCACCGCTTCGAGGCCCTCGAGCACCTTGATGCTGTCGGCGGAATAGTCGTCGGCGTTCCCGTGTCCGTTGTTGCCCGCCGGGACCTCCGGCGTCAACGGCGGGATGTTCTTGTCTTCAGATCGGCCTGTGTGTTCCATGTTTTGTGGGCCGGCACCGCGGTGGCCTCTACACCTTGTAGGGGCGACAGGGTGTCCGCCCCTGTCAGACGCGCATCGGCATGATCACGTAGGTGTAGTCGTAGCCCTCGGCGCCGACGGGCTTCATCACCGCCTGACTCACCTCGTCCTTGAGATCGAGCGACACGACGTCAGTGGAAACCGCCGCCAGGAAGTCGAGGACGTACTGGGCGTTGAAGCAGATCTGCATGGCCCCGCCGTCGTAGTCGACCGGCAGCGTCTCCTTCGCTTCCCCGAGATCCGGGCTGCTGGACGAGACGTCCACCTTGCCCTTGTCGATCTGAATCTTCACCGCTCGCGATCGCTCGTTCGAAAGCAACGCCACTCGCTTGACCGCGTTGGTGAGGCGATCGCGCTCGAACTCGATGTGCTTGTCGTTGCCCTTCGGGATGACGCGCTCGTAGGCGGGGAACTGACCGTCGATCATCCGGGAAATCAGCAGCCGGCCGCCGACATCGAAGAACAAGTGGTTTTCGCCACGTTCGTAAGCGATGTCGCCGTCGCCTTCGTTGAGCAGCCTGGCCAGTTCGCCGAGCGTCTTCTTCGGCAGGATCGCCCGCACCTCGTCCGCGTCTTTCTTGTTCTGACCTTCGCGTGCCACCGTCACGATGGCGAGACGATGGCCGTCGGTCGCCACCAGGCTCATCTCGCTGGGCTTCAACACGAAGAGCGCGCCGTTGAGGAAAAAACGCGTGTCCTCTCCCGTGATCGCAAACTGGGTCTTGGAAACCATCTCCTTGACCGACGTGCGTGGCAGCGTTGCGCTCGGAGTGCCGCCGGATTCCGGAAGAGTCGGAAAGTCTTCGCGCGGCAACGTCTGCATGCGGGAATCGAACCGATCCGCGGCCACCTTGACGCCGCCCTTGTCCTCGGCAATACGGATGTCGGTTTCGGGTAGCGACCGCACGATCTCGTAAAATTTTTTCGCCGGCAGCGTGAGTGAACCGCCCTTTGCAATCGTCGCCTGGCACTTACTGCGCAGCGCCACTTCGAGGTCCGTCGCAAGAAAGCGCACCTCGTCGCCCTTCGCTTCCATCAACACATTGGCCAGGATCGGAATCGTGTTTTTGCGCTCAACGATCCCCTGAAAAAGTTGCAGTTCTCGCAGAAGATCATTTTTGCGGACGACAAGTTCCATGGCTGTGCTGACCTCGAAATGGGCGGGGGTTCGGGCGCCCGCGATCCCCTAAGGAGAGGAGAGATTCGAGAATATGAAATTATATAGGAAGAGAGGGCGTGTTGAAAAGTGAACCCTCCTCGTTAGTGCTTGACAATCAGTAACTTACGTTGTGGAAAAAACGTGCTTTGAATGGTTCGCAAAACCCGTCGGTCAGGATGGCTGAAATCGGTCCACAGAGATCCGCAGCTGGCACTTTTGACAGGTGTGGAAAACCCTCAGCTCTACCGGAAACCCTCCAGAAAATTACCGATCAGGATGTTGAAATCTCCGTCCTTCTTGCGGAGGTCTTCGACTTTCCGGATTGAGTGGATCACCGTCGAATGATGCTTGCCGCCGAAGCTGCGCCCGATTTCCGGGAGCGATGCGTGCGTCAGTGATTTGCACAAGTACATCGCGATCTGGCGAGGCATGGCGACCGACTTGGAGTTGTTGCGCGACTTGAGGTCCAGCATCTTCAGGTTGTAGTAGTCGGCGACGAACTTCTGAATCGCCTCGATCGTGACGGCCTTCTCCTCGTGGTCGAGGATGTTCTTGAGCACGTCCTGCGCGAGCGGCAAGGAGATTTCCTGGCCCGTCAGCGACGCAAACGCGATCAGCCGGATGAGCGACCCCTCGAGCTCGCGGATGTTCGACTTGATCTTTCCCGCGATGTACATCGCGACGTTGTCCGCCAGCGGGACCGCTTCGGTTTCCGCTTTCTTCTTGAGGATGGCCACGCGGGTTTCAAGATCCGGCGACTGGATGTCCGCCGTCAGTCCCCATTCGAACCGCGATCGAAGGCGCTCCTCGAGAGCCGGTATCTCGTGCGGCGGGCAGTCGCTGCTGAGCACGATCTGCTTCTGCGAATCGTAGAGCGCGTTGAACGTGTGGAAAAACTCCGTCTGCGTTCCTTCCTTGCCGGCGAGGAACTGGATGTCGTCGACCAGCAACACATCGACGGATCGGTAGCGCTCGCGAAAATCGAGCACGCGATCGTACCGGACCGCGTTGATCATCTCGTTCATGAACCGCTCCGACGAGATGTAGGTCAGTTTCAGATTTCGATCGTGCTGCAGCACGTACTGACCAACGGCATGCATGAGGTGAGTCTTCCCCAGGCCCACGCCGCCGTAGATGAACAGCGGGTTATAAGACCGCGACGGCGCCTCCGCGACCGCCCGACACGCCGCATGTGCAAACTGATTCGACGACCCGACGATGAACGTGTCGAAGGTGTAGCGAGGATTGAGACCGGCCGGGCCAGGCAGCGGGGCGGGGGCGGGTGCAGGCGCGGGCGTCCCGCTTTCGAGGGCGGCGGCTTCTTCGGGGCTGAGCGGAATCATCGCGATGTCGGACTGGGGATCCGCCACGAAGTTGAGCGCGAGATTCGGCCGCTGCACCTCGGTCATCGCCTCGGCGATCACCCCTGCGTAGTGTTTGGTGAGCCAGTCCTTGAAGAGCGGATTCGGCACCCGTACGGTGACGGACAACCGGTCCTCCGCGACGAAGCTGGTGGGCCGGAACCAGGTGTAGAAGCTGTGGCGGTTTACTTTCGTCTCGATGCGGGCAAGGATGTCGTCCCAGACGCTCACTTCACTGACCTTTCGCCCGCCAGGAAATCGCGATTTTTCAGGCTTTCCTGGCCGGCGACGGCCAAAAATCGCGATATTTCGGGCCTGAATCCGTCACATCGCGCGCAACCCCGCGATTTTCCACAGTTTTTTCCACAGGTGTGGAAAACTCTGGGAAGAGACCAAACGTGCATGGATTTGCTGCGGCGGAAATGCTCCGGGAAAGGACGCCGACTGTAACACACCTGCCGTTCGATTGACACTCTCAGAACGCGTTCGCTAACATTGACGGTTCGACTTATTCCGAAGGGATGTCATGGCTAAGGGAGTGCGGACGTTTCAACCCAACACGCGCCACCGCAAGCGCACGCATGGGTTTCTGGTGCGGATGAGCACCAAAAACGGGCGCCTGGTGCTGAAGAGGCGTCGCGCGAAGGGCCGCAAGCGTCTAACTGTTAGCAGCGAGTAATTCTGAGATTCCGGCCAGCCGAACACATTCGCCGCCGCGCGGAGTTCCAGCAGGTCTACAACCGTGGGTTTCGAGTTCACAGCCGGTATTGCACGGTGTTCCTGCTGTCGAACGGCGGCGTCGGCCGGCTGGGAATCGCCGCCACGAAGAAGCTCGGTGGCGCCGTCGAGCGAAATCGAGCGAAACGACTGATTCGAGAGGTTTTTCGTCGGAACAAGATCGCGGATGGATTTGACGTTGTCGTCGTCCCCAAGCGCGATCTCCTCGACGCCAGCCTGAGTACCCTTGAAGCCGATTACCGAAGACTCCTTGCCCGCCGCGTGGCCCGCCCGAGCGGTCCTTGAATTGATTCGCGGCTACAAATTGTTCATTTCGCCGCAATTGCCGGCCGGATGCCGCTTTCTGCCGACCTGTTCGGACTATGCCGCGCAGGCAGTCAGCCGACACGGTGTCGTCAAAGGCTCGTGGCTTGCCCTCCGTCGACTCGTCCGGTGTCACCCGCTCTGCGCGGCTGGGCACGATCCGGTGCCGTCCTAGATGGAACGACGAGTTCTCCTCGCGATTTTCCTCGCCTTCATCGTTCTGTACACGTGGCAGGCGCTGTTCGTCAAACCGGTGCCGAAGGCGGCGCCAAAGGCGCCGGGCGCGGCATCGTCTGCGGCGAGCGGCGGCGGCGCGACGCCGACGCCGGCTCCGTCCACGCCATCGAATGCCTCGTCGGCCGTGGCCGCCACCGCGCCGCCTGCGGCGACGACCTCGGCGGCGGCGCCTGTCGTCAGCGACACCGCGGAGCGCGACGTGCGCGTGGAAACGCGCGACGTCGTGGCGGTGTTCACAAACCGCGGCGCGCGGCTCAAGAGCTGGCGCCTGAAACATTTTCTCGATTCAAACAAGCAGCCGCAGGAGCTCGTCGAGCAGAATCTTCCGACGCAGCCGCTGCCGTTCACGCTCCGGACCCCGAACGATGCCCTGACCGCGACGCTGAATGGCGCGCTCTACACGGTCAGCGGTGAGCCGTCGACGCCTGCGACCTCGGCCCCGGTCGATCTCCGGTTCGAGTATCGCGACAGCGCGGGCCTCCACGCGGTGAAAGAGTTCCAGCTCCAACCGTCGTCCTATCTCGTCGGGTTCCGCGCGACGGTGACAGAAGGCGACCGGCAGCTGAAGCCGGCGGTTTTGTGGGGTCCCGCAATTGGCGACGTTGGCGAGGTCAGCCGCTATGTCGCGAAGGCCGGCGGACTGCTCGACCAAAACGGTAAGGTCGTCCGGCTGGCGCCGGCCGATATCGCGAAGCAGCCGGAGCACGACGGCGACTTCAAGTACGCCGGGGTCGAGGACAACTACTTCATGACCGTCGCCCTCGGCGGCGGTCCGATCAAGGTGATCTTTCAGCCGGTGTCGATCCCGCCAGCTGAGGGCTCGAAGGAGCCGCCGCGCGAACTGGTGTCGTACGCCATCGAGCCCGCTGAGCCCGACGCGCCGATTCGCTTCTTCGTCGGACCGAAAGATTTCGACGTGCTCAGCGCGATCGATCCGGAACTCGCGCTGGCGATCAACTTCGGGATGTTCAAGGTGATCGTGGTCCCGCTGCTGCGGTCGCTGAAGTGGGTCAACGGATTCGCGGGGAACTGGGGCTGGTCGATCATTCTCCTGACCATCATCATCAACGTCATCATGCTTCCCCTGAAGCACAAGGGCGTGGTGTCGATGCGCAAGATGCAGGAGATTCAGCCGGAGGTGAAGGCCATCCAGGATCGCTACTCCAAGCTGAAGGCGACCGATCCCGCGAAGCAGAAGATGAACCAGGAGTTGATGGCGCTCTACAAAGAGCGCGGCGTCAACCCCGCGAGCGGCTGCGTGCCGATGCTGTTGCCGATGCCGGTGCTGCTGGCGATGTGGGCGCTGCTCTCCACGGCGATCGAGCTGCGCGGCGCGCCTTTCTTCGGCTGGATCCACGATCTCTCGGCGCACGATCCGTTCTACGTGACGCCGATCCTCATGGGCGCGAGCCAGATGTGGCAGCAGAAGCTGACGCCGTCGGCGGGCGCCGATCCCGCCCAGCAGAAAATGCTGATGTTCATGCCCGTGATGTTCACGTTCATGTTCCTGTGGGCGCCGGCGGGACTGGCCATCTACTACGGCACGACGAACCTGCTGAACATCGCGCAGCAGTACTTCACGAACTATTGGTTGGGACCCACCCGCACGCGGCAGCATCGGCCTCCCGCGGAACGCCGCGTGAAGCGCGTGGGTGGAGGGAAGACTGACGAGGCGGCCGCGCGCGAGCCGTAACAGCCATGACGCTTATGACGACGAACGATCCGACCCGCACGATTGTCGAGTTTCTCGAGCGGTTCACGAGTGCGCTCGGGATCGCGGCCACCGTCAATGTCGAGGACACGCCTGACGGCCCGCGGCTGAACCTCACGGGCGAAGAGGCCGAGCTGCTCGTTCGTCATCGGGGGGAGCCGCTCAAGGCGCTGCAACACGTCGTCGACATGGCGTTCGGCCGTACGCTCGACGATCAAAAACGCATCTTCGTCGACGCGCTCGAGTACCGCAAGGGCAAGGACATCGAGCTGCGGAAGACCGCGAAGTTTCTCGCCGAGAAGGCGAAGCAGTCCGGGATGGATCAGCAGCTTGGTCCACTGAATCCGTACGAGCGGCGCCTCGTGCACCTGGCCGTCGCCGAGGTACCGGGCGTCACAACCGAAAGCGTCGGCGACGCGTTTTCAAAGACGGTTCTGATCTCCTTACGGAAGTAGGCGCGGAGGCGCTAGGAGCTGGCGGCTAGCCCCTAGCCCCTACATGTCTTTTGACACCCGAGACACCATCGTCGCCATCGCGACGCCGCCGGGACGCGGTGGCATTGGTGTCGTTCGCGTCAGCGGGCCCGACGCGCACCCGATCGCGCGCGCGCTCATCACCCACACCGCTGACCTGGAACCTCGTCACGCGACGCTGACCACGGTCCAGCTAAAGCCGGACCCTACGTACGAAATGCCAGCGCCGGAAACGTCGGACGAGGTGCCGGCCTCGAAAACGTCTACAGCTGATTCCAGGACGCCCGCAACGACCGAAGTAGTGTCCGGCTTTAGCCGGACGTCGGACGACGTTCGCGATCACGTGATCGTCACGTACTTCCCCGCTCCGGCGTCCTACACGGGAGACGACGTGGTCGAACTGAGCGCGCATGGGAGCCCGGTCGTCCTGCGCGCGATCGTTGCGGCGGCCATCGATCGCGGGGCGCGCGCGGCCGAGCCAGGCGAATTCACGCTGCGGGCGTTTCTCAACGGTCGCATTGATCTGATGCAGGCCGAGGCGGTCGCCGATCTGATCGATGCGGCCACTCCGCTGCAGGCGAGAGCGGCGTTCGATCAGCTGGAAGGCACGCTCACGCGCGCGATTGCCGGCATCGATGCGGGGCTGTTCGATCTCGTCGCACGCCTCGAAGCGTCGGTCGATTTTCCCGAGGAGGGATATCACTTCGTCGAGGCAGGTGCGGTTGCGCGCGCGCTCGACGACCTCCTCGCGCAGACCGGCGCGCTGCTCGCCGGCGCTCGTCGCGGGCGGCTCATTCGCGAAGGACTACAGGTCGCCATCATCGGCAACCCGAACGTCGGGAAATCGAGTCTCTTCAACGCGCTGCTTGGCGCCAACCGCGCGATCGTGACGGATCGGCCGGGGACGACGCGCGACCTCGTCACGGAGATGCTGGATCTCGATGGCCTTCGATTGACGCTCGTCGACACCGCGGGGTTGCGCGAAGCAACCGATCCGGCGGAGATCGAAGGCGTCGAACGATCCCGTCAGGCTGTTGCCGTGGCGGATGCCATCGTCCACGTGATCGACGACGACAACGTGCCCGAGCCGGGTGGCGCCAACAGGTTGATCGTGAGAAACAAGATCGACCTGTCGCCGGCGTCACACGTGGGCGCGGTCGCCGGCGTGATCGCGGTTTCCGCCCGAACCGGGGAAGGTTTATCGCAGTTACGCGAGCGTCTGGGACATGTGCTCGATGCGGATGCAAAGCGCGAGCGAGCGGACATCACGAACGTGCGTCACGTCGCGCTCGTCGAGCGCGCGCACACGGCGCTCCAACGAGCGCGCACGGCCTCGATGAGCGAGACGGGCGCGATGCCGGAGGAGTTCGTGCTGGCGGACCTCCAGGACGCACGGGCGGCGTTCGAAGAGATCACCGGACGTCGCACGTCGGAGGAGTTGCTCGCGCATATCTTCGCGCGCTTCTGTGTAGGTAAGTAGATGCAAACCGCAGAGCACGCAGAGATCGCAGAATGAGATTTTGCTCTGCGTCCTCTGCGTTCTCCCCGGTCAAACGTGATTGTGAAAAAACAGTTTGATGTGATTGTGATCGGTGCCGGGCATGCGGGCTGCGAGGCCGCGTACGCGGCGGCGCGCCTCGGCGCGCACGTTGGTCTATGCACGCTGTCGACCGACACGGTCGCGCACATGCCGTGCAATCCGGCGATCGGCGGCACCGCAAAGGGCCATCTCGTGCGCGAGATCGATGCGCTCGGCGGGCTGATGGGACGCGCGATTGACGCGACGGCCATCCAGTTCAAGCTGCTCAACCGCAGCCGCGGGCCGGCGGTCTGGTCGCCGCGCGCGCAGGCCGACAAGAAGGTGTACGGCCGCTGGGTGAAGGCCGCGCTCGACGCCGAGCCCAACATCGAATGGTTGATCGGCAGGGCCGGACGACTACTCGTCGAGCACGGACAGCTGGTTGGTCTGGCCATGGAGGATGGCGATGCGTACGGGTGCCGGGCGCTGGTCATCACCACCGGCACGTTTCTCAACGGACTGATTCACATCGGTCCGGAACAGCACGCGGCAGGCCGGGCGGACGAGCCGCCGTCGTGCGCGCTCGCGGAGTCGATCAAGTCCTGCGACTTCGAATGGGGTCGTCTGAAAACCGGTACGCCTCCGCGCCTGGACCGGGGCAGCATCGACTTCGAACGCCACGTTGCCGAGGGCCGATTCATTCGCGAGCCCGGCGACACGCCGCCGGTTCCGTTTTCGTTTCTGTCAGCCCCCATCGTTCGGCCGCAGATCGACTGCCACCTGCTCCACACCAACGATCGCGTCCGCGACCTGGTGCGCGCCAACATCGATCGCTCGCCGCTGTTCAACGGGCAGATTCGCGGCATCGGACCGCGATACTGTCCGTCGCTCGAGGACAAGATCGTCCGCTTCCCCGACAAGGAACGGCATCAGATTTTTCTCGAGCCCGAGGGAGTCGACGCGCGCGAAATCTACGTCAACGGGTTCTCGATGTCGCTGCCGCGCGACGTGCAAACCGAACTGGTCCACGCGCTGCCCGGCCTCGAGGAGGCCGTCGTGCTGCGCCCTGGCTATGCGGTGGAGTACGACTTCGTGCAGCCGACGGAGCTCACGCGTCAGCTCGAGACGAAACGGATCAAACGCCTCTTCTTCGCCGGCCAGATCAACGGCACATCGGGCTACGAGGAAGCCGCGGCCCAGGGACTTGTCGCTGGCATCAATGCGGCGCAGTGCGCCTTGGGCCGTGAGGGTCTGGAGCTGCGGCGCGACGAGGCCTACATCGGCATTCTCGTTGACGACTTGATCACGAAAGGCTGTCTCGAGCCGTACCGGATGTTCACGTCGCGCGCGGAACATCGACTGCTGCTGCGCATCGATAACGCGGACCTGCGGCTCACGCCAAAGGGACGCACCGCGGGGCTCGTCGATGACGAGCGCTGGGAGGGCTTCGCTGAACGCAAAGGCCGGTTCGAGCGCAATCTCGTCACGCTCGACGAAACGACCGTGCGCGCCCCGTCAGGCGATCGCGTGACCGCGGCGCAACTCCTGAAGCAACCCGCCGTGCGTTTGCACGACCTCATTGCCGGCGGCTGCCTGCCGCGCTTCGAAACCGACTTGCGGACAGGAGCGCTCGATGTAGAATCCGTGGAAACTATTGTAAAATATAGAGGTTATCTCAAAAGACAAGAGAGCGATGTCGCCCGATCACTCCGGGATGAAGAGCGCCGGATCCCCTCGGGCTTCCCGTTTCACCGCGTGCCTGGCCTGTCGACAGAAGCGGTTCAGCGACTGACACAGATCCGGCCAGACACCCTCGGACAGGCGCTGCGGATTCCCGGCATGACACCCGCCGCTGTCGCGGTGTTGGGCGCGTACGTTGGACGCTTGTCGTCGGATAGGTTGTAAGCTCGCCGCGTGACGTCTCGCGAATTCCGGGAGCGCCTGTCGCGACGCGCTCGCAAGGCTCGCGTCGTCGTCCCCGAGCAGGCGCTCGCCCCCCTCGAAGCGTATTATCGCCTGCTGGCGAAGTGGAACGTCAAGATCAACCTCACTGCCCTGCTCTTACAGGTTCCGACGGACGCGACGTTCGACCGGCTGTTCATCGAGCCGCTGCTGGCTGCCGAACTCATCCCCGATGTTCCAGGAACGTGGTTCGATCTGGGTTCGGGTGGCGGGTCTCCGGCCCTTCCGCTGAAGATGGTTCGTCCGTCGCTGTCGTTGACGCTCGTCGAGTCGAAGACTCGAAAGGCGGCATTCCTTCGCGAAGTCGTCCGGGAGCTGAAACTGGCGGGAACCGAAGTGGCGAACATGCGCTTCCAGGAACTGCCGACGCCAACGCCGGCGGCGGATCTGGTGACCGTGCGGGCCGTCCGCCTTGATCGAACCCTGCTCGACGAGTCGGCACGTCTCCTTCGGGTTGGTGGGCACCTGCTGTTTTTCACTCACAAGGCGTTCAGGCCAGAACAGCTCGAGCGCACCACCTCAGCCGCGCAGCTCGTGAAGAGCTTCGTGCGAGTGTTCCACGTGGAACAAAATGATTGACCCCTTGCGCACGGCTGCGTATCCTCGCAGAGATTCCTGACGCGGATCTACGAGATAGGGCGTCAGCCCAATAACCGTGGCCCGTATTGTTGCCGTTGCCAATCAAAAAGGCGGCGTCGGAAAAACGACGACCACCATCAATCTGGCGGCGTCCCTGGCGTTAGCCGATCGAAACGTCCTTCTGGTGGACGTCGACCCCCAAGGCAACCTGACCAGCGGCGTCGGCCAGAAAGGGCGCGCGTCGGAAGCCGGCACCGTCTACAACGCGCTCACCTCCCTCGAGCCGACAACGGACGCGGCCCCATTCATCATCAGCACGGCCATCGACCGCCTCCACCTCATCCCCGCCGAGCGCAACCTGACCGGGGCCGAAATCGAGATGGTCACGCTGAGTGGGCGAGAGGAACGGCTTCGCGCGCTGGTCGATCCGTTGCGCGACCGCTACGACTACATCTTCATCGACTGTCCGCCGTCGCTCGGTTTGCTCACGCTCAACGCGCTCGTCGCCGCGGACGCGGTGCTGATTCCGCTGCACTGCGAGTACTTCGCGCTCGAGGGTCTCGCCGATCTCGTCGGCACGATGCGCCGCGTTCGCGCGGCCCTCAACCCCGCGCTCGACATCGACGGCGTGCTGCTCACGATGTTCGACGAGCGCACGAACCTGGGTCAGCAGGTCGCGAGCGACGTCAGGAATTTCTTCAAAGAGAAAGTCTTCCGCACCGTCATCCCACGCAACGTCCGGCTCGGCGAGGCGCCGAGCCACGGCATGCCGGTCATCCTCTACGACGCCAAGTCTCGCGGCGCCGAAGCCTATCGCGCGCTCGCGCGCGAAGTCCTCGAGCGATCCGCGGCTGCAGTCAGCTGACACCGACGTGATCACCATGGAAAAACGTCCCGCACTTGGTAAAGGCCTCAGCGCGCTGATTCCGGATCTGCCGCCACCACGGCCGACCGCCACTGTCGAGACGGACATCGACCGCCTCTCGCCGAATGAATTCCAGCCCCGCGGGCACGTCGACGAGGCGCGGCTCCAGGAGCTCGCGCAGTCGATCAAGACCAACGGCGTCATCCAGCCCATCGTGGTGCGGCGGATCGGCGATCGGTTCCAGATCATCGCCGGCGAACGACGCTGGCGCGCCGCAAAGCTCGCCGGCCTGCTGCACGTGCCCATCGCCGTTCGCGACGTCGCGCCGGGACAGGAACGATCGCTCCTGCAGATGGCGCTCATCGAGAACATCCAGCGCGAGAACCTCAACCCGATTGAAGAGGCCCTCGCCTACCGGCGGCTCGCCGATGAGTTTCACCTGAAGCAGGAGGACATCGCGAGCGCCGTCGGCAAGGATCGCGCGTCGGTCGCGAACTTCCTCCGCCTCCTGAAGCTGCCTGAAGAAATCCGCACCGAGGTCGCCACCGGCCGCTTGTCGATGGGGCACGCGCGCGCATTACTCGCCCTGACCGACGAAGGAAAGCAGCGCAGCGTCGCGCGCGACATCATCGCGCGAAGCCTGTCGGTTCGCGAAACCGAATCGCTCGTCAAGAACGCCGTCGAAGGCGGCAGCGCGGATCGGACGCCCACGGCGGCGCCGCCCGTCGACGTTCACACTCGCGCGGCCGAAGACAAATTGAAGTTCCTGCTCGGCACACGCGTGCGCATCGTCCGCCGCGGCACGCGCGGCCGCATCGAAATCGATTTCGGATCCGAAGAAGAGCTGATTCGGATCTACGAGCAGTTGACTGAGCGATGACGGAATTCGAGAGCGAAAGGAGAGAAGTGGCCAAGCGTCTGACGCAAATGGTCTCCTGCGCCGGTTGAGCGAGCAAACTCGCCGCAGGCGAGCTCGCTCAGGTGCTGAGTGACATCCCCGCGTCCACCGACGACCGCGTCCTCATCGACTTCAGGACCGCGGACGATGCGGGTGTGTACCGGTGGGAGGGCGGGCCGGCGCTGGTGCAGACTGTCGATTTCTTCACGCCGATCGTCGACGACCCGTTCGTGTACGGCCAGATCGCAGCCGCTAATGCGACGTCCGACATCTACGCGATGGGTGGGAAGCCGCTGACCGCGCTGGCTATCGCCGCCTTTCCGAAAGACGATCTCGACCCGGAAGCGATCCGCGCCATCTTTCGCGGCGGCTTCGAGAAGCTGCGCGAGGCGGGCGTCTCGCTCCTCGGCGGCCACACCGTCCAGGATCGCGAGATCAAGTTCGGCTATGCCGTGACCGGCGCAATCGATCCGTCGCGCGTCCTGTCGAACGCCGGGGCACGACCCGGCGACGTCCTGTTCCTGACCAAACCAGTGGGCACCGGAATTGTCGGCACCGCCATCAAGTTCGATCGCGTCGACGCCACGCTCGCCGCCGAAGCCGTCCGGTCGATGCAGACCTTGAATCGCGCCGCCGCCGAGGCTCTCCAGACACTGCACGCCGGCGCCGTCCACGCGTGCACGGATGTGACCGGCTTCGGTCTGATCGGACACGCGACGGAGATGGCGCGGGCGAGTGGCGTCACGATCGCCATCGGCGCCGGTGTCGTGCCACTGTTCCCCGGGGTGCTGGAAATTGCGGAACAGAACCGTTCGGGCGGGATGGGTTCGAATCAGGAGCATTTCGCGCCGTCCACGCATGTTGAACCGGGCGTCGACCGCATCCACGAGATCGTCCTGTACGACCCGCAAACCTCGGGAGGTCTGCTGATTGCGGCGGATGCGGCCTCGGCGGACGAGGTAGCGGCCTGCTTGTCACGCGCGGGTGTGCCTGCGCGCGCGATTGGCACGTGCGAGGCCGCTAAACCCGGGATCGCGGTGCGCGTCAAGCCCTAGGCCAGCTTGTCGAGGTTTGTCTCCAAATGATATAAATCTTTGTTTTGATTCCTGATCTCTCGGTCGCCTGGGTCATCGCCCTGGTGCTGACCTTGTCGATCCTGCTCGACCGGTTGCTCCTCCGGCCGCTGACGCGCGTCATGGGCGAACGCGAAGGCTCAATTCGTTCGGCCCGCGAGCTTGCCGAAGCGTCGCGCACCAAGGCACAGGCCGCCGCCGATGAATTCGACGCGCGCACGCGGGCCGCGCGCGCCGAGGTCTACCACCAGATGGACGAAAAGCGCCGGGCCGCGCTCGAGCGCCGCGCCGAACTGGTCGCCGCGACGCGGCGCGAGATCGAGCAGACGGTGCACGAGGCGTCCGACCGGCTTCGCTCGCAGACCGCGGCCGCCCGCCAGCAGATCGAACGGGACGCCGACGCACTGGCCGCCCCCATTGTCGAGCGCGTGCTCGGCAGGAAAGCTTCTTAAGAACCCGTGAGACGGCTTCGTCTGCGCTCCCTGCACGCCGCCGCTTGTGAAACTCCGCGCAAGCGCCTCGGATGGCTCGCCGTTCTCGCGCTGGCGCTGTGGATCGCCGGCGTGCCGGCCGCCATCGCCGCCCAACCGGAACCGGGCCACGAACCAGCCGCCGCGAGCGCACCGCACACGGAAGCCCCGCACGAAGAAAGCATCGTCAAGACCGTCGCGCGGCTCGTGAACTTCGCGATCATGGTGGGAGCGCTGGTGTACCTGCTGCGCTCACCGCTCGCGGGCTATCTATCCAGCCGCGGCACGCAGATCCGTGGCGACCTCGTCAACGCGGCCGAGATGAAGCAGGCGGCCGCCGCGCAAATCGCGGAAATCGATCGGAAGATGAAGGCGCTGCCGGGAGAGCTGGAAGCGCTGCGCGCGCAGGGCGTCCAGGAGATCGCGGCGGAAGAAGCACGGATTCAAGCGGCGGCGGCCGCCGAAAGCGATCGCCTGCTCGAGCAGGCGCGCCGCGAGATCGATCTGCAGGTCAAAGTCGCCGAGCGTGCGCTCGTGAGCCACGCCGCCGATCTCGCCGTTGGCGTAGCGACCGAGCGGATCAAGCAAACCATCAATGACGAGGATCGTCAGCGCCTCGTCGACCGCTACGTGGACCAGTTGGGCACGGCGAAACGATAGATGACGAACAAGACGGCCGCCCTCCGCTACGCTCGCGCGCTGCTCGACGTCGCCATCAAGGAACGCGCGCCGCTCGACGCGATCGGCGACGAGTTGGCCGCATTCGTGGACCTCTTCAAACAGAATCCTTCGCTCGAGAAGGTCATGCTGCATCCGGCCGTGCCGGTTCAGCGCAAGCGCGCCGTGATGGTCGCCCTGCTCGAACGGGCAGGGCTGTCGCCGATTCTGGCGAAGCTGCTGGTGCTGCTCGCCGAGCGCGACCGACTCGTGCTCCTGCCGGACCTCCTCTCCGCGTATCGCGAGCGCGTTCTCGATCACCAGCAGATCGTGCGCGCGGAGGTGACGACGGCCTCGCCGATTGGACCGGATCGAGCGCAGGCGATCGAGCGCGGGCTGGCGAAGGTGACCGGCCGCACCGTGCGCCTTGGCGTGCGAACGGATCCATCGCTCATCGGCGGCGTGGTGGCCCGCATCGGCGACACGATCTACGACGGCAGCGTCACGACACAGCTCGAGCGGATGAAGAAACGATTAGTGGAAGCGGGTTAGAGCGGCTAGCCCCTAGCGTCCAGCCCCGACAGGATCACAGAAGATGGACATCAAAGCAGACGAGATTTCCAAGATCATCCGCGAGCAGATCGGCAGCTTCGCTGTCGACGTCGATGTCGCCGAAGTCGGGAGCATCATTTCGATTGGCGACGGCATCGCGCGGGTGCATGGCGTGGAGAATGCCATGGCCGGCGAGATGCTGGAGTTCCCGCACGGCGTGTTCGGCATCGCGCTCAACCTCGAAGAAGAGAGCGTTGGCGCCGTGCTGCTCGGCGAGTTCAAGGAGATCAAGGAAGGGGATCCGGTCAAGCGGACGGGCCGCATCATCTCCGTGCCCGTCGGCGACGAGCTACTGGGCCGCGTCGTCAACGCGCTCGGTCAGCCGATCGACGGGAAGGGTCCGATTGTCACCAAGCAGACGTCTCCGATTGAGAGGCTCGCGCCCGGCGTCGTGGATCGACAGTCCGTCAAAGAGCCGATTCAAACCGGTCTGAAGGCGATTGACGCGATGGTGCCGATTGGCCGCGGCCAGCGTGAGCTGATCATTGGCGACCGCCAGACCGGCAAGACCGCCGTCGCGATCGACGCAATCATCAATCAGAGAGAGACCGGCGTTGTCTGCATCTACAACGCGATCGGCCAGAAGCAGTCGACCGTTGCACAAGTCGTTCGGACGCTCGAGGAAGCCGATGCGATGCGGTACACGATTGTGGTGGCCGCCACCGCATCCGACCCGGCACCGCTGCTCTACATCGCGCCCTATTCGGCCTGCACGTTCGGCGAGTTCTTCCGCGACAGCGCGCGTCATGCGCTGGTGATCTACGACGATCTCTCGAAGCACGCGCAGGCCTACCGCGAGATATCGCTGCTGCTGCGGCGCCCGCCGGGCCGCGAGGCCTACCCCGGCGACGTCTTCTACCTGCACTCCCGGCTGCTCGAGCGGGCCGCAAAGTTGAACAACGAACTGGGCGGCGGATCGCTGACGGCGCTGCCGATCATCGAGACGCAGGCCGGCGACCTGTCGGCCTACATTCCGACCAACGTCATCTCGATCACCGACGGTCAAATCTTTCTCGAGTCGGACCTGTTCCACCAGGGCGTCCGCCCGGCGATCAACGTCGGCAACTCGGTGTCGCGCGTCGGCGGCTCGGCGCAGATCAAAGCGATGCGCCAGGTGGCCGGCACGCTGCGCCTGACGCTCGCGCAATACCGCGCCCTGGCCGCCTTCGCGCAGTTCGGCAGCGATCTCGACAAGGCGACGCAGGAACAGCTCAATCGCGGCGCGCGGCTCGTGGAGATTCTGAAGCAGCCGCAATACGAGCCGCTCGCGGTCGAGCGCCAGGTCGCGATTATCTATGCGGGGACCAACGGCTACCTGGACAAGGTGCCCGTCGCCGACGTTCGCGCGTTCGAGATCGAGCTCTACAAGTTCATCGAAACCCGGCACCCGCAGGTGTTCCGCGGGATCGTCGAGAAGAAGCAGCTCGACGATCAGTTGAAAGCCGCGCTCGACGCGGCGGTGAAGGAGTTCGCGGGCGACTTCGCGTCGAGAAAGGCCAGCGCCGCATAACCGCAGAGCCCGCAAAGGCCGCAGAGACTAACACTCTCGCGGTCTCAGCGCTCTCCGCGGTGGCTTTGAATCATGCCGTCACTCATCGATCTCCGGCGCCGGATCCGCGCGGTCAAGAACACGCAGCAGATCACCAAGGCGATGAAGATGGTCGCGGCGTCGAAGCTGCGCCGCGCGCAGGAGCGGATCATCAACGCGCGTCCATATGCGACGCAGATGCAGCGCGTGCTGTCCAGCGTCGCGACGCGTGTCGATCCCTCGATCCACCCACTGCTGACGGTGCGCGAGCCGCGGCCCGACAGCAAGACGCTGGTCATTGTCGTGACCGGCGACAAGGGACTGTGCGGCAGCTTCAACACCAACGTCATCAAGGCGGGCGCCGCCTACATCCTCGAGAATCCGAAAAAGTGCACGCTTGGGCTGGTGGGACGCAAGGGCCGCGACTTCTTTGCGCGGCGCGGCTTCGCCGTTCTGTTCGAGCAAATCGGAATCTTTCAGAAGCTCCGCTACGAGGACGCGCGAGTCATCGCCCAGACCGCCATCGATGCCTTCGTCGCTGGCGATGTCGATCGCGTGGTGCTCATCTACAACGAGTTCCGATCGGTCATGTCGCAGCGCGTGATCGTGGACCAGCTGTTGCCCATCGGTCGCGAGGAAGTCGACGGCGCCCCGGCGCCGGCGCAGAACCAGATTGATTATTTGTACGAACCGTCGCCGCAGGAGATTTTCGACCAGCTGCTCCCCCGCTTTATCGAGGTGCAGGTCTACCGCGCGCTGCTCGAGTCGAACGCGGCCTTCTTCGCCGCTCAGATGACCGCCATGGACACCGCCACCAAGAACTCCGGCGACATGATCGCGAACCTGACGCTCTATATGAACAAGGTCCGCCAGGCGGCGATCACCAGGGAAATCATCGAAGTTGTGTCCGGGGCTGAGGCGCTCTAGCGAGTCCCCAGCCCCTAGCCCCGAGAGAAAACAGTATGGCTACCGCTACCGCAACCGCACAGGCCGTCGGCAAGATCGTGCAGATCATCGGACCGGTCATCGACGTCGAGTTCGAGGCCGGCCACTTACCGGAAATCTACAACGCGCTTTCCATCAAGTCCGACACCATCGACATCGTCGCCGAAGTCGAGCAGCACCTCGGCGAGAACCGCGTGCGCGCGGTCGCGATGAAGCCGACCGACGGGCTGCAGCGTGGAATGAAAGCCGTCGATCTCGGCGGGCCGATCACCATGCCGGTGGGGCCACAGACGCTCGGCCGCGTGCTGAACGTGCTCGGCGAGCCGGTGGACTTTCCCGATCGTCCGGTCGAGTCGAAAGAGCGCTGGCCGATTCACCGTCCACCGCCCACGCTGGGAGACCAGTCGACCGACCTGAAGATGTTCGAGACCGGCATCAAGGTCGTTGACCTGCTCGAGCCCTACCTGCAGGGTGGCAAGATTGGCCTGTTCGGCGGCGCCGGCGTCGGCAAGACCGTCGTCATCATGGAGCTGATTCACAACATCGCGCTGAAACACGGCGGCGTGTCGGTGTTCGGCGGCGTGGGCGAACGGACTCGCGAGGGCAACGACCTCTGGCACGAGTTCCAGGAAAGCAAGGTCATCGATCCGCACGACTTCACCAAGTCGCGCGCGGCGCTCGTGTACGGACAGATGACCGAGCCGCCGGGCGCCCGCCTGCGCGTCGCGCTCTCCGCGCTGACCGTCGCTGAGTACTTCCGCGACGCCGAAGGCAAGGACGTCCTGCTGTTCATCGATAACATCTTCCGCTTCACGCAGGCGGGTTCGGAAGTATCGGCGCTGCTCGGCCGCATGCCGTCGGCGGTCGGCTATCAGCCGACGCTGCTCAGCGAGATGGGACAGATGCAGGAACGCATCACGTCCACCAAGAAGGGCTCGATTACGTCCGTGCAGGCGATTTACGTGCCGGCCGACGACTACACGGACCCGGCGCCGGCCACGACCTTCGCGCATCTGGACGCGACGACAAACCTGTCGCGCACCATTTCGGAGCTCGGCATCTACCCGGCCGTAGACCCTCTGGCGTCGACGTCGCGCATCCTGGATCCGCGCATTCTGGGCGACGAGCACTACAACGTCGCGAAGCAGGTGAAGCAGACGCTGCAGCGCTACAAGGATCTCCAGGACATCATCGCGATTCTCGGCATCGACGAGCTTTCGGAAGACGACAAGCTCGCCGTGTCGCGCGCGCGCAAACTCCAGAACTTTCTGTCGCAGCCCTTCTTCGTCGCCCAGCAGTTCACCGGACTCGAGGGCAAGTACGTACCGATCGCCGAGACCATTCGCGGCTTCAAGGAAATCGTCGAGGGCAAGCACGACGACATCAGCGAACAGGACTTTTACATGGTCGGACCGATCGAAGAAGTGGTCGAAAAGGCCCGGCAGCGCAAGGCAAAGGGCTAAAGGCGCAGGACACAGATGGCAATCCCTCCGATTCCGGCGCACTTGCAGCTCGAGATCGTGTCGGCCGACCGGTTGCTCGTGCGGGAGCAGGTCGACGAGGTGGAGATTCCCGGCGCGGACGGCTATCTCGGCGTCCTGCCGGGTCACACCCCTCTGCTCACCACGCTGCAGGTGGGCACGCTGTGGTACCGCCAGGGCCAGGAGAAGCACTACCTCCTGATCGCGTTTGGCTTCGCGGAAGTCCAGCCCGATCGCGTCACAATCCTCGCGCAGATCGCGGAGAAGGCCGACGAGATCGACCTCGCCCGCGCCGAGGCGGCGAAGAAGCGCGCCGAAGAGCGTCTGGCGAAACCGACGACCGACATGGACTTCGAGCGCGCCCGCATCGCGATGCTGAAGGCGCTGATCCGCCTGCAGGTCGCCACTCGCGCTAGAATTCGCTCGTAATTGCTTGCCAATCTCGCCAGCCTGGTCCGCTACCGCGGCCTGATTCAGAGCCTGGTCGCGCGCGAGCTCAAGGCGCGCTATCGCGGTTCGGTGCTGGGATTCGTCTGGTCGTTCGTCAACCCGCTGCTGCTCCTGCTGATCTATTCCTTCGTGTTCACGACGGTCATGCCGAACAACGTCGAGGGCGTGCAGCCGTACGCCCTCTTCATGTTCTGCGGGATCCTTCCCTGGAACTGGTTCGCGACCTCGTTGACCGACGCGGCCGGCTCGCTCATCGGCGGCGGCAATCTCATCAAGAAAGTGCTCTTCCCGGCCGAGGTGCTGCCGCTGGTCAGCGTCTTCACGAACATGGTCCATTTCTTCCTGGGCCTGCCGATTCTCATCCTCTTCCTTGTGATCTATCGGCACCCACCGGACTGGTGGGACCTGGTGTGGTTTCCCATCGCTGTCCTCGTCCAACTGGTATTCACGGCGGGACTGGCCCTGGCGCTGGCGGCGCTCGCCGCGCACTTCAGGGACATTCGCGACATCCTCGCCAACGTGCTGACGCTGTGGTTCTTCGCCACGCCGATCATTTATCCGTGGTTCCAGCCAAACGTCCAGAAATTCAGGACGCTCTTCAACGTGAACCTGTTCACCCACCTGGCCGTGTCGTACCAGGAGATCCTGTTCTTCAATGGGCCGATCGGGCACTGGCGCTGGCTCGTCGCGCTCGGCGCCTACTCGATCGTGCAATTCCTGGCCGCCTACTGGCTGTTCGACCGGCTGCGTGACTCGTTCGCCGAGGTTGTATGACGCCGGCAATCGAGCTCGTCAACGTCTCAAAAGTCTACCGGCGGTACGGCGGCCGGCAGTTTTCGACGCTGAAGAGCGCGCTGCTGCAGCGCAGCATCCTGCGCGACCTGCGGCCGAGCGAGACCTTCCCGGCGCTCACCGACGTCACCTTCAGCGTTCCCAAGGGATCGACCTACGGTGTCATCGGGAAAAATGGGTCCGGCAAGAGCACAGCGCTGAAGCTCGTGGCCGGCATCACCAAGCCGACGAGCGGAACGGTCCGCGTCGTCGGTCGCATCTCGGCGCTGATCGAGCTCGGCGCCGGTTTTCATCCAGAGATCTCAGGACGTGAAAACGTCTTCATCAACGGCATCATGCTCGGCCTCACCAAGCGCGAGATCCAGGAACGCTTCGACGACATCGTCGATTTCGCCGAGCTGCGGGAATTCATCGATGCCCCCGTCAAGACATACTCGTCCGGCATGTACATGCGCCTGGGCTTCGCGGTCGCGATTCACGTGAACCCCGATGTCCTGCTGGTCGACGAGGTCCTCGCGGTCGGCGACGAGGGCTTCACCCATAAGTGTCTCGACAAGTTCGCGGAATTCCGCCGCCGCGGCAGGACCATCCTCCTCGTCACGCATTCGCTCAACCTGGTCGAGCGCTTTTGCGACGAAGCGCTCTGGCTGGAGGAGGGGCGTGCCCTCTCGCACGGCGATCCGAAGCGCGTCGTTGGCGCCTACCTCACCAAGGTCGAAGAGGGGGAGGGGCAGCTTCTCGCGGAGACGACGGCGAAGGCCGTCGATGAAGCGGGACGCGACGGACCGGGCGGGCAGGACGGTCCCGATGGACGGGATGGACAGGACCGGCGCGAGGGGCAGGACAGGCTGGACGAGCAGGAACGCCCTGCCGATCCCACGTCCAACATGTATCAAGCGGTCGAAGGACGCTGGGGCTCACGTGAGGTGGAGATCACGGACGTCGCGCTGCTGGACGCTTCGGGGCAACAGTCGTTCGTGTTCCACAGTGGCGACCGGGTGTCCATCCGGCTGAAAGTCCGGGCCGCGCACCCGATCGACGACTTCGTGTTCGGGATTGGCCTGTTCAACGCCGACGGCGTCTGTTGCTACGGAACGAACACCTATCTCGAGGAGATGGATCCGGAACAGCTGGCGGGCGATGCCGAAGCGACATTTTCCATCGACAGCCTGGATTTGATCGAAGGAACGTACAAGCTCGACGTTGCGGTACACAAGCGCGACGGCTACCCCTACGACTACCACCGTCTGCTCTACACCTTCAGAGTGAAATCACGCACTCACGACGTCGGCATCTATCGGCCACGTCACCAGTGGAGCTTTTCGCCGCACATCCGGTTCACGCCTCGCAGCTAAGATTAGAGCGGGGTCTGTTGTGACGACGTCGACGTCGTTGAACCTGCGGGCGGTGCTCAAGACTGCGATTGCGCGGAGCGGGATGGCTGTGTCCGCGCGCGCCGTCTCGGGGCTGACGCCGTCGGCGAAGGCCCTGTATGTGGCCGGCATGGCGCAGGTGCGCCCGCAGGGTGTCGTCCTCTACGTCGTGCCGACCGATGCCGACCTCGAGGAAACGTGCGCGGACGTGTCGTTTTTCCTCGCGGCGCTCGAGGGCCTTCCGCAGACCGCTCTGGAACACGCGGTGCTGTCCTTTCCGTCGCACGAGGTCGATCCCTACCGAGGACTGTCACCACACATCGGCGTGACATCGGCGCGAGCACGCGCCCTGCACGCCATCGCCCGAGGGACCGCCCGCATCGTCATTGCGTCCGCGGCTGCCCTGCTGCCGCGCGTGACCGCGCCCGAGCGACTGCTGGCGGCGTCGCTGGAGCTCAAACCG
>Ga0193697_1000142_pt1 | contig 28041 bp, 24 predicted proteins | sample L3m2metaG_FD_145073 | JGI IMG/M metagenome (GOLD analysis project Ga0193697, IMG submission 145073) | Soil microbial communities from a riparian zone of the East river system, Colorado, United States - L3m2 | ecosystem: Environmental > Terrestrial > Soil > Riparian zone | place: USA: East River...
CCGGCGGCGCGACGAACGGCTCCGCGAACGCCTCCATTCTGGGGCGCAAAAACCAAATTGGGGAATTGCAAGCAGCGCTCGGAGAGATTCAGCAGCAGGTCAGCGAAATCAGCCGTCGCAAAGGCGCGCTCGTCAGCGAACAGACCGAACTACAGGCCGGCTTGCAAGAGGTTCAAACCGAATTGCGCGCGCAGGAAGTAGCGATCGCAACGCACGAGGGCGAGTTTAACGCGTTGCAGACCTCGCATCGCACGCTGCATCAAAAAATCGACACGGTCGTTTATGAAATCCAGAGCCTCGCGTCCCAGGAGCAGGAAGGTTTGCAAAAGCGGGCAGGACTTGGCCAACGCGCCACGGACCTCGAGGCGCTTGAACACTCGACCCAAAGCCGCGTCGCTGAGCTGACCACTCAATTGGAAGGGTTGCGCCAGCAGCGCGATACGGCCACGACTGCACTCACCGAAACAAAGGTGGCGGTCGCGTCGCACGAGCAATTGTGCGCTTCCTTCCAGCAGCAGCAGCAACCGTTGGAACAGCGCATTCGCGAATTAATCGAGCTTGGATTGCAACGGCGGAATGAAATTGGCGCGTTCGCGACGCGCAAAACGCAGTGGGCCGCCGAGATTGAAGATTCGCAGCGGCAAATCGCGCGCTTGCACGAGGAACGCAAAGTCGTCAGCAACCAGACCGCTGCATTGTGCGCGGACAAGGACGCGCAGGAATCGGAAGTTACGTCGCGGGAAGAAATCCTGCGCGAGCAGCGGCGGCGGCTGTCGGATATCCAGCAGCAGCGCGGGACGCTCGAAGTGGAGTTGGCGCAAAAGAACATGGCCATGCAAAACCTGCGCGAGCGGATTCAACAGAAGTATCAAATCAATCTCGATGACGTGCGCAGCGAGTGCATCACGATCACGATCGCTGACGAAGGTCCACCCAAGGTGCAGACGCTGACACCGGAAGAGATGGCGGCTTTGGGCGCTTCGACCGATTGGAACGCGGTCGCAGAGCAGGTCGCGGCGTTGCAAAAGCGCATCGAGGAAATGGGGCCGGTGAACCTGGTCGCGATCGATGAATACGAGGAGACCGAGCAACGGCACCAGTTCCTGAGCACTCAATACGAAGACCTCGTGAAGGCCAAGGAACAACTGTTGGAAGTCATCAATCGGATCAACACCCAGACGAAGGAAATGTTTGTCGATACGTTCAACAAGATTCGCGACAATTTCCGCGCGATGTTCACCGAGATTTTCGGCGGCGGAAAAGCGGACCTGATCCTGGTGAACGAAGGCGACGTGCTGGAAAGCGGAATCGACATTGTCGCGCGGCCTCCGGGCAAACAATTGCAAACAATCTCGCTGTTGTCCGGCGGCGAGCAAACAATGACCGCGGTCGCGTTGCTCTTCTCGATTTACCAGGTCAAGCCGAGCCCGTTTTGCGTGCTGGACGAACTCGATGCGCCGCTCGACGAATCAAACATCAATCGCTTTGTGCGCGTGCTGCAGCGTTTCCTGGCGCATTCGCAATTCATCATTATTACGCACAACAAGCGCACGATCGGCATGGCGGACATCCTTTACGGAGTGACCATGGAAGAGCAGGGTATAAGCAAGATCGTGAGCGTCAAATTCCACAAAGCCGACGAGGCTACAGACGAAGCGAGCGATACGACACTTGTCCAAATGCCCCGGCGCGCCGACCGGGAAGAAGACGTTGTGATGGCAAAATAAGTCAGGCTGTCACGTGTGAGCGTAACAGCCTGCTCTGGCGTGTATCCGCTCCTGGAGAGCGGGCCGCCAAAATTTTTTATCTGCGGAAACGAGGTGCCTCGTGCGGCCGCTCTTCCTGGTGTTCCTCGTGCATTGCCGCTTGCGCTTCCTGTTTCCATTCCTGCGCTTTGGCTTCCGCCCGCTGCGGGGCATGTTGCACTTCTTCCTTGAGACGTGGCGCCTCGCGCTGTATGCGGCCTATCGCCTGTTCCCAGCGGGCTTGCATCGGCCGAATCCCGCCGCCGCCAATGGCGATGATCGCCGAACCCGCTACGACGGCGAGCCCCGCGTAGAACAAGCCGTTCACAATGGCTGGTGCAATCTGCAACTGGTCGAGTGCAGCAAAAATTCCCACGATCAGAATTGCGATCGAGGCAATGCCTGCGACATAGCGGCCATAGCTAAGTCCCGCCATCGTCGCGTTGAGAATGTCTTTCACGCCCGCAGCGATCGCTGCCGCCACGACAACGATAATCGCAGCAACGAAAATGTTAGGGATATATGCGATCACCTGCGTCAACAAACGACTGATCGGATTATCGCCAAACACGCTGAATGCAAGCTGCAACACGAAAAGGACAATCGCGTAGAACAGGATCCTACTTAGCAGATCGCTGGCGTCATATCGAGTGCGTTCCAGGGCTCGTTTGACAGCGCCTCGCTCAACCAGACGGTCGAAGCCAATGCGCTCGAGAAGGGCGTTGCAGCCCCTGGCCAGCAACCTGGCGATAAACCATCCGACCAGCAGGATGGCGACAAACATCAAGAACTTCGGTAGAAACGTGATCAAATTGGCCCATGCCTGTTCTACCCCGGCTGTGAGGTTAACTTTATCTTCCATGTTCTCTTTCTTTGCAGGGCGATGTTCGCCCGTTGTTGCTCGCGCTTTCAGCCCTCCCGAGGCAGAAGCATTAACCTACACTAAGCTATAGCTGAGGATGTCGCGCTCAATTGGGGTCTAGACCCCCGGCGGCCCCAATCAGCCTTCGACGACACTTTTGACTGTGCCGGTCTTGAGGCGCGTGTGGATTATCTGGCGCGGCTTTGTCTCCGCGGCGTTGCGAAGGATTTTTCGGGTGGCGGCATCGGTCGTGATCGAGTAGCCGCGGCTCAAGACGTTTTCCGGGGACAAAAGCTGAAGCCGGACCTGGAGAGCTTTGATCGATGCACGTTCGTCTTTCAGTTGGCGCCTCGCTGCGTTGCGCAAACGTCTTAGTATTTCGTTCGTCGTCTGGCGGAGTTGCCTGGCGATGATGGAGGGTTTGACACGGGCAAACCGCTGACTCAGATGCAGCACGGTCAAGCTGCAATCGCGATGTTTCTGACGCGCGCAGCGGTGCATTCTTGAAGCCAGTTCATCGAGATATTGCGTCTGCTCGCGAAGCCAACGGCGTGGATGGACACGCAAAAGGCGCGTCTGCAATTCTTCAACGCCGTCGCGATCGCTGCGCAGGCGGCGCGCGATTAGCTGGCCGAAATAAGCGGCGGTGTCCCTTAAAAATGCCCGGCTACTGTGTGCGCCCTCAGTGATGAGTTCGGCGGCTGCACTCGGCGTGGCAGCGCGCAGGTCGGCAACGAAGTCGCTGATTGTAAAATCAATTTCATGGCCGACAGCGGAAATAACCGGCAGGGCGGACTCAAAAATCGCGCGAGCGACAACTTCCTCGTTGAATGCCCAAAGGTCTTCAAGGCTGCCGCCGCCGCGCGTGAGAAGTATCAGATCAAGCCGGCGCGACGGGTCCAACGGCCGCGACCAGCGATTGAGCAATTGGATCGCGCACGCAATTTCCTCTGCCGCGCCTGGACCCTGGACGCGGCAGGCGGTAAGGATGATCTGGAGTGAGGGCTGGCGGCGCTCGATGACGTGCAACACGTCGCGAATCGCAGCGCCTGTTTCGGAGGTCACCAAACCGATGCGCTGCGGGTATTGCGGAATCGGTCGTTTGCGTTCCTGCGCGAACAAGCCTTCGGCAAGCAACTTTTGTTTGAGTTTTTCGAACGCGAGTTGCAACGCGCCGATGCCCTGCAACTCGATGGCGCGCACGATCAATTGATAGACTCCGCGCGCGTCATAGACCGTGAGGTCACCCTGGAGCAGGAGTTTTTGGCCGTCCTGGAGGAGCTCGCGATGGGCGACGGCTTCGGCGCGAAACAGCACGCATTGCAACTGCGCGTTGCCATCTTTGAGCGTGAAATAAATGTGTCCTGAACTTTGCGTACGGAGGTTAGTGACCTCGCCAGTGACCCAAACCTGGCCGATCTCCTTCTCGATGAGCCGGCGCACGTTCGCGGTCAACTCGGAGACCGTCAGCACGCGACGGGTTGCTTGCGGCGGAAATAGTTCCCCGAAATCCCACTGGCTTTGCCCGATTTTACCCATTGCTCACGAATGGTTCGGAAATGCGCTGAATGCGGCGTGCTTTGCCGGTGACTTCGTCGATGTCAACGACCGCGCCCTGCAAATAAATCCGGTCTTTGGCGACCGTGAATCGCTGTGGCATGTGCGTAACGAAGCGTTTTATGACAGGTTCGATTTCCCGTCCGAGGACACTCTCATGCGCACCCGTGAATCCCGCGTCACAAAGGAACGCGGTCCCACCGGGAAAGATTTGTTCGTCGGCCGTTTGCACATGGGTGTGAGTGCCAATGACCGCGCTAACCTGACCGTCGAGCATGCGCGCGAGAGCAATCTTTTCCGATGTAGCTTCGGCATGAAAATCGAGGAAAACAACCCTGGTCTCTTTGCGCAGACGTTGCACCTCCGAGTCGATAGTTGAAAACGGGTTATCGAGATCGGGCATGAAGACGCGTCCCTGGAGGTTGGCGACGCCAATCGTGCCCCGGCCCGGAATTTGGAATACGCCCGCGCCCCGGCCGGGTGTCTCCGGCGGATAATTCAATGGCCGCAGGAATCGAGGTTCGTGTTCGAGCAGTTCCATCACTTCCTTTTGGTCCCACAAATGATCGCCCGTGGTCATGACATCGATGCCGGCGGCGAAAATCTCTTCGGCAGTCTTTGGCGTAATGCCCGAGCCGCCGGCGGAGTTTTCGCCGTTGGCGATGACGGCATCGATGCCAAAGCGTGTGCGCAACTGCGGAACGAGCTGCTTGACGGCTTTGCGCCCCGGCTCGCCGACGATATCGCCAATGAAAAGGACGTTCACCGTGTTGAGGGTAATGAAGGCAGTTGCGAAATGTCGAATGCGTTCGATTTTGCGATTGCCTTTCGCAGGGCATTCTTTCGATTCTTCAGGCATGAAGCCGCTGATTTCTATTCTCACGCTCTCGATTCTCCTGATTGGCCGCGCAATGGCGCACGTCGCTGTGGACGAAATGGCGGCCGCCGCGAACAAATTCCTTGGCGCGCTTAAGCCCGAGCAGGCCCAGAAAGCGTCATTCCAGTGGAAGGACGACGAACGCCAGAACTGGCACTACATTCCGAAGACGCGGAAGGGTTTGACGATCAAGGAAATGACTGGTGGCCAGCGGCAACTGGCGATGAAGCTCTTGCGGTCGGGCTTGAGCGATCATGGTTATGGCAAGGCGACGAATATCATGGGACTGGAGATCATTCTCAAGGAACTGGAAGGGCCCAGTAGCCGGATGGTACGCGACCCGGAACTGTATTACATCTCGATCTTCGGCAAGCCCGCCCCGAAAGGCACGTGGGGCTGGCGAGTGGAAGGCCATCACCTGTCCGTGAACTTTACGATTGTGAAGGGTGAGTACGTGGCGGGCACGCCGTCGTTCATGGGATCGAATCCGGCCGAGGTAAAAGATGGTCCGAGTAAAGGCCTGAGAATTCTCGCTGATGACGAAGACAACGGACGAAAATTGGTGAAAGCATTGAGCGTGGAACAACGCGAACAGGCGATATTTGAAAAGATAGCGCCAAAGGAAATTATCACGCAGGCGGAGCGCCGCGTCAAACCGCTGGAGCAGACCGGCATTGCAGCAGCGAAATTAAATCGTGAGCAAAAGGGAATGCTGATGGGCTTGATCAAAACGTACGTGGAGCGGAATCGGTCTGAACTGGCAAAAGACGATTTGCGAAAGATCGAGCAGGCGGGTGTGGACAAGATTCACTTCGCGTGGGCCGGAGGCATCGAACGGGGCGAGGGGCACTATTACCGCGTGCAAGGCCCGACGTTCCTGCTCGAATTCGACAACACCCAAAACAACAATAACCACATTCACGCGGTGTGGCGCGATTTCGAAAACGACTTCGGCGAAGATTTGCTAAAGAAACACTACGAGGAAACGCCGCATCCGTAGCCTGAACCGGTTACGCCTTCCTCAGGCGGGTTTGCTATCCTTCCGGGGAAACAGTGGCGCTATTTCGCCGATGATGTGACCTTGCGGCAGAATTCCCCAACTCGCCTGCGCAAATTTGTCCGGCGCTCCCTGGAGGCCAAGTTGCGCGAAGATTTTCGCGGCAGTTCCCGGAATGAATGGCCAGAGCAAGACCGCAAGAATGCGGCAGACTTCGGTCAGATTGTAGAGCACTTCGTCAAGGCGTTTGGCCTGGGCCGGGTCCTTCGCCAGTTTGAACGGGGCTGTGTGATCCACGTATTGATTCGCTCTCGTGATCAAGCCCCAAATGGCTTCGAGCGCAGATTGGAGTTGGTTTTCAACGAGAAGGCGTTTCGTTTCCAGGGCGGCTTTCTCGGCGTGCGGCGCGAGTTCATCCGATCGCGCAGGCACCACGCCATTTCGATAGCGTTTGAGCATCGAAAGCGAGCGGTTCACTAAATTGCCCAGACCATTCGCCAATTCGGCCTGATAGCGCGCCTGAAAGCCAGTGTCGGTCCAATTGCCGTCGGGACCGATATCAAGCTCACGCACGACGTAATAGCGGAAGGCGTCTACGCCCCATTCGTCGATGACTTTCAGCGGCTCAACGACGTTGCCGGTCGTCTTGCTCATTTTCTCGCCGTCCTTTTGCCACCAGCCGTGTACCAGCAGAGTTTTCGGCAGGGGCACCCCCATCGCTTTGAGCATGATCGGCCAATAGACGGCGTGAAACTTCACTATGTCTTTTCCGATCACATGCACGTCGGCGGGCCAGAGCGATTTTGGCGAATCAGCTTTCGCAGGCAGCCCGAGCGCCGAACACACCAACGGATCGCCGTGCGCTGCAGGAATGCTGATGTAATTTACAAGCGCGTCGAACCACACATACGTGACATAGCTGGCGTCAAACGGCACCGGGATGCCCCAGTTCAGTCGCGCCGCCGGGCGCGTCGAGCACAGGTCCTCCAGCGTGTTGTTCTTTAGAAAGCCGAGAATCTCATTTCGCCGGGAGGTCGGTTGAATGAAATCGGGATTACCCTGGATGTAATCAATCAGCCACGGTTGGTGCTCGCGCAGTTTGAAATAGTAATTCTCCTCCGCGAGTTCGATTACTTCACCGTAAACCGGATCGAAGGTCCCATCGGGCAACCGGTCCTTCTCGGTGAGAAACGTTTCCTCTTTTGTGGAATACCATCCCTTGTATTCGGCTTTATAAAAATGGCCGCTCGCCTGCAGTTTGCTGAGGATCGCCTGCACGACCTGCTTGTGACGAAGTTCGGTCGTGCGCACAAAATCATCGATGGTCAGATTGAGTTTCCCCGCAAAGACTCGCCAGTCTGTGGCCAACTCATCGCAATAGGCCTGTGGATTCTTGCCCTCCCTCAGTGCGGTCTGCTGGACTTTCTGGCCATGCTCATCCAACCCGGTCAGGAAAAACACATCGTTGCCCAGGCTGCGTTGCGCACGCGCGATCACATCCGTGATGATCTTCTCATAGGCGTGGCCGAGGTGCGGCTGGCCGTTCACGTAATCAATCGCAGTTGTGATGTAATACCGTTTCGTCACCTGGACTTAATCTGCCGGAGCAGGGGGGACTTGGCAACGTGTCAACGCAGCTGACCGGAAACGGGAACTGCAGCAACAAACGGGCGTTGAGTTTGCCCGTCTAAAGTCAGGCAGCGCGGAATTTACAGACCGGGTTGTGGAAGCATTCCGCCAGGCGGGCAAAGGACGTGCGCGGGGCTGAAGATTTTCGCCGCGACTTCATCGAATGCACGACCGCACTCGTCCCAAAATTTTTTCGCCGAGATTCCGAGAGCGCCGAGCAACGAGCCATGGTCGTAATAGACAACCACGCACACAGCACGGAAGGCCAGGCGCCATGTGGTTTGCACGGCGATGCGACGTGCGAATGAGAGATTCGAGAAAAGTTCATTGAGAAAATCGGCGTGAAATACCAAATGGCCTTCTTCGTCCTGAACAATTTGCGTGAACACGGCGTTCATGGCCCGGTTCGAAAACCCCCGGCGCAACACATCGAAATAAACGCGGGCAATCATTTCCGGCATGAGCACAACGAGCAGTTCGGCATGCAAGCCGGACATGTGGCGCATGAACATGAAACAATTGTCCGTCCAGTCGCTGGTCAGCAATGGAGCATTCACTCGCTTGAGAATTCCAGCCATCAGCTCGGCGTGCCGTTGTTCCTCTCGGATGAACAGCTCCATTGCCGCCGCGTATTCCACGTTCCCCGTCGCCGCGCTCAATTTTCTCAAATGCCGTCCTTCGCCGCTCTCACCGATCTGGAATTTTTGAAGCGAACGGACAAAGACTTTTCGCAGGTGCGGCGCGACGTCGATACTGTCCTCCCACGGAATCGGCGCGCGATGGTCGCGATTGTGTTCGAAATATTTCAGCCAGTTCATGTGCCTCCATTCGTCACGTGTTGTTCCAGTTGCTGTTGAAACGCAACAAAGTCCTGCAACCACGCTTCGACTTCATCGATCAGGCAGTCGGGCGTGGAAGTGCCGGCGGTAATTCCCACCACGCGGTCTGAACTGCGGAACCAGTGAGACCGCAGATCAGCCGCGCCTTGCACGTGGTACACCCGGTCGCAATGCGCGGAGCATGTGGCGACCAGTTCGCGAGTGTTGTTGCTGTTCGCGCCGCCAATGACGATGACAATATCGCATTGTTGGGCGACCTCCACCGCGGCGCTCTGGCGTTGTTTTGTGGGCTGGCAGACGGTGTCAGCGAAGCGCACTTTGGAATTCGGGAAGCGCTCCTGGATAAGCGTGACGAGGCGGCGCACGCGATTGATGGGCTGTGTGGTTTGGGCGGCCACGCCAAAGCGAGGCCGCTCGCGGAGCGCCGCCACGTCGTGATCATCTAGAATCACGTCAAATTCGTCCAGGTCCTCCGTAATCCCGCGCACCTCGACGTGATCGCTTTTGCCGACGATCACCGGATGGTATCCGTTGGTGACAAAATTCTGCACGACGCGATGGGCGTGGTGCACGAGCGGGCAGGTCGCCTCAATAACGCGCAGGCCGCGCACTTCAAGTTGATGGAGGGCGCGTTGCGATGCGCCGTGCGCGGTAATCAGGACATCGGGGGTGGTCACGTTGGCGACCTGGTGCTCTATTTTGACCCCTTGAGAACGAAGTTGGTTGAGAACGGTTTCGTTGTGCACCAGGTCGCCCAGGATCGTGACTGGTCTGGACTGGGTTTGTTCGAGCGCGAGCGCGATGGCGTCACGCACCCCGAAGCACATACCCAGATGAACGGCTCGTAAAATCTTCATACAACACAAGCGACGACCACTTACTTTGTATTACAAAGTAATGGATGTCAAATCTCCCTTTCTGTTCAAAACAAGGTTCATTTTTTCTTTGTTTGTTTGATGATCTGCTCCAGCAGATCGATGTAGGAGGCGAAAGCCTTCTTGCCCTGGCTCGTGATCGAGAACGTTGTCAGCGGTCTGCCGCCGTGGAATTCCTTGGTGACCGAGACGTAGCCGGCTTCCTGCAACGTGCGGATATGCGCGGTGATGTTGCCGTCGGTCATGTTCAAGGTGTCGCGCATTTCCGTGAACGAAAGCTGCGGCGTTGCGGCCAGCAGCGACATGATCGCCAACCGGCCTTTCTCATGGATAACTCTGTCGAGTTGGAGAAAGGGTTCCGGATTCACGTCGATTTCCTGCTTTTCTCGGTAAAATAAAGATAAACGCCATATGCCAGGTGCAGCACCCCAAAAAATATTCCCATGACGTAATGGGCGGCTTCGCTGGTACGCCATTCAGGGCGAACGAAACCGGCGATGAACACAGCCGTGCTGCCGAAAATGAACATCCAGCCAAACAGGCGGATGCCCCGCGGCATCGAGAATCCCGCTGCATGCAACGCGCAGCCGTAAATGGCTGTCCAGAACACGGCCAGATACCAATTGGCGGCTGGTTCCAGCGACTGGTGGGTCAGAAAGACAATGCCGCCGACCAATCCAAGGACAAAGCAGGGAAGCAATGCCTGACTGACGCGGCGCGTGGGTGGCGACCAGAACGGCTCGGCGTCTTTCAACGCCTGGCGTCTGACGAGGAGGAAGGAGGCGATCAATCCGAGCAGACTGACGGTCAGCCAAAATGCACTAAAATGAGACGGTCGCTCGATTTTTATGAAGCATGTAGCGATGGCCGCGGCCAGGCCGATCACTCCGCAGGTGATCATGATCGGGGCAAGGGCGCGGCGGTAGAGCGCCGACCGTTCCATGAGAGTGCGAATGACCTGAAGGTGCTCGGAGGCCCAGTTCGGTTCCATGACGGCTTTGTAGCACAAAGCAGACCACGCGTCAAGATGGTGAGGTTAGGGCCGGCTCACGCTTCAAGGAGCTTCCGAATAGTGGAAAACGCACTCCAACTCCGTGTCGTTGCAGGAATGCTGAACTGCTTCTCAACAGCAGCATTAGGATAGAGCATCGCGCGTCCTTTTGCCGGCGCAGTGTCGCCAAACGGTTTGACATCCACCAGGGCGATAATTTCGCGGGCGGCGCAAATCATCATCTCGGGCTTGAAAGGCAGCCAGCGAAGAATATGTGTGCGGAGCGTTGCCTGGCTGACAGCCTTGCGGACCACGAACGTGCCGGCGGCACCCACGTTAACGACATCGAATTCGACCAACTTCTTCGCCAGAACGCTGGGCTGGAATTTCTGGTGACCACCGACATTTACCGCCCTCAAGAAGACAACCCACGCCATAAAGTGACGCTCAACGCGGCGTGACGACGATTTTGCCGAGAACTTCCCGGGAGCGAAGGCGCTTGAAGGCCTCAGGCGTGTCGGCAAGAGGGAGCGTGGAGTCGATCACCGCTTTCAGCTTGCCCTGCGCCGCCCAGTCAAGCGTCGCACGAAAATCGGCGGCGTTGCGGCCATAGCTGCCGATGAGGCGCTGTTGCTTCACGAAAAGTGGCCAGAGATTGATCGGTACTTCGCGTCCGCTGGTCGCGCCGCAAGTAACGATCGCGCCCCCGCGCGCAAGGCAGTTGAAGGCTTGTTGCAGAACCGTGCCGCCGATGTGTTCGACAACGACATCGACGCCACGTTTGTCGGTGATCTTTCGCACTTCGACCGGCCAATTCTGCTTCGCGAGGTCGAGCACGAATTCCGCGCCTAGACGGCGGGCCAGGTCGCGTTTCTGTTCTGTCGAGCCGGTGCTGATAACGCGAGCGCCCAGACCGACCGCGATCTGAATTGCCGCCGATCCGACACCGCTCGCGCCCGCCATGACGAGCACCCAATCGCCAGCGCGCACGTTCGTGCGATTGGTGAGCATGTGCATCGCCGTGCTTCCGGCGAGCGTCAGCGCAGCGGATGTTGTGAAATCGATGTTATCGGGCAACCGTACGAGCGCTCGGCCAGGCACCACAACCTGCTCCGCAAAACCGCCATCCCGTTGCACGCCGAGGATGACGTTGTTGATGCACATCGACTCGTCGCCGCGCTGGCAGGACTCGCATGTCCCACAAAACAGATTTGATTGGACGGCGACGCGATCGCCTGCTTTCCAGCCGGTCACCCCTTCGCCGGGGCCCAACACTCGGCCCGCGATTTCGCAGCCCGGCGTGAGCGGGAGTTGAATCGGCATCGGCAGCGCGCCAGCCTCGGTCCAGAGGTCGAGGTGATTCAGGCCGCAGGCGTGAACCTCGACAACGACCTCGCCCGGAAGCGGTTGCGGATCAGGAACATTACGCAACTCGAACTTACCCGGAGTGCCGTGCGCGACCAACTGGATGGCCTTCATGCAATGCAGGCAGGACGTGTAGCATCACTTAAAGGCAAGGAAAGAACAAAACAAGCGCCATTGGTCACGAGGCGGTCGAGGCGAAGATCGCCCCCCATGCTGCGGCTGAGCCGGCGACACAGAGCGAGGCCAAGGCCCACACCGGGAGCGGTGTGCGCGGCCTCATGAGCGGACTTGCTGAACGGTTTGAAGAGGCGTCGCGCGCCTTCATCGCTGATACCCTGTCCGTGATCGCGCACGCGAAGCATCGCAAATCTGGTGTCGGGTACGGCCTCCAAATGAATGATCTTTTCGTTTGCGCTCGGCGCGGCGTATTTGCAGGCATTGTCCACGAGATTGAAAAGAATCTGTTCGACGGCAGCGACATCGACGTGAACGACAGATCGGAGGGCCTCTTCTGAGCCATCGACCTGCAGGCGCATCTCGGCCTGTTCCGCACGCTGCGCAAGGCGTGGCTTCACCCGCTCAATTAACTGGGACAGCGAGAGGCTCTCGATACGGCTGCGCGCGCTGCCGCGTTCCAGACGCGCGTAGGCCAGGACGTTCTCGACCAGGTGGCTCAGGCGATTGGCCTCCGAACAGAGCGTATTGAGATAATGGCGTTTGCGTTCTTCATCCTGGACCATGTTCTCGGCGAGCATTTCGGAATACATTTTAAAAGTGGTGAGTGGCGTGCGCAGTTCGTGGGTGACCGCGGAAACGAACGCGCCGCGGCGTTCGCTCAGCGAAACGGCGCCGTGCAGGAGAAGCGCGACCGCAGCGGCTGCAAGCAACATGCAGAGCCAGGAGACGGCGAGGGCGATCTTCATGGGCGAAGCCGTGAAGGAGGGTTGAGGGTTGAGAGTTGAAAGTTGAGAGACCGGACCGGGAGCCAGGCGTAACGGCAATGACGCGAGCATGCGCGCCTGAGGATCGGTCGCGCCTCCACGCCATGGCTGGAGTGCCGCGGCGGGCAGCAGATCATTGATACTTCGAAGCAAATCCGTGCGGATCGCGAGCCAGTCGAGCCAGCATCCCTGAATATATGGACGGCCTTCGACGGAAACACGGCGCGCGAGCACGAGTGCATCGCCAAACCAAATCGGTTTAACGGTACCTTCGGCCACGTCGCCGCGAGGAAGCATTGCGTTGAAGTTATACTGATTGCCCTCGGCTGACTTCTTGTAGGTTTGAGATCGTGCCTGCAATTCGGCGCTATTGAGAGCGATCTGCTGTTGCTGTCCGAGTTGAACAGGGTCGGTCCTTTGCTGCTGCGGCATCTGGGCGTTCGCCACTTGCGGCGCAATGGTGGGAAGCATCACCGGCACGGGCTCGGAAAGGGTTGTTGTGCAAGCGATCACGAGCGCGTCGGGCTTTATCAGGCTCTGCAACTCGGCCAATCGTTTGGAAGACAATTCGATCTGTTCGGAGTTGAGATGCGCTTCCGCCAGCTTTCTGCGCGCAGTCGCTGGAACTTGTGGGGAAGTCAGCACGCCCTCCGGGCCATACTGGAAGTGCAGGAGAACATTTGTGGTCTGCGTCAGGAGAGGCGAGGGCAGCAAAACGTCTTTGTTGGCAACCGGGCCGAACATTTTTTCGTAAGCGCGGTCCGCGGGAAAAAATGAGCTGTAAGTGAAATAGGGGCGAGAGCTTTCCTGGAGAATCAGCGGGGCAAGCGCTGAATCCATGCGCCACAAGGCAAGACGAACCTTCTCTTCGAATTCAGCCTGACGTTGTGCCTCGGATTGGGCGCGGTCCAGACGAACAGCAGTGACCGTGACGCCGGCCATCGCGGCGAGCAGCAGCGAGAGCGCGACGCCGAAAATGCTCCAGATGACGAGCGGACGGTTCATTTTGCCAACGCGGCAAACATGTAACCTTTGCCGCGGACTGTCAGCAGAAGTTTTGGCGTCCCGGAATTGTCCCGCAGCTTGTCGCGCAGGTTGGCGATGTGCATGTCGATGGTGCGCGTCTCAAGGCGCTTGGGATTCAACCGCCAAACGCGCAGGAGGATTTCATCGCGCGAGATGACGCGGCCTGAGTTGGCGGCGAGATAGCGCAACAATTCGACTTCCTTCTCGGAGAGCTCGCAACGCTTGCCATCGCGATAACGGATTTCGCAACGAGCCAGCTCGACGGTGCCCGCGTCGAAGTCGATTTTGTTGACGTTATTTGGCCGTTCGGGCGAGCGGCGCAAGACCGCTTCGACGCGGGCGAGCAGTTCGCGCACGCTGAACGGCTTGACAACGTAGTCGTCGGCGCCCATCCGCAAACCCTGAACGCGATCCGCTTCTTCACCGCGGGCCGTCAGGATGATCACGGGCAAAGTTGGACGCGCCGCGCGAGTGGCTTCCAGGATGTCAAAGCCGCTGATCCCCGGCAGCACGAGATCGAGCAGGAGAAGATCGACCGTCGCGCGCAACGCTTCGGCGAGGCCCTCGGTGCCGTTGCGCGCCTGGATTGTGTCGTAACCGGTGAACTTGAGTGCATCGACAATACCCTGGCGAATCGCCGAGTCGTCCTCCACCACGAGCACGCGCCGTGAGTCCATATTATTTGAATGTGTAATTGCGTTTCGCCGCCTGTTCGCGAATCGCGCTGGTCATGACAGCGTCCAGGGTGTCCGTGGCGGCGCTTTGCCTGTTCTTCTCTGCGACAAATTTGGACCGCTCCGCGTTCAGTCGATTTATTTTTGTCTGCAATTCCTCGCGTTCGGCGGATTGCTTTTCGAGATACACTTTCCGTTGTTCAACGTTCATCTTCTTCATTTCCGTCGGAAGATCTTCGTCTTTTAACGTCTCGAGTTTCACTTTGCCTTCTTTGCAGGCGTCGATGAGGTCCCACGAACTGTTGCGATAATTCGCGCTCGCTTTGGTAAGCGCGCGCTGCACTGGCGCTCCCGCCGTAATCTGTGATGCTGCATTCGCGTCCTGTACTTGCTGTCGGACGAGGCTTTCGCGGCCTGACACGCCGAAGGCGACATAGGTCTTATTCAACTCCTCGCCGAGGTGGGCGATCTCTTTGTCCTGTGGGGCCTCGAAGTGCACGACTGCGCGGTTGTGATCAATCACCATATACTTACCATCGGCAAGTAACGCGCCATCCTGCCATTTGGTGGTGATGCCGGTGCGATCATCGCCACAATGAATGGTGTTTACGATGATGCCTTTCTCGACCGCCGTTTTGCAGGATTGCCCGTAGGGCACCGGTCCCTGCGTGAACGGCTCGTTGCCTGCAATGAAGATGGCTTTGAAGTCGTTCGGACCTTTGCTCCAGGCCAGGCGCTCGACGGCTTCCTTGATCACCCAGCCGCAGTATTCATCGCCGCCATTGGTGCGCAGTGCGAAGAGTTCCTCGGAGAGCTTGTCAAGATCGGTCGTAAAACCCTGAATCTGGCGGATGTAACCTTCGGAGGCCGGCAAGGTGCTCTTGCCGTATTCGAAAAGGGCGACCTGCAACTCGGGCCTGACGCCGTTATGCCGGGCGGTAATGAACTCGTTGACGATTTTCCAGAGCTGGCTTTTGGCCTGCTCGATCAATCCGTCCATACTGTTGCTGGTGTCGAGCAACAGCGCGATCTGCACCACCGGCGGCCTGGCCGGCTGGACCTCAAGGGATTTGGCGCTGAGAGGGAGAATGGCCGCATAAGCCGCGGCGAGAGCGACTGCGATTGTTTTCATACCTTCACCATTTGACGGATTCTTTGCGGGAATGCTCCCGGAGGCATTTCGCGGGCGTATTCCACTGTGAATGTTACTCCCATGGCCGGTTCCTTGTGTAAATGCTATGTAAACGCCGAAAATGACGGTCGGTTGTTCTGGCACAAAGCCACAGTCGTTCCTAGGATCACTCCATAGCACTATGAATCGGCGCACGTTCATTCGACAGGGAGTGGGTGCCGTCACGGCTCTTGCGGCAGGAGCGCCGGTGATCGCCCGCGCCGGAGCGGTCCGACGTCCTGAACTGCGAATCACACGCATCCTCATTCAAAACGCCCCGGGTCGCCGGCTCACGCCCGTCGCGCCGAACGCTTACGCGGCGTTTCGCGGCTATGATGTGAAGGAGCCGGTGCTGCGAGTTTTTGCGGGCACGCTCGAAGGCATTTGCCACAACCCAGTCAAACCCGAACTCTTGCAGAAGCTCATTGGCCTCGATCCATTCGCGCTCTTTGATTGGGACGGAGACCGGATCAAGGGCCCCGCGGAGGAGCATCGGCAGTTTCTCGCCGAACTGCGCGGCGTGGATATTGCCCTGCTCGATCTGGTGGGGCGCGCGTTGAGGCGTCCCATTGCCGCGCTGCTTGGGAAAGAGGTCCGGCGCGAAGTCAAAGTTTACGACTCGTCCCTTTACATGGAAGACCTGCTCAAACCGGATGAGCGTTACGGGCTTGCCTACATCAAAGGTGCTGCGCCGCATGATCCGACGGAGTTTGTGGCGCGCAAGGCGATGTGGGTCCTGGAACAACCTGAAGGGGTGCGCATTCTCAAAATTAAAATCGGGCGCGCGAAGTGGATGAAGTCGTTCGACGAAGCGCTCGAACGGGATATTGCGGTGGTCAAAGCGGTGCGAAGCGCGGTTGGAAAAACGATCACTCTTTTTGTCGATGGCAACGACGGCTACAGCTCGCGTCCGCTTGCCGCGGCCGAATTCGCGCTCGCGGTCGGTGATCCCAAACTCTACGCGATGGAGGAAATGTTTCCCGAGGACAAAACTGCCGAGCTTCGCGAAGTCAAAATACGGATACGGGCCGCCGGTTTGCCGACGAAATTGGCCGACGGTGAGAATCATGTCGGCGGGATTCCGGAGAAATATTTGAGCGAACGCTGGAATGGCGAAAAGCCGCTCTTCGACATCAACCAGCCGGACATGAATGCGACCGGCTATCTGCGTTTGCAATCCTCGGCTGCGGCGTCGGCGAAAAACGGGGTCACGGTCGCTCCGCACAATTTCGGCTCGAAACTCGGGCTTTACGCCCAGGTCCATCTCGGGCTTGTCACGCCAAACTGGGAGTTCTGCGAGAGCGATGACAGCCAGTTCCCGGCATTCGATCCCCGGGGGGTTCGCATCCGCAAAGGCGTCGCCCAACTGAGCGGCGAGCCCGGATTGGGGGTCAGGCTTCGCGAGGACGCCCTCGAGAAGCCCAGCTTCACTGCCGAGGCCTGAACCTGGTTGGTCCGGAGTGTGCTGAGTGGGAAAGTCGGCTGTAATTGCCGCGTGGCAATTATCGCTTGACCCTGCTGTAAAGGGAGACCGTTTGGAACGAGCCCTATGAAAGACAAGTATACAATTGGCGAGTTTTCGAAGATCTGCGGCCTTTCAATCAAAGCGCTCCAGCTCTATCACGAGAAAGGCATCCTGATTCCCAGCCACGTGGACGAGTCTTCCGGTTACCGGTTGTATGACGAGACCAAGACCGACAAAGCCCGCGTGATCATGCATCTGCGGGAGATGGAGATTTCGATTGAGGACATGACCGAAATTTTCCGTTACTGCGACGACGATTCGGATGTCTTTGGCTACCTCCAAAAACAAAAGCAGGACCTGCAAGAGCGACTGAGCACCGAGCGCTATATTGTGAAGGTTCTAAACCAGATTATCGAGCACGAGAAGACCGCTCGCCATTTGCTCGAACGAGCAAACTTCTCGGTCAAAGAAAAGACGGTGGATCCGATGCTCGTGGCAGGCATTCGCATAAAAGGCAAATATAGCGATTGTGACAAGGGGTTCGAGCGACTAGGCAGAACAGTGCGCGGATACATCAAGGGCAGGAAGCTTTGCCTTTATTACGATGGGGAATATCGGGAGGAGGATGCCGAGTTCGAGCCGTGCTTTCCCGTGCGCAAGCAGCTGGAGGTGGATGGTGTGTCAGTGCGGCAATTGCCCGAAAGCCGTTGCGTGACGCTCGTGCACAAAGGCCGCTATGATACGGTGGGCCGGTCCTACGCTCACGTGCTGCGGTACGTCCAGGAGAAGAAGATCACAATCGCGCTGCCCACGCGCGAAATTTATATCAAGGGACCCGGGACGATTTTTTGCGGGAACCCAAATGATTATCTGACCGAAATTCAACTGCCGATCGCGATTTAATGCTGGGCACGCGCGTTTTCGCTTTAGCGGCGGACGCGAAATGTTTAAGGTGCGGCTATGTCCGCGACTGTTGCCGGCGAGCCGAGATCCACAACTTCAGCCTCCGCGCCTTCGAGCGGCCCCCCAACACGCTTAACTTCGCTGGATGCGCTGCGCGGATTTGACATGTTCTGGATCGCCGGCGCAGACGACATCGTTCTCGCTCTTAAGAGCGCTTCGGCGGCAGCGCCAATCGCGTTTGTGGCGACGCAACTTCAGCATGTGCCGTGGGAAGGATTTAGGTTTTACGATCTGATTTTTCCGCTGTTCGTTTTCATTGCAGGAGTGTCGCTGGTGTTTTCGTTGACGAAAATGATCGCGGAAAAGGGTCGATCGGCCGCGTACAAGCGGATTTTCATCCGCTCGGTATTGATCTTTGTGCTGGGCATCATTTATTCAGGCGGCATTGCGAAGGGTGTCCAAAGCATTCGCTTGATGGGTGTGCTGCAGCGGATTGCGCTGAGTTATTTCTTCGCTGCGACTCTGTTCTGCACGTTTCGGTTGCGTGGCTTGATCGTCGCGTGCGTCGCACTGCTCCTTGGGTATTGGGCGATGATGACTTTTATTCCTGTGCCCGGCGTTGGCGCAGGCAATTTCGCGGAGGGATCGAACCTCGCGAATTGGATCGATAAAAATTATCTGCCGTTCCGCAAGTACGACGGCAATCACGATCCGGAAGGACTGCTGAGTACCCTGCCTGCAATTGCGACGTGTCTCCTTGGTGTGTTTGCGGGCTTGCTGCTGCGCAACGACCGGCTCACCGGCCGGCAAAAGGTCAATCGGCTCGCGATTGCGGGGGTTGCCGGACTCGTGCTCGGCTACTTGTGGGGTTTGCAATTTCCAATCATCAAAAAGATTTGGACGTCCTCTTATGTCCTGTTCGCGGGCGGCTGGAGTTGCCTGCTGCTCGCGCTGTTTTACCAGGTCATCGAGATCTGGCGCGTGACGAAGTGGACGCAGCCCTTTCTCTGGATTGGGATGAACGCGATCACGATTTACCTGATTTCGGCGTGGTTCCCATTCAAGGACATCGCGAACCGGATCACCGGCGGTCCAATCAAGGGGAGCGTGGAACCGTGGGGCGAAGTGTTGATCACGGCCGTGATGCTTGCCCTGATCATTCTCTTCGCGCGCTTTCTTTATCGGCGAAAGATTTTTCTGCGGCTGTGAGGCGTCTGAGTTTGATAAACTTGTTTCGAAAGAAGCTTGAGACAGGATCACATCGACCAACTTAAATCAGTGGTTGAACCATTTTGCGGCGAATCAATGCGGGTAGGAAGTTGAGATGGGGGAGGAATCGATACTGCGCTACACCGACCTTGCTGCGCTGGTTCAAATGGCGCGAGCGAGGGGCTGGTCAACGCGGCGAATCGTGCGAGCAATGTCGTCGGGCATGAGTTATGCCGATGCCCGAAGTCTCGCTCACAAAGCAGCGCCGTTGTTGGACATCTCCGTCGCGGAATTCATGCGATTGCGACGAACGGATTGAAAGCGTCAGGGCTGATCAAAACGACCAAGAAGGCGCTCGCTATAGCCGTCTTTCCGGAGTTTTTCGTGATCGACACGCCCTTCTTTCGCCAGCATGTCTTTCTTCAATGCAGCAACCAGGTTTTTAGTCGCTTGCTCAAGGAGTTTCGCCTCGGTCTTGCGGCGGGGTTTTTTCGCAACTTTCACCGCCAACAGCATAACCTTTGGGGGGCAAAAGTTCAATATCGCACTTCAATTTGCATGTTCTTCCTTGATCGCGGTCCGTACCTGCCGATTCTATAAGTGCAACTATGAAGATGAGGAAGGTATGCACCGTTCTGGCCTTGTTGCCGGTTTGCGTCACGATCGCAGCGGCGGCTGAAACCAACACAGTTAATTGGCCTCAATTTCGGGGCGTGCAAGCCAGCGGCGTTGCCGCGGGGCGAACGCCGGAGACATGGACCAAGCCGAAATGGAAGACGGAAATTGGCGGACTCGCGCATTCGTGCCCGGTGATCTGGGGCGACCGAATCTTCCTGACGACGGCGGTCAGCGGCAAGGGAGATCAGGAGCTGAAGATCGGGTTGTACGGTTCCATTGAGTCGGTCGAAGAGAGCGGGCAATATTTGTGGCAGGTGCTTTGTATTGATAAGCGCGATGGCAAAGTCCTGTGGACCAAGTTTGCTCAACAGGGCATTCCGAAAATGAAGCGGCATCCGAAGTCGAGTCACGCGAACTGCACGCCTGCGACAGACGGGACGAATGTCGTTTGCTTTTTCGGCGCGGAGGGTTTGTATTGCTACGACTTCGAAGGAAATCTTCTCTGGCGCAAGGATTTTGGCACGCTTGATTCCGGTTACTATTCGGTTCCCACTGCGCAGTGGGGCTTCGCCAGTTCGCCGGTCATTCACGAAAACATGGTCATCGTTCAATGCGACGTGCAGACGAATTCTTTCATCGCAGCGCTCGACATCAAGGATGGCCGGGAGATTTGGCGCACGCCGCGCACTGATGTGCCCACCTGGAGCACGCCGACGGTCGATGTTCGAAGCAATCGCGCCCAGGTCATCGTCAATGGTTACCGTCACATTGGCGGATACGACCTGCGCACCGGCAAAGAGCTGTGGAAGATGGGCGAAGGCGGGGACATTCCGGTGCCGACGCCGATCATCGCGCAGGACCTGATCTTCATTACCAGCGCGCACGGGCGACTTTCGCCGATTTATGCGATCCGCCCCAACGCAACGAACGACATCAGCCTGCGTTCGAACGAAAAGACCAACGAGTTCGTCGCGTGGAGCGTGCTTCGCGGCGGGAATTACATGCAGACGCCGGTGGCGCTAGGCGATTATCTGTATTGCTGCCGGGACCATGGCGTCCTGACGTGCTTCACGGCGAAGACGGGAGAACAGCACTATTCGGAGCGCCTGGGCACCGGCCGAGCGGGGTTCACCGCTTCCATGGTCGCGGCCGACAACAAAGTCTATGCCACGAGCGAAGAGGGAAAGGTTTACGTGATCAAAGCCGGACCGAGATTTGACGTGCTGGCGATGAATGATCTCGGCGAACCGTGCATGGCGACGCCGGCGATTTCGGAAGGGGCGCTGTATTTCCGTACGAAACGGCATTTGATCTGCATCGCGGACGAAGGCAAGGCGACCCAGTAATCACCTTGGCGCTGACACAGCGGGGCGCTGAATCGCCGCAGCGCCTGGTCAAGCCATTGTTCGCTCATGATCGCGAAAGAAACGACGCAGCCCCTGCTGAAATGCGGATACTGCACCGGCGACAATCGGCATCAAAACAGCCAGAATGTAGCGCAGGCCCAGACTTGGGATTCCGAGCCAACGCAGAAGTCTGCACAGCGCGTCAAAGCAAGTGCGGAAAGCGCGAACGGCAAACGTGTGCATTTGCAAACTCAACGCCAAAACCAGCATGTCAAAAAATGCGGTGTCTCCTAAAAGGCCAAGAGCAAGAAACTCCGGGTTGATGAGAATCAACAACGCCATGATGACCGCAGCCAGGCCAAATACTTTCTGCCACCCTTTGAGGTGCTGCGACCGCACAGGTTCGATTCGGTTCGAGCGCCTTAGAGCGCAAGCGAGCAATATCAGCGCAACGAAAATCAGGACTGTAGTTTGCATGGTTTAACGATGACCAACAAGCGGCCGGCGACGGTAAATGCTCGCAGCGGGTCTCTCAGTGGTCGTTGTTCGCTCACACGCACATCGTAGGGGCTTTTGAAGCGAGGGGCAAAGGTGAGATTGACGGAGCGGGCCGGTTCGCAAAGGGAAGGCGCTTCGGTATTCCCTGTGTTCGAGCAGTCAGATAGAGTGACGGCATGAATCGGAGCCTGGTTCGCTGGTTCACGCTGCTTTACGCCTTCTCCGGCATCGCCTTCGACGCCTTTGCCGACGACGTTGGGCCGGATAAGAAAGTTATCGAAGCCGCCGTGGTGAAGTCGCTGGCGCTTTTGGAAACTGGCGCGCGCGGTTCGATGGAGAAGCGAAAACAGTGCTTCACCTGTCACAACCAGGCGTTGCCCGTCATGGCCCTCACCACAGCACGCTCGCGCGGGATCAGGATTGATGCGGAGAATTTGCGGCGTCAGGTCGAGTTCACTGCTGATTTTCTGGCGAAGAACCGAACGAACTATATGGCCGGACGCGGCCAGGGCGGACAGGCCTTAACGGCGGGCTACGCACTTTGGGCGCTGGAAATGGGGGGCTGGAAATCCGATGGGACGACGGAGGCCGTGGCCGAGTTCCTTCTGAAGTTTCAGAGCGATCTCGATCATTGGAAACCTCAAACCGTCCGGCCGCCCAGTGAAGAAAGTTTGTTCACGGTCAGCTACGTGGCGCTGCGCGGCTTGAAAATGTTTGGCACGGCGGCGCAGAAGGAACGCATCTCACAGCGCACCGCGCAGGTTCGGCAATGGGTGTTGAAGACAGGGGCGTCGGAAACCGAGGATCGAGTGTTTCGCCTTCGATTTCTGCAGGTGGCGGATGCCACCAGAGATGAAATTCGAAGCGCAGCGCAGGAGCTTCTCGAAACGCAACGGGCGAACGGAGGGTGGGCACAAATGAACAGCATGGAGAGCGATGCTTACGCTACCGGGACGGCACTCGTCGCGCTTCACCAGGCTGGCGGAGTGGCGACGGCTGACCCCCGTTATCGCAACGGACTGCGTTTCCTCCTCACGAAGCAGTTGGCCGATGGCTCATGGCATGTATCGACGCGAAGCACGCCGATCCAGACGTATTACGAGTCCGGCTACCCACACGACGAGGATCAGTTCATCTCGATCACGGCGGCTGGTTGGGCGACGACAGCGCTCGCACTCGCGCTTCCAGCGACCCGGTAAGTCCGTCGCGGACGATATTGTAAAGCCAGCGGCTCATTTCCATTCGTAAAATTCGTAAAATTCGCTCAACACAAAAATAATTCAACGCTAAAAAAGATAAAGATTCGTTAGGGCGTGATTACTTGCGGGCGTGTTAAACAAACAAAAACCGTTAAGGACTACGCAAAGGGCTGCTATCACCACTGAAACCCACTCCCAATTCATCGGACTCCGCGCCAGAGGCTGCAGCCTCAGCAAAAATGTAGCGCAGAACTCTGTTCTGCTGTTTCGCCGAACTCCGTTCGGCAGGCAGGGCGCCTATCCCGTACCCGCGCAAACCGGTCTGCGCCAACCCCCCCTCTGCTACTCGTACCTTCCGAATCGCCACAACCGAATGCAAAAACAACACAAAACTAACACATTTCTAACACAGACCCCCGGGGGGGCCTTCACCTCGGCTCCTACAAATCACGTCGCGATAGGGGCGATATCCCTCGCCGCATTTGTCACCTTTTGGCCTTTCGCGACCACGTATAGGTGTTATGAATCTGGAAACATCGCCCGCCGTGTCAGACGAACAACTTTGGCGTCTCGCCTGTGAAGGCGACCGGGACGCGTTCAGCAGAATCGTCGAACGCTATCAATCCCTCGTCTGTTCCCTGGCTTACAGCGCATGCGGCGCCCTCGGCGCCTCCGAGGACATGGCCCAGGAGACCTTTATTACCGCGTGGCATCGGCTCAAAGACCTGCGCGAACCCCATAAGCTCCGCCAGTGGCTATGCGGCATCGTGCGCAACATCGCCAAAAATGCCGTTCGCCGCGATATCCGCCGCGGGGGCGAGCCCGAGTCCCTCGACGCTGCCGCCGAATTATCCGAGGAGAACGACCCGGCGGCGCAGACGATCACGCGCGAGGAGGAAACGCTGCTCTGGCGGACGCTCGCCGATATGCCCGAGAATTACCGCGAACCGTTGAGCCTGTTTTATCGAGAGGAAAAATCCGTCGCCGAGGTCGCGGAGAAACTCGATCTGACGGAGGACACCGTGAAGCAACGATTATCGCGCGGACGGGCGATGCTCCGGGAGGAGGTGGCGACACTGGTCGAGTCCACACTGTCACGCAGCAGGCCGGGCCCCGCGTTTACGGTCGCTGTGCTGGTGGCCTTGCCGATGGTGTCTGCTTCAACCGCGAGCGCCGCGCTGACCGCGGGCACCGTCGCGAAGACGAGTGCGGTCGGAAAAGGATTTCTGGCGAAGCTCGGCCTGGGCGCGTTGATCGGTCCTGCTATTGGGCTTACTTTCGCGTACCTCGGAACCAGGGCCACGGCTTCCACCGCGCGTTCACCGCGGGAGCGCGACCGCATTCTCCGCTACTCCCGGTGGATCATTGCTTTCTGTTTCATCATGAGCATCGGTCTCGTCGCGGTCTTGAGCCAGGCCGGCAAACTCTATCACGCATCGGCAGCCGGAATAGTGGTGGGAGTCTGCACCTGGACCGCGGTGCTGGTTACAGGAATCATCGTCATATGTCGTCGACTGGATGGCCAGGTAAGACGCATTCGCGTGGAAACCAATACGACAGACGAGGCGTACGGCCAGGTATTGGCCGCGCAAGGCCGGTCGCTGCGACTCCCGAAATACTTCGAATCGAAGCTGCGCCTCCTCGGGCTGCCGTTGTTCGCGATCGCCTGGGGTGGAAGTGATTCGGACCAACGCCGCTCTCGCGCGGTTTACGCATGGATCGCCATTGGAGACATCGCCGTCAGTCCGTTCCTGGCGTTCGGTGGGGTCGCGATTGCTCCCATCGCGATGGGAGCGATCACCGTCGGCGTGTTGAGCCTCAGTCTGTTTTGGGGCGTTGCTGTCGGGGTGCTGGCTGTTGGCAGCCTGGCCTTCGGCTGGTGGGCTCTCGGTTGCGCGGCCGCAGGCGTCAAATGCGCCGTCGGCTTCGCAGCGCTGGCACGTGATTACGCGTTGGGTATCGTCGCCACTGCGGCGCAGCCCGGCACAGCGGCGGCGAAGGATTGGATCAAAACCCAGTGGCTGTCCGATTTCAGCGCCGTGATACTGCACCACATCCACTGGTGGATTCTTTTGTGCGTCGTGGTCGCGCTGGGCCTGCGCGCATGGCGCACACGGCAGCTTCGCCAGTTCCCCAATTGAAGCAATCGGCGGAATTCCCGTGATCGATGCAAAAACTTGTCCTTTCAGCCGGGGTTCGTTCGTTGTAATCATGAAGGGCCGAGTGGACAGGCCCAAATTGTTGAAACAGCGGTAAGTCCAACAGGATACAAACGATTATGATCAGAAAAATACTCCTCGGTTTCGTGGCGGTTGTCGTGGCACTCGTCGTCATTTTACTCGTCGTTGCCGCGACGCGGCCGGCCTACTTCCGGGTCGAGCGCAGCGCGACGCTTTCGGCGGCGCCGATGGCGCTATTCGAGCAAGTGAACGATCACCGCAAGTTCGCGGTTTGGAATCCGTTCATGAAGCTGGATCCGAACGTGAAGAACACCTACAGCGGGCCGGATTCGGGCGTTGGCGCCGTGTGCACCTGGGACGGCAACCGCGATATCGGCGCCGGCTCAGCCACCATCACTGAAAGCAAACCCGGCGAACTGGTGCGCCAGCGTATGGATTGGAGGCGGCCGATGGAAGGCACCGCGACGGTCGATTTCACGTTCAAACCGCAAGGCGACAAGACCATCGTGACGTGGGCGATGTACGGCAAAAACAATTTTATGGGCAAAGTGGCAAGCGTGTTCATCGATTGCGATAAAATGTGCGGGCCGCAATTCGAGCAAGGACTCGCTGACCTCGGCAAGGTGGCAACTGCTGCGACCGCATCAGCCGCGCGCTAGAGTGAGAGGTCTTCGCGGCGCGGTGAGGACACCGCACCCTGCCTAGCGCTGGAGCATCGCGAACTCGGAGTCGCCTTCGGTGATCCGGAGGTGGCGATCGGCAGAGACGTCTTTGAATTCCTGTTTGAGACCTGATGGCCAGGTGATTGTCAACAGGTCGATCTTCGGATTTTTGCCGAGGCCGAAATGGACGTGGGCGGGTGCCTGGGACTTGAAGCTGTTGGCGGGGTAGAGTTCGCGAACGAATTTCTGGGAACCGATTTCAGCGACAACGCGCGCGCCGATTCCGAGGCTGTTGCTCTGTTTGCCGCGAAGGGAAACTTCAAGCCAGTGTGTTTTCGGAAAGCGGTTCTCGAAAAGCAGGAGCGTTCCGCCGCCGGTCTGGCGCACGAACAGATCCTGCATGCCGTCGCCGGTCACATCACACGCTACGACTGCGCGGCCATCGCCATCGCTATCGGCGCCGCTCGTCAGACCGGAGATTTCAAAGAATTCTTTGCCGCGCGCATTCAGGAAAATGCGATTGCGCTCGTAGCCGCTGAGGCTCTTGCCTTTGGCGGCGATTTGCCACGGATTCTCCACCCACCAATCCTTGAGCCGCTCGTCGGGCTTGATCGGCGCGGGACAAATCGCCATGCGATCGAAAGGCTGTGACACGACAGCCTGCCAGAGGCACGGTCAGCCATCGGGTTCTTCCTTGTTGACGCTGACAAAACCAGCGGTGCCGTAAAGGTCGAGAAAGCCGTCGTTATCGAGATCGAAAAACGCGGCGCCATACGCCCAACCGACTGCGTGGACACGCAGCGCCTTGCCAATGCGCTCGAACTTCAGACCGCCGGTGTTTCGATACATTTCGCTGCCGGTGACGAAGCGTTTCATCTTCGCGAAAATTTCGGGCGGATACGTGCCGGGCGAGAGATTCTCCATCACGCGGCGGCCGGCTTTGCTGTACATGTTGCAGGTGTAAACGTCGATATTCCCGTCGTTGTCGTAGTCAGCGACAGCGAGGCCCATGGAGCCGAAATCGCCGACGTCATTAAGCGGAGGTATCTCACGAAATGACCCATTGCCGTTGTTGAGCAGAAGCGCGCCGCCGCCGAACTCGTTGATGACGTAGACATCGGGCAAGTTGTCGTTGTTGGCGTCGAGCCACGCGGCGGTGAAACAGGAGCGGCGACCGGCGGTTGCGTTGGCTTTGACCGAAACTTCCTCGAACTTGAAATTGCCGAGATTGCGCCAGAGTTGGTTACCGGGACCACCAGGCCCGTCGATCCAGGAGTTTTTGGAACTGCGCGGCACCTTTTGGCCGTAGTAGCGCGAGACGTAGAGATCGAGGCGGCCGTCTTTGTCGTAGTCCGCAACCGTGAAGCCGGTGGCGTTGCCGAAACGAAACCCGGCCTGGTCGGTGATGTCCTGAAAGCGTTTGCCATCGACGTTGCGGAAAAGGTGAAAGTCGAGCAGCAGGTCCACAAAGCCGTCGTTATCGAAATCGGCAAATCCGGCGTTGGCCAGACCGCCCAGTTTGCGCGGCAGCCCGAACTGTTCGGTCACTTCGGTGAATTTGCCGTCCGCGGAGCCCCGAAAAAGAAAGACGCCTCTGATATCGGTGACCAGCACGTCTTCGTGGCCGTCGTTGTCGATGTCTGCCAGATAAACGCCTCCAGTCACAATCGGCCGTTCGTCGGCTTTGGCAATGGTCCAGTTGTCCTGGAACAGAGCGCGATCGATGCCTCGCGCTTTGCCGACTTCGGCCAGCACGGGTTGGGCGGCGATTCCCTCTTGGGCTTCGACGATGCGCAGTGAAGAAATCCAAGCCTCGGCGGCTGGAATCTCATCGAAGTCAGGCACGCGCGCGAGGTCGAATTCGATTTTGGCGGTCAGTTCGGCTTCGCCGCTGGTCTTGAACGCACCGACCATGCGGAGCGCAGCGCTGCCTTTCCACGCGCCGTTGGTTTGCTCGCGTTGGACAGGAGAGAGGCTCATGAGCGCGAGCTCGATTTTCGGTTCGGTGAATTGATTTCGCCAGGCGAGGAGTCGCTTGATGAAGTCTTCACGCCCAACGGATTCCGGCTTCTCCGCAGCGCTAGTGGTTCGCCGGACGGTAACGGGATTGGATTCCCAGGAAGATTTTTCCGGGATTTCGAGCCATTCGCCGGAAAAATTCGGCGCACAAAATTTCTTGAGTTGCGCGGCATCGGATGAACGGACGGCGGCGGTGATCGCACGAAAAGCGCGAAGGTTCAAAGTCGCGCCGCGATGTTCGATGGTGGCGATGTAAACGCGTTCGTTCTCGGCCAGGGGCAACTTTGAAGCACCCGGTTCCGACGACGAAAGGCGCGCGACTGCCCCAAAGCACGACAGGAGCAGACATGCGCGCAACATCAAAGCGAAACCGGGCACATATAGTATTCTTGG
>Ga0193697_1000143_pt1 | contig 27940 bp, 27 predicted proteins | sample L3m2metaG_FD_145073 | JGI IMG/M metagenome (GOLD analysis project Ga0193697, IMG submission 145073) | Soil microbial communities from a riparian zone of the East river system, Colorado, United States - L3m2 | ecosystem: Environmental > Terrestrial > Soil > Riparian zone | place: USA: East River...
CTGCGACCTCCGCGCGTGTTCCCCATAATCGACCCAGCAACAGAAGCCCGTACCCAAGCCAAACCGCCAGCATCGCATACGAAAGAGAGAAGAAAACTTTGATGCCGCTCCAGGTTTCTCTCGCCTCGACGGGATTTAAGACGGCGAGTGTCAGCAACGTAAGGCACACGTACATCACGAGAAGTGCTAACATCCAGCGGCGCTCGTGCGCGGGAATTCGGCGCAGAAAGGCGAACGGCACGACGGCAATGAGAAGGTATGGCCAGCCAAATTCTTTCGCCGTGATTTTTCCATACGTCCGGACTTGCTTGAGGAAGATCAGAACGTCCGTCGGAGGTTTGATCTGGCAATACTGGCCGCGAGTGATGACATGAAAAGAGCCGTCCACCGTGCGGGGATATCCCCAATTGATGGGCGGGTTTGTCATCGAGAAAATCGGTACGAGCAAGTACGGCATCAGTCCGAGCGCAAATAGCACGCCGCAAACCGTAACTGTTTTCCATGTCGTGAAAAACCGCTTCATCGCAATCGCCAGGACGAAGGCGGTTGTCGTGCTGATCGCGCCATAAACCAAAAGAAGAATCACACTCGTGCTCGACAAATAACTTAAAGGGCCGACAAATAGCGGCACACGCATCACGACCATCAACGCTCCCAGTGCAAACACGATGCTGTAACCAAAGAACATGTCCCGGCCAAGGTGCCGATCTCTGAGTAACGCAATCACCGGAAACGCGGGGGCGGCGGCGAGCAGCATTTGACTGTTGGTGATGCTCAACCCGTAAACGAAGAACGCCCAATACAAGTAGCCCTTTCGTTCTGGATTGAAAGTCCAGCGCATCAGCAGACAGACGACAATGCAAAACAACAGAACACTTAACGTCCAGACGTCCGCCACAACTGCCCTGTTCCAAAATGCACCGTTCACACCAAAAACCATTCCGGCCGCGTAGCCAGAAATTACGCGCAGCCAGAACGCTTCCTTGGGCAGGCTTGGTTTCTCGTTATTCAGCGTGCCTCCGGCCCGCGAGACCATCAGGCCAATCAATCCACACGCTACAGCTCCCGCTACCGCCGAGGAAACCGCGACACGCCACGCAATGTTTCCGAACGGAAGGAGTGTGACGAAAAGCCATTCGTACAATGTTGCCAGGGGATACCCGGGCGGGTGCGCCACTCCCAGATACATCGCACTGACTGAAAAGATCCCAGAAAAGCCGAGCGTGACTTGCGGGGCAAGCGTAGCCAGATAAACCAGCAGCACGAGCACTGTCGTAACCCAGAACGTCAGCCAGTCAGTTCGGCAAAAGCCGGGAATTGTGTGCGTAGATGCAGACTCCGTCGGCACTGTTTGGGGCGGCGCAGGCAGCATCTTACATTATAGACACCGCGACAGCCCGGATTTGCACGTTCTGTGCGGTCTACCCGCTCACGAGAAAAGGTCGGCTTGTTGAGGTGAGCAGGTTGTGTGTTCCTGAAGCCATGCGCGCAAGTCCGTGATTTCTGATAACTCGGTCTCTGGCAATGAGACGGCGCCGAGTTTGACGAGTTCGCGATTTCCCTGCGGAGCCGAATCGGCGGTCCGGACAAATACCGGGCACCATCCTGCTTTGAGCGCTTCAGTCGCGCCGGCCCACGTGCCGCCACTTTGAAATTCGCTGCTCACGACAATCGCGTAATCTGCCAGGCCGTAGATGAGTTTGTTGCGTCCCATGGCCGCGCCTACTGAGAAGCCGGCACTCGGACTGTACGGCGTAACGAGCGCGAGTCGGTCTTCGATAATGAACTGCCGCACATCGGGCTGACGAACCGTGCGTTCGAGACTGTCCGCCATAGCGCCGACGGCGACACCGTCGGCTTCGAGCGCGCCTTCCATGGCGAGACGGTCGGTGCCTTTGGCGCCGCCCGAAACAACCGAAAGCCGGGACCGCGCGGCTTTGCCACCAATTTCCTTTGCAAAGCGCACTCCCGTCTCGTCGATGTTGCGCGAGCCCACTACCGCGACTCCAGCGCGTGCGAGCAATTGAATATCTCCGGCTCCGAACAGGACCGATGGCGCGTGTTGCTTAAGCGCTTTGGCCAGACGCGCCGGATACGTCTCGTCCACGCGCGTGACCGCCCAAAGTCCGGCAGAAAAGAGCCGTTCGAGTTCGAGGGCCAATCGCCCGCCGCGATCTGCGAGGCGCGCAAGGCGCTCGGCTTCGCCAACCGCGACTTTCAGCGAACTCGCGATTTCGGTAGCGGACCGGCCCGCAAAGGCCTTGGACGGCGTCAACCCGGCACTCTGCAGTTGCTTTTCCACCTCATTCCACTCGGACAATTTCAGCGGCGCGAGATCGTCCGGCGCACCACTCGGGTCCTTGAGCCCCAGGCCCGAACACAACGCGAGCACGACGTGTCCGTCTTCACTCAAAATCTCGTGCCCTTTGGTCATGTACTCATGGGAGTCGCTTTCGCCAACGCGAACGGATAAACCAGGCCGCTGCCGGCGCGCCGCAAGAGTATCGCGCCTAGCATCAGCGTCCAACCGGAATCGCAAATGTCATCGACGAGCAAAACCGGTTGGTCACTAATCGCTCCATTAACTTGCATCGCGCCGAGCAAGTTCTGCAATTGCTGGAAGGTATTCTCCATTTGCTTTTGTGGGGCTGTGGCTCGCACTTTACGCAGCGCCGCCACATAAGGAATGCGGAGAACGCTCGCGAGTTGCTCGGCGAATTTTGCCACAACGTGGTGATCGAGTGAAGGAATGGCGGTGACCCATTTCGGAGAATTTCCATCGGACCACTTTTCCCTCACCAGAATCGCGGCGGCTTCGACGAGTTCACGACTGAACTCGCCCACTCCGTATTTCCCGCGGGCAACTTGCTGGCCCCAGCCAGCATCTCCATAAGCGCAGAGGATCGCGCCCGGTTCTGCACGCAAGTGCGCAGGAATCGCGCTTTTCGGTTTCCCCCTGGCATCGAGTTCAACGAGTCCAAACTTTAGTAGTTGCGGAAGCAACGCTGATGGCCAGCGGGTTTTTTGTTCGAGTTCGAGATGATGTCCGCGAAGAAAACGGATCGCTTCGCGTATCAACTCCGGAGGCGGCGGTTGGCGCTTCTTTTTGCCGGTGCAATTCATGCACTTCCCGCAAGGCGTCGGGTGGGGATCGTCGAGCGCTCGCGCGAGAAACTCCATCAGGCAGCCGTCGTGCTCGACATACCTGGCAATTTGCTCCAGCTCCTGCCGACGCTTTTCGGTGACCTCCTCGGCGCGCAACGTGTCGGGGGTCCATGCGTTAGCGGTGCGGCTGTAACCCTTGCGCTCGTGTTGGGCCGCACCATCGACTTCCAGGAGCTTGAGCGCCTTCTCAATCTTGCTGCGGCTCAGATTCAGTCGCGAAGCAAGGTAATCCATCGTCATCGTGCCGCCTCGTTCCAGTTCGTTGACCACGCTCTCCAAAACTTCTGCCTCGGGAAACGCGGTCTCGATAAAGTAATCGGCGATATCGTCGTCTTCCTTGCCGTTGAGGAGGATGCCGTATGCTTTGTCCACCGCGCGGCCTGCGCGGCCAACCTGCTGGTAATACGCCACGGCGGAACCCGGCCGTTGAAAATGAATGACAAACCCGAGGTCGGGCTTATCAAAACCCATTCCCAGCGCGACAGTGGCAACCAGCGCTTTAAGTTCGTTGTTCAGCAAACGGTTCTCGGCCTGGACGCGCTGCTCGGCGTCAAGTTGCGCGTGATACGGCTCTGCGACGACGCCTTTCTCCTGCAGCCACCGCGCAACGCGTTCGGTATCCTGGATCGTGAGACAATAAACAATTCCGCTGCCCGGCAGTTGCAGCAGATACGCCGCAAGCCACGCGAGCCGCTCCGCCTGATCGGCCAGTTTGATGTTGTAGAGGTGTAGCGATTGGCGCACCAGCGAACCACGGAACATTTCCAACCGCGGGATTTGCGTCAGCACATCTTCAACGACGCGATCGTTTGCCGTCGCGGTCGTGCACAACACCGGCACGCCGGTCGGAAGCAAACGCAGAAGCCGGACAATGCGCCGATAGTCGGGACGAAAATCGTGTCCCCAATCGGAAATGCAATGGGCCTCATCAACGACGAAAAGCCCAATCGTGCCTTGCATTTTCGGAAGCACCGTTTCGAGGAATTCGCGGTTGCCTAGACGTTCGGGCGAGACCATGAGAAGATCGCACTGGTTTTTCTCCAGCGCTGCTTCGACCTCCTCCCACTCACCGCGATTCTCGCTGTGCAAGGCCAACGCGCGTATGTTCAAGCGCTGCGCCATCAACGTTTGGTTGCGCATCAGCGAGAGCAGCGGGCTGATCAACAGCGTTGGCCCCGAGCCTGCATCGCGGAGAACCTTCGTCGCGAGAAAATACACGACGCTTTTGCCCCACCCGGTGCGCTGCACCATCAGCAGCCGTTGGCGATGATTGGCGACCGAATCAATCGCTTCCCATTGTCCGGGGCGGAACTTTGCTTCCGCGCCTAACATGGTTTTCAACAACGCCTCTGCCGCGCGACGATCCATGGTTCATCACAGCCTGGTTGGCAGGCCGGGGAATGCGCGGACACTAACGGCGCCGTTCGGAAAACTCAAGCGCAGTTGCTGCGCGGTCTCCTCACCGCGCCGCACCAACACATTGCGGCAAAACAAAAACCCCGCGCGACGCGTCCGTGGGGACACGACGCACGGGGTTACGAAGCAACTGGTCGACCGCCGCTATTCAGACCGTGGCGCGGATCCCACCGCTTCCTGCATGCGGACGGGATTACTCACAGCGTAGTCGAGTTTATACACGACGTAATGATCGGCGTTATCAATCGGTGTAAAGTCGACTTCGACGCGAGTGACCTGGTTTTCCTTCACTGGCACTTCAATCAGGTCGCCATTCTTTTGCAGTGCAAATGTGTGGGTGCCCGGCGGAGCGGCCACGCGCAGACGCTCGGACACCTTCATGCCTTCGCGGTCGCGGTATTTGTCGCCGGCGCCAAGTCCAACAGCGGCCAGCAGGTGGGAATTCTTCTGCTCGTCCACCAGGTAAATCGGCACAGGTCCATTCGCCGACCGAGTATAGAATTCAACATAGCCTTTGGACGCAGAGTCAGGGAGCGTGTCGATCACGCCCAATTCTTTGGCTGTATTGATGTGCCGAGCGGATTGGCAACCGGCAGCAATCAAGGCAGTCGCGCCCAAAAGCCCGAAGAGGATTGTTTTTCTCATAATAGATAGACCTTTGGTAACTGAGTTCAACCCAGACTAGCCATCGCGCCATCAAATAAGGAAGGGGCTCATTGCCCACCGCGCCGCGCGAAGTTACTCTCCAGCCGTGGATTGGCCGAAGACTTGCGCCGTCGTGATTCCCTGCCTGAACGAAGCCGCCGCCATCGGAAGGGTCGCGTCCGCAATCCGCATCCTATTTCCTTTCGTCATTGTGGTGGACGACGGATCGGCGGATGACACCAGCGCAGTGGCCACCCGCGCCGGCGCAACCGTCCTGCGGCATGAACGTCCCAACGGCAAAGGGGCGGCGCTGCGCACCGGTTGGAAACACGCGCTCGATGCCGGTTTTTCCTGGGTGCTTTCGATGGACGGCGACGGCCAGCATGCGCCAGAGGACATTCCGAAATTCCTTGAGCGCGGAAATCAAAACGACGTGGCGCTGGTGTCCGGCAACCGGATGGACCGCCCCGGCGCGATGCCATTTGTCCGCCGCTCCACAAACCGCTTCATGAGTTGGCAGCTTTCCCGCATCGCTGGTGTTCCGCTGCCGGACAGCCAATGCGGCTTTCGCCTGATGCGCCTCGATTGCTGGGCCCGCTTGCCGATCTGCACTGACTGCTTCGAAATCGAATCCGAAGTCTTGCTGCAATTTGCGCGCGCGAAACTCGGCATCGGTTTCGTCCCGATTCAGGTCATTTACGCAAAGGAGAAAAGCAAAATCAGGCCGGTGCGAGATACAATCCGATGGTGGCGCTGGTTGAAGACAGCACGCGAAAGTGCGGCACGCGCGTCAAAATAGCTTGCTGGAGATTTGGCCACTCGAACAATGTGCCGCCATGTCTGAAGAGCCCAAACCGCAGCCGGAGCAGCCAACGCAGCAGCCAACGCAGCAGCCAACGCAGCAGCCAACACGGCAGCCAAACCTGTTCAAGCGAGTTTTGCGCCGGTTCCTTGGCATTATCGGCGCCGCAGTCATCATCGGCGCTGTCTTTCATTTCGTGGCTCAGGGCGCGCAACGATTGCGACCCGCAGGATTCAAAGCCGGCCTGGCGCACGGCGCGCTCATGCCGATGGCCCTTCCCAATCTGCTCGTTGGCGACGATGTGACCATTTACGCGCCGGAAAACACCGGGCGCTTTTACAAGCTCGGCTACACGGCCGGGGTCAACGGTTGCGGGCTGCTGTTTTTCGGTTTGTTTTTCTGGCGGGTGAGCCGATGGCGGCGGAAAACACCCCAGCCCCAACCGGGTGATGTTCCTACCCGTACGGGTGATGCGCCTACTGCCTGAACCGCGCTCAATTCCATACGATCCCGGTATGGAATCCTATTTGTTGCCTTTAGCGCTGTTCTGTCTGACGGCAGTATTAGTGAACGCCGGCCGGATACGCTGACAAGCGAGGCGCGTTACTTTTTCTTTTTCGCCTTCGCGGGCCTGGCCGCTTTGGCCTCGGCCAGCGCGGACTGTGCCGCGGCAAGGCGCGCGACCGGCACGCGGAACGGCGAACAACTGACGTAAGAAAGGCCGATGCGATGGCAGAATTTCACGCTGTCAGGATCGCCGCCGTGCTCGCCGCAAATCCCCAGCTTGATGTCCGGTCGCGTCTTGCGGCCGAGTTCGGATGCCATTTGCATAAGTCTGCCCACCCCGTTCTGGTCAATTGACGCAAACGGATTCTTCTTCACGATCTCCAGTTCCTGGTAAATCGGCAGGAACGAGCCCGAGTCATCGCGGCTCATGCCCAACGCGGTCTGCGTGAGGTCATTGGTGCCGAAGCTGAAGAATTCCGCGTCCTTCGCAATTTCATCGGCCACCAGGGCGGCGCGCGGAATCTCGATCATCGTGCCGACGAGATACGTCAATTTCGTCTGCGTCTCTTTCGCAACTTCATCCGCGACGCGCCGCACGACCTCCAATTGCAATTGCAATTCTTTCGGGAAACCAACCAGCGGAATCATGATTTCCGGCTTCACTTTGATGCCCGCCTTCTGCACTTCCGCGGCCGCTTCGAAGACCGCGCGCGCCTGCATCTCGCTGATCTCGGGATAAGCGATCCCGAGGCGGCAACCGCGATGGCCGAGCATCGGGTTGAACTCATGCAATTCGTGCACGCGTTTGGCGATTTTCTCCGCGCTCACATTCAATTTATTCGCCAGCTCGCTTTGCGCCGCGTGATCGTGCGGCAAAAATTCGTGCAGCGGTGGATCGAGAAACCGGATCGTTGCGGGCAAGCCCTTAAGCTCGCGAAACATCCCGGCGAAATCCTCCCGCTGATACGGGAGCAATTTGGCGAGTGCCTTTTTGCGGTCTTGCGTGTTCTCCGCGAGGATCATTTCGCGCATCGCATCAATGCGATCGCCTTCGAAGAACATATGTTCGGTGCGGCACAGGCCAATGCCAGTCGCGCCCAACGCGACCGCGTTCGCCGTCTGCTCGGGCGTATCGGCATTCGTGCGCACTTGCAGACGCGTCACCTTGCTGCACCAATCCATGAGCCTGGCAAAATTCTGATAGGTCCGGCTCTCCTTCGCCTTCAGCGATTTCTCCAGCAACACCTGGATCACTTCGGAAGCGGCCGTCTTGACTTCGCCCGCATAAACCTCCCCGGACGTGCCGTCGATCGAGAGATAATCGCCTTCGTTGAAAACCCGGTCGCAGACCCTGAGCGTCTTCTTCTCGTATTCAACCTGCAACGCGCTCGCCCCGCAGACGCACACCTTCCCCATTTGGCGCGCGACCAGCGCCGCGTGCGAACTTACGCCACCGCGGGCCGTCAGAATCCCTTCGGCCGCAATCATCCCGCGCAGATCTTCGGGCGATGTTTCCACACGCACGAGCAATACCTTGTCGTGCTTCGCGGCTTCGACAGCCCGTTCGGCACTGAAATAGATGCGGCCGGTCGCAGCGCCGGGACCAGCGGGCAAACCTTTCGCAATCGCTTCGGCCTCTTTGATCGCGCTGCGATCGAAAATCGGCGCGAGCACCTGGTCGAGTTGCTCCGCAGGCACGCGCGTCACCGCGGTCTGCCAGTCGATGAGCTTTTCGTTCACCATCTCGACAGCGATGCGCACCGCGGCGATGCCGGTCCGCTTGCCGTTGCGCGTCTGGAGCATGAACACTTTGCCGTCCTCGATCGTGAACTCGAAATCCTGCATGTCCTTGAAACGGCTCTCGAGCACTTTGCGGATGCGTTCGAGCTCGGTATAAGCCGAAGACATGATCTGCTGAAGTTGCGCGACCGGATTGGGCGTGCGCACGCCGGCCACGACGTCCTCGCCCTGCGCGTTCATCAGGAACTCGCCGTAGAAAACCTTTTCGCCGGTCGCCGGGTCGCGCGTGAACGCAACCCCGGAGCCGGATTGCTCGCCCGTATTGCCGAAGACCATCGCCTGCACGTTCACGGCGGTGCCCCATTCACTCGGAATGCTGTACTTGCGGCGATAGACGATCGCCCGGTCGTTCATCCAGGAACCAAACACGGCGCCGACAGCTCCTTTGAGCTGGTCCCATGGATTCGTCGGAAATTCCTGACCGCTGCGTTGCTTCACCAATTCCTTGAAGCGATGCACCAGCATTTTCAGGCCGGCGGCGTCAATTTGCGTGTCCTCAACGTGTTTCTTGCTCGGGAAGAGCTCCTGCTTGAGATGCTCGATCGCACTTTCAAACGGCTCATGATCTTCGCCCGGACGCTTCTGCACCCCCATGACAACGTCGCCATACATCTGGATGAATCGCCGATAACAATCCCACGCGAACCGTTCGTTGCCGCTGGCTTTGGCGAGCGCGAGCACGGTCTGGTCGTTCAGACCGAGATTGAGGATCGTGTCCATCATGCCGGGCATCGAATCGCGCGCGCCGGAACGCACCGCGACCAGCAGCGGTCGGTGAAGATCGCCGAACTTTTTGCCGAGGATTTTCTCCATGTTGGCGACGCCGGCCTCGACCTGCTTTTGAAGCTCCCGGGGGTAAGTCCGTTTGTTGGCGTAATAATAAGTGCAGACTTCAGTCGTGATCGTGAAGCCGGGAGGCACGGGCAGACCGATGCGGGTCATTTCCGCTAGATTCGCGCCTTTGCCGCCGAGGAGAGGCTTCATCGAGCCGTCGCCATCGGCCTTTTTGTTGCCGAAAAGATAGACGTATTTCGCCGCTTTAGATGCTTTGGCCATAAATCAAACCTGCAATCGATTAGTTTATCCCGCAGGCGCGGGACCCCAAAAAACCGAGCGCGCAACCTAGCAACCGGGCCGCAACTGTCAATGAAATCCGCCTCCCAAAACACCCCGCCACTGATCACTGCTCGACCAATTACTGATTACTTTCCGACTGATTACCGATTACTCCGTTTCTTCGGAGGGCGCGCCCGTGCTCAGTAGAGTCTTGCGAAGGAGGAAGCTCCGTCGAGCCCGTTCGTAGTCCAGCATTTATGCTGTCAGAACGCCGCCCTCTTGGCTTCGCTGCCTCGCGGAATTGTGCTTAGTGCACCGTGTTAAACGTGTAAACCATGAACTGACAGCAGGGGATCGCGCTTGTAGTTATGGCATTTCGAGGTATGATTTGATCACGAAAGACGGAATTCTTACTGGAGCACCTTCACGAAGCGCCGAGACTAGCCTTGGCGAACGGGTTTCTCTTGATCCCAGCCTGATCGAGCCATTACACGATGTTGGCCCCAGGCATTATGCGCGGCTGGTCATCTTCCTGGCCCTTTATTTGGGGACCGCTTACGCGGCGTTCTGGCTGGCCCAGGAATCTCGCAGCGGGCCGTGGGTATACATCGCGAACATTCCCTTTTATCTCCTCGCCGCTGCCTCGCTTCACGGGATCAGCTTATTCACCCACGAAGGCGTTCATGGGACGCTATCCCTTCGTCCGTGGTTGAACAGGGCGCTGAGCATTGCATGCGCTCAACCCGTCCTGCAGAATTATTCCGCCTATAAGGTCCTCCACCTAAAACATCATCATCACCTCGGCCGGGAAGGAGATCCGGACCATTATGCCAATTATACGAGCTGGACCTGGCTCCAATTCATTATGCACTGGGGCCGGCTCATCATCGGTTATCCGGTCTATATCGTGGCGATTCCAATTCTTGGTTATCGGCAGGGAACGTCCGTTGCCCGACGTTGGATTCTTTTTGAGGTCTGCCTGCTGAGCCTGTTGATGGCGTCGGCGATATTAGTTCTCCGATGGAAGTTCTTGTTGCATGGCTGGCTGATTCCGATGCTCATCATCAACACGCTCGTCAACATTCGCGGGATGAGTCAGCACACCTTTCTGGAGCACCAGTCCGACCCGATACTTGGGACGCGATCGATCCTGACAAACCGGGTGACGGCATTCTTCATGTGCAACGAGAACTATCATCTGGAACATCACCTTTACCCGGGCATTCCGTGGTACAACCTTCCCCGGCTGCATCGGATTCTGCGCGACGATCTCACGCAGCGTGGGGCTCCGTTTATCCGTTCGTATTTTGCGTTCGTGTGTGAGTTCGTGGTGAAGAGCTTGCGCCGCAGCCCCCTTGGGAAAGCCCACCCGCGTGGCTGAGGCAACTGGCTTTCCAATTCGGCGTCGCCACCCCCTTGAAGCACACGAAGTCGCACTGATCGCGCTAGGCGTCGGCACAACCCTTGCGCTGTTGTTGGCGAGCTCCCCCTCAAACGGCGTCCTCATCGAGGTGATAGTGGCGTTGACTTTGTACGGCTCAGTGGTTGCGTGGCCGGCGAGGACAAACAGGTTCCGAATTCGTTTCCTTGCTTCCTATGCGTTTGTCGTTTGGTTCTACACCGCGGTTGCTCGCATTACCCCCGCTCTGGGGATAGCGCTTCGCGACGGGCCGTTATTGGCGATCGATGAAGCACTGTTCGGACAAACGCCCGCAATTCTCTGCGAGCGAGCGGCCACGACCCGGTTCACCGACGTAATGTGCATCTGCTATCTGACGTACCACATCTATCTCTGCATGGCGGTGGCGCATGCTGCGCTGGTTGCCAACACGGCTCGCAGACAGTTAGGCGCGTATCTGTTCACCGCTTTTGCTATCGGGTTCGCGGGATACCTTCTCGTTCCGGCTGTCGGACCAGCACACGCTTTCCCGGAATTGTTCAGAGATCCGCTCCCGGGAGGAGTTCCGACCCACTTGATTTCAGAGTTGGTCGCGGCAGGCTCGTCGGGCTATGACACTTTCCCCAGCCTGCACGTCCTGATCACGTGCATCCTGCTTGACCATGATTCCCGCCACGTTCGCTGGCGGTTTTGGACAATGGTGATTCCGGCACTGGGACTGCTCATTTCGACCATTTACCTGCGATACCATTATGGTGTGGATGTCCTCGTGGCTTTTGTGTTGTTCCTCGTGCTGCGAACAACATTCTTGAAAGTCGAGAGGCGGGAAGTAAGGTTGTCGGAACGCCAGGCCACGATTTGATTCACAACCAAAATGGAAACAATGCCTGCCCCCTGGGTTCCCAAAATTGCCTGCAGACCGATCGCTTTTGCACAGGTGCGAGAGGACGCGAGTCTCGATCAATGGGTTGTTGAACAATTGAATGAGGGCGCCGAGGTTCTCATGATCGCGTCGGGCGGGTGTACGGCGGCGGCACTGGCCGGCGCGCCGCAGGTTTCTCGTTTACATTTGATCGATTTGAATCCGGCGCAGATCGCGCTTTCCCGCTTAAAGCTTCGATTGTTGGCCACCGCCGAAGCGGGTGAACGGGCTTCAGTCCTTGGACATTCTTCCATGCCGGTCGCCGAACGTCGGCTGCGGCTGATAGTCGAGCTGCAAAAGTTGGATCTACCTCTTGATGCGCTCGGCCCCATTGACCTGGTGGCGGAACTGGGGCCGGACCAGGTTGGACGCTACGAAGGCCTGTTCTTAAAACTGCGGGAGGCCCTCAGCGACGCCGCTGATGAGGTCACCGCTTTGCTTCAACTTCACGATCCCGACGAACAATCGCGACTGGTTGACGGGGCGACGCATTTGGGCCGCACTCTCGACGCCGCGTTCGACTCCGTGATGGCGCTGCCGAATTTGATCGGGTTATTCGGCGAGGCAGCAACCAGAAATCGGTGTGAACCGTTCTCTCGACACTTTGCTCGCCGCACGCGCCATGCTTTGGCCACGCTGCCTGCAGCGGATAACCCGTATTTGTGGCAGATATTGCAAGGGCACTTTCCGCCTCACGTCGTCTATCCGTGGCTGACGGCCGCCGTGCCAACCCGCATACCCGAAGTTCGATGGACAGTCACCAGCATGGCCGAGGCGCTTTACGGACGTGACGAAGCCTATAATTTCATCCACGTTTCCAACATCCTGGATTGGCTCACTCCGGAGGAGGCACGATCTACGCTTGATCTCGTCTGGCAGGCGTTGCATCCAGGAGGATGGACGCTCATTCGCCAACTCAACTCGAGTCTCGATATCCGGAGTCTGGGTGGGCGGTTTGAATGGCAGGACAAGTCCGCCGACGCTTTGCACAATCGCGATCGGAGTTTCTTTTATCGCGGGCTCCATGTGGGGAGAAAGAAGTGAAGATTCACCAGATTTCAGCCCCTCCCCATGCCTCACTGGCACGTGCACTCGCGGAGTTTGAGGAGCCTTTCACTTATCCCTTGGGGCAGGGAAAATCTTTCCGCATCACGCACGGCGAGGATTACACGTTATTCTTTCGCGTGTTGGGTGACGGTGCTTGTTTCATTGTTGAGCACCAAGGCCGTGTTGCGGGGGTGCTGGGTACGGCGGTCCGACCTCTGCAGATGCCTGATGGGACAGAATGCGCAGTCGCCTACCTTGGCGACTTGAAAATCGCTGTGCATGCCCGCGGCGGCACGGTCCTGGTGCGATTGGCGCGAGCCGCGGAAGCTTGGCTCCGGCCTCGGGTCGAAGCGGGCTTCGGCGTGGTCATGGACGGTACGGTAGCGACGCCTGATGCCTACACGGGGCGCGCCGGGATTCCGTTTTTCCGGGATTTGGGCCATCTCATGGTCTTTCGAATTCCTCGAAGTGACGAAGACAGCAAAGGCGAGCCTCGTCGCTTTCAGACCATGCAGGAAACTGGCCTCGCCTGTTACCGACGCTTGAGTCTCGGCCGCTACGCTTGTGCCCCAGGCGAAGCACAGAAACGCTCGCAGACCAAACCGCTCTGGCTTATTAGCCCGGATGGCTCTGCATGTGGCATGTTGGAAGACACGCGAAAAGCCAAGCGGCTGATTACAGGAGACGGTTCGGAACTCCTCAGCGCGCATCTTTCGTGCTTCGCCTATAATACGGTTGACGCCGGGGCGCAGTTGATCGGCATCGCTCGTCGGCAGCTTGCAGGTTTGGGATTTCCGGCGATGTTCGTGGCCGTGGCGCAACCCGACGCTAAAGCGCTTCGCGAATCTTTGCCCAGCATGGAAATCACGGCCGCCCCGGCAACTGTTTATGGGGCTGGACTTCCGGCTGGCGCCTGGAATATCAATAGTTCGGAGATATAAGAATGCATAGTGAGTCCCGGGCGGCTCGCGTGACAGCGGAGGCCGATCGAATCCTTGAGAAATCAGGTATCCGCCGCAATCCCTACCTGCAGGCGCTCCAAGGGGGCTCCATGAGCCTCGAATGTTTTCGCCGGAGCCAGGAGCAGTTCTTCCATGCCGTGACGTTTTTCCCGCGTCCTATGGCGGCGCTGGTGGGACGAATTCCGAACCCGAAAGCCCGCATTGACATACTGCATAACCTGGTCGAAGAACATGGTGAGTTTAACGAAGAGCTTTTCCACCACACCACTTTTCAACGCTTCTTGCGAAGCATTGGCAGTGAGCCCGACAAGATCGAAACCAGTCCCATGTGCCCGGCTTTGCGAGCGTTCAACAGTGTCCTCACAAGCGCCTGCGTGCTGGACGAATTGGAGGTAGGCGTCGCTTGCATGGGAATCATCGAGTACGCTTTCGCGGACATCTCCGCGATTATCGGCCAGGCGGTAGTGCAGCGAGGGTGGGTTCGGCAAGAGGAGCTTGTCCACTATGATTTGCACGCGAAGATTGATGAGCGGCATGCAGAAGAATTCTTCGCCGTCATCGAGCCGCACCGGGAAGACCCCGCGCGTCGTTACTTCATTGAGCAAGGCTTGGAATTGGGGGCCTATGCGTTCAATCGGTTGTATCTGGACCTTTACGATCTAGACAGGCAACCACCAGTGCGCCTTGATCGCCCAAAAGAGGAAACGGAGAAGTGATTGAAATCTCTGTTCCCTTCGTTTTCTCCTGTTAAATTTTGGTGTGAAAGCGCCGAGTTACTGACCACTGGAGGAACTGCCCCGTATCGTGGTGGTGGTTCCACACGCCAGAAGTTCGCTTTATCCTGAGAGCGCATTATCCCGAAACAGTGCGAAGATGGCCGCTATGGACAAGACGTATGCAATTATTTGGGCGGCGACACAACTGGACCGATCGGGGATCGGCACCCGGCGTTTCTCCAAGGACGAAGCGGAGGCACTCGCGAACCAACTGAATGAGGAACATGGAGAGTTTCTGCATCGAGCGATTGATATGGCCAGTGAAGACCCGGCTGTCGTTCTGGTGGCGATGAGGTCTACAGATGCCGATGCGGCTCCTGCGGCGCAAATCGTAAATTTCCCTGATCTGGTGGCGGCCGAAGCGGCGGCGATCGCGAAGACCGAACTATTGCCCCCACTCGACGAGAAGCTGGTGTGGCTCAAACCCTTGCTTCCCGTTCCTGCCACATCGGCGCTTTAGCCTTTAGACTCCACATTCCCTCACCCGATAAGCGGGTGAGGACTCAATCATCCAGTCGGCGCCGCAAATCCTTCTTCGTGGCGCGATGTGATTTGTCTGCCAGCATTCGCTGTTTGGCGGCACGGCTGGGTCCTCGTTTTTGTCGGCGAAGCTTTTCGACACGTGCCTGCTCCGCAGCCCGGCGGCTTCGTTGGAGGGCTTCGATCTTGTCGAGCAGAAGCTTGCGCGCGAGGGCACGATTCTGCCCTTGTTGCCGTGAGGCCTGGCATTTCACCTGGATACCCGTCGGCTGATGAAGCAATTGAACGCACGTCGACGTTTTGTTCACATTTTGCCCGCCATGTCCACCAGAGCGAACAAATGATTCCTCGATATCTGATTCACGCACGCCGAGGGCCGCCATGCGCCGGGCGAATGCATCTTCCGCGTCTGAAGAGGTCGCCCTCATGCACGGTTGCGAGGCTCAACCGACGGAGAGCAGCTCGACCTCAAAAACCAGGGTGGAGTCTGGCGGGATTGCACCCGGATAGCCTTCACGACCGTAGGCCAGTTCAGGCGGGATCGTCAGCTTCACCTTGTCCCCGGTCTTCATTTGCGCCACGCCCTGGTCCCATCCGGCGATCACTTGTCCTCCGCCCAGCACGAAGCTGAACGGTTCATCACGATCCACCGAACTATCGAACTTCCCACCATCAGTAAACCAGCCGGTGTAATGAACGGTCACCCTCTCACCTTTCCGCGGCGCAGGACCGCTGCCGGAGACGAGTTTTTCTACCTTCAATTCAGGCGATGCCATAAGCGAGGTTGTCCGTATTTTTGAGCGTGGTCAATCGGTGTAAGTCGGCGGCTGAAGGGCGGTAACTTCGGTTTCCAGGCGGTGCTGGCTTCAGATCAGCCCTGTCACGGCGCGTAATCCTGCACGAATCGGAGCGTGTTGCCATCAGGATCGTCCACGTAGAACTCGCGCGTACCCCAACTCTGATCAATAGGGCCTTCATGAACATGCTCGGGAGCGTTTGGATTACCGGGCGTGCGCAACCCTCGTTCCCGAACTTCCGGAAAACTGCGTCAACGTCATCGGTCGTGACGACAACCGCTTGACCGAACTCCCCGTCGCCACGATGGCTGGAGAGAATGAGTTGATCCTCGCCCCGGGACAACACGCTGTGGGAGGGATCAGCGAGGTCTTCATCGCCACCCACACTCTCGAAATCAAGCACGCCCGTATAAAAGGCCACCGATGTTTTCATGTTCTTGCAGCGCACCGTAGGAATAATTGCCATATACCTTTCATGAGGTGTGTTTGCCGCTTAGCTCGTTTCGGAGCGTGGCATCCGACGCATAGCATGTCCTGCTGCGAATCGTCAATTGCGCCGTACGGGTCAGATCGTAAGCGCACTTTGCGACGGAGTCGCTGAAATTGGCATTCCGCACCAAGTGCGCTGAAGAATCGCCTTGCCTCACAATCCGTCGCGGGTGTTTCTAAGCAGAATGAAACGCTTTAGTTTCGTACTGTGGCTTGTGATTGGCTTCGTAGTTGGCGGCTCCGCTGGATGGTTCATAGCGGGCCGTCAATACTCGCGCTGGGCGGAAAGTTTTGTGAGCGCCAGAGCACTGCCCGAACTCGGAAACGCATATCATCCTTTGAAGGCGCTGCGCGCCGGAGACACGAACGAGGCGATCGACTTACTGGAAACGGACCTCGACGGAGCAATTATTCAACTGAGCGCAGTGCTGCGGGAGCAAAAAGATGAGAAGATGAAGGCCGCTTATGTTATAGCGTTGACGCGAGTACGGGACTACCGAGCGATGTACCCTCGTAAGAGCGGGTCCGAAGAAGTCGACAAGGGCGTAGCGGAGGCGTTGTCAGATTTTGCTACCAACAAAATGACACGGTAAGCAACTTTATCCGTGAAATGCGATAGGGCCTTATTTGTCTCTACACGTAGAGGGCGAGCCCTATTTATGCATTTTGCGTTGGAAGGAGACGGTGCGCGCACTCAAATCGAAGTATCTCTGTCCACCCACCGTCGAGAATGACGCCAATGGAACCAAATCGGTAGCAGCTCCGTCAAAAGTTGCACGCCGAGCCCCTCGCAGGGCCCGTAAACAAAGGGTTTCTCGTCAACGTCTGCTGACAGATGTTCGCCCGGATGCCGACACTGTCTGCCGCCTTAGCCTACGCCCTCGCCCTCGCCCCCGCCCAGACGCGCGACTGGGGGGAGGGGCTTTTACAAGCCGGGAAAATTCTAAGCACATCCGTGCGCGTTACACTCATAGAACGCGGTAATTCCTTCAAAATCTCGGGTAAGGCATCTTCGCGCCGAGGAACTGATGCAGGATGTCCCCCAAAAGCAGCTTCTCAATCACCAGGTGTCCGTTGTCGCCGTTGGTCATGATGACCAGGCCGGATTTCCTCGGCACCGACGCGACGACAAAAGCGGCAAATCCCGGATTACCTCCGCCGTGCATGATGAAGTCGCCGTTCTCCGTGTGTCGTATCTGCCAGCCCAAGGCCTGAGAAATCGAGTCATTGATTTTTGCGTGCGGCCGGAGCATTTCCGTAACGCTCTCCTTGCTGAGTCGAAAGGCATCGCTTGCTTTTGGCTTGATGACTTCGATGAGAAACTTCGCGTAGTCCGTCGGCGTCGTGTGCAGGCCGCCTGCCGCGCCGTACCTCGCCGCCGTTGTCGCCCTCGTTTTCCTTTTGGCGGATGGCTTTCCCTCAGCATCATGCGGTGCCGCATAGTTTCGAAGGGTGTCATTCCACACGTAAACACTGGCACCCATTCCAAAGGGCTCGAAGACATTCGTTCTCATGTACGGATCGATGTCTGTCGCGAAGACTTCCAGGCCTGCCTCGTAGCGACTGCTCACCTCCCGGTTCACATGACCTGTCAAATGTGTCACCACCGATTGCAGATAGTAGTAACCCTCACCGGAATAGGAAAACCTTTCACCAGGGGTGAAGCGAATTTGCAATGGTTTCTCCTTTGACCGCCAGTTTTGAAAGCCAGTGGTATGAGAAAGGACATGCCGGGCAGTAATGAGGTCCAGCCGCGGATCACCCTCCAGAAACCGCTCGGTCGTGTACTTGGTCAGGGGCGTATCGAGATTCATCACGCCTTTCTCGCACAGTTTCATGACCGCATAGGCAAAGACCGTCTTGCTCACCGACGCCGCTTCGAACAAGGTGTCGTTATCAACCGGTTCTCTGGAGGCGCTGTCTTTGACCCCAAATGCTCCGCGCCACAACAATTTCCCGTCTTTAATGATCGCGATGGAAAGCCCCGGGACTTTGGCTTCTTCCATTCGTAGTGGGATCTGTCTCTCCAACTCGGCAATCAGGGCCGCTGAAGAGGCATCCCCCGTGAATTCGGGCGGTTTCTGATTTCCTTGTGCTCGCGCCACGAGCGGCAGAAAAGAAAAACTGAGCACGGCTCGACCGCCTTCTACCAGAAACTTTCTTCGTCGCATAGGATCCACATCAGCAGAATCGCTCAAACGTGGTGCGTCGCTTACCGCCCCCAGGGTTAGCCCGCTGTGTCATCATCTTTTGGGTAAACATCTAAACGTAAATCGACGCGAAGGTCCGCAAGTCGTCCCATCAGTGTGTGTGACAGAATCTCGTTCCCAATTCCCGGCGGCGAACACACCACAGAACAACTCGACAGAGCCACCCTCCTGCACGACTCGATGAAAGAACTGCTGATGCCTCTGCAATCGCTTCACCAAACTCTCAAGCACAACTCCCAACTCGGACGCGCCCTCAACGCCAAACTGGTGCGTCCAGCACGAGAACCCATACGTCTCCTTCAACGGGTCGTCTTTCGGGGTTGTCCCGCGTGCTCCGGCTCGTGTCGTCCTCTCAGGAGCGAGGTCAAGGGCGGCAGAAACCTCCGCAGGGTCGATGTCGGGATGTTTAACCGACAACGAAACCTTAAACGACCGCGCGATGTGCCGCATGGTCATAGCGGCCTAACCTGTTTCTGAGCGTTGCATTTGACGGATAGTATGGTGTCGCGGTGAAGCGTCAATTTCGCCGTTGCGGCCGGGCTTTTGGGTTGTGTGCCGTGCCTGCAGCCTGCTCCGAACAGGCCTGAGGACGTGCCTAAAGTGGACGCCGATGAAGATGGCGATGGCGGCGATGATGCTGCGGATGCGTGCAGGTATTTGGTGGCGAGTAAACCGAGAGTGGTCGCTCAACGGAAGCTAAACGGATTATGATGAGGGCCTACTTGCGAAGCAGGTAAAGGCCGCAGACGGCCATGGCTATGCCGAGCAACCGCTGCCATGAGGCAGATTCCTTGAAAAGGAAAATGCCGGCCAAAGCCATAATGGCGGCACCGCCGGCAAGAATGATTGGCACGGCTGAGAGCGGCCCACCTTTCTGAAAGAGTATGAAGAACAAAAGCGTGCCGATTCCCACGCAAACGCCGGTCAGGACGGAATAGGCGATGCCGGCAGGAGTAGCCTGCTGAGCCCAGCGGCCCACAAGGTAGAGGATAGCGAGGTAAGCCAGGATGCTGAGGGCCGCGGTTGCCTCGACAACAAAGCCGCCGAGGCCGTCGCTGATCCGATCGGAAGCCAATTTCGTAAATACCTGGTGTAAGCCGTAGAGAACCGCTGCGGCAACAGCGTACCAGAACCATGAGGTCATAGGTTTGTCTTGGTCCATTCGAACGACGTGTGCATTGTGCTGGGTACTACGTTTGAACGCAACGAGAGTTCCGCGATGATGGGCGCAGACCCCGTTGGGGGATGGAAGGGGCTTCGAATTTTCCATTTTCGATTTTCGAGTGGCGATTTACGATTTGCGACCTGAGGACGTGCTTAAAGTGGATGCCGACGAGCACGGGAGCGCGTGACAGGCGGGGGCGATCGGCCGGGATACGCTGCTGCATAATTTGAGGCAGGGGGAGATTTTGCCGCCGGGCCACACAGGAGAACACGAACTCAACCTAATCTCTACAGAAGCCAATTTTTACAGAAGGTAACGAAGGAAACGAAGGTTACTGATTTGCACCGGGGAGAATAAGGCGGCTGATGCCGTTGGTGACTTTTTCTTCGTGGAAGTTGATGAGGAGGCCGACCGGGATGTTCAAGAGTTTCATGTAGCTCAAAAGCTGGGCCTTGTGGACCGGCAGGATCTGCTCAACGCATTTGAGTTCGACCAGGAGGCAGTCTTCAATGAGGAGGTCGAAGCGCAATGGTTCGTCGAAGGTGTAGCCCTTGTATTCGATGGACACTGATTTTTGGTTCACGCAGTTGATGGAGCGCAAAGAGAGCTCGCGGGTGACGCACTTTTCGTAAATGGATTCGATGAGGCCGGGCCCCAGGTGGCGGTGGACTTCGATCGCGGCGCCGATGACTTCGTAGGAAAGTTTGTCGGCTTTTACAAAAAGGGGATGCATATTGGAGATTTTACAGAAGGAAACTAAGGGAACGAAGGGTACTTGTGGGCGGGCACAATTAGGAAAGCAGGAAAGTCGCCGGGCGAATTCCGTAACCTTAGTGCTTCACTTCCCGTCTCCGGCAGGACCTTTCGCTACCTTCGTTACCTTCTGTAAAAAAATCCCGGTTTCCTTCCTTGAAGAGGGAGTTCTTGCGCGACGTTGTTAGCGGAGATCAGGTTTTTCTCCAGCAAACCAGAAGTCGGAAATGGTCTGGATGAGTCGTTCGAGGGCAACTGCATCGGCGGGTTTGACCATATAAGCGTTCGCACCCAGGGAGTAAGCGTGGTTGACATCGTCGATGAGCGCTGACGAAGAGAGAACAATGACGGGAATGAGCCTCGCAATACCGTCAGACCGTATCCACTTGAGGACCTCGAAACCACTGACCACCGGCATTTTTAGATCGAGCATGATCAGGTCGGGAAGAGGAAAGGCATCGCGGTCACTGTATTTGCCTGCGCCACTGAGATAGTTAATGGCCTCGCGACCACTGGTGACGACATGCAAGGGATGCGGACGCTTGGCTTTACTCAAGGCGCGGGTGAACAGGAAGACATCATCTGGATTGTCTTCGACCAAAAGTAGTGGGAGGCCTGCTTTCATATGAACGTCTTCCGTAGTTCGAGAGTGCCAGAAAAACGGGATGAACGTCCAATGAGGTGACTGACCCTGATGGCGGTAGGTCAAGACTCCCGGTCAGCACGAACGAGCGGCGGACGCGAGATCTCTGGGACTCTGTTGAGGAGCCAGTAATCGTAAATGGCCCGGAGGGTGTAGCGAAAATCGTCAAGGTGCAGAGGCTTGACCAAGAAGGAATTCGCGCCGAGTTGGTACGCTCGATTGATGTCGGCAGTATGGGCCGAGGTAGTGAGGACCACAATTCGCAACGACGCGAGGGAAGGGTTGGCACGCACCCATTCCAAGACCTCAAAGCCGTTGGTGCGGGGCATCTTGAGATCGAGCAGCAGAAGGTCAGGAAGAGGGTACTCGACGCGGTTGGAGTACCTGTCGGCGCCCTGAAGATAAGCAATGGTCTGCTCGCCGTCGGAGACGATGTGAATAGGAACGTTTATCCCTAATTGGCCGAAGGCGCGCCTAAGCATGAGGACATCGTTCTCATTGTCCTCAGCGATCAGGATTACAGGGTGTGCTTCCATTCGCCCGCTCCACGTAACATAGTCGGTTGCGAAAGGCAGGGCCGACACTGGGGTAATGACCTGCTGATAGAGCCCGGCTAACCCGGTGACTTCAACAAATCAGTTTTCCCTGTCGTCGCGAATGACATACGCAAGGGACCGAATGCAATCACTCCGCCACGGAGACGGGTAGTGGGCGCAAAACGTCGGTCAGGCCATGATGCTGAGCGCGAACGTTTCCCCGGCATGTCTTCTTGTCTACGTCTGTTTTGTAAGCCTCGTGGCTTTTGATGACCCAATAGATCGCGAAGACATAGATACCAGCGAGTTCAACGAAGAAAATCGCGGATTTACGGAGCGGCATGACGGAGATCAGCGTCCACGCAAGGAAAGGACATACCACCATCGCCACACCGAGTGCTCGGTAAACCAGGCGATAGCGTTCGCGCATGGCAACATCCTTGATCAGGGGCAACGTGTCGCCCGCGCGCCAAATGCAGACGTAGGCGATGCAGACAAAGAAAGAGATAGCGCAGGCGCCATGAAGCGAAAACGAACTGCCCGTCGATTCCGGCCATTTCATCGGGAAGATGGCGATTCCCAGCGCAAGGACGCCCGCAACATTCAGGGCCATATCCTCGAACCGGGAGTAACCCTGATAGGCGAAGAGAAGCGCGCCCACCGCGAAGAGGATGCCAACGAATTCGTTGCGCATCACACCCTCACTGGCGTAGTAATAGGCACTCATTGAACCGGCAAGGGGCAGCTCCGCACGGGCATAACCGCCGATCCACAGGACGATCGGGAATGCGAATGCGATCACAGCCAATCCATGCCGCAGCATCTTGTACGTCGCACCTACCTGATTGCTTAAGTCCTTTGTTTTCATTTGTAACTCCATAGGGCGTTCAAACGCTAATTGCAGTGAAAGTATTCCGGCCTTCAATGATTGATACGCCGCCGATTCGCCCCATCTTTCAACAATCTCTCGTAATCGTAATCTTGCTCCTGGTGGCCCCTTTCATCCCTGGTTCAGTTCTTTCCTCGCTTCCGACTTTGGTTAATCAGCCAGGCATCCTGACCGAGCCCGGCGTCGAAGCCGATGCCTGCATCTATCTCAGTGTGTTGATCTTCCTGTTTCAGCTTCGGAGTCAGGGCCGATTTCAGGATTTTTTTGACGCGTTTCTTCGCTTTCCTTTTTCTGATGATTTTTTTCTTTGGCTTCTTTGGCATAAACCTTTTGTGGTGATGGGCGCACCAGCCGCGAATCCGATGCGGCTCCGGTTTCGAGTATTACATTAAACGTGCTTCCCTACCAGCCAGGACAAACTTTGTGAAGTGGACGGCCACAGCAAACAGCATTTACACGAACCTGCGCACAGCAAGTTTTCCGTATTCCGCGTCTGCCACGGTGCAATTCTTGCCCAGTGTTTGCGGGGTACTCTGGCGCGATAAATGATGCGCAGGCCAACGACCTATGGGTTTTGCTGACGACCCCCTTGAACTAACGCCGAACCAATTTGAGGCAGCAGTTAAGCGCCTCTTTGAACGGGACAGTATAGTCCTTGAATCGTACAATTCTCGCCTTCGCGAAAAAATAGACGACGATGCCGAACAGTACGAGATCGACATTGCGATCCGATTCGCGTCCAAGTCGCCCTGTTTAGTGTTTGTTGAGTGCAAGAACCACAAAAACAAAATCAAACGGGAGCTGGTGGAGGCCTTGCGCGACACCGTGGAGTCAACCGGCGCGCAAAAGGGAATTATGGTATCGGTGCGCGGCTTTCAGAAAAGTGCGATTCACTATGCCCGGCAACACGGAATTGCACTGCTTACAATCCAAAACGGTGAACTCGGATACATGACCAGACGGCATGGCGCTGTCCTGGGACTTCTTGTTGTCAGCCGAGGAGAAGAATTCAGCTTTTGGCGTTTTTCTACCGACGACGGCGAAATAATCAATATTTCGAGAATAGAGACGGCGGCTGATTTGGAACCCCCCGCCGCCGGGAGCGTAGTCATCAAGGTCCCACTTTGGACCGAGGGTCGGAAGAAGCCGAAGCTGAAGAAGGGCGGGAGTGATGCGCCTGCCCTTTCCGAAGCCGCCTGAACGGGCGTGGCGACTCAACGTCCTGCGCCTCCGCGCTCTTGCCGCCGCGAACCGCGTCGACGAGTGCCATCTTTGTAGAAACCCCGGACGTCGATTGAGCTTCATCAGAGCGACATGACCAAATCCATTCATCCACCAATCCACTCATCCCCATTGCGCAGATTTCGCGGTCTATTTCAACGATGCGTCGCCGCGCGCACCGCATAACCACCATCGTGATAATTGATGCTCAGGTGCCGGCCACTAATCTTCAGAATTCCCGCGTACGGACCTTCAATATTGCCCTCTTCGTCCAGCGTCAGAATCGAAAACATCGTGTAAACGACTCCATTTTCATCCACCAGCCACGTGTAGAACGACCCATCCGGTAAAATCTCATCCCGTTCTTCATAACGGATTGTGCCGCTTTCGCTCGTTTCGGTTCGCCAGCCTTCATACGTGCCTGCGATCTCCTCGAGGGTAAGCCGCGGCGACGCCTGAGCCAGCCCGCACAAGAACAAAGCGAGCCCCAGTGTTACAATTTTGTTTTTCTCCATGGGTGCACCATAGCAAAACTTCCTGCCCGCGCCAAGATCGAGAGTCGAAGTAGAGGAAGCGGGATTGTTAGGGGAAACTTACCTCTAAAACTCGGTGATCAGCCCAGTAGCGCCGCGAACTGCTCTGGGGCAAATTTCTTGCGGATGATGCGGAGGGAGTGGAGACCCCGCTCACGCACTTAGCACCGGCCCAGGGCGGGCGGCCTACACACAATGGGATTTACCTAGCCTGCCTTGGGTCGGTTGACTGCTCCGTTTCCACTCGCGCCATTTCCCAACGCTCGGCGATGAAGTCCGTTCTGGTTTCACTTGGGCGAAAGTGATTTACTTCCGGCCATGAGCTCGTTTTGGCTGGCGTCACTGTTAACCCTCGCCGCGATCAATCTCGTTTTGCTCGTAGTGGTTTGCCTTCGACGGCCCCGCGTTGACGACACGGCACTCGGTCTCCAATTCGAAGCTGCCATCTCAGAAAGCCGGCGCGTGGAGCAATCGTTGCGCGACGAATTCAGCCGCGTGCGCGACGAGAGCGACACTCGTCTCTCACGCCTTCGCCAGGAACTGAATGACAGCACGACACAGGCACGCGCGGAAAACCGGCAGGGCTTCGCTGAGTTCCGAACGGTCCAGGGAACGCAACTGACGGAGTTCGCCACGCGCCTCGACAAAGTGGGAGAAGCGTTGAACCAGCAGTTCGAGAAATTGCGGCAAACTCTCGACGGCAAGCTGGGCGAGTTGCAGGCGAAGAACGAACAGAAGCTCGAGGAGATGCGCCGCACCGTGGATGAAAAGCTCGAAGGCACGCTCGAAAAACGCCTCGGTGAATCCTTCAAACTCGTGAGCGAGCGATTGGAACAGGTCCACAAAGGCCTCGGCGAAATGCAAGCCATGGCCAGCAATGTCGGCGATCTGAAGCGCGTCCTCACGAATGTCAAGGTCCGGGGCACCTGGGGTGAAATGCAGCTCGGCGCGTTGCTCGAACAAATGCTCACACCCGATCAATACAAAACGAACGTCGCGCCCAAACCCGGCTCGACTGAACGCGTCGAATTCGCCATCCGCCTGCCCGGCAACGGCCAGGACCCGATCTGGCTGCCGATCGACGCGAAATTCCCGCAGGAGGATTATCAACGTCTCTGCGAAGCGAGCGAACGCGCCGATTCCGAGGGCGTTGCGGCGGCCGGTAAAGCTCTGGAAGCGCGATTGCGCGCGCAGGCCAGGGACATTCAGGAGAAATACATTGCGCCGCCTCACACGACGGAATTCGCAATCCTGTTCCTCGCCTCCGAAGGCCTCTATGCCGAAGCGGTGCGGCGGCCCGGTGTGGCCGACAGATTGCAACGGGACTATCGGATCTCGCTCGCGGGACCCAGCACCCTCGCAGCGCTGCTCAACAGCTTGCAGATGGGATTTCGCACGCTTGCGATCCAACAACGGTCGAGCGAAGTCTGGAAAGTTCTTGGCGCGATCAAGACCGAATTCGGTCGCTTCGGTGGAATGATTGCAAAAGCCAAACAAAAACTGGATGAGGCAAGCAACCAGCTTGAGCAGACCGAAGTGCGCACTCGAGCGATTGACAGAAAGCTGCGCGAAGTCGAAGCGCTGCCATCCGATCAGGCCGCGAAATTGCTTCCCGAGGCGATGCTGGCTGACGTCGATGATAACGACAGCAGCACAACGGAGCCGGAGAATGCCGTCGACCTGGCCAATGTGGCAGTTGCCCAGCGGCGCCTGGGCCTGTGAAAGGCGATTGACATGAAAGGGATTTGAGCGAAATTAAGACCTGATCCGCTTTGGGGGCGTACTGGTTTCGACTTGTATGATGCGCCAGAGGCGGCATGCCGAGGATGGTTCGTTGGCCTCGTTAATCACCGGACCAAAAAATAACTGCTAACCAAGAATTAGCTCTCGCGGCCTAATTGTCCGCGACGTTCGCCGCTGGACGCCTGCTACGGCGGATGAACGCCACAGCAGGCTTGGGCAAAGCGTGGAGCGGGCGCGCGCGCTGCCGAGACTTATTACATGCCGGCTAGGCGGTTGGATTCGCGTCAGAACGTTATCCGGCGGCTGAAACTCTCTTCTGACTAAGCATGTAGTCGCGGCTGGTAATTCGGACAAGGACGCGGGTTCAACTCCCGCCGCCTCCACCAATGCGGGATTGACTTATTCTGATAATGCTTGACAGGACGGGACAAAGACGGGACAACCTGTCGGTGTGAATAAGACTTCTCGGACTCCTAAGCCCACGAAACGGAAGCCGTTTGCGGTCGTTAAGGTTGGCAATGTTTCCCTGCCAATTTATCGGCATGCGAATATCATTCCCGAGCGCGACGCAGAAAAGAAGATCATTTACGGTCCGCCCGATGCGAAGGGGGAACGACGCGCTCTGGTGAAGTATCGGAGCGATGTCTACACGCTCGCCTACTACGAAGGTTCCAAACGCGTCCGCCAGAAGTTTTCGGATTTGGAGAAAGCAAAGCGCGAAGCTGAGAGCGCCGCCCTCAAAATTGGGGAGGGAGAGGTTGAAGCGCTGAAACTCAGAGGGCACGACCGTACCGATTATGTCCGCGCCATGCAAAAGCTTCGCGAGTGGAAGCTCGATGCAGATCTTTATCTCGCCGTGACCGAATACGTTGCTGCTATGCAGCGTTTACCGGTAAACACCAGCCTCAAAGAAGTCGTAGACTTCTTTGTCAAGCGACATCCCATCGGCTTGCCTTCGAAAACTGTTCGCGATGTCGTGGATGAACTCGTTGAGTCCAAAACCAAATCAGGCAAAAGTGACATTTATGTCAAGGACCTCCGCTTGAGGCTTGGCCAGTTCGCCAATGCCTTCGCGGTGCCTATTTCCTCAGTTACGGGAAAACAGATCGAGGAGTTTCTCAGGGCCGCGCGACCGGCACGCAGCAAGGAAGGCAACAGCTATTTTCTGTCAGGGCGGACCCAAAATAACTTCCGCCGAGTCATTAACACCTTGTTCAAGTTCGCGATTAAACGTGGCTACGTGCCGAAAGATTACGATGAACTGAACGCGGTCGAATTGGCTGACCAGGATTACGGCGACATCGAAATCTTCACGCCCACCGAACTGCGCAAATTGTTTGCCTCTTGTTTAACGCCAGTGAAAGAGCGCGGAAAGACCCGCGATCGCGAGGCAATGGTACCTTACCTTGTCATCGCGGCGTTTTGTGGACTGCGCTCGGCTGAAATTGCGCGCCTCGATTGGTCGGAAGTTCATCTCACCGGCGCGGAGCATTTTATCGAAGTCAAAGCCTCGAAAGCGAAGACAGCCAGCCGGCGAACCGTGCCAATTCCCGACAACTGCGCTGCCTGGCTCGCACCATTCGCGCAGGAGTCGGGTCCAGTTTGTCCATTCGAACGACCGGATAAACAATGTTTTCTTTACGTCGGCCCGGCCGCGAAAGTGCCATGGAAGCGCAATGGCCTGCGGCACTCATTCATCTCCTACCGCCTTGCGCAGATCAAGAACGTCCACCAGGTCAGCCTTGAAGCCGGAAATAGCCCGCAAATGGTGTTCGCCCACTACCGGCAACTGGTGACGGAGACCCAGGCAACGGAATGGTTCAGCATCGTACCGCCGAAGGATTGGAAAAACGTGCTGCCGATGCCCGCTCAATCCGCGCCAAATCAGAAATCTGAAGCGGAAGGAAACGCAGTTGCGAACGAATGAAGCCCAACGCGAAGAAAGCCAATCCCGTCCGCCCGGGAGTCCAACGTGGCATCCGTA
>Ga0193697_1000145_pt1 | contig 27556 bp, 20 predicted proteins | sample L3m2metaG_FD_145073 | JGI IMG/M metagenome (GOLD analysis project Ga0193697, IMG submission 145073) | Soil microbial communities from a riparian zone of the East river system, Colorado, United States - L3m2 | ecosystem: Environmental > Terrestrial > Soil > Riparian zone | place: USA: East River...
GCCGATTTCGAACCGTTCCGGGTTCCGATCTACTGGCTCGAAGGAGCGCTGGGCGTGTTTGCGCTCGCGCTGTTTGCGGTGATGGTCGACATCCAGATCGTTCACGCGGACGACTACGTCGCGAAGCCTCACCTCGGCGTGCAGGCCGACGGCGGACGCCGCTTCGAATACAACCCGCGCGTGCTGGACCTCGTCCGCCTCGTGCCGCGCGGGACGATCTACGACCGTCAGGGCATTCCGCTCGCGACCGACGAACCGAAAGCGATCGCGAGCGGGCGTCCGGCGTACGCCAGGCTCGGCATCTCGCTGGCCGACGTCTGTCAGGATTCCGCCGAGCGATGCTATCCGTTGGGTGGCAAAGCGTTTCACCTGCTCGGCGATGCGCGGACGCGCGTCAACTGGAGCGCACCCAACACCTCGTATATCGAGCGCGATGCCGAAGATCGGCTGCGCGGCTTCGACGATCACGCGACGACCGTGCACACAACCGACGCGGCCGGCAGGCCGATGCTGACGCTCCGGCGTGACTACCGCGAGCTCGTGCCGGCGCTGCGGCATCGCTACGATCCGAACAGCGCCGCGCTCGCCCGTTTGCGAAGCCAGCCGCGCGACGTGCGACTGACGATCGACGCGAACCTGCAGCTCCGGGTCGCCACGATTGTCGCTTCGTACGCCGGCAAGGCCGCGGGTCGGGCCGCAGCCGTGGTGATCGATCCGGATACTGGCGACCTGCTGGCGAGCGCGAGCTATCCCTGGCCGCTCTCGCCCGGGTCGGTCACGCCGGCGGAACACGCGGCGGAGTCGCTGCTGGACCGGGCGCGTTACGGCCTGTATCCGCCAGGATCAACGTTCAAGCTGGTGACGGCATCGGCCGCGCTGCGTCAGCACCTGGATCCGGACCGCACGACATCGATGTGCGTCCGCCTGCCGGATGGCCGCGTCGGAGCGAGCATCCCCGGCTGGAGCCGTCCGATTCGCGACGATGTCCTCGACACGCACCCGCATGGCGCGATCGACATGCACGAGGGCTTCGTGCATTCCTGCAACGCGTACTTCGCGCAGCTGGCCGTCAGGCTCGGACCGCAGCCGCTGCTCGATGCCGCGAGCCGGTTGGGGATTTCGCTGACCCCGGCGAGCGATGCCGGCGGACGCGTGCGCGCTACGCTGCCACAAGTCGGATACGGACAGGGCGATGTCGTCGCGACGCCGTTGAGGATGGCTCGCGCCGCGGCGGCCGTCGCGTCGAATGGCGTCCTGCGGGACACGCGCTGGGAAGAGATCGGTTCGGCACACTCGCCAGGCGTTCAATTCCTCGACGCCGATGCCGCCCAGCTGCTCGCGGGCTACATGCGCGATGTCGTCCTGAACGGCACGGGACGGAGCTTGCGCGGCAACGCCTGGCACATCGCGGGCAAAACCGGGACGGCGGAGTTGTCGGGCAAGCCGTCCCACAGCTGGTTCGTCGGGTTCGCGCCGTTCGGTCCGGCCGCGCGGCGGATTGCGTTCGCCGTTGTTGTCGAGAACGCCGGTTATGGGGCGGGCAGCGCCGCTCCCGCCGCTGGAGAGATCGTCGCCGCGGCGGCGCTCGCCGGGCTCGTGAAGATGAACTGACCATGGACATTCTCGGCAAGGCCCGCAGGCTCGAAGCGAAGATCACGGCGCGGCTCGATCGGGCCGCGAAGGATTTCGTTGGCTCCGGCGAGCGCGAGCCGCGCGAGCCGCTCGAGATCGTGCACGCGATTCTCGACATCGTCGAGCGCGAGATCCAGCCGGGCAGCCGCGGGACGCGGGTATTTCCGTTCAACCGGATTGGGATCGCCGTGCTGGCGCCGTCGCGCGAGGCACGCGGGCGGCTCGAAGCCGTGTTCGGCGGCGACACGCCGCTGCCGGCGAGAATCGTGGAACGGCTGCGGTCTGGCGGCTGTCCGACTACGTCGCGCGAGGCCAGAAGACCTGGAAGGCGCGCGAATTCGACGTCGCGTTTGGCAGGGTCGCCGAACCGATCGTCGAGCAGCCAGCGGTCGATTCGACACCGATGCGCATCGAGCTCAGCGTCGCTCGCGGCGTGGCCGAGCGCCGCAGCTACTCGTTCCTGGCCCACCGGATCGACCTGGGGCGATGCGCGGAGGTGAGAGATCGTCGCAACCGCCTCGTCCGCACCAATCACGTCGCCTTCACTGAAGGTTCGGGAGAGGTCAACCAGAGCGTCTCTCGCCAGCACGCGCACATCGCGTACGAGTCGCGGACCGGACAGTTTCGGCTGCACGACGACGGCAGTGGGCACGGGACGGGGATCGTGCGCGATGGCAGAACCGTTGACGTGCCACGAGGGTCGCGAGGTGTGCGTCTCCATTCGGGAGACGAGATCGTGCTCGGCGAGGCTCGCCTGCGCGTAAAGATTCCACCGAAACTCAGCTAGCCCGTAGCGACGACACCATCCTGTCGACGATGAGAGTCGTCTAACGGTTGAACTGAGACGCGGTTACCGCTGCGGGGCCGAGAGCGCACTCGCGAGGATCGAACCGTCCTGGCGGCGGAACCCGCTGACGCGGACGATCGTACCGTTCACGAGCTGCGCGCACGACAGCCCGTTCAGAACCGTCGTGCTGTCCATCCAGATCATCGTGCCGGCTACGGAGAAGGTCATCACCGGGCACGATCCCTTGACGGCGACCATGGCGCCTCCCACTTCAGTGTCACGTTTTCCGGCGTTCGCCGACACGATGGTCTTCGTTGCCGCGGCCGGGGACCTGGATGGTATCGGGGCGATCGCATGGACCTCGCGTCCGTGGCAGGAGCCGACCGTCACGGCGGCAACGGTCAACCACAACAGGGCTTTCACAGGAATCTCCGACTCGGGCAGGCGTACACAATCGAGCAACGCTCGTGCCATCGGATGAGGCAGAAATCCCTAGAGAATCATCGCGGACTCGCCAACGTGTCATCGCGGTGGCTCAAGACACCGCCGCTGCCGAGGACAAACCGCTCTCACTGGAGATACGGCGCCACATTCGCGGCGATGGCGCGGAACTCTTCCCGCGACAGTGGCAGCTCGCGGAACGACGCCCAGGCTTCGGCCGGTTTCCGGCCGGGGCCGACGGCGCCGTCTGACCCGTAAAGGATGCGGGCGATCCCGAGTTGCCGGATGCGCGTTGCGATCCGGTCGGCCTTGCCACGCCACTCGCCGACGCCTGCGACGCCGGACACATCGAAGTAGACGCGGGCCATGCGGGGATCGCCTGCGGCGATCGCGTCGACGAACACGCCGAGCGCCTCGTCGACCTTCGGATCGTCATAGCCGCCGGCTCCGGTGAGATGCGCGATTTGCACGACGACGTCCGGCGCGAAAGGAAGAACATTGTCGAGAAAAGCCCGCGCTTGCGCAGCGCCGTACGGACGTTGGCGCGACACAGTGGACCGGATGTGGACGACGATCGCCATCCGATGTTCGTTGGCGGCGCGGAAAACGGCGCGCAATCGCTCGACGTGCTGCGGGTTTTCGACGTCGACGTCCGAGTTGGCGAAATGCAGTTTGAGACCGGTCCGCAGATGCGGATCCCTGGCACAGCGCGTGATTTCGTCGAGTGCGTAGTCTCTCAGCGGGTTGACGCCGCAGAAGCCCACCAGACGATCCGGAAACTGTGCCACTTCGCGGCTGGTCCAGTCGTTTTCCTCAATCACACGGGCACGTTCGTTTTGAACGGGTGGCGTACGGTTCGGGTTCCCGAACGAGTAGGCCTGGGAGAGAACGGCGGCGCGCCGGATGCCGGCGGCGTCGAGCAGCGCGATCAGGTCACGCGCTGTGATCGGCGGGATTTTCGCCGCCGGAGCAATGACCGGGCTGTACAGGTGTTGGTGATGGTCGGCAACCGGGCGTATGTCGTCCTGCACCGCGTTGACCGAGGCGGCGCTGAGGCACGCAAAGAGAATCGAAGCGCCGCACAGCGGCTGCGCGAGTTTCAAGGGTACGCTCCGCCGATTATGACGATGGAGGCGGCGGGAGTCGAACGCGAAATTCGCGGCGACGGTATAGGCGCTGGCGCGCTTCAGCGACGCCAATTCGTCCACTTCGAAGGCTCAACCGGCGCACGCGTCGATTGGCCTACTACTGCTCTATCTTCCCGTTGTCCGATTGCGACGTCTCGTCTGCGGTGTCGGCACAGATTCGCTCAGGCTCAATGCGACCGAAGTCCGTCCCGTTTGGTAGATTATACAAGAACTTATATACTGAGGAACACAGACGGATGCCGGACAAGGGGCTAATCTGGCTCGGCAGCTCGCGGGCTGACCTTCGGGCATTTGCTGCTCTCGCGCGGCGGCTCGCCGGCTTCCAGTTGCGCCGTGTGCAGCAGGGATTGGATCCAGACGACTGGAAGCCGATGCAGGCGGTTGGTCCTGGGGTCCGGGAAATCCGGATTCACGTCGGTGGCGCGCACCGGGTGTTCTACGTGGCGACGCGACCTGAGGCGGTCTACGTCCTGCACGCGTTTGAGAAAAAGATGCAGAAGACGAGTGCCCATGATCTGCGGATCGGCCGCGATCGTTTCCGTGTGCTAAAGAAGTTGGAGCAGCAGCATGGCAAAGAAAAGCGCGGTTAGGGTTACGCCTTCCACGGGAAACGTATTCCGGGATCTCGGGTTTTCGAAGCAGGAATCCGAGCATCTCCTAGTCCGGGCTGACCTGCTGATTCAGCTCCAGAAGACCATCACCTCGAGACGGCTTACACAGGCCGAGGCTGCGAAGGTACTTCGGGTCACCCAGCCCCGCGTAAGCGACCTTCTGCGTGGTCGGATTGACCTGTTCAGCACTGATGCATTGATCGACATGCTGGCGAGGCTGGGCGTGGGCGTGCGGTTGGTCATCAAGTCGGCGAGGGCGAAGAGGGTCGCGTGAACGAGCAGGCTCGGCACCGACGAATCGGCTCGCGCCGAGGTCAGCGAATGCCCAGCGACACCAGAGCATCCGCTGAAAAAGCTCTCTCCATCGGCGTTCATGCGCCAACTGCGGCCGGAGCTCCAATCAGAGCCCAGCGGCGCTCGATGCGGCGATCCAGTTGTTGGAGACGGGCACCGAGACGAGCCGTACGGCTGTGGAGAAATAGTGAAGGCGGCGGGAACGGCGGGCCCGAAGGCCCATCTTCATTGAAGGGAATTGGTGGAGGCGGCGGGAGTCGAACGCGAAATTCGCGCCGCCCTCAGCTGATCTCGACGGCCGTGTGCTCGGCACAGAGCCTTCTCACGGCCGGCACGCTTTCGTCGCGGGCGGCCAGCGGGTAGGCGCACAGGATATCCATCTGGCGGCTCTCCGCGATGTCGTCCCACAGCTGTTCGAGTTGAATGGCCGCTTCGACCTGTCCGTTCGCCCAGACGGTGGGCGAGCATTCACCGCAGGCCGCGATCTCGGCGTGCTGACCGGCGCGTCGCGCGACCTCTGTCAGCAGTTCTTCGGCGGCGTTCACGAACCGTGTCGGGTCCGGGCAGCCATTGACCATCACCTTCGCGAGCAGCTCGGTGATGCTCACCGTCACATAACGCTGCTGTCGAATCGCCAGGGCGAGGTCCACCTGCGAAGCCTGCAGAGTGCGCTGCAGACTCCGCTCGTGCGCATCGGTCAACAACACAATGACGGCGTTCCCCCGGTCAAGTGCGCCGCCCACGAAACGACTGAACGCCGCCACAAGGACCGCGTCGCTCGAACAGAACACCAGATCGTGACGGTGGGACGCGAGGCTGTCTCCCTGGGCGATGCGTTCGAGGCCGCCGCTGACGAATCGCCCGCCTCGAATGATTGCTTCGAGCACCGGGAGAACGTCTCGCAGAGCGCGAGGCTTATACACATAGCCGTGGGCGCCTCTACAGAAGGCCTGCTCCACGACGTCCAATGAAGATTCATTGGTCACGAACATCAACTTGGCGTCCGGAACCCCGGTACGGATTCGCCCTGCGACTTCAAGACCGCTCAGCGTCGGCAGGCCAACGTCAAGCATGACCACATCCGGTCGCAGCGTTTCAGCCTGACGGATGGCATCCAGCCCGTCCCCGGCTTCGCCCACGATCAGCAGGTCCCCCCGCTGCTGCAGCAACTCACAGATCACGCGGCGGAACGGCTCGTGGTCCTCGACGACGAGAACTCTCTGGAGGGGCGTCAACGACCGGCTACTCTTTTGACGGTTACCGTCAGAGTGGCGGTCATACTGACGCGACCGCGGCGAATGCCGACTCCGACGCGTGAGTCGGGACGGTGGCACTCAAACAGGTTCCCGACGCCGGCCTCGCGTGAATCTCCAGAACACCCCCAACTGATTCCACGCGTTCTCTCATGCTAATCAGGCCAAGCCCCGCGTTCGGCAGACCATTGACGTCGAATCCCTTCCCGTCGTCAGTGATCGTGAGTGCGACGCTGGACGGCCCGCCCGTCACGTCCACCCAGATGTGGCCGGCGTCGCTATGCTTGATGGCGTTCACCAACGCCTCCTGCGCGACTCGGAACACGCACAGCGCGGTGTTCTGATCGATCTCTTCCGGTACGTTGCGATGGCTGAAGGCAATAGGCAGGTGCGGCTGTGACAAGTCGCGTCGAAGGCCATCGAGGGCGGCGACGAGTCCGACCAGCTGCAACTTCGATGGGTGCAATCGGTGCGAGAGTTGGCGCACGCTCGTCGAGATGCCGTGCACGGTTTCCAAGGCCCGGGCCAGGCGCTTCGCGGTGTGCACCTGCTGCTGATCGGAACGGAGCCGATCGAGCTCGATGGACAGGATCGCGAGCTGCTGGTTGATGTCGTCGTGCAATTCACGGGCGATGCGGGCGCGTTCCGCCTCCTGTTCGTCGAGCAACCGTCGGCTCAGGTGGCGGATTTGATCGTAGCTCACGCGCAGCTTGGCCTGGCTGTCACGCAACTCGCGCTCGCCGCGGCGCAACTCGAGCTCGACGCGCTGCCGCTTGGCCCGTTGAACGAACAGGCCAGCGATGAGGGCCGTCTGCGCCAGCAGGAGTATCACCGCGCCGATGATGTAGCGCTGGTATTGATCCCACACGCTCGGCTCTCGGAACAGGACGCGGGCTCCGGTTGGCAGACGCGACTCGTCGAGCCCCCAGCGGCGCAGCTGGCGCCAATCCACCAGATCGACATCGGTGTTCGGCGACGACACGGGTATGTCCTCGGCCTGCTCTCCGCGAAACACGCGAAGCGCGAGTGTGGCAATGGCCTTGGTCTGGGCCAACTGATCGCGGCGATTGCCGCCGACGATGCCCGCATCAACAGCGGCATCCGCCCAGCTGTAAGTCGGCGCGTTGGCCGCCGACGCGACGCGGGAGAGGGAGGCCATCACCTGAAAGTGCTCGCCCGCGCCGTCCTGGCTCACGACAACGTAGAACACCGCCGAGTGTGGCGGCACCGTTCTGAGTCGCTCTTCGAGATCCTGCATCACCAAGCCCGAGAAATACACGAATTCGACACGTCCCTCGAAGGGGAGGAACTCCGCTTTCGCCTGGTTCTCGTTCCTCTGGTCCAACGCACCCGCTCCGCTCACGACGTACACACGTTTGAGATCGGGCTGCAGCGCCAGCGCGAGGTCGAGCGAACGACTGAAGTGGAGTGGGTTAATCAGACCGGTCGAATTGGCGAAATGGCTGCGTGGGCGGATGTGCGAATAAAACACCGCAGGCGTGCCGCGGAAGAGGACGTTCCGGTTGCGGCTGATGAAGTCAATGGCGACGTCTCCTATCAAGATGAGCAGATCGAAATGCTTGTCCGCGTATTTCAGACGCAAGAAGTCGAGATACACGCTCTCATATTCAGGTCGCGGGAACCTGACATAATCAAAGTATTCAACGTAGAAGTCCACACGCTCCCCGAGGCCCTCGGCGAGCAGCTTCGGCAGCTCTCGCGCCCAGACCACCGAGAACTGGTCATCGAGCCTCGTCGAGTTCACGACGAGTACTTGCTTCGGGCCGTCGGCCGCGTGCGCGTTCGCGAGAGGACAGAGGACGCCGACCGTGAGGGCGATTGCCAACAATGCGCTGTGCCGAACGCCACGTCGCGGTATCAGCATGCGCACGTGAGGTCAGAACTCCATTTCCGCAGTAACCCTGAAGCCGCGTGGCGTCAGGATGGTATTGGGCCGCGGCCACGATGCGCCCGGGACGAACGCGTTGTTGTAGGTGAGGCCCGCGCTCGAGTTCAACGCGTTGTAGATGTCGAGCGCCACCATCGTTCGCGACCGGCCGTGCCGCAGGATTTTGGCCACCCTGACGTCTATCTGGTTGATTCGATCGCCATAGCTCGAACCGGGGGCGACCAGATTCACCGTGACGTTGGGCGCGTTCCCGGACAAGTTCCGGCCGAGCGACGAAGCCACGGCGGCGTTCGGCACGGCGTAGTTCGCCGCCAGCATCGCCCCGGGCTTGCTTTGCAGTGTGGAGGACAGCTGAGCGCCGATTCCCGGTAGCTCATATGAAGCCAGGCCCCTGAACTGCGTCTGAATGCCGAAGGCTGCATGGCAGTACGGGCTGACGGGACTTACGATGGAACTGCCGAGCCCGGGGCCAAGCGAGCTCGCACCTGCTGTAGTCGTCGCGAGCTCCGGCAGACGCGCCCGCACCTCGCAGTTGTCTGCCACGGTCTGCCCCGTGCTTGTCCCCCCCGCGAACATGAAACCGCCGGCCCGCAGATTGAGCGTCGCATCGAGGCCGTCGAAGTACTGATACCACCGTCCGTAGTTGCTCGAATCCGCGATGAGATTGCTCACCTGACCGGCCTTGTCAGGCGCGACATCGTACAGACCCGATACCACGTAGCCCCCGCCGCCCGGCAAGCGTGGATCCACCGGAGCCACGACGCTGAACGGCGTCAGATCCGGCGGCTGCAGCGCCAGGTTGTCGGCAACGGTAAAGCCATGGAACCAGCGACGGCTATACGCGAGCGTCGCCGATGCGCGGGGGAGAATCTGACGTTGAATCGAGACGTCGAGCGTCCAGTCCGACGGCCGCACGCCCCAGCCGTTCAGGACGCCTGGATCGAAGTTGTTGGTCAGCACGTTCTGACCGAAGCTCGTGTTCGAGACGACGCCGCACAGGTCGCCTCCACTCTCCCGGCGGTCTTGCGCGTTCGGGTTCAGCAGGTCGCAATCGGGCACGAAGTTGCCGTTCGCATCGCTCCATGCTCGCGTCACACCTGCCGTGCCGAGGGTCGATGTCGTCTGCGGCATCCGCAGCGTGGGATTCGTGCTGGTATAGAGGCCCCCTGTGCCCGCCCCTTCCAGGTATCGGCCAAGGTGTACTTTGAGCGCCGTCGTGCCATTGCCAAACACGTCGTAGGACACCCCCAGCCTGGGGGTGACGTCCTTGTAACTGTCCACGCCCGGCGTTTCCGGAATAATGATGGACGCCGGCAGGAACCTGGACGGTCCTTCCTGCTGCGCCGGAAACCAGCTCCGCGCGCGGTCGAACCGCACCGCGCCCTGCACGGTCAGGCGGCCGCGCGTCCAGCGGTCCTGGGCGAAGAACGCGTCCCACCCTGTGCGTGAGCGGTTCATCCACGGCGAGATCGATTGCGTCAGTTGATTCGGCGCGCCGTTGTTGAACCGGTACGTCAGGTTCTGGTTGTTCGTCGTCCAGGTGATGTCCTGCGTCATCAATGTGCGCTGATAGCCGACCTTCACGCTATGTGACCCCGTCACATAGGACACCGACCCTTTCCACAGGTAAGAGCCGTTATGCGCGTTGCTGAAATCCTGCGAACGATAGACCAGCCCGGGGATATTGCCGTTGTCCGCGCACCCGCTCGCACACTGTTCGAGGACCCGAATCAGGCCGCGGGTTGGATTCGGGTCGCGCTCGAAGTTCCCGAAGCCAAAATACGTGCCTCCGAATCCGGCCTCGACGAGCAGCCGATTCGACAGCGGGGCCGACCACGTGGCCTGCGCGACCCGCAGCGGGCGCCCGAAGACGCCGACCGCTTCAGGCGACACGCGGGGGGGATCGACACCAGCGGGAGTGGCGCCCGTGCACGTTCGGCAGAGCGTCTGCTCATCCCAGAAGGCGCTGAGCTTGTGGCGCCGGGTCACCTGCCACGTGACACGCGCACTGGCGTTCTCGAAGAGGCGGTCCGAGTACGCTCTCCGGCTCGCATCGGGTGCATACAGCCACTTCGCCGGGTCTCCGGCGTTGAGGTTGTAGTACACGTCCGTGCTGTCCGTCGTGCTCCCGCCGCGGTGCGCGGTGACGAAATACCACAAGCGATCCCTGGCGATCGGTCCCCCGATCGTGCCGGAAACGTCGTAGACCTTGCTGAGCGGGCTCGCCGCGGTGACGCCATGGTTCTTCAGAACCGGTGTGAGGTTGTCGGACTGGAGCTTCTCGTCGGTCCCACTGACGAACAGAGACCCGTGCGTCGAGTTGCCGCCGGTCTTCGGCACGAGGTTCATGACGAGCCCACCGGAGTCAGTCTCGCCCAGCCCGCCGGCGGCGGCGAAGGTGATTTCTTCGGTGGCGCCGGCGTCCATCACATAGCTGGTCGGCGAATTGCTGGACGCACCTCCGACGGGGACGCCATCGAGCGCCAGGCGCCCCTCATTGCTCCGGCCTCCATGCATGGGGAATTGCGTGGTCGTTGTGCCAGTGACGACGTCGTTCGTGGTGGTGACCACCCCGGGGATGAGCACGACAAGCGCGTTGTAGCCGCGAACGGTCGGCAGGCCCTTCACGATTTCGCTGTGCAGCGTTGTCGCCGCGGCAGCGCTCCGGACATCGACGGCGGGAGTCGCTGCCGTCACGGTGACGGTTTCCGCGACGGCGCCCGGCGCGAGTTGAGCGTTGAGGCTGGCCGTGAACGCGCTCGTGATCTGGACCCCTTCCCGCACGTGCGGACTGAAGCCCTGTCGCACGAAGGTGATTGTGTAAATGCCCGGCCGAAGGTCCTCGATCAGGTACTGGCCGCTGCCATCCGTGACGACGGTGCGGACCTTTTCAATCAGCGCGGAGCTTTGGGCCTGGACGGCGACGTCAGGAAGTGCGGCGCCAGACGCATCGTGCACAACGCCAGCAATCGCCTGCGCGAAAGCCCCGCAGGGAGCGCACGCAGCCAATGCGAGGAGAAAAGCGAGCGTCCGACAAGCAGGCACGAGCATTTCTCGTGATCCGAAACCGCCCGGAACCAGTTCCACCGCTACACGGCGAGCGCGCTCGATGCGTCGATCGCAGCCGCCAATTGTGCTGCCAACTGGCCTGGTCGATCCAGTCAGAAAAGTTACCGGGTGCCACCTGTCACACTTGACAGGGGGCAGAAACTGCGGCGATGGTCTTCTACTGGGACGCTGGGTTGATGTTACGCGCGGGAGCTGCGTACCCCGTCTGTTCGATCAGGCGCTGTAGTTCAGCCTGCATCTTCTGAAGAGTCTCCCGCGCGTCTGAACGGTCAATGATATTTGTCTCTTCGTAGGGATCCTTGTCGAGATCGTAGAGTTCGTCCATCCCCTGAAGCTCGCGATAGTTGATGTACTTGTGGCGGGACGTCCGAACCGCCACGTAGCCCATGTTCCGAATTCGCGGAAATACGGTGTCGGTGAAGTACTCGATGAGAAATGACGTCCGCCACTCTCGCGCCTCCTTCTTGAGCACGGGCACCAGAGAGCGGCCCTGGACTTCAGCGCCAGGCTGAAGCCCGGCGACCTCGAGGAGAGTCGGCGCGATGTCGAGGCTCAAGGCCATCTCAGGCGGCGTCGAGCCCGCCATCGCCAATGGCGGATAGCGGATGACGAGCGGAATCCGGATCGTCTCTTCGTACGCCAGACGCCGCTCTTCGTTGAGTCCATGCTCCCCGTAGAAATATCCGTGGTCGCTGGTAAACACGACCATCGTGTCGTTCAGCACGCCCTTACGCTCGAGGACGCCGAGAATCCGTCCCAGGCTGTCGTCGACCCCGAGCAGCATCTCCAGGCGCCCTCTAATCTCCTCGTCAGATGTGGCGGTCTTCGGACCAAGTGGAGGCAGATCGTCAATCTGGCGAAGCAGTGCAGGTTTCCCAAGCGGCGGGTTGAAGGCGTTCGCACGCCGAGGCATCTTGCGGCCGAGGTATCGACCGCGGTGGCGTTCCGCGGCAACAAAGCCCCCGGGCTGTCCCGGAACCGGCACCAGACTCCCATCGTCGCGCTGAATCACATTGGGATGAATGGCCTTGTGAGCCAGGTACACGAGAAATGGACGATCGGAAGGTGCGTCCATGAACCGTTCCACATAGTCGGTGAGCAAATCGGTCGTGTAACCCTTGGCGTGGACACGTGCTCCATCGACATTCAACGAGGGATCGATGGCTTCCCCTTGTCCCGGCATAGCGACCCAGTGGTCGAATCCCGGGCGAGGGCTGTCGTCGTTTCCCATGTGCCACTTGCCGAAGAACCCCGTCCGATAGCCGGCGCGCTGAAGTTCCAATGGGAACACCTGGAGGCTGTGGCTCGGTCGAGCGGTGTTGTCGATGATGCCGTTGGCGTGCGGGTACCGGCCTGTCAGGAAGCTTGCCCGGCTCGGAGAGCAGAGCGGCGTCGTGGCGAATGCGTTCGTGAAGCGCGCCCCTTCGCGCGCGAGCCGGTCCATGTTCGGCGTGTCGATGAACGGATGGCCGGCGACTCGCATCTCATCCCAGCGCATGTCGTCGACGAGCACCATGACGATGTTCGGCCGGCGCGGTTTGGCGGGCGGCGGCGCACTGTTCTGGGTCTCGCCTGGCGGCGCACAGGTGGTTGTTAGAAGTGCCGCGACGACAACGAAGAGGGGAGCTTTCAAGGCTCGCCGCACTACGCGTATGCCGCGCCGACCATAATTTTCTTGATCCGGATGTGCGGACTGCCGTGCGAGATGCTGTTGGTCTGCGTCGGCTGACCCTTGGCGTCGCCGCCCGTCCCGAACATCTTCCACGTCTCCTGACTGCCGATGAGATCCAGGTTCGACCAGAAGTCGGTCGTGATCGCGTTGTAGGTGACGTCGGTCACCATCCGCGTCTTCTTGCCGTTCTTGATCTCCCAGAAGCAGTTGCCGCCGAACTGGCCGTTGTAGCGCTGCTGGTCGATCGAGTAGCTGCCGCGGCCGTCGATGAGGACGCCATCCTTCGTATCCGCAATCATCTGCTCGACGTTCGGCGAGCCCTTGCCGCCCGCTTCGAGCCTGACGTTCGGCATCCGCAGGAACGGGTAATCGCGCCATGACGACGCCGACGTGCATCCCTTGCTGGCCTTGTCGCCAATCTGCGGCGCGGTCTCGCGGTTGGTCTGCAGGCCGACCAGGATGCCGTCGCGCACGATCGGGAATTCCGTCGTCTTGACGCCGTCGTCGTCGAAGCCGATGGTCGCCATGCCGCCAGGCATCGTGCGATCGGCGGTGATGTTCATCAGCTTCGAGCCGTACTTCAGCTTGCCGACGTCCGACAGTTTCACGAAGCTCGTGCCGGCGTAATTCGCCTCGTAGCCGAGAATGCGATCGAGCTCGGTCGCGTGCGCGACAATCTCGTGAATCGTGAGCATCGCGTGCGATGGCGTCAGCACGAGGTCCTTGAGCCCCATGCCGATCGGCTTCGCGCTCGTCATCTCGACCGCTTCGTTGGCGATGCGCTCGGCGCTCTCGAGCATCTCGCTCTCTTCGGCGACATCCCAGCCGCCGGTCTTCGAAACGCCGACGAAATTTCGGGTCTTCGTGACGTCGCCGACCTTAGCGGATACGTTGAACGACGGCGTGATCTCGAACGTTTCCTGTTCGATGTAGGAGCCTTCGGTCGATGCGAAATACTTCCACTCGTTGGTGATGCCGACGTTGGCGGTGACGCTGCTGACCCCCTTCACCTTGACGGCGGTGTCGACGATCTTCTGCACGAACGCCTGCTTGTCCTCCGTGGAGATCGACCCGGGTTCTTTCTTGAGTGGCGTCGCCCAGTACTCGGTATAGGCCGGCACGGGCGCGAGCTTCACGTCGACTTTCTTCGCCACCGCGCTGGCCTTGGCCACTTCAGCGGCGATGCCGGTGATCCGCTTGATCTCGGACTCGCTGACGATGGGGCTGCTGGCAAAGCCCCAGACGCCGCTGTGAATCACGCGGACGCCAAAGCCGGCGGCGCCGCGGTTGCCGCGCCCGCCGCGTCCACCGCCGCCGCGGCCGCCTCCGCCGAAGCCGCGGCCTCCACCGCCGAATCCGCCCGCCGCATCGCGGTCCGGTCCGCCGCTCGCGTTCACGCCGCTGCTCACGCTGCGCGTGAAGCGGATGTCCGCGTAGCTGCAGCCGACGCGCTTGGCTTCCGCGAGGGCGACGTCGGCCAGGCCTTTGAACGTGGACGTCAGCGGGTTGCCCTTCGGGGACTGCGCCAGCAGCTCGCCGACGAGGTCGCTCGAGACGATGGCGATGCCGGTGGCGCTGGTGTATTTCAGAAAATCTCTACGTGTTGGACTCATGGTGTTTCTCTCGGTTCATATCGATCGCCACGAAAGCACGACAGCACGAAAAAATCTTGTACATCCTCGGTTTCGTGTTTTCGCGTTTTCGTGGCCATTAGACAGCCGGCGATACTGACGTCATGTAGAAGTCTTCGACTCTGATCGCCGGGACGAGCGCCGTGCCAGGCCCGTCGTAGGCTTCGCCGGTGTGAATCGGCACGCTTCTGCCAATCGCCGAAATGTTCGCGAACGCGACCAGCGGCGACATGTTCCAGCGGAAGTTCTGGACCGGTCCGGCAATTTCACCGTTCTCGATCAGGAACAGCCCGTCGCGCGTCATGCCGGTATTGAGCAGCGTCAGTGTATCCACCGGACGCAGGTACCAGAAAAACGTCACGAGCAGCCCGCGTTTCGTGGACTTGACCATGTCGTCGATCGTCTGCGTCCCGCCTTCGACGACCAGCGACATGTTGGGGCTGGCGGGCGACGGCGGCACCTTCTGCCGGCGCGCCGTGAGGGCGTCGTAGTACACGTTTTTCAGCACGCCTTTTTCGATCCACGTCACGGGCTTCGCGGCGGCTCCGTCATTCATGATCGGCGTCTGCCGCAGGATCGGATTGCCGACGTCGCTCTTCAGGGTGAAGCTGTCGCTGAACAGCTTCTGTCCGACCTTCGGCGTCCCGTCCGCGTTGACGAACGGTCGGCCGATGCCTCCGAAGTTGAAGCCGCCGCCGCCACCACCCCCACCACCGAACCCGCCCCCGCCGCCGCCGGCATTGAACGCGCCCATCATCGTCGACAGCAGGCGCGCGGCCGGGCGCGGCTCGATGATCGTCGTGTAGCGTCCAGGCTCGATGGCGCGAGGCTTCTGGCTCTTCAGCGCCTTGGTTGACGCGATCTCCGTGAGCTCGGCGACGTTGACCTGTGAAAGATCCTTCGCGCCGGTGACGCCGGACCAGCCGGAACCGGACCCGTTCGACATCCGGCAGGTGAGGATGAAGCCGGTCTCCGCGTACTGGTAATAGGCGAACAGACCCTCGGAGTTGGCAAGGCACGTGGTCTGGTATGCCTTGGGGATGTATCCGGCGCCCAGCACGCCTTTCTTTTCGCAGATGTCGATCGACTGCTTGACCCAGGCCGCGCGCTCGCCCGGACCGAAGTCGGCTGTCTTCGGGACGACGGCGTCAACCGCGAGGTAGTCCTGCGGTCCCTTCACGAGCGCCGGCAGGTTCGGGTTGTCGCGTGCTTTCTGCGCCGCGTCGTTGGCTTCGTCCACCGCCGTCTTGAGACCCTCGTCGTCCAGCTCGCGCGTCGTCGCCGTCCCTTGTTTCTGACCGTGCCGGACGTTGATCGTGATCTGCTGGTCGTACTGCACGAGGTTGACCGTGATCGACGAATTCGCCCAGCGCGTCGCGGATCGCTCGCCGCCGTCGAACGACACTTCGACGGCGTCCGCCTTCGCCATGTTCAGGACCTTGTCGGTGAGCGCTTTGATCTCGTCTCGGGAATACATGATGATGCGAAAGTCTATCAAAGAGGAGGCGCGGCCGTGGCGTCGTACCTGCAAAGCCTGCTGCGAATTGTGTCTGCAATCGTCTTCATGTTCCACGGGACGCAGAAGCTCTTCGGATTCCCGTCGGCGACACCGCTGCCTCCATCACGGATGCTGTCGCTCCTGGGAGCCGCCGGCATTCTGGAAGTGTTTGGCGGCGCGCTGATGGCGCTCGGGCTGTTCACCAGACCCGTCGCATTCATCCTCTCCGGAGAGATGGCGGTTGCCTACTTCCGGCAACACGCGCCGCGTGGGCTCTGGCCGATCTTGAACGGCGGCGAGCTCGCGGTCCTCTTTTGTTTCTTGTGGCTGTTCTTCAGCGTGGCCGGTCCCGGCCAGATCAGCGTCGACACGCTGATCCGCAAGAAGAGATGACCGGGCGGCTATCTGGTTTTCTGGACCGGGATCGAGACGGAGCCGGCCCTGCCGCTCGGCGCGTCGCGGACGACGACGTGGAGCGCTGACGCGGAGGGGCGGAGGTCGACCGTCCGGCTCATCGTGAAGCCTTCCTGCAGAATCTGGTCGCGCTGCTCGCTCGACAGCCGCAGGTTCAGCGTCTTGTCAAAGCTTTTGAGAAGATCGCCGTTTGGCATGCTGTGCGCGATCAGCACGTCGATCGCGACATCGAACATGTTGCCGTTCGGCCGGAGCGTGATGCCACCGGGGTCGACTTTGATCCCCACGTTGGAGCCTTCGGCGCTGACGACGACGCCAATGGCCGTGGCGTCGAGCGCGGCTCGAGCGAGATCCGCGAGAGTGCTCTCGGTCTTGGCGCTCTCGGCCGGCAGCGCGAGGTATCCGCTGCGATAGCGGACGTCGGCGCCGGGCCGCCGCACCTCGACCTTCAACCGGCGGAACTTCGAATCCCACTTCTGATTTGACGGGTAGTAGCCAAGGGAGTAGCTGACGCGTCCATCGTCCATCGCCTTGGCGATGGCGCCGCCGATGGCATTGGTGTTGCGAAACATGCGTCCGCCGGTTCGCTCGGCGATCACGGCCATCCCATCGCTGTTGATGTCCCGCTGGGCGAGCGTGCCGGCTGAATTGGGCGCCGGCTGCACAGTCCCGCGCCCGATGCCAACGGTGGTGGCCGTTGGTGCAACGCCGGAGTACGCCGCCACCAGTCCAGTGGCATCCACTGGGTAGATGGCAACGTTGGCGGTCGTGATGGCGTTCACCGTGCGCGTGAGCGGACCGGAGAGCGTCTCCGGGATCGATGGCCCTTGGGTTCCCAGCCGCTCCCAGATGGTCAACGGAAACGCGGACGATATCCAGACGACGTTTTTCCGCCCGGGGATAGCGGCGAGGTGATTGGCAATCTGCTCGAGCGCGCCGAGCGTCTCCTGGCCTCGCAGGCGGAGGTACTGGTTCGCCACCTGCTCCGTCGTCTCCTTCAACCAGGCTTCCGTCTCGGCATCGATGGCGCCCACGCCGATCGGCTCGAACGGCGGCGGCGGCGCGTCGGCGGCGAGCTGTTCGAGCGAGCTCTGCGCACGGTAGCGCGCGATCGCGCGCACCAGCGATGCGCTGTCGCGAGAAAAATCGTGGACGACGCGAACGGTGTTCGACTCGAGGACGTACAGCGCGACGCGCTCGTCCGGTCTGATCTGGCCGAGCACCTTGACGATCTCGCTGCGGGCCTGTGCCTGATCTTCGAAGCGCGTATTCAGCCGATCGAAGAGCACGACCGTCGCCGTCAGCGGCACGGCGCCGTACGGGCGGTTGGAGTATTGGTTGGCTGGGAGCGGCTGCGCGGCGCCAACCGATGGCGCGCCGCCTGGTCTTAGCGCCGGTGTGGCTGTCGCGCTGGTTGGCCGCGCGACGTTGACCTGAAAGAACTCGACCTTTTGCTCCTTGCCGTCCTCGAACACCTTGAAGTCAGCCGCGGTGAGGTCGGCGACAGGCTTTCCATCCTTGTCGTGCACGAGGACGTCGAGCGGGACGAGACGCGTCGTGAGCCGGAATGTCTGACGATCAGGTTCCTGAGCCCGGATCGTCGCCGTTGCACATAATGCGAGCAAGACGGCCCTTTTCAGCACCGCGGGATTGTCGCGTACTTGGGCGACGCCGCTGAAACACTTTTGGGAAGGGAGGTCGGGTGGCTACGAATCCCGCAGAACTTCCGCCGGATCGATGCGCGCCGCACGACGCGCTGGCAGCCATCCGGCGACGGCGCCGACCGCGGAGAGCACCGCGACCGAACCGGCGAGGGTGACGGGATCGCGCGGTTCGAGTCCGTACAACAGCGTCGCGACGAATTGCGATGCCCAGAAGCTGACGCCGGCGCCGATCAGGACGCCGAGTCCGACGAGCATCGACACGCGTGACAACACCAGCCGCACGACTCCGGCCGGCGCGGCGCCGAGCGCCATGCGGATGCCGATTTCGGTGCGACGGCGTGACACGGCATACGATGTCACGCCGTACAGTCCGAGGCCGGCGAGCAGCAACGCCAGCGCGCCGAAGAAGCCGGCGAGCATCGCGACGATGCGTTCCTGGGTCAGCGAGGCGCTGATCTGATCCGACAACGGCCGGAACGTCAGCGCGAGATCCTTGTCCACGCTGCCGATCGCATCCGCGATGCTCCGGGTGAGCAGCGCCGAGGAACGGGACGCCGCGCGCACGTTGAGGTTGAATTCCTCAGTCGGCAAGTCATCGATCGACTGAGCAGCGGACGAATACACCGTCGGCGGCACCGGGTCGCGGAGCCGTCGATACACGGCGTCGCCGACCATGCCCACGATCTCCAGAGGTGCCTCATCGGCTCGCACGGGATAGCGACGGAGCGTATGGCCGATCGGGTTCGCGCCGTTCAGGAACCGGCGTGCGAATGCCTCGTTGACGATGGCGACCGGCGGCGAGCTATCGCGATCGCGGTCCGTGAATACGCGGCCCGCGACGACGCGCTGGCCGTAGGTCTCGAAGAACCCTGTCGACACGTGATTGCGAAGTGCGCTGCGCCGGGAATCGTCGAGCGCAACGCCGCCGGAGACCTCGAGTCGGTTGCCCCAATTGTGGCCGCTGAGCGGCGTGACAAACGAGAGGGCCGCACTGTGCACTCCCGGCAGCGCCGCGACCGCCCGCCGGGCACGCTCGAAAACAGCCATGCGCTGCGCCGGGGCAATCGGTGCGCCCTCGGCACTCATCGTCACGACCAGGACTCGGTCGTGATCGAATCCAAGATCGAGCGTCGCGAGCTTCGTGAACGTCCGTAGAAACAATGCCGCGGCGACAACCAGGATCACCGAAAGAGCAACCTGCACGACGACGAGTGTGCTCGCCAGCGAGAGGCGGCTCGCACCGGCCCCCGGGCCGCGGCCCTGCTCCTTGATCGCCTCCATCGGCGCCACACCTGCCGCGCGGTACGCCGGCGCGACGCCAAAGAGCAGCGCCGTGATCACTGTGGTGCCGGTCGTGAATGCGAGCACGCGCCAGTCAACCGACAGGTCGAGAAACACCGTGTTGGTCTGCGTGGAAAGCTGCGCGACCAGCAGCTGGCTGCCCCAACGTGCGACGAGGAATCCGACGCCGGCGCCAATCGCCGAAAGCAGGAGGCTCTCCGTCAACAGCAGCCGCACGAGTCGCCATCGCGACGCGCCCAGCGCCAGCCGCACGCTCCACTCGTGCCGCCGGGCGGTGGCCCGCGCCAGCAGCAGGTTGGCGATGTTCGCGCACGCAATCAGCAGCACCAGCACGACGACGACCATGATCGTCAGAAGCGGACGTTGGTAACGCGCGCGCAGCGATGAGTTCCCCGTCGCGGCAGGCACGAACGTGAATCGGTCTTCGAGGTATTGCTTGAGATCGATCGGCGACCAGTCGGGCAATGTCGCCAATCGGACTTGGGGCTGCACGGCGCGGAGCGCGTCGGTCGCCTGCCGGACCGACACGCCGCCCTTCAGCCTTACCATGATCGACAGCCACCACCAGTCGCGCTGGTCGAGCGACCGATCTGGATGGACGGTGGTTACCATGCCGATGGGAAGCGCCACGTCGAACCGGCGTCCGACGTCAGGTCCGAAAAAGTCGGGCGGCATGACGCCGATGATCGTGAACGGGATGCGCTCCAGCGAGAGCCGGCGTCCGATCGCGTCGGCGGCTCCCCCGAATCGACGCTGCCAGAACGCATAGCTGATGACGGCGACCGGGCCATCGGCACCGCCGCCGCTGCGGTCGTCGGCCTCGGTGAACGTCCGGCCGACGAGCGGCGCCACGCCGAGCGTGTCGAACATGCCGGCCGTCGTCCAGATGGCGTCGGCGAATTCGGTGACGCCGCCATTTGCGAGGTTGACGCGCTGCGAGTCCCACGCGAAGCCGCTCTCGACGAGGTCCAGACGCTGGCGCACGTCGCGCCAGATCGGATAGGTCCACGAATCGGTGGCTATCGGTGCATCCTCAGTCAGGATCGCGAGCTGGTGCGGCGCTTTGACCGGCAACGCGCGCAGCGTCAGGCTGTTGACCAGCGAGAAGATCGCGGTGTTCGCGCCGATACCGAGGGCGAGTGATAGCACGGCGACAGTGCTGACGATCGGAGTCGCAATCAATTGCCGCAGCGCGATGCGGACGTCGTGTCCATAGCCCACGCCGCGGCGGGACCGCGGTCGCTTCGAGAGATTGAGGAACGATGCCGCGTTCAGCGCGTCGAGCGCGGCCTGCCGGGCCTCGTGTTCCGTATTGCCGCCGCGCAGCGCTGCGGCATGCAGATCGGCCAGATGACACGCAAGCTCGTCGACGACCTCGAGCGACAGCTCGCGCCAATCACGGTCCGCGCGTTCGCGCACCAGCGATTTCCAGTGCCGCAGCTCGCGATCAGGCATAGCGCACTCCCGCCAGATCTCGAATCAGTTGGAAGAATTGCAGCCATTCCTTGCGCTGCGCGGCCAGCACTTCACGGCCTTGCTCGGTGATCCGGTAGTAGCGCCGGCGGCGCTGGCCGGCCTTTTCCACCCAGCGTCCTTGAATCCACTTGCGCTCTTCGAGCTTGTACAGCGTGGCGTAGAGGGATGCGAAGTTGAAGGTGAGGGCGCCGCCCGATCGCTCTTCGATCAGCTGGGTCAGCTCGTAGCCGTGGCGCGGCTCGTCGTCGAGAAACGCCAGCACCACCAGCTCGGCGGTGCCTTTTTTCGCTTCGCGGATTGCGCCGGTGAACTCCACGGCGCGGCACTATATTCCGGAGTCCAGAATATAGTCAAGCCCAAGCGGATCTGGTGATTTGGTGATCTGGTGATTTAGTGATTGTCGGGTGATTGTGTCATTTCGCGATTTGCTGAATGGTTAGTTATCGATCAATCAATCAATCAATCAACCAACCATTCAATCAGGCAACGATCACCAAATCACTAAATCACCAAATCACTAAATCTCAACTGTCTCTGAGTACTTCCGCCGGATCGATCCTCGACGCGCGATGCGCGGGCAGCCAGCCGGCCAGCGCGCCGACCGCCGCCAGAACCGCGGCCGCCTGGACGAGGGTGCGCGGATCCCGCGGTTCGAGGCCGTAAAGGAGCGTCGTGACGAACTGGGACGCCCACAGGCTCGCGCCGGCGCCGACGATCACCCCGATGGCCACGAGGATCGACACGCGCGACAGCACCAGCCGGATGACGCCGCCCGGCGCCGCGCCGAGCGCCATGCGGATGCCGATCTCGGTCTTGCGCCGTGTGACGGCGTAGGACGTCACGCCGTAGAGCCCCAATCCGGCCAGCAGCAGCGCGAGGCCGCCGAAGAATCCCGACAGGATCGCGACGACGCGTTCCTGCGTCAGGGATGCGTTGACCTGGTCGGCCAGCGGACGGAACGTCAGCGCGAGGTCTGGATTGACCTCCGCGATCGCCGCGGACACGCTGCGCGCCAGCAAGGCTGGCGATCCGGTGGATGACCGTACGCTGATGCTCATGGACGGCGGCGCCGGCGACCGGCTGTCGTCGAATTGCGCGAGCGGCACGTACATCGTTGCGGGGATCGGCTCGCGCAACGCCCGGTAGACGGCATCGGCGACGACGCCGACGATTTCGCGAGGTGGCTGAGCGAACCGGCTGCCGGCGCCGATCTGCACGGTCTTGCCGAGTGGACTCGCGCCATTCAGGAACTTCTTGACGAAGGCCTGGTTGACGAGGATGACGGGCGGTGCACTCTTCGTGTCGCTGTCGCGAATGTCCCGGCCGGTGACCAGCGCCGTGCCGAATGTCGTGAGCCACCCGGGTGTGATCGCGTTGAAGTTCGACAAGCGCTGGCGCTCCGGCAGTTCCACGCCGCCAGGGACGTCGATCCGGTTGTTCCAGGTACCACCGCTGACGGGCGTGACGAACGACGCCGCCGCGGCGGCCACGCCGGGAACAGCCGCGACACGCTGACGGATGCGATCGTATGTCGTCAAACGGTCGGCCGGCGGAATCTCGGTCCGCTGCGCGTTGACCGTGACCAGCAGCACGCGGTCGCGATCGAAGCCGAGGTGCACGTTCGCCAGCGAGCTGAAGGTCCGCATGAACAACCCGGCGGCGACGACGAGCACGACCGAGAGCGCGACCTGCGCGACGACGAGTCCGCTGGCCAGGCTTACTCGCGATTCCTGGGACGAGCCGCGTCCGTGTTCCTTGATGGCTTCCATCGGCGCGACGCCAGCCGCACGAAACGCCGGCGCCGTCCCGAACAGCAGCGCCGTCAGGATGGTGACTGCGCTCGTGAACGCCAGCACGCGCCAGTCGAGCGCGAGATCGAGGAAGACGGTGTTGGTTTGGGTCGACAACTGCCGGACCAGGAGCTGGCTGCCCCAGCGGGCGACCAGTAGACCGAGCGACGCGCCGACGGTCGAGAGCAGGAGGCTCTCCATGAGCAGCAGGCGGACGAGCCGCCATCGCGAGGCCCCAAGCGCCAGCCGCACGCTCCATTCGTGCCGGCGCGCCGCCGACCTGGCGAGCAGCAGGTTCGCGATGTTGGCGCACGCGATCAACAGCACCAGCGCGACCACGACCATGATGGTGACCAGCGGCTGCCGATAGCGGTTACGCAGCTGCGAGCTGCCGCCGGCGGTCGACACCATCGTGAACGGCTCTTTCAGGTAGTCCTTCTGATCCGAGGGGCGCCAGTCGGCCGGCAGGGTCGCTTCACGAAGCTGCGGCTGGTAGACACGCATCGCCGCCGTGGCCGCGTCAATCGGCTGGCCGGGTTTCAGCCGCGCCATGACGGAAAGCCACCACCACGACCGCTGGTCGAGCGCCGATTCCTTGCCGCGAAACAACGGTTCGGTGCCGATCGGGATGGCGACGTCGAACGCGCGACCGACGTCGGGGCCGAAGAAGTCCGGTCCGGTGACGCCGATGACCGTGAACGAGACTTTGTCGAGACTCAACCGCTGTCCGATGGCGCCGGCCGTTCCACCGAATCGCCGCTGCCAGAAGCTGTAGCTGATGACCGCGACCGGTCCGTCCGGCCCGCCACCCCGCACGTCGTCGGACTCGGTGAACGTCCGCCCAAGCATCGCCGGCACCCCGAGCGTTTCGAACATCCGGCCGCTGGCCCAGATGCCGTCGACGAACTGCGTCTCGCCGCCCGCCGCGAGGTTGAACCGCGACGTGCTCCAGGCAAACACGCTGTCGAAGAGGTCGCGGCGATCGCGGACCTGTTCCCAGATGGGATTGGTCCACGACGTGATACCGCGCGTGTTCGCGACGCGCGCGCCCGGCTCGTCCGAGAGCATGACCAGCTGCCCCGGTTCCTTCACCGGCAGCGCGCGCAGGATGACACTGTCGACGAGCGAAAAAATCGCGGTGTTCGCCCCGATGCCGAGCGCCAACGACAGGATGGCGACCAGGGAAACAACCGGCGTGGCGCGAAGCGCGCGAAAGGCAAGGCGGATGTCCTGCATGGCGTCGTTCTCCGACCGGCCGGCAGTATCTACGAAGATATTCGTAGCGTCAATCCGCCTTCGCCGGCAGCGACGATGTGCGGCTTCGGCGGGACAGCCGTCGCCTTCGCCCACGCATCGCGCGGCGTCGGCGAGGCTGGCCTGCGCCGCATTAGACGGTTCAGTCGCGAGCTTCGTTGGCGCCGCCGACTATGATTACGGCATGCCGGCGGGGATCGCGATTACTCGTGCCGTGAGCGCAGCGCTCGGCGACTGCGAGCTGACCCACTTGGAACGCGTGCCGATTGATGTCGAGCTGGCGCGCGCGCAGCATCGCGAGTACGAACAGGCGCTGCGTGAGGCCGGCTACTTCATCGAGCACCTCGAGTCGACGAACGAGATGCCCGACTCGGTTTTCGTGGAAGACATCGCCGTGGTGTTCGACGAGCTCGCCATCATCACGCGTCCGGGCGCGGCGACGCGGCGCCTTGAAACAGCGGCGGTGGCCGGCGCCCTGACGCGTCACCGCCCGCTTCACGTCGTCGAGGCGCCCGGCACCGTCGATGGCGGCGACGTGCTCGTCGCCGGCAAGCAGGTGTTCGTCGGCCTCTCGACCCGAACCAACGATCACGCCGCGGTGCAGATGGCGCGGGTGCTGCAGCCGCACGGCTACAAGGTCCGCGAGGTCGTCGTGCATGATTGTCTGCACCTGAAATCTGCGGTGACGACGCTGTCGGACGACCTGCTACTGGTCAACCCGGCCTGGATCGATCGCGCGACGTTCGAGGGGTTCGCGCTCATCGAGGTCCACCCGGAGGAACCGATGGCGGCGAATGCGCTGCGCCTCGACGATCGCATCCTGTATTCGGCATCGTTCCCGCGAACGGCCGCGCGCCTGGAGCGCCGCGGCCTGCGCGTCGAACGCGTCCCGGCCAGCGAAGTCGCGAAGGCCGAGGGCGCGGTCACCTGCTGCAGCCTGATTCTGAGGAGCCTATGAAATCCATCTGGGAAACCGCCGCGCAGCGCGAGCTGTCCGATCGCCTGTTGACGCTGTCTGCGGATCGGCGGCCGCTCTGGGGAAAGATGTCGGCGCAGCAGATGGTGTGTCATCTCACCGAGAGCCTGAAGATGGCGCTCGGTGAGCTGCCGGTCACGCCGAAGAACCTGCCGCTGCGGTATCCGCCCCTCAAGCAGTTGATCATCTTTGTTGCGCCATTCCCGAAGAACGCGCCGACCGCGCCGGAACTCGTCATAACCGCGACACCGAATGAATGGGCCCGCGACGTCAGCACGCTGACGGCCCTGATGGATCGATTCGCGGCGCGCGGCCAGGCGGGACCATGGACGGACCACCCGGCATTCGGGCGGCTATCACCGCGGGCGTGGGGCGTGCTCGTGTACAGGCACATGGATCACCATCTCAGGCAGTTCGGCGGCTGAAGCGTTTGGGAAACGTTATGGATGACAAACGCGCGTTACTTCGACATACCGTCGCGACGGTCGCCTATCGTGGCGGAAAAGCGGTGCGCGGCGCGCCGGCAAGCTTCGCGACATTCGCGTCCGGGGATCCGCCGAAGACGCCGGCGCAGATCCTCGCGCACATCGGCGACCTGTACGACTGGGCCCTGTCGATCGCGCAAGGCGCACAGAAGTGGAACAACTCGACGCCCCTGCCGTGGGACGACGAGGTCGCGCGATTCTTTGGCACCGTGAAGCGACTGGACGACTACCTTTCGTCCGACGCGCCGATCGATTCGACACCGGAGCGTCTGTTCCAGGGCGCGATTGCCGACTCGCTGACGCACATCGGCCAACTCGCACTGCTGCGCCGGTTGGCCGGATGCCCGATCAAAGCCGAGAACTACTATCAGGCTGACATCGCGGCCGGGCGCGTCGGCCCGGACCAGACGGCGGCGCGCCGGGAGTTCTGATTCGGGCCAGCCGGCGGCCGCCAGCGAGCCGCCGAAATCGTAATCGCGTGTAGAGAATCGGAACGGTCGCGGCCGGTTTCCCTGCGCGAATCGTCCGGAAATAGGGGCTTCGAGGGTGGACGCGTTTTTGCGCCTGTGTCCGGCGATGAACGCCGCCCGCGAAGCCTTCGGACCCAATCTACGCCGCGCCCGTGTGCAGGCCGGCGTGTCGCTGCAAACCATCGTCGATGCGACCAACGTCAGCCAGACGCTCTGGGACGGGTTGGAGAGCAACGACCTGTCGAAGTGGCCGAACGGAGTGTTCGCGCGCGCGTTCGTGAAGGAATACGCGAAGCTGGTCGGACTCGACACCGACGCGACCGTCGACGAGTTCTGCCGCTGCTTCCCGCAGGGCGATCGCCGGGCGGAACCGGTGATGCGGGCGTCGGCGGAAATCGTCAATCACGATCTCGAATGGCAGGATCACGTGCCGCCCGCGGAGGGCGACCGTCGCGCGTCCGGCTCGCCGGCCGCGATCGAAGCGAAGCCATCAGAGGGGCTGTTTTCAAAGATGGCCCGGTTCAAACGCGTCTTCGGGCGCGCCTAGTTCAACCTTCGCCGGGCGGCTCGGTCGTCTCGCCTTACACCCATCCAAGAACACGACGGCCGGGCGGATTTAGTACGCTGTCGTCCATGCGCCTGGCGGACGTGGTGGCGGCCTCGAGTGCCGTGGCCGGCACGAGCGGTCGGCTCGAGAAAGTGGCCCATCTGGCCGACGTGATCCGTCGCGTGCCATCCGATGAGATCGAAACGGTGATCAGCTTTCTGAGCGGCGCCGCGCGTCAGGGGCGCATGGGCATCGGCTTCGCGTCCCTTTCTGGACTGCGTGAAGTTCCGCCGGCTGAAACGTCTTCCCTCGATATCCGCGACGTCGACGCGGCTTTCGATCGGCTTGCTGCTTCGTCAGGCGCCGGTTCCGCCTCGCGCCGCGCCGAGCTCCTGCGCGAACTGTTCCGGCAGGCGACGCACGACGAGCAGGATTTCCTGCGCCGCCTGCTGTTCGGCGAGCTTCGGCAGGGCGCTCTCGAAGGCGTCCTGATGGACGCGGTCGCCAAGGCCTCTGGCATCGCGGCGCCCCGCATCCGCCGGGCGGCGATGCTCGCCGGCGATCTGGCACCGGTCGCGCGGACCGCGCTCGTGGAAGGTGAGGACGCGCTCTCGCGGTTCGTGTTGCAGCCGTTCCAGCCGGTACAACCGATGCTGGCCGACTCCGCGAGCGATGTGAACGGCGCGCTCGAGGCGTTGGGCGAGGCGTCGTTCGAATACAAACTGGACGGCGCACGCATCCAGGTCCACAAGGTCGGCGACGAGGTGAAGGTGTACACGCGGAACCTTCGCGACGTCACGTCCGCCGTGCCGGAAGTCGTGACCGCCGCGCGCGCGATGCCGGCGCGCGAGGTGGTACTGGATGGCGAGGTCATCGCGCTGCGCGAGAACGGCACGCCGCAGCCGTTTCAAGTCACGATGAAGCGCTTCGGCCGGAAGCTGGAGGTCGAACGGATGCAGGCCGAGCTGCCGCTCACTCCGTTCTTTTTCGACGCGCTCTACGTCGACGGCACCGCGCTCGTCGACGAGCCGCTGTCGCGGCGCGTGCAAGTGCTCGACGATGTGGCTCGCCGCCACATGGTCCCGAGGATCGTGACGGCCGATGCGGCGGTTGCGGCGGAGTTCGCCGGCCGGGCTCTGGCCGCCGGCCACGAAGGGGTGATGGCCAAGGCCGTCGACGGCCTGTACGCGGCGGGCCGGCGCGGCGCGGCCTGGCTGAAGGTGAAGCAAGCGC
>Ga0193697_1000146_pt1 | contig 27532 bp, 8 predicted proteins | sample L3m2metaG_FD_145073 | JGI IMG/M metagenome (GOLD analysis project Ga0193697, IMG submission 145073) | Soil microbial communities from a riparian zone of the East river system, Colorado, United States - L3m2 | ecosystem: Environmental > Terrestrial > Soil > Riparian zone | place: USA: East River...
AAGGTTGATCGCAAAGCCCTGCCGCCGCCCAGCCAGGCCCCAGCACCCACTTCAGCCGACTTCGCAGCGCCGCGCACACAAACCGAACGAATCCTGGCAGAGATCTGGTGCAAGCTCCTGAATCTCTCCCAGGTGGGCATTCACGACAATTATTTCAGGCTGGGGGGGCATTCACTTTTGGCGATTCGCGTTGTTTCGCGAATGCGCGAGGCATTCCAAATCGATCTGCCCATGAGCAGCATTTTTGAAGCACCGACCGTGGCGGAACTGGCGCAAATCGTGGAGCGCCAGCTCGTCGCCGAGATTGAGCAGTTGAGTGAAAGCGAAGCCGCCACGCTCGTCGGCAAGTAGTTTATGACAGGCGAAAAAACTGAACTTTCGGCAGCAAAGCAAATGCTGCTGGAGAGGCGTTTGCAAGGCGCTCTGAAGAACAACGCGCGCGAGCCGGCAATTATCCGCGGCACGCACGTGGGACGTGCGCCGCTTTCGTTCGCGCAACAAAGGCTGTGGTTTCTCGAGCAGTTGGCGCCCGGCAGCCCGGTTTACAATATCAACGAGGCATTGCGTCTGCAGGGTCCTCTCGACGTATCGGCTCTCGAACGGAGCCTGCGCGAGATCATTCGGCGCCACGAAGCGCTTCGCACGAATTTCATCGCAGTTGATGGGCAGCCGGTACAGGTGATTGCGCCGGCGTCGGATTTCAAGATCGAAGTTGTTGATCTGCGGGAACTGGCTCCGCTGGAACGCGAGCCGGAATTACAGCGATTGGCCGAAGAAGAGGCCAGGCGACCATTTGACCTCACACGCGACCTGATGTTGCGCGCGACGCTGCTTCGCTTGACCGCGACCGAACACGTCCTGCTCCTGACAATGCATCACATCGCTTCGGATGCATGGTCAATCGGAGTGCTTTACCAGGAACTCAGCCAGCTCTACGAGGGATTCACCAAAGAAACGCCCGCGACTCTGCCTGAATTACCAATTCAGTATGCAGATTACGCCGTCTGGCAACGCGAGTGGATGCAGGGAAAGACATTGGAGCGTGAACTTGCATATTGGAAGGAACAGCTCGCAGGCGCCCCCGAAGTGATGAATCTGCCGACCGACCACACGCGGCCGGCGCGTCAGAGTTTCCGCGGAACGCGACGAACGCTCATTTTGCCGGTTGAGTTAAGCCGGCGTGTGAAGGAGTTCAGCCATGAACGGGGAGTGACGCTGTTCATGACATTGCTCAGCGCATTCAAGGTCCTTCTGCAGCGGTACTCGCGGCAGGATGATGTAGTGGTTGACTCGCCGATAGCCGGCCGCAACCGCATGGAGACTGAGGGGCTCATCGGATTTTTCGTGAACACGCTCGTCCTGCGAACGCGGCTGAGCGGCCAAATGTCATTTAGCGATGTGCTCGCCAACGTGCGCAAGACCACACTGGAGGCGTACGCGCGCCAGGAACTTCCGTTTGAAAGATTGGTCGAACATCTGCACCCGGAACGCAGCCTGAGCATCATGCCGTTCGTGCAAACGATGTTTGTCGTGCAGAATTCGCTGAGCGGCGATCTCCACTTGCCGGGGATCACGGCCACGCCTCTGGATATTGACAATGAGACTTCGAAATTCGACCTGACCCTGACGGTGACGGATCAGCAAGGCACGCTGGTCGCGTCTATCGAGTACAACAGCGATCTCTACGATGCAGCGACGATCAGCCGAATGCTTGGGCACTATCAAACGTTGCTGGACGGGGCGCTCCAGAATCCGGATCAGTCGGTGGCGAGTCTGCCGCTCTTATCAAGTGCGGAACGACATCAACTCTTGTTCGAGTGGAACAATACCAGTTCTGAGTTTCCGCGAGATGTTCCTGTCCATCGGCTCTTCGAGCGCCAGGCGGAGCGTACTCCGGATGAGTGCGCTTTGGTCGATGGCACGACGCAATTGACTTATCGGGAGCTCAACGCGCGCGCGAATCAACTCGCGCATTATCTCGAAGCCGCCGGCGCGGGGCCCGGCAAATTTGTAGGGCTTTATCTGGAACGCTCGGCTGATCTCATCGTGACGTTGCTGGCGATCCTTAAATCGGGGGCCGCTTATGTTCCGTTCGACCAAAGCTATCCGCGAGAGCGGATTGCTTTCATGCTCGATGATGCGAAGGTGCAGGTGCTGATTACGGAGCGGCGGTTTGTTGACGTTCTTCCCGCCGATACAGCCACCAGGCGAATTTACCTGGATGATGCCCCGGCAGATATCTGGACGCAAAGCGGAGACAATCCGGTTGTTGAAGTTGGAAGCGCGGCACCCGCCTATGTAATTTACACTTCGGGATCTACCGGCAAGCCCAAGGGTGTGGTGGTGCCTCATCGTGCGATTAATCGTCTGGTCATCAACACTGACTACGTTCAACTGAAGTCCGATGATGTGGTCGGACAGATTTCCAACAGCTCCTTCGATGCAGCGACCTGGGAAATTTGGGGCGCTCTCCTCAACGGCGCGCGTCTGGTCATAGTGCCGAAAGAAGTAGTTCTCTCGACGGCGGATTTCCACGAGAGCATAAGACGGCACGGGATCACGGCGATGTTTTTGACCAGCGCGCTTTTTAACCAGCACGTCAGTCAAAAGCCTTCGATTTTCGAAGGCATTCGGCATGTGATGGCCGGGGGCGAAGCGCTGGACGTTCGCTGGATTCGGGAAGCTTTGCAGCACGGCCCGCCACAGCGGCTCGTGAACGGCTATGGACCGACGGAAACGACGACGTTCGCCGTGTGCCACGAAATTCGCGAGGCGCCGGAAAACGCTGCTTCGATTCCGATTGGCCGTCCGATTGCGAACACCGCCGCGTACGTCTTTGATGAGCAACGCCAGCCTGTGCCGATTGGCGTGCCCGGTGAGTTGTACATTGGCGGAGATGGAGTCGCTGAGGGTTATCTCAACCGGCCGGGGCTCACGCAGGAGCGATTTGTTCCGGACCCGTTCAGCACCGATCCCCAAGCGCGTCTGTATCGCACGGGGGATCTTGTGCGCTACCTCAATTCGGGTGCGATCGAGTTTCTCGGGCGCATGGACCAGCAGGTGAAGATTCGCGGATTCCGCATCGAACTCGGGGAAATCGAAGCAGTGCTCGGCGAGCATCCTTGTGTGCGTCAATGCGCTGTGGCCGCGTGGGCCAATAATTCCGGTCCGAAGCGGCTGGCTGCTTACGTGGTGCCAAAGAATTGCGTCCTGGCCGATAGCTCCGAATTGCGCGCGTACCTCGGAGAGCGTCTGCCTGAATATATGGTGCCGTCGTTCTTTGTCCCGATTACCGAGCTGCCGCTTTCGCCGAATGGCAAAGTGAATCGAGCGGCACTTACTCCACCTGACGGGGCACGCCACGAGAGCACCACGCCTTTGGTCGCTCCGCAAAACGAGGCAGAGCGGCGCCTGCAGAGCATTTGGCAGGAAGCCCTGGGTGTGCCGGCAATCGGAACGCGCGATAAGTTCTTCGATTTGGGCGGGCATTCGCTGCTGGCGGTAAAGTTGGCCGCGCAAATTGAGAAAGTTTTCGGCAAGAAGCTTTCGGTCGCAACAATCTTCCAGTATCCGACAATTCACCAGCTTGCGGAACTGTTGCGTGATGGCACCAGTTCGGCACCTTGCTCGTCGATCGTTGAAATTCAGCCCGAAGGCTCTCGGCCGCCGATTTTCTTTGTGCATGGAGTCGGTGGCGGGATGTTTTGGGGATATACAAACCTGGCGCGTCATTTGGGCGCTGACCAGCCGGTGTACGCGTTTCGTTCCCGCGGCCTGGATGGGGGCGAGGAATTCGATTCGATCGAAGAAATGGCCGCGCACTATGTGGCCGACCTTCTCGCGTTTCAGCCTAAGGGCCCCTACTACCTTGGAGGATATTGCTTCGGCGGCAACGTCGCTTACGAGATGGCGAGATTGTTGGAGAGCCAGGGCCATAGAGTCGGCATGCTGGCGCTGATCAATTCAGGTCCGCCGAACTCAAGCTACACACAGATTCGCTGGACACCGATCTTCGCGCTGAAGTTTTGCCGAAATCTTGTTCATTGGGGCCGTTATGCGATGACATGGACGCCCGAACAACGTCGCAGCTTTGTGCGATGGAAGGTTGCCATGCTCAACAAGGCAATTCGGCGACGAATTGGGAAAGACAAGGCGGCGCCCGATGCTGACAGTTGGGTGGATCTCTCGGCGTATCCGCAAGGCGAGCGCAAGCTTTGGGAAGACCATATTCGGTGTCTGATGCGATATCATCCCAGGCCTTACAGCGGCGCTGTCACATTGTTTCGCAGCCCCGGACATCCAGTGATTTGCTCATTCGATGATCAGTACGGTTGGGGGGACCTGGTGACCGGCGGCGTAAATGTCCACGTCGTTTCGAGCTACCACGAAAGCATTCTCGAGGAACCGCACGTCGCCGGGTTGGCGACAATGATGAGCAGCGCTCTACGCAAGGCACAAGTGATTCACGAGCCGCCGCGTCCGCAAATCCCGCCTCCTCAAACCCCTCCATCGAGGGAAATCCTGAATGAGGAAACCGAGGTGGCGGAGGTGCCGCTCGCTTTTGCCCAGTACGCGCTTTGGCAACTTGGGCCTGTCCAGGCAAACGTGAGCACGGCTCTCGTTCTCGAAGGACCGCTGAGTGTCGCGGTTTTGGAACAGAGTCTGAAGCGTGTTGTCCAGCGCCATTCAATCCTGCGCACACGATTTATTAATCGAGGTGCAGACCTACGCCAGGCTGTTCTTGATTCAACTGAGGTCACGCTGGACCACGTTGACACTGATGAAGCTCATCTGACGGAGCACCTCGAAACCGCGGTAGCTTGTCGCTTTAATCTGGCCCAACCACCACTCCTTCGAGCGGTGCTTCATCGCGTTGGGGCGAACAAGCACGTGCTCCTGCTGACGATGCCCGCTTTGGCAGCCGACGAGCATTCCCTCCGGATCCTGCAGCGCGAACTCGCCGAGATGTACAACGCGAGCCTGGCGGGTCGTGCCCCGACATTGCCTGAACTCTCAATCAATTATGGCCGTTTTGCGGCGCGACAGCGGGCGTCCGCAGAGCTTGCCGGCAATGCATACAGCGAGCAAGTTGGGCCTTCCGTGCCCACGGACCAGCCTCCGGGTGGCCGTCGGAGTTGGCGCGCACGCGTTGAGAGGCTCGTTTTGCCGAAAGGCCTTTTCGATGCATTGAAGAAATTGAGTCAGCGCGAAGCGATCACGCTGTTTCTCACATTAGTTGCAACCACGGGCACACTCGTTTACCGGCATACGCGCCAGGACTTTTTCACGCTAAGCACCAATCTTTCCGGCCGCGCGCGAATTGAAGTCCGAAATCTGATCGGGCTTTTCACGCACATGTGCACTTTGGGCCAGGAGTTCAGCGGCAATCCGAGGTTCTCTGAGATTTTGCGCCGGTCACACCGAAACGATGAGCACGGCGATGGCTTCGTAAAAGGCGGTTTGCGCGTTCTGGTGTCGCTGGAGAATGCCCTCGATCCATCCCCCGCGTGGACCCGGCTCCATACACAGGAGCTTCAAACCTCGCTGAAGTTCGTTCCTTATGATCTCGGTTTCCGCTTTGTCGAATCGGCCGACGAGTTGCTGGTTGACTGTATTTACAACACCGACCTTTTTGAGCGGGCATCGGCTCAACGGTGGTTGGCGCGGATGAAGTGCCTGCTCGAAGCGATCGTTGCAAATCCGGATGCGCACATTGCCGATTTGGCCGTGATGCCGGAATCCGAACGCGCGCAGGTGGTTCGCGATTGGAATACCACCGACGTGAGCTTTCCGCTTGATCGAAGCTATACGGGCTTTTTTGAAGCACGGGCTGGCGCGATGCCGAATGCACCCGCAGTCCGCCATCGGGACCGGGAATGGAGTTACGCGGAATTAAACCGGTGCGCGAATCGCATCGCACATTATCTGCAAGACGCTGGCATCGGCCCCGAAGCAGTCGTCGGCGTCTGCATGGATCGATCTTTGGATCTTGCCGCAGTTCTCCTGGGCGTGTTGAAGGCCGGCGCGGCTTACTTGCCGCTGGACCCGGCGTACCCGCAAGAGCGTCTGGACTATATGATCTCAGATTCGGGCGCGCGATTGTTGCTCACACAAAGCGCCATCGCTCCACGGTTCGCATCGCAGTCCATCAACATGTTCAGTAACGATGACCCGGCTTTCGTCAGGAAATTAGAACAGCCGGAGTGGGATCGGAATTTTCCATGTCCCGCCACGGCTTCGAGCCTTGCGTACGTGATTTATACCTCGGGCTCGACAGGCAAATCGAAGGGGGTCGAGATCACGCGTCGTTCGCTGCTCAATCACAATCTGGCGATGGCACGAATCTTTGGACTGAGCCCTGCGGATCGCGTGCTCCAGTTCACGGCGCTCAGCTTCGATATCTCCGTTGAGGAAATGTTTCCGAGTTGGTTGAGCGGTTGCGCTGTAATCATGCGCAGCGAACAAGCACTTGCCTCGATGCCAGAGTTCTTCCGCTTCGTTGAACAGGAACGGATCAGTATCCTCAACATGCCGACTGCATTTTGGCACACGATTGTCGATGCTCTACCCAGGACCCCGCTTCCCGCGTGTCTGCGGCTTGCCGTCATTGGGGGCGAGAAAGCCTCTCTTCAACATTATCTCAAGTGGCAGCAGCACGCCGGTGACAGAATCAAACTCATCAATACCTACGGACCAACTGAAACAACCGTTACCGCCTCGGTTTACATTCCGGGCGCGGATGCGCGGCAGACTGTGTTTCCAATTGGCCGTCCCATCGCCAATACGCGAATGTATGTTCTTGATGAGCGGCAACAGCCTGTGCCGATCGGAGTTCCCGGCGAACTTTATATTGGCGGCGAGGGAGTGGCGCGTGGCTATCTGAACCGGCCCGAGTTGAACGCTGAACGCTTTCTCACGAACTCGTTCACGAGTGCGCCGGAGCGCATGTATAAGACCGGCGACCTCGTCCGGTATCTCCACGACGGAAACATCGAATTTGTTGGCCGCGCCGACAATCAGATTAAGATTCGAGGTTTTCGGGTGGAACCCGGGGAAGTCGAGGCTGTCTTACTCAAACACCCCCATGTCCGCCAATGTGTGGTCGCAGCTCGGCCCCATGGCGAAAACGAGAAGCGGCTCGTTGCGTGGTTCGTGCCGACTGCCGGTACACAGCCCACAGCTGGTGAGATCACTTCTTTCCTGAAAAAAGACCTTCCGGATTACATGATTCCGTTCGCCTGCGTGCCCGTTAAAGGGCTGCCGTTGCTGCCGAACGGAAAAGTGGATCAGGCATCGCTGCCTTCGTCAGGCGATGTTCGACCCGAGCTTGAACAGGCATTTGTCGCTCCGCAAACGCCGCTCGAGGAGACCATCGCGGGAATTTGGAGTGAGGTTCTCGGCGTGAAAAACATTGGTATTCACGACAACTTCTTTGAGTTGGGCGGTCATTCACTTCATGCGATGCAAGTCGTGACGCGCCTTCGGGATTTCCTCCGAACGGATGTCCCTATGACCACGCTCTTTCATGCGTCGACGATTGCAGCCTTGGTTGGCCTTCTCACGGCGGCTGGACGTGAGCGCAAGTCCAACTCGGGAGAGCCGATTCCGCGCACTCCACTCCAGGGCAACGCGCCATTGTCGTTTGCACAACAACGACTTTGGTTTTTGCATCAACTCGAGCCGAACAGTCCTGTTTACAATGTACCGCAACTGGTGCGGATCGAAGGAATGCTTGACACGTCTGCTCTTGAATCGGCTTTTCTGACAGTTCTCACCCGCCACGAGGCGTTGCGCACGCATTTTATCATGACGGACGGCGAGCCTCGGCAAGAGATCGCGAGTATCACCAGATTTCCACTGCCCGTGGTTGATCTCCGGTCTTTGACTGACGAAGCGCGGCAATCCGAACTGAAGGAACTCGCAAACCAGGAGGCTCGGCGACCGTTCAATCTGAAATCTGATTTGCTCGTCCGAGCGAAGCTGGTCCAGCTGGATGAAGCCACGCACGCCTTATTTGTCACATTCCACCACGTTGCTTGCGACGGCTGGTCCATTGAAATTTTTTGGGAAGAGCTATTCGCTGCGTATGAAGCGTTCGCTGGGCATCGATCGCCGACATTGCCCGAGTTATCGCTGAATTACATCGACTTTGCCCAATGGCAGCGTGGCTGGATGCATGGTGATCTGCTGAGAGAGGAATTGGATTATTGGAAAACGCAACTCGCCGGTGCGCCGGCGCTGCTCGAGTTGCCCGCAAATTATCCTCGGCCAGCCTCTCAATCGAGTGAGGGCGCACGCCATCCAGTTCGCTTCAGTCCTGCGCTGGTGGGCCGGCTCAAAGCCGTAGGCCAGCAGGAGAATTGCACCTTGTTCATGACAATCCTGGCTGGATTCCAGGCGTTACTCGCACGCTACTCGGGCCGTGATGACATGGTTGTCGGCACGGTTATCGCCAATCGTAACCGGCCGGAGCTGGAACGGCTGATTGGATTTTTTGCCAACACGCTTGTCTTGCGGACCGATCTCTCCGGTGATCCCACTTTCCGGCAGGTGCTTGAGCGGACGCGTTCGGTGACGCTCGATGCGTATGCTCATCAGGATTTGCCGTTTGAAAAGCTTGTCGAGGAGCTTCATCCTGTGCGTGATCGCAGTTACCACCCGATTTTCCAGGTGATGCTCGTGCTGCAGAACGTTCCCGCGACATCACAGAATGGACCTTTGAGAATCGACAAGACGGAGATCGATCCTGGCACGGCATTGTTCGATCTCACGCTCAACCTCACGGAAACCGGCGATTCGATTGCCGGATATCTGCAGTACTCAACTGATCTCTTCGAGAGCGAAACCATTTCGCGAATGATCAATCATCTGCAGTTGCTGCTTGAAAATGCTGTTTTGGATCCGGGCCGGCGGATGTCGCAACTGGGGATGTTGAGTGAAGAAGAGCGGGAGCAACTGGTGGTGGAATGGAACGGTACGGCCCGTGAATATCCGAAGGAGCTGACCTGGGTGCAGTTGTTCGAGGGGCAGGTGGCCCGGAGTCCAGAGGCCACGGCCCTGGTCTTTGGGCAGCAACGGCTCAGTTACGAGCAATTGAATCGTCGCACCAACCAGTTGGCCCATCACTTGCGCAAACTCGGGGTGGGCGCCGAATCACTGGTGGGCATCTGCGCAGAACGTTCCATCGAACTGGTGGTGGGCATCCTGGGGGTGCTCAAAGCCGGTGGAGCCTATCTGCCCATGGACCCGGTCTATCCGGCAGAACGGCTGGGTTTCATGCTCGAGGATGCCCAGGTCAAGGTGCTGCTGAGCCAGGAGAAGATCCAGCGGCCCTGGCCGGAGAATGCCCGGGTAATCCACCTGGACAAACTGGAACTGAGCGATGAGTCCATGGAGAACCCTGCGGCGGTAAGCCATCCGGAGAACCTGGCGTATGTGATCTACACCTCTGGTTCCACCGGAAAACCCAAGGGAGTGGCCCTGGAACATCGCAGCTTGAATGCCTTTGCCCATTGGGCAAAGGAACTCTACAGCCCTGAAGAACTCGATGGAGTGCTGGCCGGCACATCCATTTGCTTCGACCTGTCGGTGTATGAGTTACTGGTGCCCTTGTGCTGGGGAGGGAAGATCATTTTGGCCACGAACGTTCTGCAATTACCCGAATTGCCTGCCGCCAGCGAAGTGCGGCTGATTAATACGGTGCCTTCGGCAGCCGCGGAGTTGGTGCGCCTTAAAGCCATTCCCTCAACCGTGCAGGTCATCAACCTTGCCGGAGAACCTCTGCGGCAGAGCCTGGTCGATCAGCTTTATGGGCTGGGGACACTAAAGAAAGTCTATGACCTGTATGGTCCGACCGAAGACACGGTCTACTCGACGTGTGCGTTACGAACCCCGCAGGGTCGGGAGACCATAGGGCGACCGCTGGCGAACAAACAGATTTACATCCTTGATGAGCAGATGGAGCCGGTGCCGGTGGGAGTAGTGGGGCAGTTGTACATTGGCGGGGATGGCCTGGCGCGGGGTTACCTGCAACGGCCGGAGTTAACGGAGCAACGGTTTATCCAGAGCCCCTGGGGCCGGTTGTATAAGACGGGGGATTTGGCGCGGTATCGGGTGGAGGGGAACATTGAGTTTATTGGAAGGGCCGATCACCAGGTGAAGATCCGGGGCTTCCGGATCGAGTTGGGGGAAGTGGAGACGCAATTGCGGCAGCATCCGCAGGTGAGGGAAGCGGTCGTGATCGCGCCGGAGGAGGGAGGGGAGAAGCGGTTGGTGGGGTATGTGGCGGGGGCGGAGGGAGTGAGTGTGAATGAGTTGAAGGACCACCTGCGCAAGGGTCTGCCGGATTACATGGTGCCCTCGGCGCTGGTGATGCTGGAGAAGCTGCCGTTGACCCCCAATGGCAAGGTTGATCGCAAAGCCCTGCCGCCGCCCAGCCAGGCCACCGCGCCGACTTCGGCCGACTTCGCAGCGCCGCAAACGGACGTAGAGCAACTCCTTGCCAACATGTGGTGCGAAATCCTTGGTCGCGAGCGGGTGGGTATTCACGATAACTTTTTCGAACTGGGCGGCCATTCCCTTATGGTCACCCGGCTCGTCTCCAGGCTGCGCGACGGAATTCAGGTAGAACTCCCCATGGCGAGCGTTTTTGAGGCGCCTACAATCGCCGAGTTGGCTTTGCTTGTCGAAGAACTCCTGATTCAGGAGATCGACGGTTTGAGCGAGGAGCAAGTTCAGGAATTGGATCGAATAGCTGTTGCACAATAATCATATGGGAACCAGTACGGGGAACGTCACTCGCACTGCGCGGCCGGCTCTTTCGGCTTCGAAGCAAGCTCTCCTGCGCAAACGAGTCCAGGGCGCGTTCAAGGCGCTCGATCACGGCCCCCAGATTCCGCGACGTGCCGATCCCAATTCCGCGCCACTTTCCTTCGCTCAGCAGCGGCTCTGGTTTTTGCAACAGCTTGAGCCGCAGAGTCCCGCCTACAATGTTGCGACCGGCTTGCGTTTGAAAGGCCCGCTCGACACGGACGCGTTCGAACAGGCGCTCAATCTTATTCATGAGCGCCACGAGATTTTGCGGTCGACGTTTCCCGCACCCGAGGGAAATCCGGTGCAAGTCGTTTCATCGGAATCAGTGGTGAAGTTGCGCATCGTTGATCTTCAACATTTGCCACCAGCCGAACGCGAAGGTGCCGGGACTCGGATCCTCCAGGAGGAAGCACGCAAACCGTTCGACATAGTTCGAGGGCCAACGGCCCGCTACACACTGGTTCGTTACGATGCTGAGGACCATCTCTTTAGCATGGTCATGCACCACATCGTCGTTGATGGCTGGGCTGTTACCCTGTTCTTTCGGGAATTCGAGGCGCTGTACGACAGCTTGACGCAGGTCCGGCCCGTCGGTCTGCCCGATTTGCCGATCCAGTACGGCGACTTTTCGGTTTGGCAGCGCGAAACTCTCCGCGACGAGACGCTTGCGAACGAGGTCAATTACTGGAAGGAAAAGCTCACGGGGGCACCCGCAGCTATCGACGTGCCTCTCGATCGCGATAAGTCCACCGAGGGCACGGTGCAGGCTGCTTCCCGGTCTATTCAATTATCGCAGGAGTTCTGCGCAAAACTCGCCAGCCACGCGCGGGCGCAAGCCGGGTCGGATTTCATGGTGCTTACGACCGCCCTGGCGATCACTCTGCATCGCTGGAGCGGCCAGCAGGACCTTGTCATTGGCACCGTCGCCGCGGGTCGGACAAGCCGCGAAATCGAGAACCTGATCGGCTGTTTCATGAATTTCCTGCCGCTACGCGTGCAGGTGTCAAATGACGCAACGGCAGCCGGAGTTCTATCGACGGTCAAAAGCACCGTCCTCGAGGCGTATGCCCATCAGGATTGTCCGTTTGACAAAATCGTCGAAGCAATCAACCCGGCGCGTGGCGTTCATCGCAATCCGCTGTACAACGTCGCACTGCTCCTGCAAAACTTCCCCACTGGCGCGCTGAGTAGCGACGTGTTGTCGGCCCAATTTCTTCCCGTTGAGACCAACGCGGCGATGCTCGACTTGCGGTTCGTGGCGGAAACCAACGATCAGGGCATGTCTGTGCTGTGCGAGTACGACACGGCGCTTTTCGAAGCATCGACAATCGAAACGCTTCTCGAAGCATTTCGCGCCATACTCACTCAATGCGTCGAGACGCCGGAAGCTCAGGTCCGCGATCAAGTGCTTCCCGAGCCGTTAAAGGCCCAGGCAGCGGCCGCGCACTCCCGCCGACAGGTCCAGACGATCGCCGTCGCTGCCACGTTCACAGCCGATCCCGTAGAGGATTCTGTTTCGTACTGGCTGAACGAGCTTGAAATTCCCGGAAAAATTGTTTTCGCGCCCTATAATCAAGTGTTCCAGCAATTGCTCGACCCGTCGAGTGTTCTCAATCAAAACCCTGGTGGCGTGAACATTCTTCTGCTTCGGTTGGAAGACTGGGCTGCAGCGCAAGGCAGTGGTTCGAGCTTGTCGCAAACGATTCAGGAATTCTCCTCGGTGCTGAAGGCAGCAGTCGCGCGCGCTGGGGTTCCCTGGCTGGTTTGTTTCTGCCCTGCGGTGAGGGAGGACGCACAGCTTGCCGCCAGGGAGAGGGCTCTCATTTCTGAGTTGCAGACAATTTCGGGCGTCTATGTCCTCACTGCGTCCGAGATCCTGGGCTGGTATCCTGTCGAGTCGGTGTTTGACAGCGCGGCAGATCGGCTTGGAAACGTGCCATATACTCCGTTGTTTTTTGCAGCCCTGGGGACCGCACTCAGCCGCAAATTTCACGCGCTCAAACGCGCGCCCTACAAAGTAATCGCGCTCGATTGCGACAACACATTGTGGGACGGCGTTTGCGGCGAGGAGGGCCCGCAGGGCATCCGACTCGAGCCCGCGCGCAAAACTTTGCACGAATTCATGCGGCGCCAGGACGGCGCCGGCATGCTGCTTTGCCTTTGCACGAAAAACAACGAGGCGGACGTCGCCGAAGTTTTCAAATGCCGTTCCGACTTTCCGCTCCGGCGCGACAGCTTCGTGGCGGTGCGTGTGAACTGGAAGCCGAAATCCGAAAATCTGAAATCTCTTTCCCGCGAACTCAATGTCGGTCTCGACAGTTTCATTTTTATCGACGATAACCCGATGGAATGCGCCGAGGTTGAAGCAAACTGCCCGGGCGTTCTGACACTCCTGCTGCCGGAAGACCCGACACAGATTCCGAAATTTCTCGAACACGCCTGGGCATTCGATCACCTGCGAGTCACGGATGAGGACAAAAAGCGCGTTCGGCTTTATCACGAGAATCGCCAGCGCGAAGAATTGCGCGCTCAATGCGTGAGCATGGTCGAGTTTCTGGCGGGATTAAATCTCGACATCCAGATTGAACAGGCCCGGCCAGAGCAGCTTTCGCGCGTCTCTCAACTCACTCAGCGGACCAACCAATTCAATTTCACTACACGGCGTTATTCCGAAGCCGAAATTCAGCAATTCAGTGCCGCGCCGAACACCGATGTGCTGGCCATCTCGGTCAAGGACCGTTTCGGTGACTACGGTCTCGTGGGCGTGGTGATCGCGCGAACCGCTGCCGAATCGCTCGAGGTCGACACTTTCCTGCTAAGCTGTCGTGTTCTTGGCAAAGGGGTCGAATACCGCATACTGGCCCGCCTGGGTGAGTTGGCTCAATCCAGAGGTCTTCGGCGCGTCGATCTCCATTTCCGGCCTTCGCCGAAGAACCAGCCTGCAGCCGATTTCGTGCAAAAGACAGCCACGGCCTTCCGGCAGAATCATACTGACGGCTCTGTGTTCAGATTGCCTGCCCGCGTCGCCGCGACGACCCGCTTTGAACTCGAGGAACTGGAAGGTTCTCCGCGTCTGGAGAGCAAGGGCGAAAAACAATTGGCGCCATCTGAAACGCCGCAGCGTTTCAAAAACGCCCGCAGAATTGCTCTCCACTCTCATGATCCAAAATGGATCCTTGAAACAGTGGAATCCCGGAGGCGCGCCAACCGGAGTGCCGCCGCATCCTCCGCTCCATACACCCCCCCGCGCACGCAAATCGAGCAGGAACTCTGCGGAATGTGGCAAAGGCTGCTCGGGATCGAACGCGTTGGAGTGTATGATGATTTTTTTGCGCTGGGCGGCTCCTCGTTGTTAGCCGTCCGGCTCTTCGCGCAAATCGAGAAGCTGCTTGGAAAAGCTCTTCCGTTGGTTGTTCTGTTCGAATCACCGACGATTGAAAAACTCGCTCAAACCATCGAACAGCGAAGAGAACAAACGTCTTCGACGTCGATTGTGCCGATTCAAACTGCCGGTTCCAAACCGCCTTTGATTTTGGTTCACGGGGCCGGTGGGGGCATTCTTTGGGGCTACGCCAATCTCGCCACCCACCTCGGACAGGACCAGCCGGTGTATGCCATCGAACCGCGCCTGGCTGCCGCCGGCCAGACATCCCTGACTGTCGAGCAAATGGCCGCGCAGTACCTCGCTGACCTCCGGTCTTTCCAAGCAAAGGGCCCGTACTATCTGGGCGGTTATTGTTTTGGCGGATACGTCGCTTATGAAATGGCGCGCCTCCTTCGCGCGGCCAACGAGCAAGTCGGCCTCGTCGCCCTTATCGACAGCGCGGCGCCGAACGGCAGCTATGATCGCATCCCATGGTGGAACCCGTTTTTCCATTTCCGCTTTGCGCGCAACACCTGCTGCTGGATTCAAGATTATCTGCGCCTCAGCCGGCATGACCAATGGACATTTATTAAACGCAAGCTTGGCGTGATTAAACGCAAACTGGTCCGCTCGCGTCCTAAACAGGAGATCGATATCCAGGAATACATCGACACAAGTTATTTCCCGGAGGAGGAACTTAGGCTTTGGCAGGTCCATCTCAATGCGGGCGGCGCGTACCAGCCCAAATTCTACGATGGGTGTGTCACTCTGCTGCGCACGCGCGGACAGCCGTTCCTCTGCTCCTTCGATCCCAAGTACGGTTGGGATGAATTGGCGCGCGGCGGCCTGAAAGTGCGAATGATTCCTGGATCGCACGAAGCTATTTTTGTTGAACCCGATGTTCGTTCTCTGGCCGCGCAACTTGCGGGGTGCATTCGCGAGGCCCGAGCTGAAAGTGAGTAGTTTATGACGTTGTTAAAGTTTGTTTTCCGCACTTGCAGATGGATGATGATCGCCACCGTGGGGATCTCACTTTTAAGCGGCGCCTGCAACGCAGGGCTGCTCTCGATGATCAATCGCGTCCTCAATCACCCTGGCGCCCCGACGTTATTCTTGGTCGTGGCTTTCATCATCCTTGGCCTGGGCAAAGTCGTTACGGGCTTCTTCTCGCAAATTCTGCTCACGAAATTTTCGCAGGGAGCGATTGCCGAATTGCGGCAGGATTTGGTGCGCAAAATCCTTTCCGTTCCGCTGCGGCACCTCGAAGAGTTTGGCGCGCCGCGGCTCATGGTCGCTCTCACCGAGGACGTGTTGAACATCACTCAGGCGCTGCTGGCGATACCGATCATCACCGTTAACATCGCAATTCTCGCCGCGGGCGCCGCTTACCTTGGGTGGCTTTCCTGGAAGATGCTCATGGTCATCGGCGTTTTCATTCTCATCGGAGGGGCCAGCTACCGTTATTTCATCAATAGGGGCTTTCACCAGCTTTCCCTGGCCCGCGACGTCCAGGATCGGCTCTTCAATTACTTTCGCGGGCTGACCGAAGGCATCAAGGAACTCAAGCTTCATCGCAATCGCCGCGGTGTCTTTCTGAACGAACAAATCCAGGACGCGACTGAAAGTTACCAAAACTACAACGTGGCCGCCGAAATGCGTTTCATTGTCGCGCAAACATGGAGCCATTTTCTGATCTTTGCGATGATCGGATTATTGTTGTTCCTGCTGCCGCGTCTGCGCGAAGGCAATAACGAAGTCGTTACCGGCTATATCATTACCATCCTCTACCTGATGGGTCCGCTTTCAGGAGTACTCGCCAGTTTGTCGATTTTCGGACGAGCCAACGCCTCGCTTGAAAAAGTTGAAGAACTCGGCGTCTCGCTCGCGGCTCACGTCTCCGAAGAGTGTCCGGTCTCGGGGCCGCTTCCCGAGCCGGTCTTCGAACGCTTGCAACTGATCAACGTCACTCACTCCTATCACCACGAGAAGGAAGAGCGCAATTTCATGCTCGGGCCCATTGATCTGACCTTTCAACCGGGAGAAGTCGTCTTCATCGCCGGCGGCAACGGCAGTGGCAAATCCACCCTCGCCAAACTCATTACTGGCCTTTATCCCCCTGAGGGCGGCGAAATTCGGCTCGACGGCAAAATCATTCACGACCTGAACCGCGACGACTATCGCCAGCTCTTCTCCGCTGTGTTTTCGGACTTCTATCTGTTTGAAAGTCTCATTGGCCTGGAGAAGACCGGCCTCGACGGGCGCGCGCGTGAATATCTCGCTCAGTTGCACCTCGACCATAAGGTCAAAGTCAAAGACGGCGTGTTCTCCACGACTGCGCTTTCACAAGGCCAGCGCAAGCGCCTTGCATTGCTTACCGCCTATCTGGAAGACCGGCCTATTTTCCTTTTTGACGAGTGGGCCTCCGATCAGGACCCAATGTTCAAGGAGCTTTTTTACACTCAGATTCTGCCGGACTTAAAGGCGCGTGGCAAAACAGTCATCGCCATCACGCACGACGACAAATACTTCGAATTCGCAGACCGGCTGATCAAACTCGATAGCGGCAAGCTTGTCTTTGAAAAGCAGCTGACCCAACCAATTGTCAAACAGCTCATTGCTCAGGCGAGCTGAATGTATCGTTGGGTTTGAGAGACGTTGAAGCTCAGGCGCGCGGGTGCGCCTGATCATAAGCCTTCTTCAACCGATCCGTCGTTACGTGCGTATACACCTGGGTGGTCACGAGATGCGCGTGGCCGAGTAACTCCTGCACGCTGCGAAGATCGGCCCCCGCATCAAGCAAGTGCGTCGCATAACTGTGGCGTAATTTGTGGGGCGTCAGCGTGGGATCGAGCCCGCATGCCTGGAGATAGCGCTTGAGTCGAAGTTGAACGAGGCGCGGATACATTGGCCGCGCTTTGCCCGGATTTGCAAGGAATACAGGCGTTTGCCCCGAAAGCGGATGCGCCAGGCTCTGCCAGTATTTCTCAATTGCCTCCAAAGCCTTCGAGCCAATCGGCACCAATCGCTCCTTTTTCCCCTTTCCGCGCACACGCAGCATTTGCTCCGACCAGTTGATATCTTGCGCCAGGAGCCCGCAGAGTTCACTGATGCGCAAGCCGCACGAATAGATGGTTTCGAGCATTGCTACGTCGCGCAGGTACGGACTCTGGCTAACGACCTCCGATGCTTTCGCTTTGATCGCGGCAAGCTCCTTTAGCGGAGCATCGAGCAAATCGTTCATCTGTTGGATCGTAAGGAACTGCGGCAAACGTCGCGCCTGCTTCGGAAGCGATATGTTCTTGATTGGAGAACTCTCCAGTTCGCCGGATCGCACCAGAAATTTATAAAATGAACGCAACGCGCTAAAACGGAGTTGAATCGCCGCGCGGCCGACCTCTTTTTTCCGGCCGAGATAACGAAGATACGTGCGGAAATCATCACGGGTGAGTTTGGTCCATGGCGCAGCGCATTGGCGCGCCTCGCGATGCCATTTGTGAACCTCGGAGAGCGAATGTCGGTAATTCCGCAGCGTATATTGTGAAACGGCGCGTTCCGTGCCCAGATGTTCAAGAAAACCTTCGAGAAGCTTATCGCGCGGCGCGGTTGAGTCGTTGGGCTGCTCAGGCACGAGCGCAGCGTAGCAGGCCTTGGCGCTGTCGCGAGCTAAGTTTTAACCCCCGCAACTTTCGGCGGCTTCTCGCCGGGCGCAGGCATTAGATCGGTTTCGCCTTCGCGCGGAGGAAATTCGAAACCGGTTTTGCCAGAGTCTTCGAGGACAAGCCATGCTTTGAACGGACGGCCCGTTTTCGCAGAAACAAATTCCAACAAGTCCGTTTTCCCTTCGGTCAAGAGCTTCTGGAACTGCGTTTGATCGATGGGCCGCTGCAAAATCACTTTGCCCACCTTGAACTTGCAGGGTTTCGAGTCGGCTTGCGATTTCTCGCAAAGATATTCGGCCTCGGTCTCGAAGACACGTGCACCGCATTTCGGACATTTTGCAATCGGCTCCTTGCCCGTGAAGTCAATCTTCGGCGGCTTCGCCTTCTTCTCTCGCGGTTTGTCTCCCTTCGCCGGCTTTGGCTCAAATTCAAACGTAGGGCTCCCATCCTTTTCGAGAGCCAGATAAGCCTTGAAAGGCCGGCCCGTTCGCTTTGAAACAAACTTGTCCAGCAGGTCGGTCTTTCGATTCGTCAACAGCTTTTTCATCTGCTCCCGATCGACCGGCTGCTGAAGGATGATCATCCCGCTGCGGAAATCGCATTTCTTGTCCGCGCCCACTGCCTTTTCGCAAACGTAGCTAACCCCGTTCTCAAAAACGTTGGCGCCACATTTCGGACACACCCCAAGCGGCTCTTTGCCAGTAAAATCGACCTCGGCAGCGCCATTTCCATCTTTATCGGTCTGTCCGAAGTCGAAGGATGGAGTCAGATCATCGTTCAGACGAATCAGGCCGTCGAACGGCTTGCCCATCTTGCTGCGGAAGCCCTGCAGCGGACCAACGACGCGCTTGGAAATCAGTTCTTCTATTTCGGGAATTTCGAACTGCCGACCCGCTACAATTTTCCACAGCGCGAAGTCGCAGTTCTGGCACTGAAACTTTTTGTAATTCTCTTTGATCACGCCTCCGCACTTGGGGCAGGGGACAGTCAGCGTCGCAAAATCGCCCGGCACAGTATCGCTCTCATACTGTTTCGCCTGATGAACGATGTGCCGTGTCATCTCGGCGATTTCCCTCATAAACTCGTCGCGTTGCAGCTTGCCGTGCTCCATCTGGCGCAGCTTGAATTCCCAATCGCCGGTGAGTTCGGGCGAGCTTAATTCCGGCACGCCCAATCCGCGCAACAGTGTTATGAGCGAGAAAGCCTTCGCGGTCGGCTGCAATTCCTTGCCGTTACGGTTTACATACTTTTCCCAGATCAATCCTTCGATGATTGCCGCGCGTGTCGCAGGCGTGCCCAGCCCCTTCTCGATCATCGCTTCGCGCAACTCTTCGTCCTCGACCAGTTTGCCCGCGCCTTCCATGGCGCTCAGGAGAGTTGCTTCATTAAAACGCGGAGGCGGCTTGGTTTGGTTCGCTCCCACTTCAATTTTGATGGTATCGACCTGCTCGTTCGGTTGCACCGGAACCAGCGTTGGCTGATCATCGGTCTGCGCGTCCCGGCCATACACCGCCAGCCACCCGGCATTCACCATCACCTTGCCTTCGCTCTTGAACGGCTCGCCTTCCACACGAGTAATCCGCGTCGTCACGAGGAATTCTGCCGCGGGATGAAAAATCGCCAGGAACCGCTTTGTCACCATGTCATAGAGCTTCGCTTCGACTTCGTTGAGATGCTTTGGCGCAAGTGAGGTCGGAATGATCGCAAAATGGTCCGACACCTTCTCATTATTAAATATGCGCTTGTTTGGTTTGACCCAATCGTTCGTCAGTACCGCGTTCGCAAAAGTTCCGTAGGCAGTTCCCTTCAGCACCTCGAGCGTCGTCTTAACTGTTGCAATATAGTCTTCAGGCAGGTGGCGTGAGTCTGTTCGCGGATAAGTGAGGACCTTGTGCCTTTCGTAAAGTGCCTGGGCCAGTGACAGTGTCGTTTTGGCGGAAAAGCCGAAGCGGCCATTGGCCTCGCGCTGCAGGCTGGTCAAGTCGTAAAGCAGCGGCGAAATCTGCGTCGTCGGCTTGCTTTCCTCCGTAACGAAACCCGGTTTGCCTTCGCATTTCGCGCGAATTTCTTCAGCACGGTCAGCAGACCAGATTCGTTCGGCCTTTAAGTCCGCCGAGTCCCCTTCCTTCGGCCTTTGAAAGCTCTCATCGAACCATCGCCCATCGTACTGGCCGGCCTGCGCTCCGAATGTGCCATGGATCTCCCAATAATCTTTGGACACGAACTTCTTAATCTTTTCCTCCCGCTCAACGAGGATCGCCAGTGTGGGGGTCTGCACCCGCCCAACCGTCGTCAAATGAAACCCGCCGCTCTTGGAATTGAACGCCGTCATCGCGCGTGTGCCATTGATGCCAACGAGCCAGTCGGATTCAGACCGGCACACCGCGGCATCGGCCAGCGGCAACATTGAGGCGTCGTTCCTCAGTGAATCGAAGCCTTCGCGAATGGCCGTTGGCGTCATCGATTGCAGCCAAAGGCGTTTGATTGATTGCTTCGCTTTTGTGTGCTTGACCAGATAGCGGAAAATCAATTCTCCCTCGCGGCCTGCGTCGCACGCGTTAATCAGTCCATCGACATCCGGTCGCTTCAGGAGCTTCTTGAGGACCTTCAAGCGCGATTCCGTCTTTTCAATTGGCTTGAGATCGAAGAAGGGAGGGATGACCGGCAAATTCGCAAAGGTCCACTTCCCGCGTTTGACTTCATATTTCTCCGGAACCACCAACTCGAGGAGATGTCCCACTGCCGAGGAAAGTACGTACTTCTCGCTCTCATAGAACTCCCCTGAAGAGTCCTTCTTAAAGCCTCCGAGGGCCTTGGCAATATCCGTGGCCACGGATGGCTTTTCAGCGATGATCAACGTTTTTCCCATCAAAATGTCCCGTCATTTACAGTTTGCCTTCTCAGGCCGCAACCTTCTTGTTGTGTTATCGACGTATGAAAACGTTGCTTAAACCCACCGAGAAGTCAAAGGGGGTTGTTTTCTGGGCCCAATTTGCACGCTACAAAACGCGTATCGCACAGCGATTACGCGCTCATTGCGGACTGTCCAGACTACCAACCACAAATTTGACAGTCCGCCTTCCGCGCGCCGGCTTCGACACGGCTTGAGCTGCCAGCTTAACTACTGACGAGGCCTAAAATACCGTTGCGCAGCCGAGGTACTGCTGCTGGTGTACGGACTGGACGCGTTCACATCACTAAACGGTCCGGCAATGTTCGTCACCGTTTGCAATGTCCACCCTGCGGGCCAATTGAAAACGAGTTGATTCTTATTCCGGGAGTAAGAAACAGGCGGCCGCGGCACCGGCACAATCTCCCCCGTCGAAAGAATGCGCGCCGAATAGTCCCCGGCCTTAAGTCCAGCCGGATCACGAAAGCGAATTTGCGCGAGTTGTTGCCCGGCGAGACCGGAAGCATTGAACCCCAAAATGACCTGGTGCTGGCCTCCACCATTTGTCGATCCATGCCAGTTCCGAATGATCAGCCGCGCATCGGCCGTCCACGTAAACCGCAGGCTGGAAGGGAAATGTAAAGCCACAGCGGAATTCGGGAGAGTGAGGCTTGAATCAATGGGCACTGAATTCGTGGCGGCTGAATTGAGCAAAAGAACACCCAATTGGTTTGTGCGCGGCGCGCTAAAACGGGGCGCAAAAATACATTCATGATCCCTTCCTTCCCTGGTTGACCGACGGTGAAGAAGATAAATCCTGAGCGCCCTATTGAAGGTGGGGTGAACACCTATCAGTCATGGTTGTCAGAAACTTGAAATACAGTCGCTGACCATCTAAAATCGCGTCGATTTAAGCCGATTGGGAGGTCAGCAAAATCTAAGGTTTTATGATCGCAACTGAGGAGTCTGGTTCCAATATCAGGGAAGTTCCACCTCATCGCGTCACAGCTTCGATGACGGTTGGCTTGCTTTGCTGGGCGGGAATTTCGCTCGGGTTTCTTGGCCTGAAGATGTTAATGGAAGAGCGACCCGAGTTTGTGGGGCAGCCCATGCGCGCCACGCAGGCCGAATTGGTCCAGCAGTCGCCCCAGATCGTTACGCGCAAACTCACCGACGACATTTCCGTCATCAAACCGGCGCAGTCGGAGTTTTCAGAGGTGCGTTTCGACATGCAGGGCCGGCGCGACTATCGAGGCTTGCGCACGATCAGGGATATGTCGGGCGAGTTTCGCGCGCGCTACGTTTTGACGAATGGCTTCGAAGAACCAATCTTCGTGCTTTTCAAGTGCCCACATCCGCGCACCGAGAATGGCGGCAATCAAGGCCTGCTTGCGGGTGACTTGAAGCTCCACGCTTCGACGGCCGGACTGCAGGAGAATTCCAGCAACGCCTGGATTTGGAGTGGGTCGATCGACAAGCACAGTTCGGCCACGATTGACGTCTCCTATCGCGTTGGCTCTCTCAAGGCGGTCACGTACAGAGTCGCTCCGGAAAATGGGAATCAGATCAAACACCTGCGCGTAAGTTTTCATCGTAACGATCTTGATGCCATGCGCTTCGAAAGCGGCGACGGCACCAAACGGCCGCCGGACGAGACTGTCGTGTGGGAACGGAAAGATTTTCTCGCGCCGGATTTTTTTTCTGCGGCCATCGAGGAGAGCCGCAACCTCTACGGTTCTCTGGCGCGATTGCTCGAAATCGGGCCGCTGATCACACTTTTGTTTCTGCTCGCGACGATGGCAGCGATCCTTGCTCGGCAACCACTTACCGCGATTCAGGTGCTGACGATTGCCGCGGCCTACGCGCTCTATTTTCCATTGATCCTTTATCTGAGCGCAAATCTTTCGTTCATTTGGGCGCTCATCATCGCCGTCGCCGTTCCGGGAGCGTTGCTGGTCAACTACGCGCGCCATCTTTTAGGCAGCAAAGTTGGCTTGCTGGGGGGCGCGCTGTTCCTGGCGCTCTACTGGATCTTTCCTACGCTGGCCGCTCTAGCCAGTTGGAATCGCGGCATGGTACTGCTCTGCCTCGGCGTCGTGACACTCGCCGTGCTCATTAACCTGCAAAATCGCGCTTTCAAACACAGCGCGCCCGTTCCCGTGGGCGCGGCGGTTGTGCTGCTGGTTGCGATACCGGGTGTGAGTCTCGGGCAGGTTCAGCTCATTGTCCCGGCTGAATTGGCAGGCAAACTCTCGGAACCGAAACGCGAGAGCATTCCTTCGCAAATCGCATTCGAGCCCGCACAATATAAAGTCCAACAGGAAGCGACCCACTTCCGCGTCGAAGCGCGCGTGCCGTTTGAAATCGTTCGCGTCGGCGATTCGCCTGCCCTGCTGTTCGCTGCGCCTGTCTACCTGCAGGAAAGTAAGATCGATTCGCCGGAATCTGCCCGCCTCCTCACCGTCACTAATCGCCTTGCTCTATTTGTTCAGCGCACCGGTTCGGCGACTCTCCGGCTGATCTACCGCGTTCCGATTGCGAATCGTGACTCCAAAACACGTGTCGAGATCCCACTCATACCCGGTGTTTCGGGTAATGTACGACTCGATTCATCGCGCGGTAACATCGACGTCCTGAATGGCAGCGTCTGGGCCAGGACTACTCAGGACAAGATGATTTCTTATGACATAGGTGTCGCCGCCGAAGAAACGCTCATTCTTGAATGGGGTAACGATGGCGGCTTGCCGTTTTCGACACCAGCGAAGCAACTCGACTCCGCCCGCGATTTTTACGGCATTGGGATCACGCGGGCGCAAAACCTCACCATCATTAACTCCGATGGAAGCTGCAGTCATTTTGCCGAGTATGATTTGCCAGTCTCGCAGGCAGGTGACTTCCGCATCAAGCTGCCTGCCGGGGCGCGAGTGATTTCCGTTTCCGTCAATGGAATGGAAATCACGTCGCCGGTGGTTGAAGGCCAGCTCTGTCGTATCCGGCTCCCGGCGCGTGACGCCCAACAAACTACGCACCGTGTTTCGTTTCGCACTGCATATGCGCCCACTCGGCTCGGCTTTGTCGGGCTCGCTGAACTGACGCTACCAGAGGTTTTCCAGACGACTGGCACCCTCGAATGGATCATCGCGCTGCCGAATGGCTTCGACACCCAGGTGATCTCCAGCGGCCTGCAAAACCAGCGATCGGCGCCCGATTTAAGCCGCTTTGGTGATTATGGCCGTATCCTCAAATCTCATCCGCATATTTACTTTGCGAAAGACCTCGCTCCCCCCGGGCCGGTCAGCCTCACTATAAAATACCGGCAACTCGTTCCCGAAATCTACGAAGCGCGCGCGCAGTAGCCCATCCTCGACTGGCTCCGACAAAAAGAGGACATCACGCGGAGCAATTTTCATTTTCCTCATCCCGCGCGAACATCTATTTTGGGTCTCGCCATGAATCCAGTTGCGCTCATCACCGGTGCCTCTCGCGGCATTGGCCGCGGGATCGCCTTGGAACTGGCGCACCTTGGTTACGATCTCGTTGTCAACTTCGCCGGCAATGAGGCCGCCGCCAAACAGACCGCGGCAGATTGTGTTGAGCGCGCCCTCAAATCCCAACGCAAAATCCGCGCGCAAATCTGTCAGGCCGACATTTCGCAAACCGGCGATCGGCAGCGATTGATCGATTTCACCCGCAAAACCTTTCAACGCCTCGATCTGCTCGTGAACAATGCCGGCGTCGCGCCCGAGGTCCGCGCGGACATTCTCGACGCGACCGAGGAGAGTTTTGATCGTCTCATCAGCATCAACGTCAAAGGCCCGTACTTTCTGACACAACTCGCTGCCAAATGGATGATCGAGCAGACGCGCGACTGGCCCGACGGGTCACCCAAACCGAAAATCATTACCATTACTTCGGTCAGCGCTTACACGGCGTCGGTAAATCGCGGGGACTATTGCATTTCCAAAGCCGCGCTCTCGATGATCACCCCGTTGTTTGCGGCGCGCCTCGTGGAACACGGAATCAACGTCTATGAAATCCGGCCAGGCATTATCGAGACGGACATGACCGCAGCGGTGAAAGACAAATACGATAAGCTGATCCGCGAGGGTCTCGCGCCCATCCCGCGCTGGGGCACGCCCGAAGACGTCGGCAAGGCGGTTGCCGCCATTGCCCAGGACCTTCTGCCCTATAGCACCGGCGAAGTCATCAACGTCGATGGCGGCTTTCACGTTAGAAGATTGTGAAGCTGCGAACCCGCATGACCCGGCATTTGAATCATTTGACTCTCAGCCTTTCCAAAAATTGGCCAACGATTTTCCCTCTCCCGGGGGGAGAGGGTCAGGGTGAGGGCGAGTCTTTTTCATACGAAGTCTCTAACATTTCCACTTCATCCGACTAAGAATGCATGCCGGTCAAAATTAACAACCAACTCACCGCGCGCAGCCTCTTGTCAAAAGCCCGTCGAGTATTCGCGCTCTCGGCCCCAAAAATTCTCGACCTCGAAAAATCGTGGGATGAAAGCCGCGGCACGCCCGTATTCACGGTCGCCGGCAAGTACACCACTCGCGGCTGGACTGAATGGACCCAGGGCTTTCAGTTCGGCACGGCGATTCTTCAGTTCGACGCCACGGGCGAGAAGAGTTTTCTTGAGTTGGGCCGCGCCCGCACCCTCGAACGCATGGCTTCACACGTTTCGCACGTTGGCGTGCACGATCACGGCTTCAACAACGTCTCAACCTACGGCAATCTCCTTCGCCTGATTTGGGAAGGCCGCGTTTCCGACCGCGAATACGAACGCGCGCTCTACGAACTCGCCCTCAAAGTCTCTGGCGCCGTCCAGGCTGCGCGCTGGACAACAATTGCAGGTTTTCCCGTTAACACCGGGGCTTTAGCCCGGTGGAAGCGAGCCGATCGGAGCAACTCAGCCGTTTCAACGGCTTCCCGAGAACGTACTCGTGGTTACATTTACTCCTTCAACGGTCCGCATTCGCTGTTCATCGACACGATGCGCTCCTTGCGTTCGCTGGCGGTCGCCCATCAACTCGGTCACGCGCTCATGGGCGAGCGGGATCGTCGCATCTCGCTCCTCCAACGCCTTTTCGAGCACGCCGAAACCACTGCCGAATTCGCAATCTATTACGGCAAAGGCCGCGACGCTTACGACGTGCCGGGCCGCACTGCCCACGAAAGTATTTTCAATATCAATGACGGAAGCTATCGCTGCCCCAATTCGCAGCAAGGCTACTCGCCTTTTACGACGTGGACGCGCGGACTGGCGTGGGCCATTTGCGGCTTCGCCGAGCAACTCGAATATCTCAGCACGTTAAGCGCGACGGAACTCAAAACCATTGGCCGTTCCCGAACCGATCTCAACGCGTTCGTCAAAGCCGCCACAGTGACCGCTGATTTTTATTTCGCGAATTCCTGCGCTGACGGCGTGCCCATGTGGGACACCGGGGCGCCGAACATTTATCGCCTTGGCGATTATCTTTCGCAACCATCCGACCCGTACAACGTTTGGGAGCCGGTTGATTCCTCTGCCGCTGCGATTGCCGCCCAGGGTTTGCTGCGCCTGGGCAATTTCCTGAAATCAAAAGGCGCAAAGTACCGTCAGGCGGCGTTCACAATTGCGAATACAATCTTCGACGACCCGTATCTCTCCACCTCGCCTCGACATCAGGGTTTGCTCCTGCATTCCATCTACCATCGGCCGAACGGCTGGGACCATGTTGCACGCGGCCAAAAAATTCCTAACGGCGAAAGCTCGATGTGGGGTGATTACCACGCCCGCGAGTTGGCGCTGATGATCCTGCGCGAAGCCGAAGGCCGCCCGTATCTCACTTTCTTTAAGCAATGACTCTGCCGCAGCATCCTGTGACAGGGATTGTCCGAAAGAACTGCCATAAACTTCTCCCTCTCCTGGGGGAGAGGGTTGGGGTGAGGGCGACGTCTTTCTGCAGGTCGTTCAACGGTCACGTTGCATATGTCTGAAGCTTTCAAACTCACCCGCATCCCTACACTGAAGACGGTTGACGATTTCCGCCGACACGTCGCCTCTCTCGACGTCGAACTTCCCTGTGAGGACTCCATCATCAGCGGCGTCGATTCGCCGCTCGCCCAACCGGTTGCCGAAATCACGATTAACGGTAAAACGATCGCGAATCGATGGGCCATTCACCCGATGGAGGGATGGGACGGCACCACAACCGGCGGCATCACCGACGAAGTCCGGCGCCGCTGGCAACGTTTCGGCGAGAGCGGCGCGAGCGTTATCTACGGCGGCGAAGCGATGGCTGTTCGTCCCGACGGTCGCGCGAATCCCAACCAACTCATCGTCAGCGACGAAAACAAGGCCGGCCTCGCCGAACTTCGCGAGACACTCCTGCGTGCGCACAAAGATCGCTTCGGTTCTGCCGACCATGTGATCATCGGTTTTCAACTGACGCACTCTGGCCGCTTCTGTCGCCCATACGATAAGAAGCGCCTCGAACCCCGAATCGCGTATCGTCATCCGATTCTTGACAAAAAATTCGGCATAGGTAGGGACGCGACGCCGCTCGCGTCCGATCCTGTCCTCACCGATTCCGAGGTTGAGCAGCTGATTGAGAGCTATGTTCGCGCGGCACGAATCGCTGCGGACGTCGGCGCCGACTTCGTGGACATCAAACATTGCCACGGCTACCTCCTGCACGAATTCCTCAGCGCGTACACTCGTCCGGGCAAATACGGTGGCTCGTTCGAGAACAGGACACGAATTCTGCGCGAGATCGTCTCCGGCATCCGCGCAAACGGAAATAAGATCGAACT
>Ga0193697_1000147_pt1 | contig 27364 bp, 18 predicted proteins | sample L3m2metaG_FD_145073 | JGI IMG/M metagenome (GOLD analysis project Ga0193697, IMG submission 145073) | Soil microbial communities from a riparian zone of the East river system, Colorado, United States - L3m2 | ecosystem: Environmental > Terrestrial > Soil > Riparian zone | place: USA: East River...
TGAATCCCGGCGCAAGGACAAGGCCATCACGGCGGAGATCAACGAGCTGTTGTGCCGGGTGTCGGTGACGGCGCTCGACCGAGAGGACATCGAGGCGCTGTCGAACGCGCTCTATAAGATACCCAAAACCGTGGAAAAATTCGCGGAGCGATATTTGGCGTCCGCGACGGAGGTACGCGAAACGGATTTTACCAGGCAGGTGGGACTGCTGGAAAAGGCGGTTGTAATACTTGTGACGATGCTCAAGGAACTGCAGGAGAAAGCACATCTGGAGAGACTGTCGGGCCAGAACGAGCAATTACAAAAGATCGAAGGGGATGCGGATGAACTGATATTGGACACACTGAAGGAGCTCTACAGCCGCAAGCACGATCCGATCAAAGTCATTATACTCAAGGACCTTTACGAGCTTCTGGAAAAAGTAGTGGACCGGTGTCGCGATGCCGGAAACGTGATTTCGCATATCGTAATCAAGAACTCCTGAGCGGCTATGTCAGGGTTCGTCCTTTTCTTGTTTTTGGTGATCTTCATGATCCTGCTGTTCACCTACACGAACGGTTTCCATGATGCTGCCAATGCGATCGCCACCGTGGTTGCAACCAAAGTTCTGACTCCGCGCCAGGCGGTGATCTGGGCCGCAATTTGGAATTTTATTGGCGCGCTGGGCGGCACGGCGGTCGCGAAAACCGTAGGCGCGGGGCTTCTCGATACGAGCTACATCACGTTGACGACCGTACTCGCGGCCATGACCGCCGGGGCAATCTGGAACATCACCACATGGTTCTTTGGGCTACCGACCAGTTCGAGTCATTCGCTGATTGGCGGCCTGATTGGGGCGGCTTTGGGATCGGCCGGGACCTGGCACGTTGTTAAATGGTCGTTTACGAAACTTGATCCGAAGACGGGCCATATGGTAGCGGACGGATTGTATCCGAAGGTGATAATTCCGATGATCAGTTCTCCGCTAATGGGGTTTTTCGGCGGATTTTTGATAATGGGCTTGTTGTTTGTGCTGATCCGTCCGATGCGGCGCGCACTGGTCAATTTGATTTTTGGAAAACTGCAACTGGCCAGTTCGACGTACATGGCGTGGTCGCACGGATTCGCGGACGGACAAAAGACGATGGGTGTGGTGGCGCTGGCGGTGTTCGCCGCAACGCAGACCGGGCGCCTTGAGAATTTGCCGTCGTGGCTTCAATTCTTGCATGCGCCGAAGTTCGAGATCGCAACGTGGATGAAGTGGTCGTGCGGCCTGGCGATGGCCCTGGGCACCTACATCGGTGGGTGGAAGATTATTTCGACGATGGGCAAAAAGCTCGTTCACCTCACGCCGGTGAATGGTTTTGCTGCCGAGACCACCGCGGCGACCATTCTTCTAATCACCGGCAAATTGGGTATGCCGATATCGACAACGCATGCGATCACCACGTCAATTATGGGTGTGGGAGTTGCGAAGCGTTTTGGCGCGTTGGATTGGGTGATTGTTGAGCGAATCCTTTGGGCCTGGGTTATGACGATTCCCGCTGCCGGGATTATTGCGTATTTGATCGTACGGATGCTTGCCGTCGTTGGAGTGCATTGAAGGGGGTTGATTCCCGTCTTCGGTTCGGCTGCGCTTGCGCCGTGGGGCAACTTGGGAGAGGGTAGGGCGATGAGGAAGAGGGTTTTGTTCGCGGGGCTTTTTGTTGGACTTCTGGCGGTCATGGGGTGCCGCAACGTTTATTATTCGACGTGGGAGAAGTTGGGCAAGCACAAGCGTGATTTGCTGCAATCCAAAGTGCGCGATGTGCGCGATGAACAGAAGGAAGCCAGCCAGGACTTGAAGGATGCGCTCACGCGGCTGAAGGAGTTGACCGGCTTCCAGGGAGGGGAACTGGAGAAAACCTACAAGAAACTCCAGGGCGATTATGACACGGCGGCGGCCTCGGCTGAGGGCGTGCGCAAGCGGATTCGCGAGATGGACCAGATCGCGCGCGATTTGTTTCGCGAATGGGAGACGGAACTCAAGAGCATCACGTCGCCGGAATTGCGCGAGGCCGACCGCCGGCAATTGGAAGAGACCAAGCGGCGTTACGAAGAGTTGTATGCGGCGAGCCGGCGAGCCGAAAGCAGCATGGAACCGGTACTGGCGAAGTTTCGCGACTACGTGCTGTATCTGAAGCACAACCTGAACGCGCAGGCCGTCGGCGCGCTGCAAGGCGAGGCGGCGAAGATCCAGATCGACATTTCGAAATTGATCGAGGAGATGAACGCCTCGATTCGACAGGCGGACGAGTTTCTCAAACAGAGCAAGTAATAACGTCTGCGGGTCATATGGAAGCGCTCCCTACCATTTTGTTGCGTCCCGGTGAAGCGGACCGTGTGCTCGCAGGGCATCCCTGGGTTTATCAAGGCTCGGTGCTGCGGGCGGCCGAGGGGATCGAAGATGGCGCCGTGGTGCAGGTGAAAGACCATCGGCAGCGGTTGCTTGGCATTGGCTTCTTTAATTCGAAATCGAAGATTCGTGTGCGGCTGCTGTCACGGGAGCGCGTGGAAATCAATCGTGACTTTTTTCGAGAGCGTATTGCCGCGGCCCGTGCGGTGCGCGAGCGCCATCTGCCCGGCGCGACGAGTTTTCGGGTCGTCAACTCTGAGAGTGATCTGCTCAGCGGTTTGGTCGTGGATAAATACGAGGACGTATTGGTGATTCAACTATCCGCGTTGGGAATGGACCGGCGCAAACCGGCGATCGTTCACGCGCTTGAAGAGTTGTTTCAACCGCGCGCGATTTTGGAACGGAGCGATGTTGGGTCGCGAAAGTTTGAAGGACTTTTACAATCGCCAAATACCAGCCAGCAGGCGCCAGAAGAAACAACCAACGGCAAACAGCCAGCGGCAAGCATACTGTCGGGGTCGCTGGACCAGCCTGTACCGGTGCGGCTGAACGGAATGGTTTTCGAAACGGACCTGGCCGGGACACAGGGATCCGCCGGGCACAAGACAGGAATGTATCTGGACCAGCAGGTGAATTACCGACTGGTGGCCGAGTTGACCACGAAAGCCAGCGCCGCCGCGCAAGTGCTGGATTGCTTTACGTTTGTGGGCGGGTTCGCGCTGCATACGGCGCGCGCGGGCGCGTCGCACGTGCACGCTGTGGACCAGAGCGGGCCGGCCATTGCGCAGGCGCAACGGAACGCGGAGTTGAACGGGGTAAGGGACCGCTGTTCGTTCGAGGCGGCGAACGTCTTCGATTGGCTGAAAGCGCAGACCACCACTCGGCCGCATGAAAAGCTTATCCCGCGTTTCGACCTGATTATTCTCGATCCGCCTTCATTCACGCGCAATCGCGCGGCGGTCGCGGACGCGCTGCGCGGCTATAAGGAAATTCATCTGCGCGCGCTGAAGTTGCTGAAGCCGGGCGGGATTCTGGCGACATTCTGCTGTTCGCATCATGTTGACGCGCAACTTTTCCAGGAAGTGATATTGGCCGCCGCGTATGACGCGCACCGCGTGCTGCGTCGCACGGCAATTTATACGCAATCATCCGATCATCCCGTCCTGCCGTCGATTCCAGAAACAGAATACCTCAAGGGATTCGCGTTCGAAGTGACGCAACAATACTGAATTCGACGACGTCCAAAAAATGGACGCGCTGTCCTGGCCGGATCGAAGCCGCACCCGGCATGGATTGACCGAGCCGCACATTTTTGCACTGTTCCGCCGGCCACTGGGCAAAAGAGTTTCGGTCGCTGCGATTTGAGACCCGGTGTTGGCTTTGGGGTGGCCGCTTTATGGCTGTACCGAAGCGTCCTGAGGGCGTACAGACCCTTCTGAGTGTCCCGTTTAGGACACCCATGGCACCGCTTCTGCTCAGCATGCGAGCGGTATGGAATTGCCGTTCGTAACGAACCGGCCAAAGAAGCGCGACTGCATTGTGTCGATCGACCTTGGCGGGCGCAGCACCAAAGCCGTGCAATTGCAACGCAAGGGCGAGCGCTTTGCGCTGGCCAATTACGCGATTTTGGACGCGCCCATTTCCGACAAGGCGCTCTCGGTCGAAATGTTGGCCGAGCATCTCAAGAACGTCGGGCGCATGCTCGGCAACGGCAAAGCCAGGCCGGTGACGCTGGCGATCGGCGTGACCGAATCTCTCTTCCGGCAGATCGAAGTGCCCCTGATGCCCGTAAACGACCTGCGGATGATGCTCAAATTCAATTCCAAGACGTACCTTCAGCAGGAACTTGCCGATCACGTTTTCGATTGCTGCTATGTCCTCCCCTCCGCAGGTGCAGGCGCCAAACCGGCGCCGGTGTCGACGCAAAAGCAACGCATTATGGTTGGCGCCGCCAGGAAGCAGACGGTCGATGATCTCGTGGCGGCGGTGAAACTTGCCGGGATGATTCCGGATCAGGTGGTCCCAGGTTTAATCGGTCCGGTAAATGCATTTGAATTGGCTGAACCGGAAGCCTTCGCCAAGGAAACGCTGGCGCTCGTCGATCTGGGGTTCAAGAACTCGTTCATCACGATTCTGGATTGCGGAGAGATCAAGCTCAACCGCGTCGTTGGTATTGGAGGTGACCGGCTGACCAGCGGTCTGGCCGAAACAATGAGCATCAGCTATGTCGAAGCCGAGAACATCAAGATTGGCATGCCCACCGAAGTGCAGCCCAATCTGGAAGCCCTCTTGAGTCCTCTGGGTCGCGAGTTGCGCGCCTCGGTCGATTTTTTCGAGCATCAAAACGACAAAAGCGTCTCTCAGGTTTTTATCTCCGGCGGGTCTGCTCGCAGCGACTTGATCCTCGAAGCGTTACAGGCCGAGCTGATGGTGCCGTGCAAGACATGGAACGCGGCGAAGTTCCTGCAGGTCGGGCTGGAACCACAGAAAGCCGGCGAGTTGGAGCAAGTGACGCCCCAATTGACCGTCGCAATCGGGGCCGGAGCATCTGCGTTTTAAGATTTATGCCTATTTGTATCAATCTGCTGGCCGAAGCGAAAGCGGCCGAGGAACAGCGCCGAAAGGATCCGGTAAAACGCGCTATGTTTATCGGAGCTCTCACCGTGTTCTTTTTCCTGCTCTGGAGTTTGTCCCTGCAATTCAAAGTTTTCGCGTCCGGATCCGAGCTCAAGCGGCTGGAAACGCACTGGAAGGAAATCGACAAGACCTACCAGACCGCGCTGGAAACCCGCAAACGGGCGGGGGACGTTGAAACCAGACTCGCGGCCCTTCGACAGCTGACTACGAATCGATTCCTTTGGGGCACTGCGTTCAACGCGGTGCAACAGACTCTTACAGGCATCGATGGAGTGCATGTCATGCGGATCAAGACCGAGCAGACCTATACTCAAACCGAGGAGATCAAAGCCCGCAAAGACGGTGAGCGCTTTGTTCCCGGCAGGCCTGCGACTGCTACCGAGCGCATTTCCATTACCCTCGATGCGGTGGACGCGAGTGCGCAGCCCGGTGGCGCCACGGTGAGCAGATTTAAGGAGACGATCGCCGCGGTTCCCTTCTTTCAGACCGGCCTGCAGAAGACCAATGGCGTGCTGCTGACGAGCTTGTCCGCTCCTTCTGTCGGCGCCTCAGGCCGGGCACAGGTCAATCTGACATTGCAATGTTTCTTCCCCGAAAAGGTGCGGCAATGATAAAGAACCTTTCCAAAGAGAAGAGGGATCAACTGATCCTGGTCGTAATCACCACGATTGCGCTTGTCCTGGGTATCTACCTCGGCCTCGTCAAGATGCAACGGCGCAGTCTCGAGCGGATCGCCCACGAAACGGCCGAACAGCAAACCAAAGTGGGCAACGCAGATCGGCTCGTGAAATCCCGCGTGGAATTCGAGAAAGCTCTGGAAACCAATCTCGAGAAACTAAAGACCATCGAGCAGGACATGGCCTCGGGCGACATGTATTCCTGGATCATTATGACCATCAACCGCTTCCGGGCCGATCGTAAGATTGATATTCCGCAATTCAGTCGTGAGGTAACCACTGAGGTCAACGTCCTTCCGAAGTTTCCGTACAAAGCCGCATTGTTCAACATCCGCGGCACGGCGCATTTCCATGATTTAGGCAAATTCATTGCCGATTTCGAAAATACTTTCCCCTACATCCGTATCCAGAACATCGACATGGAATCAGCCGGGCAAACGGCTGCCAGTGGCGCACCCGGCGAACCTGAGAGAATTGCGTTCAAAATGGAATTGGTGACATTGATCAATCCCAACGCTCGCTGATATGAAGTCGAAAACAGTAAAGAAGAGCAATTTGGTGGAGCGAATCGCAGGCCGGCTCGCGGTTGGTGCGCTGGCGCTGGCAGGCGTGCTTACAGCCTGGGCGGCACCGACCACAGCCCCAGCACCGCCGGCCGAGGAAGTCGTTCCTCCCAAGTCGGTTTTTATTGATCGTCCCGATTTCGGCAAAGACCCGTTTTTCCCTGCATCCCAACGCCGCGGCAAGGTTACAACTGTGAGCACAAACCCCGTTGTGGTGGCTGAAGTTTCCAAGGATCTGATCCTCAAGGGCATTTCGACACTGAAGGAAAAACGTCTGGCGATCATTAACAATAGAACCTTTGAAGCCGGGGAAGAAGACAGCGTGCGAGTCAACGGATTGTTAGTGAAGGTGAAAGTCGTCGAACTGCGAGACACCTCGGCAGTGATCAGCGTCAACGGGGTCACCAAAGAACTGTTTCTTGGGCAAAAATTCTAAGCTGTCACTAAATAAAATTTAACAACTGCAAAACACTCACATTATGAAAACCAAACTCATAATCCTCGGTCTAGCGACCTGCGGCCTGGTCACTTTTGGCCAGGATAACAGTCCCAACCCGGCCGCGCTGGGCAAACCGCTCGAGGCTGCGCCGCCAACGGTGCTGGCACAGGCGGACCCCGCCGCGCCAAAACCCGATGCGGCCAAGCCCGACGCGCCGAAGCCCGATACGGCAACGGCAACGCCTGCCGCGCCTGGTGCCGGCGAAGTGGTCCCCCTGATCGTGATCGATGAGGTCCCCCTCACCGACGCGATTCGGAACCTCGCTCGCCAGTCGAACCTGAATTTTCAGTTCGACCCAAAGATCACCAGCAGCAACCAGCCCAACGTGAGTATTCGTTTCGAGAATGTCACGGCGCAGGAAGCTCTCCTGGCGGTGCTTGAGAACCACAACCTCGCGCTTATCAAGGAGCCGAAATCGAAGATCGCGCGTATCACCTTCAAAGATCCAAAGGCCGAAGACCCGCTGTTCACGCGGATCATTCAGTTGAAGTATAGCGACCCGACAAATCTGATTACGATCGTCAAGGGGACGCTCTCGCCGCGCAGTGCAGTGCTGGGCGATTCGCGCACCAGCCAACTAATCGTGACGACGACTGAGAAGGAAATGGACAACCTCATGGCCACAATCGAGAGGCTCGATACACCGACAAAGCAGGTGCTGATCGAAGCCAAGCTGGTTGAGACGGCCCGAGCGCCGAGTTCGGTCAAAGGCATTGACTGGACAGGGACGCTAGACGCTCAGCGTATCACCCTGGGCAATAACGCCCTGCCGGGCACACCGGCAACACCGGCAACCCCGCCCATTATTACGCCTGCCGGCGCCATTATCCCGGGCACGCCCGCAGATCCCGGAACGGTTGGTGGCATCCTCAGCGATCCGAAACTTATCGGCAGCACCGCCGGGAAATTCTTCCAGCCACAAACCGCATTTCTCAACGCGGATGGCCTGAATGTTGTATTGTCCTTCTTGAACAAAGATGCCGACTCGGAAGTTGTAGCCACACCTCGAGCAGTGACGCTCGACAACCAAACGGCGCACCTTTCCGTGACGCGTGCGTTTCCGGTGTTCCAGATCACCCCTGGATCGGCCAATACGCCCGCGGGCGGCCAGGTTACTTATACGAACCTTGGGACCATCCTGACAGTGACTCCGCGCATTACTGCCGACAACACCATCTCGATGCGCGTCGTGCCTGAAGTGTCGAACATTGACTCCGTGGACCGGCAGTTCCTGAACGGCGCGGTTAATACCGCGAACATCTATGCCATTCGCAGGATTGAGACGCAGGTCCTCATCCCGAGCGGCAACACGCTTGTCATGGGCGGTATGATGAACGATACGAAGACCAAGAATTACACGAAGGTCCCGCTGCTTGGAGACTTGCCGGGCCTTGGCTGGGCATTCCGCAAGGAAGGCAAAAGTCGCAACAAATCGAATCTGCTCATTTTCATCACTCCGACGATTGTCAATGATGATGCGTTTCATCTCACTTCGAGTGGGACGGACTTCCTCAAGACGAAGCTCGCGGAGAAGCCGGAGCAGATCGAAGGCGCCTGGAACAGTGGAAAGCCACTGGACTGGACCAAGCCACGTTTCTAATCCCGTCAAGGGGCGAACTCATCGAGTTCGCCCCTTGCCCTTGACCCAGTGCCACTCCGGCAGGAGCTTGCCAGGCGCGTAAGCGGTCGGCCCCGGAAAGTTTCGGGGCGGGTTTGGTCGATCCAAACGTGATGGCAGGACTGGGTAAGAGAAATTCACAAGGGCCCCAAAAAGGGGCCCTTCTTCGTTTCCTCCCCGTGCGAGGAACTTCTGTCCGGGATTCCTAAGGCCGGTCCTTCAGGATTTCCCGCGCGGCGTTGTAGCCGCATGCGCCCATAACACCGCCCCCGGGATGTGTCGCCGCCCCGCAGAGGTACAGCCCGCGAATGGGTGTCCGATAGTCAGCGTAGCCGGGCAACGGCCGCATGAACGCCAGGCTGGAGAGCGACATCGCGCCTTGCATGATATTGCCGCCCGTAAGGCCGAACACCGATTCCAGGTCGGCCGGCGCGAGCACCTGATAGTTAAGGACTGAATTGCGGAAGTTCGGCGCGTATTCCGTCATGATATCGATGCAACGCTCGGCGTAGCGCCTTTTGTTCTCCTCAAGTGTGCCGGCATCCCGCGCGAGAGTGTAAGGGAAGTACTGCGTGAACATCGACATGACGTGTTTGCCTTTGGGCGTGAGGCTCTCGTCGAGCGAACTCGGGATCGTCGCCTCGATCACTGGATTTTCAGAGATATAGCCATACTTGGCGCAGTCGTATGCCTTCTCAATATAGGCGCGCGTCGGACTGATATGAATTGTCCCGTGATGTTGCGGTCCGACGCCGTTGGCAGGCAGGCACTTGAAATTCGGCGCTTCCGAAAGCGCAAGGTTGATCTTGCAACTCGCGCTGGAGTAGTCGATGTGCTTAACCGCCTCGACGAAATCGGCGGGCAAATCTTTGCGTTCCATGAGCCGCAGGAACGTGACATGCGCATCGAGGTTGGAGACGATCGTGTCGGCGTAATACTCGCTCCCATTCGCAACCGTGACGCCAATGGCTCGAGCGTCCTTGACAAGGATGCGCGCGACGGGCGCGTTCACTTTGACTTCCGCTCCGCGTTCCCTGGCTGCAGAGGCGATCGCGTTGGAGAGCGCGCCCATGCCGCCGCGGGCGTAGCCCCAAACGCCGCGAACGCCGTCACATTCGCCCATCACATGGTGAAACAGGACGTACGCCGTGCCCGGCATTGAGGGAGTGGCAAAGGCGCCAATAATGGCGTCAGTGGAAATCGTTGTTTTGACTTCTTCGGACTCGAACCAGCGATCGAGAATGGGATTGGCGGCCCCGGTCAGGATCTCAACAGCTTGCTTTGCATCCGCGCCCAGCTTCCGAAAGCTCCAGGCGATTTTGGCGAGCTGCATCAAATTGCCCGGTGTGTTCGACCACGGATTTGGCGGAGTCTGAACCAGCATCGGTTCGAGAAAGCCTGCAATCCGTTCGAGCATCGCTTCGAAACGGGGCAAATTCGCGGCATCATTTTTTGAAAACTTCGAGACCTCGCGGCGCGTCATTTCCTTGTCGGGCCCCATGAGCAAGTAACGGCCGTCGGGCAAGGGAGTGAAACTCGACGGGCTGCGGGGAATCATTGAGAACCCGTGACGCTTGAGGTCAAGGTCGCGAATGATCTCGGGACGGAACAAACTGTTGACATAACTTGCGGTGGAGACCTTGAACCCCGGCCAGAGCTCCTCGGTGACAACGCACCCGCCAATGACCTCACGGCGTTCGAGCACGAGGACTCTTCGTCCCGCGCGCGCGAGATAGGCGGCCGTGACCAGGCCGTTATGACCGGCACCGATAATTATTGCGTCATATTTTGAATTCATGGACGGATGATTGCCGGAGTCAGCAATTTCACTGTTCGCCGAGCGCGCGAAGATATTCCCTATCCCACGCCGCGGGGATGCTTTCGCGCGGTGAATACGGTCCGGGTTGATACGCGCGCGACGCGATGCCCTGTTGGCTCAATTCGCAGACGTGCCAATCCTGGCGGTTTGTCATGTCCCAGAACGCGATTGCATCATTCGGCCGAAAGTCGGGACGGTCGAAAGCATCCGGATGAAAGAACCAATCACAGAAGATGAACGTTCGGTCCGGACACTGCGGCCAGAGCTGATGGACCATAACGTAATCAGGATGCAAACTCAGGAGCATGTTTGGAAAAATCGAGTAATAGAACACGCGGTGATGGTCTTCGGCCTTGATGTCGCCGACTGGCGATGCGCAGGCGCTGCCGCTCATGGTTAAACTGTGGCCTTTGGTGATCGGCATGAAACCGCCGAGGAACGGGCCTTCACACAAATCATTTTCCGCTGAATCGTAGGGCGTGAGTTTCGAAAGGGCGGGGTGGACCAGTGGGCAATGATAGCACTCGGAATAATTCTCAAAGATCAGCTTCCAGTTTGCGCGCACATCATATTCGAGGCGGCGCGCCGAACGGAGCTTCGGTAGATTCCAATGAGTGAATTTTCCCACCAACGGCGCAAAGAATTCCGCGAGGGGCTTCGGGTGCCGAGCGAGATTGATGAAGATAAAGCCCTCCCACATTCCAACGGCAACTGTGTGCAGCGAGTGTGCGGCCTTGTCGAAGCCATCTACTTCATCCATGTGGGGCGCCCCGAGGAGCTTTCCATCGAGACGATAAGTCCATGCATGATAGGGACACCGGATTGTCTCACGGAGTTGGCCCGCTTTTTCCTCGCAAAGACGAGTGCCACGATGGCGGCAGACGTTATAGAAGGCGCGAACTTTCGCCGCCTGGTCGCGCAGAATGACCACACTTTCATTGAAAAGTTGGTGTGTGAAATAGTCTCCCGAATTGGCGATTTGACTCTCGTGTCCGACGCACAACCACTCAACGGACAGGATGCGCTCCCGTTCCGCGCCAAAAACCTCCTCCGAAATGAAATAACGCTGCGGCAGAGTTCTGGCGCCGGCGGTGAACGTTTCCGCGGTCTTGCGAAATGCAGGATTTAATCTGGTTTCGACTTTCGTACGTTTCTTGTGGCTTTTTCGCCGGAACCAATCAAGGTGAAACGCGTCCGACCACAAACATGCTGAAAGACTTGTTCCGCCGAAAATCAATTGAGCGCATCCTGAGTGAATCAGAAGGCCAAAGGATGGAAGCCGAACATGGCGGCGCACTGAAACGGACACTGCGCGCGAGGGATCTGACGGCCTTTGGGATAGCGGCCATCATCGGCAGCGGGATCTTTGCCACGGTCGGTCAGGCGGCATTTAGCGGCGGCCCCGCCGTTTCGATGCTCTTTGTTTTCATTGCGATCGCCTGCGGCTTTAGCGCGTTCTGTTATGCTGAATTTGCTTCCTTGATCCCGATTTCCGGAAGTGCCTATACCTACGCGTATGCGTCCTTTGGTGAGTTGATCGCGTGGATCATCGGGTGGGATTTGTTGCTGGAATACGCCATTGGGAACATTGCGATCGCGATTTCATGGTCAGACTACTTCACGGGGTTTCTCTCCGGAGTGGGAATACGGATTCCGGAATACATGACGATGGATTTTCTGACTGCGTTGCGCGGCCACAATGCAGTGGAGACACTGCTCGCAGAGGGTCAAACCCTGGTGCAGATCTTTGCCGATCAACCGCAATTGAAGGATGCCTACACTGCCTGGACGACCGCGCCAGTGCTCGGACCGATCCACTTTGTCGCCGATATTCCGGCGTTGCTGATTACCGTGCTTACCACGTGGCTGATTTATGTTGGAATCAGGGAAAGCCGTAATGCCAACAACGTCATGGTGGCTCTTAAGCTCGTCGTGATTCTGGTCGTGATTGCCACCGGATTTTTTTACGTGGATCCGGGCAATTGGTCCCCCTTCGCGCCAAATGGCGTGAGCGGCGTCCTCAAAGGAGTGGCGGCCGTGTTTTGGGCCTTTATTGGGTTTGATGCGATTTCCACTACGGCTGAAGAATGCGAAAATCCGCAGCGAGACCTGCCGCGAGCAATTCTCTATACGCTCGTCATCTCCACGGTTTTATACGTCCTTATATCGTTCGTGCTCACCGGGATTGTCAGCTACAAGGAACTGAATGTTGGCGATCCGCTGGCGCATATTTTTAAGGAGCGCTTGCCATGGCTCAGCGGCGTCATTGCGTTCAGCGCCATTTTTGTAATCGCGAGCGTCTTTCTGGTATTCCAACTCGGGCAACCGCGCATCTGGATGAGCATGAGCCGCGATGGACTCCTGCCGCCGATTTTTTCACGCATCCACCCCAAGTACAAAACACCGTCGTTTTCGACGGTGGTGACCGGATTCGTCGTGGCGATTCCCGCGTTGTTCATGAATTTGAAAGAGGTGGTGGACCTGAGCAGCATCGGGACACTGTTTGCGTTCGTGCTCGTGTGCGGAGGCGTGCTGGTGTTACAAAACTCGAAAGACCTTCCGGCCACACCAAGATTCAGGACTCCTTACGTCAACGGGCGTTTCATTGTGCCCGCCCTGTATGTCGTCGGGGCCTTTGCCTGCTATCGGTATTTCCAAAGAGAAGGTTCAGGGGGCCTCTTTCGCGCAGTTCGAGACAATGTTCCAATGCTGCTGTTCATCCTCGTGACAACTGCGGTGACAGTCCTCTCGTTTCTCAAAAGGCTTTCGCTAATTCCGGTGCTCGGCCTGCTGACATGTCTTTATTTGATGACGCAACTGGGAGTTACCAATTGGGCGCGATTTGCAATTTGGCTGGTGGCAGGCCTGGTGATTTATTTCTTATACGGGCGGAAGACCAGCAAGCTCGCTCGCAACAAGGGTTGATTCCATGCGAGCAGAGAACTTTTCGTCGGAGGATTTCACGCGGCCAAATGTTCTCTGGAACGTTGTCCAAGGGCGACGTCGAATTCGTGCAGGAGTTCTGAGGGTCTGGCCACTGACTTGTCGAAGACGCGCGTGGCTCCTCCCATGAGAGCCAATGTCATGAGGACCGGACTAAAGGCGCTCGTGCAAACGACTACGGGCAGCTTTGGCGTGCGGGCTCGTATGCAACGCAGGACTTCGATTCCGTCAAGCTCCGGCAGCATGATGTCGAGCAGGACCGCGTCAGGCGGGGAAGATTCCATCTGCGTGATTGCCTCTCGGCCGGTTCCGGCCACGTCTACGAGATAGCCGGCCTTGCGCAGTAATTGGCCGTATGCGTGTGCCGTCACCTTGTCATCTTCAACAATCAATATCTTCAGCCTGTCGTCGGAACTAAAATTGGGGGAAATGACGTTTAATAACGCGTGGCGCCCGGGTTTCCTGCGGAACAGCCCCATAGGTCGGGAAAAAGCCCCGACAGCCAGGCTTCGTATGGGGCGAATGAATCTTCCAAGGAATGACAGCAGCCAATCGTAACAAGCTACTGTGTTTAGACTTAGCAGAATGAGGAATATGAGAAGAACGCGGGCGGAGGGATTTGCGCATGCCATAGGAAGCGGGTTCTCATGTTTGAGTTCCACATTCCGGTCTATGTCTCGTCGGGATCTCATCCGGACTATCTCAGGGTTTCAGTGTACCCCGAGGAGATGCGAGAACAACTCGACCTCTCCCTGGGATTACATCAAACCGCGGCTCGCTAAATGAAGAACGATAAGCTTCTCAAAACCCTCCAAATAGCATTTGAGGTCGCATGATTGGACGGACGGGATCTTGCGGGCCATTTCCTGGCGGTGCATTTTCCAGTCGCGAATAAAATGCGCGTGGCACTCCGCGCTTTCGAGCATCGACATGATTTCAAAGGCGGGCAAAGACCTGAGATCGGCGGGCGCGAGGAGCCCGCGAGCGAGGGAATGGGCAAACACGCCGCTGGTGAAATCGCGGTCGAGCACCTCTCGCTCCCAGGTCGTGAGCATGTTGCCGATCCTGCCCATGCGTTGAGCGTGCCAGAAAATTTCGCGGGCGATGCCCAGTTCATTCATGTCGAACGTGGTCGAGGCGCAGAGATCGATCGAAGCCATAAACATGATCTGCATGTTATGTGGCTGATATAGATCATGTTCGATGTTATTGAGGACACTGGGGCTTTGGTTCACCAACAAGGCATACCGCATCGCATTCAGAGACTGGTCATTGTCGAAGCGGAGTAAGGATTCGAATTCGGCAAAGCGGGGGTACGACTTGCAACGGGACCAAACCTCGGCCCAGAGCCGGGAAATCATTTCAAGGTAGTCCCGTCGACGGCCCGTCCAAAGAGCCAGGCGTTCAGTGACCCATTCATCGGAGCCAAGAGCGACGGCGACTTCTAGCATTTCTCGGTCCTGCTCGCGATCGGCGATGTCGTCGATAAGGGTGCCATAGAGGATGCTGAGCATTTTAGTTTCGATGGCGTGTTCCCGCAAAGCAGGGGTGACACACGGAAGAGTGGTCAAGGCCAGCCCTTTGAGGCACCACTGCCAAAGAAAACGGCCGCGTTGGCCGACTTTTTCGTAATCCGTGATCCACTTATTCAAATTCCGGCTGAACTCGATGGCCTTGATCTCGGCGACAATCTTTGCCAGTTGCTCGGGAAGCAAAATCAACGACGAATCGTCAGGTTGAAAGTCCGGCTGACCCGTGGTGGGCAGCCCGGAATTTCTAACAATTTGGGGCGATTTTACGGCGGCCATAAATGGTAAATATTGTCTCCTTTAAATCGGCAAATAGAGGCGCGACCTTGAGCCATCCTGCGCTCCCACCGTTACTTAAGTGCCCTCTTTTGGGTTAAGAAACAGAGATTCCAAGCCGATAGCCTTCATGGTGCTGGTTGCGAGCAGAGCGATGGTCGTACACAGGAGCCGTCGCCAACACCCGGAGTTAAGAGAAAAGGGAATGATCACGAGGTTGAGAAAATGAAAAGTACATCTGGCAATAACAGGGACGCCAGGAAAACGATCCTGCGCAAGAAAAGGACCAGACGATGGCCGACGCTGTTGATTAGCTTTGGCTTCCTCCTGCCTGCGCTCGCCGCCGAGGAGCCTGTAGCAACCACACTCACGGCGACCAACAAGGTGAATATCATGGACATGGATCTCACCGAGCTCATGAAAATCGAGGTCACCTCGCCATCCAAGAGACCGGAAAAACTGCTTAATGTTGCATCAGCCATTTATGTGGTCACCGGCGAGGACATTCGGCGTTCGGGGGTGACGAGCATTCCCGAAGCGTTGCGGCTTGCGCCTGGACTGGAAGTGGCGAGGCAGGACTCACACACCTGGGCAATCAGTTCGCGAGGTTTTAATGACGAGTTCGCCAACCAGCTCCTTGTGCTGGTTGACGGAAGGAGCGTCTACACGCCGTTGTTTGCCGGAGTTTACTGGGACGTCCAGGATTTGACGCTGGAGGACATCAACCGCATCGAGGTGATACGCGGACCAGGGGCTGCCCTCTGGGGCGCGAACGCGGTCAACGGCGTCATCAACATCACGACCAAAAAGGCGAAAGACACACAAGGGCTGCTGATCACTGCGGGAGGGGGGAATGAGGAGCGTGGATTCGCCACCATTCGGTACGGCGACAAGATCGGTGAACACGCTTTCTTCCGGGTTTACGGAAAGTACCTCAACCGCGATGACTCGGTGTTACCGGACGGCAGTTCAGCAAATGACAGTTGGTCGATGTGGCGGGGCGGATTCCGGGCTGATTGGGAACCGACCGACAAGAACCTCCTCACGCTGCAAGGAGACATTTACAAAGGCGACCTCAATCAATCAGTCACGGTTCCTTCATTTACTTCGCCTTCCCTCTCCGAGGTATTGCGCGACAAGGTCAATGTGGCGGGGGGAAATTTGCTGGGCAGATGGAATCACCAATTTTCCGAAAACTCGGAACTGGCCTTCAAAGTCTACTACGATCGTACCGAGCGCGATCGAGTTGTATTCAACGAGCGACGGGACACGTTTGACCTGGACCTTCAACACCGATTTCAACTGGGCAGCCGCCACGACATTGTTGTGGGACTCGGCTATAACATTACTGCCGACGCGCTGGATAATACGTTCACGGTCATGTTTGACCCGAGGCACCGCACCGCTTCGCTCTACAGCGGATTTGTGCAGGACGAAATTGAAATTATCCGTGACCGGCTCCGGCTGACGCTTGGGACGAAAGTCGAGCACAATGATTATACAGGATGGGAAGTTCAGCCGAACGCGCGTCTGTCTCTAACGATTACAAAAAGGCAGACGGCGTGGTTTGCGGCATCGCGCGCCATCAGCACTCCATCACGCGCCGAAGACGACATCCGCATCAACCAGCAGGTTTTCCCGGGGCCTGCTCTTCTGTCGCAGTTTGGGAGCCGGGACATGGATTCGAAGGAGCTGATCGCCTTTGAGCTTGGGTACCGCATTCAGCCGCACGACCGGGTCATCCTGGACCTGGCGACATTCTATAATATATATGACCGTCAACGTTCCCTGGAACCCGGAACGCCATTCCCGGAAGCCAGTCCGCCTCCGGCCCATCTCGTCGTTCCCTATACGATCAACAATCTGATTGAAGGAGAAGTTTACGGGGCAGAGTTGGCGAGCAGCTTCCAGCCAACGGACTGGTGGCGGCTGCGTGTGAATTACAGCGCCTGGAGCATTCAACTGCATAAGAAAAAAGGCAGCCAGGATCCGCTGCTGGAAGGGGCCGAAGATGACAGCCCAAATCATCAAGTCGGAGTGCGCTCCCTAATGGATCTGCCGCACCACCTGGAACTTGATCTTGGGTTTCGATACGTGGACGCGCTGCAGAATCGGAAGGTGCCGAGCTACACGGCTTTCGATGCGCGCCTGGGCTGGCGGCCGACGCGCAACTGGGAATTCTCGATCGTTGGGCAAAGCCTCTTCAACACGCACAAAGAGTTTGCTCCGTCGTATATCCAGACTCAGGTCACGGAAGTGGAGATGAGTGTTTATGGAAAGGTAACTTTCCGGTTTTAGCATAGGCTCATATCGAATGTTTATGAGCCTAGTGCGGAAAACGCAACGGACCGCCAAAGGATTTTTTCCTGGCAAAGGAGCCCTTCGGCTCCTGTCCGTGCTGGCGATGCTTTTGGTTCTGGGAACGCCCATGGGCCGCGGCGCGCCAGTTTCGGAGACGGAAGTCAAGGCAGCGTTCCTGTTCAATTTCGCCAAGTTCGTCACATGGCCTACGCAGGCGTTTTCCTCGGAGACCGCTCCCATTCAGTTGGCGGTGTTTGGAGATGAAGAAATTACGTCCACGTTAAAGTCGCTGCTCAGCGATAAGAAGGCGCATGGGCGTTCGTTTGAGGTCAAGAGAATCTCGACTCCACAGGAAGCGAAAAACTTCCAGATTGTTTATATCACCAGCACGGAAAGCCGACGCACAATCCAGGTCCTGGAAGCAACAAGGAAGTTACCGGTGCTGACTGTGGGTGAATCGGACCAGTTCCTGGACCTGGGCGGAATGATTAACTTTTTGTTTGAAGAAAGCCAACTGAGGTTCGAAATCAATCCGGAGCCGGCCGAGAAAGTGAAACTGGAGATCAGTTCCAAGTTGCTGCGCCTCGGCAAGAAAAGGAGTCCAAAATGAAAAATTGGCTCCTTGGCAGCACCATTAAACGCAAGTTGACGCTGATCATCATGCTGACGTGCAGTGTCGCGCTAGTGCTGGCTTGCGCGGCCATTCTCTTCTTTGAGCACGCGGGAACGCGCCAAATCCTGAAACACAACACTCAGGTCATGGCCAATGTGATTGGCGCCAACAGTTCAGCAGCCTTGAGTTTCAAAGACAAAAATGCCGCCAAAGAAACGCTGGCGGCGCTGCGCGCTGAGCCTTACGTGCTCTCCGCTTGCCTCTACGATCGCGATGGAGAGGTGTTTGCCACTTATTATCGCGAAGGCACAAAGGAAACGACTCCGCCCCCGGTTGGGAATGAGGGCCTTACGTTTGGAGCGCACACACTAAATCTTTTTCATAAAATCACTTTTGACGGAGATGCGCTCGGAACTGTTTTGATTCAGTCGGATTTACGCCTGATTCGCGAGCGACTGCAAACCTACCTTGGGATCATCGGATTCGTCATGCTCTCGGCGACGGTCGTCGCATTTCTCCTATCGCTGAGTCTGCAGAAGTTCATCTCGGGCCCGATTATGCATCTGGCCGACACCGCCAACAAAGTAGCCAACCAGAAGAACTATTCGATTCGCGCAGACAAAACCTCGGCTGATGAAATGGGAGTTCTCATCGACCGATTCAATGAGATGTTGAATGGCATTCAGGAGAATGCGACAACAAAGTAGCCAACCAGAAGAACTATTCGATTCGCGCAGACAAAACCTCGGCTGATGAAATGGGAGTTCTCATCGACCGATTCAATGAGATGTTGAATGGCATTCAGGAGCGTGACGCCGCGCTCTCGGCGGCGCAGAGCGGATTGGAAAAGCGGGTGGACGAGCGCACGAAGGAGTTACAGCTCGAAATCAGCGAACGCTCGCGCGTGGAAGCTGAACTGCGTGTTTCGCGACAAAAGTTCGAGACCCTGGTGAATTCAATTCAGGGTGTCGTTTGGGAGGCCGACCCTAAGACATTTGCGTTCTCATTCGTGAGCGAGCAGGCGGAACGTCTGCTTGGCTATTCGCGGCAGGAGTGGATCGAGGCTCCAGACTTTTGGCTCAAACGTATCCATCCTGACGATCAGATGCTGGCGCAGAATTTCCGCACAACGGGCTTGCAACAGGAAAAGCCCAGTCAATTCGAATATCGAATGATTGCAGCCGATGGAAGGCCGGTTTGGTTGCGCGAAATCAGCACCTTCATTATTGAAGCAGGAGCGCCCCAGGCGCTGCGGGGGGTATTGTTTGACATCACCGATCACAAACAAGCGGAAGAAGAGCTTGAGTTGCTCAACAAGCGCCTGTTGGAAAGCTCGCGACTGGCCGGCATGGCGGAAGTGGCAACCGGCGTGCTCCATAACGTCGGCAATGTGCTTAATAGTGTGAATGTCTCCTCCACATTGATCTGCAATCAGGTACGCAGCTCAAGAGCCTCCCGCCTGCGGGATGTAATTCTGCTCTTGAATAACAACTCCGCCAATTTGGCCGACTTCCTCGCCAACGATCCAAAGGGCAAAATCATTCCGAGCTATTTAAACAATCTTTCGGAACGGCTGGCTGAAGAGCAACAGGAATTGCTCAAGGAGTTGGAATTGCTCGTAAAGAACATCGAGCACATCAAGGAAATTGTGGCGATGCAGCAGAACTACGCGCGCGTTTCGGGGATCATTGAATCGCTGTCGATGCGCAACCTGGTAGAGGACGCCCTGCAGATGCATGCCGCGGCACTGGCCCGGCACGGAATCCTTGTGATTCGCGAATACCACGACGTGCCGGTCATTTCCATGGACAAGCACAAAGTGCTGCAAATCCTGGTGAATCTCATTCGGAACGCCAAGTACGCGATGGATTCGGCGGCGCGCCGCGACAAGCGGTTGACGGTGTCCATTCTGGTGAACTCGGAGAACATGGTTCAAATCTCCGTCACCGACAACGGCATCGGAATCTCGCAGGAAAACCTGACGCGAATCTTTTCGCACGGATTTACAACCAAACGGGACGGCCATGGCTTCGGTCTGCACAGCGGGGCGATTGCCGCCAGAGAGATGGGCGGACGTCTCTATGCCCGCAGCGGAGGGCCAGGCCACGGAGCCACCTTCGTCCTGGAATTACCATTGAATGCTCCAAAATCACCGCAGGCGAAAATCGGAGAGCAGATAGTATGAACCACCGCATCCTCGTAATTGACGATAACGCCGCAATTCACGATGACATCCGCAAAATTCTCGCCCGCCGCAAGGCCGACTCTGCTTCGCTGGAGGATGAGGAAGCTTTGTTGTTTGGCGAGTCGAGTGAGGAGGTGGCTTCCGCGGCGTTTGAGATCGATTCTGCCCTGCAGGGCCAGGAGGGTCTCGAACTTGTCCAAAAGGCGCTAAAAGACGAGCGGCCGTATGCGCTGGCGTTTGTCGACGTGCGAATGCCACCCGGGTGGGATGGCGTGGAAACGATTTCCCGGCTTTGGCAGGTTTATCCTGAACTGCAGGTTGTGATCTGCACTGCGTACTCGGATTACTCCTGGGACGATATTACACGTCAATTTGGCCACTGCGACAGTGTGCTCATCCTGAAAAAGCCTTTCGACAATATCGAAGTGCTTCAAATGGCACACGCGTTGACCAAGAAATGGGTTCTCGCGCAACAGGCCAAGTCGCAGTTGTCGAACCTCGACAAGATGGTGAACGCGCGAACTGAAGAGTTGCAGGTTGCCAATCGGAGGCTCACGCAGGAAATCGCCGAACGCAGTCAGGCCGAAAATCAGTTACGTCTTTCGGAGGAACGATTTGCGAAGGCGTTCAAGTCCAGTCCTGTGCCAATGTCGATCCAGACGTTGGACAACTATCGATACCTGGATGTCAACGACAGCTATCTCGAAATGACCGGATACAGCCGCGATGAACTCATTGGGAAGAATTCCCTGCAAATGAATCTCTGGCCTGATCTGGCAGCGCGAAAAGCCCTGCTGGACCAGATTGGCGAGGGCAAATCCGTCCGGAACATTGAAGCGAAGGTCCGGACCAGGGATGGCAAGGAGAAGCTCACATTGCTTTCGGCCGAGTTGACTACGCTTGGAAGTGAACGCTTCGCGCTGATCAGCGAGAACGACATTTCACAACGCCTGGAGCTGGAGTCGCAATTACGGCAGGCCCAGAAGATGGAGGCTGTCGGGCATCTGGCCGCCGGTGTCGCCCACGATTTTCGAAACATCCTGACCGTGATTCAGGGCCACGCCTGCATGCGCCTTCTAAACCCGGATTTGGATGAGAAGACCAGCGACTCGCTGAAGCAAATCATTGAATCGGTGGAGCGGGCTTCGAATCTTACGCAGCAATTGCTGGCCTTCAGCCGGAAACAAATCATGCGGCTGGAAGTTGTGGATATCAATAAACTGCTTCGCCATCTCAGCGATATGCTGGCCAGGCTCATTGGTGAACACATCACTTTACAGTATCGCTTTACCGAGTCATTGCCGTGCTGCGAAGCCGATGTCTGTGGCATCGAACAAGTGATCTTGAATTTGGCTGTCAACGCCCGGGACGCGATGCCCCAGGGTGGGATATTGTCAGTCGATACGAACGTTGTGCAGATAAGCCCTGCCTATGCCAGTTCGCACCCTGAAGCCAGTGCTGGTGAATTCGTTTGTATTACTGTGGCCGATACTGGTTGCGGCATGAATGAGCAGACCAAAAGCCGCCTCTTTGAACCGTTCTTTACGACGAAAGAGGTCGGCAAAGGCACTGGCATGGGCCTGGCCACGGCATATGGGCTCATCAAACAGCATAACGGCTGGATCGAGGCGGAGAGCGAGGTCGCCAGGGGGTCGAAGTTCAAGATCTACCTGCCTGCCAGCGCCAAGCAGTTGAAACCGACGGCACAAGCGCAAGCCGCGCCGCAGTCCAGCGGGGGAAGCGAAACGATTCTCGTGGTCGAAGACGAAGAACTCGTGCGCGAGTTCGTGGCGAGTTTTCTGCGTGAATGCGGCTATAACGTTCGCCAGGCCGCCAATGGCGTGGAAGCGCTCGATGTCTGGCAGAGACATGCCTCTGAGATCGACCTCCTGGTGACCGACGTGGTGATGCCACAGAAAGTCTCCGGCATCGAGTTGGCCGAGAAGCTACGCAACGATAAACAGCAGCTTAAGGTGATTTTCACCAGCGGCTACAGTCTCGAATTGCTCGACGAACATTTCCGCACGCGTACGGACTCAAACTTCCTGCCTAAGCCGTACGCTCCCGCCAAATTGAAGGAACTTGTCCGCACTTGTTTGGATAAGTGAAACGGCACGAGTGTGCGATCCGCTGATTGCGCACCCGCGATCAGGCACAAGCAACAAAATGTGATTCGCTCAAGGCGACTGGCGTGCCCGGTAGAAGCGCTGCCGCGAACCAGTCGCGCCCGAATCCGTAAATGGCGTTGGGTTGTTCGTGTAATTAACTGTATTCAGGACAGCCCAATTGGTGAGATTGGTTGAAACCTCAACGATGTAGCTTTGGTTGAGAATCCCACCCCGTATCAATGCCGTGAAACCACCACCGCTCAGGAGTTCCGGACTCGCGAATCTGGGTACGCCATCCAGCGTCAGCGAGGCGCTGTACGTCGCCGGTAGAATTGTCGGAGTGCCCGGATTGCTGGCCGCTGTGACCGTTACAGAATAGATCCCGTCATTGGCTGCCTGGACGTTAGTGACCAGGAGTGTTGAATTAGTGGCATTCGCGATGGAGGCGCCATTGAAAGCCCACTGATATCCGATAGCCCCGCTCCCAAATGCCGCGACTCTCAGAGTCACATCCGAGCCTGCGCTGGCAGTTTGGTTGGTTGGCGGCACGACCACGGTCAGGAAGGCGTTGCTGCTAAGAATGCCGGGCGAAAGATGAGCCGAGTTCGTAATGATTACCGTCCATATGCCCGCATCGTTGGTGCGAGTACTGTTGAGTGTATAGGAACCATTGGTTTGCATTATGACGTAATTGGTAAGGGTCGCGCCGCTCCGCCGCCAGCGATAGCCAAATGGCAACGGATGACCTCTGGCGCTGACGTTGAACGCGGTGCTCTCTCCGGCGGCGACAATCTTCCCGCGCGGCTGGTCAGTTATGACTGGCGTCACCAGAACCGACAGCCTCACCGGCGTGCTCGGCGCGGTACTGACACTGTCGCTCACAAGCACCTGGTACACCCCTTCCTCGGCCAGAGTTACGTTACTGACGGTAAGACTTGGGCTCGTCGCTCCGGAAATACTCCCTCCGTTGTAGTACCATTGGTAGCTTAGCGGTGGACTGCCCGAAGTGGCATTCACCGAGAATGTCGCGTTCGCAAATGTTTTACCGTAATTCGCGACGTCATTGCTGCCTCGCAAGACCTGGTTGGTCGGCTGCGCCAAGAATGAGACCGGTGCGATCACAGTCAGTGTCGCGTTGCTGCTGAAGACGTAACCGGCCTGATTGTAAACCAAAGCATGATATTCCCCGGCCTGCGACGCCTGCACATCGCTCAAGAGCAGCGAAGAGTTGGTTGCGTCGGTAATGTTCAGCCCGGCGAAGCGCCATTGATAACGCAACGGATCGGTGCCCGTCGCGGTCACGCTAAAGGTAGTTTGGCCGTACAGTCCAATCACCGACGTGTTCGTTGGCTGAGAGGTGATCGCTGGTGGTGCTCCGCCCGTGTACGGCGCGCCGGCGCTCGAACCACCCGCAGTCCAGTTGATCGGATCATTAGCGTAGCCCGAAAGATTGCGGCGTTGCAGAGAAAGTCCGATTCCATCCGCTCCCGACGGCCACGGCGCTGTCGGTAAGTATTTTATTTCTTCGACGAGAATGTATGGAACGAATCCGGGATTGTTTGAAACGGGGGGCTCCGGTGCATCGGGCCGCAAAAGTTCGATATCGTCACCAGCGTTATCCAATTGACCGCGGAACGGCCCGAAAACCGGCACATTGCCAGGAACGACGTTGTGGGCGCGAAACGCAGCCAGCGCCGCCGCATTACTGGGATCGAAGCTGACAACAAGGAGTGAGCCGTGCCCCGGCAAGCTCACGCCGGTCGGAAACTCGAAATCCACTGCGTCTCGGAGGCGCCATGTGTTCGTCGGATAACTCGTGTCATAGAGTGATACCGGATTGTCGGACGTGTTGTGCAATTCGATGAACTCGTCTTCGGTATTGTTCCACCCAATCCCTCCCACGGAAACGTCCTGTGGATGATAATGGATTTCGCTGAGAATAATCGGCCCCACGAGCGGAGCGCTGTTTGGCCCGCCGAGCGTGGCCGCAGCCTGCGGGACAAAATGGTCCTCACCGATGCTCGTGATGAAGTGACCGAACGTCACGCCATTAGCCGCCGCGCCAAACCGATAGCCGTGGGCATAACCCGTCAGATTCACTCCGTCTCCCGAGAACAGCCAGATCTGATCTCCCTCTGAATTGAGAGCAAAACTGTTCGAGCCGCCCGCATTGAAATCAGCTTCACTGAACGTCACGAAACCATTGGCGGCCACGGTTCTCGAAGGAATGACGAATTTCTTCGGATTCTGAAGATCATCGCTCAGGAACCAGCCGTCAATATTAACCGCCCCCGCAGTGGGATTGTAGATCTCGATCGTGTCGAGAGCGGGAGCATCGGTATGGGTCAACGCTTCATTGATGACGAGCCCCGGACGGCTGGGGGCTACTCCTTCGTTCTGGCCGGGCGATCCATTCAGCGCCGCGCTGACTGTCCAGCTGCCCGCCAGGCCCCAACTGTCCCGTGTCGCATTCTCATTCTGAATCACGAGCGAGAAACCGCCTCCATCGGTCGCCGGATACCAGTCATCGTCATAGGAGAAATCCAGGATTGGCTCCTGCGCGCCACCACGCAGCACAAGGTGGTCGCCCGCATTGTCGAGATTACCCGTAAATACGCCCAGTATTCCTGGGCTTGTGCCGTAGCGCGACTGGAACGCTGCAACATTCTTGACCACCACTGCTGACTCGCCGGGTTGCAGCACGGCATTTGGAAATTGAAAATTGATCCCACCGCTGAGGGAGAACCGGTTCACGTTCAGTGGCGTAGCCCCGATATTTTTGACCTCGATGTATTCGAAGTCCTCTGCCGAATTCGTGCTTCCCAGTGGTGGCGGGGCCGGGTGGTACATGATCTCAGTGATGCGCAGCGCTGGAGTTCCAGTGTAGAGCGTTACCGTCGCAGGGCCGCCCCACGTGTTATAGAATGGGCTGGTTGGTCTCTTTGCCCGGGCAACTATTCGCACATTCCCATTGACCGTAATTGGGCCCAAATAAACCGTGCCGTTGGTCGTACCTCCTGAGCCGCGGGGGTCTGTGCCATCCAAGGTATAATATACCGTCGAAGCGGCGGGCCCGGTGATCGTGACCCTGAAGCCATTTGTCACCATTCCGTCGGTCGCGTTGAACGTCGGGAGCGGAACGAATTGGCTGTCAATCCACGTGTAACGGCCCGTCATCCACTTTTTCATCTGCCAAATTATGCTGTTGGCATTGTTGCCGAGGTAATTGGTTGGATGAAAGAAGTCTACGTCCCAGGGGCGGGCTGGCACGGTACCATCATGGTTGACTGTCCCGCCGGGATTTGGCCAAAGCCCAACCCCGATGACTTCGGTGCGCCACTTGCTCCATAGATCTCTTGCGGCCGCTTCGCTGAGCAGCGTCGACAGTTCGTCAATGCGAGCCAGGGTATTGCTCAGGCCGCAGACGTTGGTTCGCAGGACGCTCCATCGATCAGCGATCTTCTGATTGAAATCCGGATCACCCCCTGTCGCGCTCACCCCGGAGGGAGCGCCGTTGATAAGGCGTCGCAGCCATATATGGTCGCCGTCGCCCAGATCGTTGAAGTACCATCCGTTGGTATATCCGCCTTGCAGATAGTCCGCATTGCCATACGCGAGGTTCCAATCCCACACCGGTCCGGCCTGCACTTTGCCGTTGCGGTCTTTGGTAAAATAAGAACTCAGTCGATAACCATCGATCTGCTTCGTAAACTCAATCAGCCAGTGCAGATCGACGAACGAGTCCACATCGAGAAAATTCGAGTAATGATTCGTCCCGGTCAACCTCAGCCAGTTGGTCGAATACATCGCGCTCTCCATCTGGTTGAGATACCGGATGAGATAGTTAAGTTGATTGCTGCCACTTGGTGTTAATATGGATCCCAAGGGTACTGTGCGAAGCGAGTTGGGCTTCGGCTCATGAAGTTTTAGCCCCTGGCTGGCGAAACCGGTGTTGTTCGTCGATCCCTGGGTGCTAAAGTCCAGATCACCGCCGCTCGCCTTGTCCTTCTTGAAAATGTAACCGCCGGTGATCGCTGGCTCATTAGTCACATACGGAGTCAGCTCTGGAATATCTACCCGGTCGTTCCCTTGCTTGATTGTTTCCGTAAGCACCTCCACGCCAACGTAATCGCCCGGATAATTCAACCGGCCGCCCCCGGTATCGACGAACATTTCGACGAGGCGTCTCCGGACCGAGTAGTGGCCCATTTTGTCGAAAAGCTCGAAACCGAGAAAATCGTTGAGCAGCGTCTTGTCATCGAACGGATTTCGCGATCTCCAATCTCCGTCGGCCGGCATTCCCAACAGCGACACCTTCAGATCATTAAAGATCTCATCCTGCAGTTCCATGCGGTATGGTTTCTTGCTGAAACCGACCGACGTCTGGCCGACGATCTCAAATTCAGCCAGGCCGTGATAATCCGGAGTGCCCCGTATCGAACTTCTCCCTCGATACGTATCAATCACCACCATCGAACCTTTGGTTCGAGGCTGGCCCGGGGGAACCCCTTCCGGAATACCGCGCCCTTCGGTGCTGATAATCACCAGTGGGATGTTTGAATTGAAATCCGCCGTCGTGTTATCAAGGAAAATGAAGTTCCGGCCGACAACCCGGCTCGGGAATACCCCGCTCTGGAATATCCGCGCCTTAACCGTGGCATTGTTGCTCAGCACGATCGGCACCGTATAAAGCGTCGAGTTGCTTCCCGGGATTGTCCCATCGCGTGTGTATCGGATTGTGCCACTGGACGGGGAGGTGATCGTCAGGCTCAACGATGCGTTGGTATAAATACCTGTTGCATGCGAAAACACCGGTTCCGCCGCGATGCCGGTGCCCGTCGTGGAGTTCGGCGCCCCGGGTGTCGGGGTTGAAAAGAAACCCACGAAGTTCGGGTCAACCCGGTCGCGGCCGTAAGAAACGTCCTCCTGCTGCAGTGGATACGGGTCAAACGCCGAAACGATATTCGTCTGCGCGTCCATCAACCCGAGAAAATTGCCGGCCTCCCTCGCCAGCCTGAAGTTCGTGTGCAAGGGCAACAACGGATTTTTTCGATCTTTGGTTGACGCCCAGATGCGCAGGTATCCATTGACCGGCAGCGGCGGCATGCCCGCGGGGAATTGCCATTTGGTGAGGTCAAGGCGATCGTCGCTGAGGAACCAGCCACTGAGGTTCGCCTCCAGAGGCCCGCGGTTCAACACCTCGATCCAATCCGAGCGAGTTA